>LNFM01020876.1_pt1 | contig 14614 bp, 14 predicted proteins | sample 596031 | NCBI WGS metagenome assembly LNFM01 (sample SAMN04254537, study PRJNA301005) | activated carbon metagenome | isolation source: dual media filters at the Ann Arbor, Michigan drinking water treatment plant | place: USA: Ann Arbor
TCGGCACCGGCGGCGATGACGTTTTTCACCTCGTCGCCCAGGCGGGCGAAGTCGGCGGACAGGATGGACGGGGCGATGAACGCGGCGCTGGGGTTGTGGGACATGGGCAACCTGTGGTGGGTGGGATGGAGACGGTCGGGTGCATTCTGGCAGGCCTCACGGCGCCGCGCATGCCCGGGGTAACATCCGCGCCATGCCCAAATACCTGTTCACCTGCGAGGTCGAACCCCAGTACCTCAGCGAGCAATCTTCCCCCGAGGAAGACCAGTACGCCTTCGCCTACACCATCACCATCACCAACACCGGTGAGGCCACGGCGCAGCTGATCTCGCGGCACTGGATCATTGACGACGAGCAGGGCCATTCCGAAGAGGTCAAGGGCCTGGGCGTGGTGGGACACCAACCGCTGCTGCGACCGGGCGAGTCGTTCCAGTACACCAGCGGCACCCGCCTGAAAACAGCCACCGGCAACATGCGCGGCAGCTTTTTCTGCGTGGCCGAAGACGGCGAGCGGTTCGAGGCCGTCGTGCCCGCGTTCGCCTTGAGGGCCGATGGCACGGGCGACGCGCCATCGCGGGTGCTGCACTGAAGCGCGGTTCCTCGCCCATGGCCGTCACCCCGCTCATCGACGCCATCGACCCCGACGCGCCACTGGCGCAACGCCACCTGTGGCTGATCGACGCCATGCGCTGGGTGCGCGGCGACGAAAAAGACGTGCAGGCCAGCGTGGCGCGCGTGCGCGAGTTTCTCGACACGGTCCAGGCGCAGCCCGAGTTGCAACAGCGCTGGCGCCGCTGGTGGCAGCGCTTCGTGGAAACCGTGGACATCACCCCGCTGCTGGCCGACCACGGCTTTGCGCCCCGCACGGCTTTCCTGAGCGAGTTCGGCAACCGCCTGCGCAAGAAAGCGCTGCCGCACACACCCGAGACCCACGATCTGGGCGAGCTGTTCGACCTGTTGCTGCCCTCGCGTTTTGACGTGCGCTGGCTCAAGGCCCTGGACAGCGCCACGCTGCTGCGCTTGCGCGATCTGCTGATCGGCACCGGCACAGAGCCCGGCGCCGACACGGCGGACTTCTGGCAGGTGGCGCTCATGGACGCCATGATTTCCTGCGTGAGCCAGGTGAGCGCGACCGGCTTTGCCTCCGAGATCCGGGTGCGCATGTCGCCCGAAGCGCAGGAGCAGAAACCGTTTCACCAGCTGCCGAGCGATCTCGAATCGCTGCGCCGCGAGGTGCGCGTGCACGGCGCGCAAAGCCCCGAGGCGCTGGAAGCCGCCGCGCGGCTGCGCGACCAGCTCGACGCCTGCCGCCACGCGGCCTACTCGGTGTATTCGCACCTGGAAGAACACGGCGTCTCGGTGGGCATCGTGTTCCGGCTGCGCCAGCTGCGCGAGCGCGTGGTGCGGGTGAAGGAGTTGCTGGACTGCCTGCAGTCCGACCAGCCCGAACGCGCCACGGTGGCGCTGCTGGCCGACCTGGCGCAGGTGGGGCTGGACAACCGCAGCATCCGCTCCCTGATCGCCGCCAGCTCGCACCTCACCGCCGCCAAGGTGGCCGAGCGCAGCGCCGAAAGTGGTGAGCACTACATCACCCGCAACATCGCGGAATACAAGGACATGCTGGGCAAGGCCGCGGGGGGTGGCGCGGTGATCGGCCTCACCACCTGGGTGAAGTTCGCGCTCTACGGCCTGGGCCTCTCGGCCTTCTGGAGCGGCTTTGCCGCAGGCCTCAACTACGCCACGTCGTTCGTGCTCATCATGCTGCTGCACCTCACGGTGGCCACCAAACAGCCGGCGGTGACGGCGCCGGCCATGGTGGCCAAGCTCAAGGACATCAGCCAACCTGTTCCGCTCGCAGGTGGCGGCCATCGTGGGCAACATCGGCCTGGTGATCCCCGTGGTGCTGCTGATCAGCTCGGTGCTGGCGTTGACCACGGGCAGCGCCATGATCGACGAGGAGAAGGCGCGCCACACCCTGCAAGACATCAGCCTGCTCGGACCCACCCTGTTGTTTGCGGCCTTCACCGGCGTGCTGCTGTTTGCCTCCAGCATCGTGGCGGGCTGGGTCGAAAACTGGTTCGTGTTCCACAAACTGCATTCGGCGATGGAGCACAACCCGCGCTTCACCGGCCTGCTGGGCCGCGAACGCGCCGCGCGCTGGGCCAATTTCACCCGCGCCAACATCTCGGGCCTGGCCGCCAACATCTCGCTGGGCTTCATGCTGGGCCTCACCCCGGCCTTCCTGCAGTTCTTCGGCATCGGTCTGGATGTGCGCCACGTCACCCTGTCGGCGGGCCAGGTGGCCGCCTCGGCGTTTGCGCTCGGCCTGGGCGTGTTGCGCGAGCCCGCTTTCTGGTGGGCGGTCGCCGGCGTCGCTGCCGTGGGTCCCATCAACCTGGGCGTGAGCTTTTACCTTGCCTTCCGCCTGGCCTTGCAGGCGCAGAACATCAGCGAGGTGAACCGCCAGCTGATCCGCACCGCCATCAAGCGGCGCATTTACGTGGCGCCGCTGAGTTTCCTGCTGCCCCCGCGCGAAGCCCGCTCCGGCGATGGGGCCGCCGAACAGCCCCATGGGTGAATTCGACCTCATCCGGCGCCATTTCCAGCGCGCCGACCAGGCCAAACGGCCCGCGGTGGCGCTCGGCATCGGCGATGACTGCGCGCTGCTGCAGCCCCACCCGGGCTTCCAGCTCGCGGTGTCCACCGACATGCTGGTCGAGGGCCGCCACTTCTTCGAAGGCACCGACCCCGAGGCGCTGGGCCACAAGGCGCTGGCGGTCAACCTGAGCGACCTGGCCGCCATGGGCGCACGCCCGCTCGGCTTCACGCTGGCCTTGGCCCTGCCCCAGGCCGACGAGGCCTGGCTCGCCGCCTTCGCGCGCGGCCTGTTCGCGCTGGCCGATGCCCACGCCTGCCCGCTGGTGGGTGGTGACACCACGCGCGGACCGCTCAACATCTGCATCACAGTGATGGGCGAGGTGCGCCCAGGTCTGGCGATGCAGCGCAGCCAAGCCCAGGTGGGCGACGACCTCTACCTCACCGGGCGCACCGGCGAGGCGCGGCTGGCGCTGGAACTGATGCAGGGCACCGACTGGGCCACCGCGGCCTGCGGACCCCAGGCCCTCACACAACATCCCGAGCTGAGAACGCGGCTGGAGCGTCCGACGCCCCGCGTGGAGCTGGCCACGCTGCTGGCGGTGCTGGGCAACGCCGTGCATGCGGCCATCGATGTCAGCGACGGACTGGCCGGCGACCTGGGCCACATCCTGGTGGCCAGTGGCGTGGGCGCCGAGATTGCCCTGGGCCAGCTGCCCATTGCGCCCACGCTGGCCTTGCTGCCCGAGGCCCGGCGCGTCGACTGCCTGCTCAACGGCGGCGACGACTACGAGCTGCTGTTCACCGCCGCGCCCATCGCCCGCGCGGCGGTGGAAGCAGCGGCCCAAGCCAGCCACACGGCGCTGCAATGCATCGGCCGCATCAGCGCCGCGCCGGGCCTGCGCGTGCTGGACGCTTCAGGCCACGCCGTGGCATTTTCAGCGCGCGGCTTCGACCACTTCGCCTGAACGCCGGCCGCTGCCGGCACCCAGCAACGCGCCCACGATCTGCGCCACGCGCTGCTGCTCCAGTCGCCCGGCCTCCACCCACACCACGCGCCCCGCAGGCGCCAGCGCCAGGTCGGCCAGCGCGGTGTTGCGGTCGGTGCTGGCGTCGAACAACAGCACCACGCGCTGCAGGTGCGCCGCCGTGGCCAGCACGCCGAGTTCGTGGCGGCAACCCTGGTTGCGGGCCTGGAAGCCGCGCAGGTCCATCAGCACCACATCGGCCTGGGCCACCAGCGCAGCCAGCGCCTGCTGCCAGGTGCTGTCGAAGCAATAACACTCGTTCACGCGGTAGCGGCCGTCGGGGTCGGGCTCAAAGTCGAAGTCGCGCAGGCGTTCGGCCACCTGCGCCTCATTGGCCACAAACCGGTCGGCCAGGCGCCCGTTGAGGAAGGTGAACACATCGTCCGGGTCGATGGTGCGGCTGAGCAGGTCGGTCCCGGCGATCAGCACCGTGTTGCCCGAGAGGCGCCAGCGCTCGACCACGCGGTCGAACAAGGTCTGCACACCCGCGTCTTGCTGGAACACGCGCAGCACCAGCAGCGTGGGCGGCGTGCCGCGAGGCGCGAGCCAGCCACGCAAACCCCAGGCCGCCAGCGGAATCCACAGCCAGGGAATGAACTGCGTGAGCGCGATCCAGCCCACGCCCTGCAGCGACGGCAAGGCCGAGGCCGCCAGCACCACCAGCCAGTAGGCCGCGAGCAGGTACCAGAGGTCGGAAAAACGCTTGGCCCGGTAAGCGCGCGCCAGCGCCCGCGCGATGGCCCAGGCCGGCCAGGCCAGCAACAACCACGGTGCCATCGCCATGAGCCCGATGGCGGGCCAGACCCCCACCAGGCCCACCAGCTGGATCACCCCGCGGGGCGGGTCCTGCGCGCCGCTCACCATGATCTGCAGCGCCAGCACCGACGAGGCCGCCAGCAGCATGAAGATCGGCAGCAAATAGGGCGCCACCGCGCGGATGCGGCCGCTGGCGCCGATCACCAGCGTGACCATCACCGGCAACAGCACCAGCCCACCCAACCAGGCGAGCGAGGTCGCCAGCGGCTGCGGCGAGACGGAACGCCACAGCGTGAGCGCCAGCATGGCCAGCAGGTACAGGCCGATGGCGCCCAGCGTGCGCAGCCACGACCAGCGCCGCACCAGACCCCAGGTGAGCGCCATCGGCCAGGCGTACACCACCCCCAGCGTGAGCGCGCGGCCCACCGTGAGCAGCTCGGCGCCGTAGATGAACAGCAGCGCCAGCACCGACTGCGTGATGCCGATCAGCAGACTCAGCACGCTCACGGCGACCAGGTAGCGCCCGCTGGCGCGCTGGTTGGCGGCGAGGTCGAGCGTGGCCGCGGGCCTGGCCTGCGCGGGCACCCGGATGCTGACAACGGCCTGCGCCGGATCGGGCGGTGGCGACCGCTTCATGAGCGCCAGCATGCGGCGGCGGTACAGGCCGGCGACCACCCACGAAGCCGCGCCCGTGAGCAGCACGCCCAGCACCATGGCGGTGAGGATGGCACCCGTGTTCATCTCCATGCTGACTCCCTTCGTGCGGCGTGCCAGTATCCCGCCGGCGTCACGCCCCGGCAAGACCGCCCACCCATAATTCGTCCATGCCCGAGACCACCACCGCTCCCCTGGCCCGCCCGACCTGGGCCTTCCTGTTGTCCCACCCGGCCCACTTCATTGCGCTCGGGGCGGGCGCGGGCCTGAGCCGCCTGGCACCCGGCACCGTCGGCACGCTGTGGGCCTGGGCGTCGTTTCTGCTGCTGCAGCCGCGGGTGTCGACACCCGCGTGGGGGCTGCTGATCGGCGCGGGAACGCTGGTGGGCTGGTGGGCCTGCACGGTGACGGCACAACACATGCGCGTGGCCGACTCGGGCCACATCGTGTGGGACGAGGTGGTGGCCTTCTGGCTGGTGCTGTGGCTGATCGCACCCGCAGGCTTCTGGGCCCAACTGGTGGCGTTTGTGCTGTTCCGGTTTTTCGATGCGGTGAAGTTCGGCCCCATGGCCTGGGCCGACCAGACCTTCAAAGGCTTCGGCCCGCGCGGCGGCTTCGGCATCCTGCTCGACGATTTCGCCGCCGCGCTGTGCACGCTGCTGGTGATCGCACTCTGGAGGTTTTGATGAACACGCCCGAACTGGTGCTCGACCTTGCGCGAGAACTCAAGGCCCGAGGACACACAATGGCGACGGCGGAGAGCTGCACCGGCGGCCTGATCGCGGGCGCCTGCACCGAGGTGAGCGGCTCCAGCGAATGGTTCGAGCGGGGCTTCGTCACCTACTCCAACGCCGCCAAGACCGAACTGCTGGGCGTGCCGGTCGAGCTGATCGCGCAGCACGGCGCGGTGAGCGAGCCGGTGGCGCGCGCCATGGCCGCGGGCGCACTCGCCCACTCGCCCGCGCAGCTCGCCGTGGCCGTCACCGGCGTGGCCGGCCCCACCGGCGGCAGCGCCGACAAACCGGTGGGCACCGTGTGGTTCGGCTGGGCCACACCGGCGGGGACCTTCACCGAGCACCAGCGCTTTGACGGCGACCGCGCGGCCGTGCGCGCCGCCACCGTGCGCCACGCACTGGCCGGTCTGCTGCAACGCCTGCCCTGACAGCCGGGCATGGAGCCGTTCAAGAACCTGATCAACGCCGGCACGGTGGCCCATGCCGGCCAGCACCTGCAGCGCGCGTGGACCGGCTTTGACCGCCCGCGTTTCGAAGCGCTGGCCAACCAAGGCCTGGACGCGCTCGAGCTCAAGGCGCGCATGCTGCAACTGGCCGACGCGATGCGCGCCACGCTGCCCGACGATTTCAACAGCGCGTGCACCGTGCTGGAGGCCAGCCTCGCACCCGCATTGCCGCTGGACGCCCGAGGCGAACCCGTTGGACTGTCCAACGCACAGATGAGCACCGGTCTGGCTGGCTGGGTGATCTGGTCCATGGGGGAATTCGTGGCGCGCCACGGCCAGCACGACGTGCCGCGCGCGCTGACCTGCCTGCACGCGCTCACCCAGCGCTCCACCGCCGAGTTCGCCATCCGCCCCTTCATCCAGCAGCAGCCCGATGCCGTGTGGCCAGTGCTCGCGCGCTGGGCCAACGACCCGAGCGCGCACGTGCGCCGGCTGGTGAGCGAAGGCAGCCGCCCCCGCCTGCCCTGGGGCCTGCGCCTGCAGGCGCTGGTGCTCGACCCCACGCCCGCGCTGCCGCTGCTGCGCGTGTTGCAGGACGACCCCAGCAGCTACGTGCGCCGCAGCGTGGCCAACCACCTCAACGACATCGCCAAGGACCACCCGGGTCTCGTGGCAGGCTGGGTGCGGGACCACCTGACCGAGACCACGCCCGAGCGCCGTGCGCTCTTGCGCCATGCGAGCCGCAGCCTCATCAAACAAGGCCATGCCCCCACACTCGCCGCGTGGGGGCTGGCCAGCGGCCTGCAGGGGCGGGTCGGGCTGAGCCTGTCGGCCACCAGCGCATCGGTGGGCGAATCGCTCGGCCTGAGCGTGACGCTGCAGTCCACCTCACACCAGCCCCAGCCGCTGGAAATCGACTACGCGGTGCACCACGTGCGGGCCAACGGCAGCACCTCGCCCAAGGTGTTCAAGGGCTGGAAGCTCACGCTGGCGGCCGGCGAAACACGCACACTGGACAAACGCCACAGCCTCAAGCCCGTGACCACGCGAACGCTCTACCCGGGGCTGCACCGCATGGAGCTGCGGGTCAATGGCGTGGCGCTGGCCGAGGCGGCGTTCGATCTCTCACGTTGAACCTCGGCCCCAGACGCCACCACCCGCCAGAAAGCACCCACATGACCCCCGACTGGTTCGCCGACTTCAAGCTCCAACAGATTCAGACCCAGGGCGGACACGCTGCGGTGCGCGTGGGTGGCCGGCCCGACGGCCCCGCACTGGTGCTGCTGCACGGTTTTCCGCAAACCCACGTGATGTGGCACCGCGTGGCATGCGAGCTGGCGCCGCACTTTCGGCTGGTGCTGCCCGACCTGCGGGGTTACGGCGATTCGTCGCACGCGCCCGGCGAAAGCGACCACAGCACCTACAGCAAGCGCGCGATGGCACAAGACGTGATCGACGTGGCGGATGCGCTGGGCATCGACACCTTCTTTCTGTGCGGCCACGACCGGGGTGGCCGCGTGGCGCACCGCCTGGCGGTGGACCACCCGGCGCGCGTGCGCAGGCTCTGCGTGATCGACATCGCGCCCACGCTGGACATGTACGCCCGCACCGACATGGCCTTTGCGCGCGCCTACTACCACTGGTTCCACCTGATCCAGCCCGCGCCGCTGCCCGAGCTCATGATCGGTGGCAACGCGCTGGCCTACCTGCACGCCAAGCTCGGCGGCTGGGGTTCGGCGCAAGGGGGCGCCCGTCTGCCCCACATCGAACCGCGGGCACTGGCCGAGTACGAACGCTGCTTCTGCCGCACCGAGGCCATCCACAGCGCCTGCGAAGACTACCGCGCCAGCGCCGGCATCGACCTCGATCACGATCGTGAGAGCCGCGAGCGCGGACAACGCATCGCCTGCGACACGCTGGTGCTGTGGGGCCAGCGCGGCGTGGTGCAGAAGCTGTTTGATCCGCTGGCGCTTTGGCAAGCCCAGTGCGCGGGCACCGTGAGCGGCGAGGCGCTGCCGGCGGGCCATTTCATTCCCGAAGAACTGCCCGAAGCCACCGCCGCGGCCTTGCGCAGCTTCATGACCACCACCGACTGAAAGCCCCCCATGCTCACCGTCCACCACCTCAACAACTCGCGCTCGCAGCGCGTGCTCTGGCTGCTCGAAGAGCTGGGCGTGCCGTACCAGATCGAGCGTTACCAGCGCGATCCCAAGACGATGCTGGCGCCGCCCGCGTTGAAGAAGGTGCACCCGCTGGGCAAGTCACCGGTCGTCACCGACGGGCAGGCCACGCTGGCCGAGTCGGGCGCGATCATCGAATACCTGGTGGAGCGCTACGGCGAAGGCAAGTTCTCACCCGAACCCGGCACGCCTTCGTTTCTGCGCTACCGCTACTGGCTGCACTACGCCGAAGGCTCGCTGGAGAAAGCCCCGCTGCTGGTGCGCCCGATCGCCAAGGCGATCTCGGCTGCGGTGCACAAACGCTTCATCACACCCAACCTCACGCAGCACCTCGACTTTCTCGAAGGCGAACTCGCCACCTCGAACTGGTTCGCCGGGCGCTCGTTCAGCGCGGCCGATGTGCAGATGAGTTTTCCGGTGGAAGCCGCGGCGGCCCGCGCGGGGCTGAACGAAAGCCGCCCCAAGCTCATGGACTGGCTGCGGCGCATCCACGCGCGCCCGGCCTACCAGCGGGCGCTGGTGCAGGGTGGGCCGTTTGAATTGAAGTGAGCGGGCGGGACCGATCCGGCGCCGGGCCGCCCCAAGCCGGATCAGCCCCCGGACCCGGCAAGGACCGGGGCCCTTCCCGGTCCCGGGGCAGCGACCCGCGCAGCGGCGGAGCGTGGGGGCCTGCTTCCTTCAGGCACCGTGGCACTTCTTGAACTTCTTGCCGCTACCGCACGGGCACGGATCGTTGCGCCCCGGCGTCTCCGCCTTGCGGATCGGCTCCACGCGCGGTCCCAGGCTGCGGCCGATCTGGGCCAGGTCGTACACGGCCCAGATCGCCGCGCCGAACGCATTGAGGCGCTCGTCGCTGACGCTGGGCGGGCCGTCTTCGGCGTGCATGTTGACCGTGGGTTGGCCGGTGTCGTCTTCGGTCAGGGCCACCACATGCTCCAGCGCCTCGTCGATCCAGGCGGCGGTGTCCTTGTCGCGTGGCGGCTCCCAGTCTTCGGGCCAGTTTTCCACCACGAACATGAAACCCAGCGCCCACACCTGCGCGTAGGCGGGCAACTCCTGGTCCTTGAAATCGGCTCGCTCGGCTTCGGGCAGTGAAGCCACGGCGCCGCGCACGTCCATCAGCTCGGGGTGGTAGCTGCGCTCGTCTTCCAGCGTGTCCACCGGCGATGCCAGCGAGATCGAGACCTCGGCGCTGCGGCGCGCCCACAGCGCCATGAATTGTTCGTACTGCGCGGTGTTGGCGAAGTGCGTCCCGTCTTCCTGCGGCGCGGTGGGCAGGGGGCCAGTGCCCAGCAGCATGGGCAGGAACTCGGCCGGCTCGATCGGGCGGCGCGTGCACAGCAGCGCGGCCATGGCGCCTTCGCAGAACTCCCACTGCGGCACGTCTTCACCGCGCGTGCGCAGGTCGTCCAGGATCGCGTCGAGCGCGTCGTAATCGTCGTTGTCCAGCGCGACGGCCGGGTCGGACGAAGTGTTCAGGGGGGTGTTCATGGGATCGTGTGGCCTGCAGAGGCCCGGGTTTTATGATGGGCTGAAGTGTATTCCGCACCCTTTGCCGAAAGCCCGCATGCTCGACCGCCTCAACGCCCTCTACCCCGTGCGCTACACCGCGCTTGGCCTGTGTGTGGTGCTGGCGTTGCTGAGCCTGCGGCTTCTGGTTCCTGGTGTTCACCGGCCTCTCGGTGCTCGGTGTGTTCGACCTGCGCCAAACCAAGAGCTCGGTGCTGCGCAACTACCCCGTCATCGGCCACCTGCGCTTCATGCTGGAAAAGATCCGCCCCGAGATCCGCCAGTACTTTCTCGAAGGCGACAACGAAGCGTCGCCGTTTTCGCGCAGCCAGCGCAGCCTGGCCTACGCGCGCGCCAAAGGCGAGACCGACAAGCGCCCCTTCGGCACGCAAGTGGACCAGAACGCCACCGGCCACGAGTGGCTCAACCACTCGATGGCGCCCAGCCTGATCGCCTCGCACGACTTCCGCGTCACGATCGGCGGGCCGGGTTGCACGCAACCCTATGAGGCCAGCGTGTTCAACATCTCGGCCATGAGCTTCGGCGCGCTCTCGGCCAACGCGATCCAGGCGCTCAACGCGGGCGCCAAACGCGGCGGCTTCGCGCACGACACCGGCGAAGGCTCGATCTCGGCCTACCACCGGCTGCACGGCGGCGACCTGATCTGGGAAATCGGCTCGGGCTACTTCGGCTGCCGCGACGAGCAAGGCCACTTCAGCCCCGAGCGCTTCCAGGCCAACGCGATGGACCCGCAGGTGAAGATGATCGAAATCAAGCTCAGCCAGGGCGCGAAGCCCGGGCACGGCGGTGTGCTGCCGGGGCCGAAGGTCACGCCCGAGATCGCGGCCGCGCGCGGCGTCATCGTGGGCCAAGACTGTGTCTCGCCCGCGGCGCACAGCGCGTTCTCCACCCCCATCGAACTCATGCACTTCATCGTGCGCCTGCGCGAACTCTCCGGCGGCAAGCCGGTGGGCTTCAAGCTGTGCATCGGTCATCCGTGGGAGTGGTTTGCCATCGTCAAGGCGATGCTGGCGACCGGCATCACGCCGGACTTCATCGTGGTCGACGGGGCCGAGGGTGGCACCGGTGCGGCGCCGCTGGAGTTCACCGACCACGTGGGCGCACCGCTGCAGGAGGGTCTGCGCCTGGTGCACAACACGCTGGTGGGCGTGAACCTGCGCGACCGCATCAAGATCGGTTGCGCCGGCAAGGTCATCAGCGCCTTCGACATCGTGCGCGCCATGGCGATTGGTGCCGACTGGTGCAACAGCGCGCGCGGCTTCATGTTTGCGCTGGGCTGCATCCAGGCCCAGAGCTGCCACACCGGCCAGTGCCCCACCGGCGTGACCACGCAAGACCCGGTGCGCCAGCAGGCGCTGGTGGGCACGCTGATGGCGCTGCAGGAACTCATCCAGGCCGCCGGCCTGCAACACCCCGCTGAAATCACCGCTCACCACCTGGTGCGCCGCGTGAGCCAGAACGAGGTGCGCCTGCTCGCCAACCTGCTCCCCGAAACCCTGCCCGGCGCCCTGCTGCACGATCTCACCGGTCAGCACAAGGTGTTCAGCACCTACTGGCCGCAGGCGCATGCGGACCGGTTCGGGTTGGCTTGAGGCGGTTTACTTGCTGGCGGTGGCGGCAGGCGCTTCCGTGCCGACGGTGGGCACACCGTCCTTTTCGGTCGAGCGATCGAACACCAGCGACTTGCCGAACACCAGCTGCACCCAGATCGGGTAGGAGTAGGCCGTGCCCTTGTTGTGGTCGATGATGGCACCGATACCACCACCCAACAGGATGTTGCCAAACATGCCGCCATTCGCACGCGAAATGGCCTTGGCCACGGCATCGGGATTGGCAGGGTCCTTGCACACGATGTCGAGGTCTTTGCTGGAGCGGCGGACCTGCGCGGTGTCGCCGGACTTGAGCTGAACCACGCCATAGTCGTTCGTCAGCTTGCACTCGGCGCCGACAACCACGGCACCCGCCTGCGTTTTCGTTTCGACCTTGATCGGGTGGGTCACATCATTGATCACCGATGCGCAACCGGTGAGCGCGAGCGCGCCTGCAACAAGTGTTGCGTGACGAATCATGGGTATCTCCCTTGGAATGAAGCGTCGAAGTGTACGGACGGTTACATCGCCAAACAGAGACGGGTGGCATACCGGCGACAGGGGAACACGTTGATGCGACTGGCGGACGCATGGGCGGGATCGAACGCCTGCAACGACCACCGATGGCGACTTGTCACAGCCCCCAGGCGGGCGCAGACTTCAGATGCGCGAACCGTCTTCCAGAAACCGCTCTTCGCGAACGAACACGCCTTGCGCGTCGTACGACTTGCGGCGCAGCAGCACACCGCGCTCGCCGTGTTCGTCTTCCGCCGCCAGCACGCCCGCTTCGGTGAAGTACTTTTGCCACCCCAGCAGTCGGCCGTTGCGCTCCACGTTCACCGCGGCGGGCAGTCCGGTGTCCCAGAAGCTCTCGGTGGTGCGCTCCTGGTTGCGACCGTCGCGGCGAATCTGCTGGCGGGCCTTCTGTTTCCCGTTCAGGTACCACTGCTGGATGCGCTGCTCGTAACCCTCAGCCCAGGTGGTTTCCTGTGTGAGTTGTCCGCTCTCGGCCCATTCGCGTGCAACCCCTTCGCGGCCTTCGCGGCTGTTGGGGTCGCGTTCGATGAAATCGGCTTCTGACCGCGGCTGGCCCGAGGCGTAAAACACCCGCTTGATGCGCCGGCCGTCCTTGAGCTCTTCGTTGCGCACGAGCCGGCCTTCGCGGTCGAGCACGGTCTGGCGCTGCATCTGGCCCTGCAGGAAGCTCACGGTGCCCGCGGGCTGGCCATCTGCGCGGTGCAGCGTCACATCGCTGGCCCGCCCCGCGTGGCCACACACCTCGCGATCTTGCGCCACCAGCGTCACGGCGGCGCAGCGCAGCTCGGTCAGGCGCCCATCGGCCAGGTAGCCGATGGTGAGCACGGTGCGCCGGCCAGCGGCGAAGTGCAGCGCCTGCAGGTGGCCGGCCTCGGCAAAGTGTTTCTGCACGCCCACGGCGCTGCCGTCTTCGAAGTTTTCTTCTTTGCGCAGCGTGCCTTTGGCGTCGAAGGTGCGCGCCACGCCGTCGCGGTTGCCGCGTTCGTTCAGGCCGTATTCGCGCCGCTCGCCGTCGGCCAGCACCATGAGCACCGGGCCCACGTACTTGCCGTCGCGCAGGGTCTGGTCGAGCCGGCGCACCTGGCCGCTGTCGTCGGTGCAGCGCATCACACCGCTCTTGCCGGCGGTGGTGTGGCCGTTGGCGCGGCTCACGCTTTCGCCGTTGAGCTCGCAGCGCTGAACCGCCCACGCGTTCGCAGAGAACACGGCACTCACAACCAGCAACAACCCACGCATTTCAATCAACATGGCTTGGACTCCACGCTCGACACACCTGCACACCGACGCGCGCCAAGCGTTTGGCCATGCACAGCACCGCGTCGTCCTTGCTCACCAGTGTGGCGCGGTGCGCCGCCGCGAGATCAATGAACTTCTGGTCGTCGGGGTCTTTGCAGGTGTAGGCCGCCTTGGGCGCCTCGGCGACGAGGCGGGTGCAACGGTCGAAGGCGTCGAGCACGCCTTGCGCGGGCCGGGCCTTTGCTGTGAGGCGGCGCGCGATCTGCGGGTAGTCGAGCACGCGCACAAGTTCTTCGCGCATGGCGGCGGTGGCGATCCACACACCCTTGGTGCCCTCCACCGCCTGGCGCAGCGGTTCGGTGGCGGCGTCCTGAAACACGAAGAGGTCGAGCGCGATGTTGGTGTCGAGCACCAGCGCTTCGGTGGTGTCCGGCACCGCAGCCACGCTCAGTCCTGGGCGTCGGGCTCAGGCCGCGGCTTGCGCGCCGTCAAGTCAAAGCGGAACAGCCGGCATTCGATCGGGCCGTTCCACAGCGGCACGCGGCGCGACTCCTTGAAGCGCATCTTGCCGGGCAGCTTGAGGTCGTTTCCAGTGGGCGGCGAGCTGGCTGAAGAAGTCGCTGCCGTCGCCACCGTCGGGCATCTGCGCGCTCTCGCGGCCCAGGCCGGGCGCGGGTGGCGCGGCTTTGCCGACCGTGAAGGTGCGCGGCTCGCGCGGCGCCGCGCGCTGGGCCCGCGCGCTGGCGCGGTCTTCCGAACTCTGGCCCGCCACACCAGCGGCGGCAATGCGCTCGCCGTAGGGCGGGTTGAGCAGCATGACGCCGGGCTTGTCGCCCGGCGGCATGCGTTGCAGCGCATCACCGCCGCGCAGTTCGATGGCGTGGGCCACGCCCGCGCGCTCGGCGTTGCGCTGCGCGAAGTCGACCATGCGGAACGACACGTCGCTGCCGAACACGATGGGCGGGTGGCCCTCGGGCCAGTCGCGTTGCTGGCGCTCGGCCTCATCCAGGATCGGTTGCCACACGTGGGGCTGAAAGGGCAGCAGCTTCTCGAACGCAAAGCGGCGCAAATAGCCGGGCGGGATGTTGAGCGCGATCTGCGCGGCCTCGATCACCACGGTGCCGCTGCCGCAGCAGGGGTCGTACAGCGGCATGATCTCGTCGAGCGGCTGGTCGGCACAGGCGTCCCAGCCGGTGGCGGCGATCATGGCCGCGGCCAGGGTTTCCTTCAGCGGGGCGTCGCCCTTGTCCTCGCGCCAGCCGCGCTTGAACAGCGGCTCGCCCGAGGTGTCGATGTACAGGCTCACCGTCTCGGTGGTCAGGTGCACGT
>LNFM01031735.1_pt1 | contig 14613 bp, 16 predicted proteins | sample 596031 | NCBI WGS metagenome assembly LNFM01 (sample SAMN04254537, study PRJNA301005) | activated carbon metagenome | isolation source: dual media filters at the Ann Arbor, Michigan drinking water treatment plant | place: USA: Ann Arbor
ATGCCGACCCGCGCTGTGTTCGTGCTGCCAGCGTCGAGGTTGACGCGACGCGGCGTGTCAAAGTTGGCGACGTAGCCGATGTCGCCCACGAACACCAGCGCGGCAGGAAACTCCAGCGGCCCGGCGGCGCCATTGCGCGCCACCTCCGTCAGCTCGCCCGCAGGACTGATGCGCACCAATGCGTTGAGTTCGTTGACCGCCACCCACAGCTGACCCCGCGCGTCGAAAGCCAGACCGTCGGCACCTTCCAGCGCTGCGTTTTGCACCCACAACAGGGGGCGCTGCGCACGACCCTCGGCGTCGAAGCCGATGCGCCAGACCGCGCCGCGCGCGGTGTCGGCCACGTGCAGCACGCCCGCTGCGTCAAACGCCAGGCCGTTGGCGACGATGGCTTGTTGTGCAGCACCACCCGGCAGCGTGCGTGAGAAGCGATCAACCGTTGCAACGGTCTCCACCGCGCCGCCGTTGGGGCCGACGCGGAACACGTTGCCGCTGGCCCCGCCGCTGACGTAGAGGCGGCCCTGGCGATCGAAGTCGATGCCGTTGGCACCGGGCAGCCCAGTGGCAAAGGTCTGGGCCACGCCGGGGCGGGCCGGGTCCAGCTCGGCCGCGCGCATACGCTGGATCTCACCGTACGCCGAGGCCGCGATCAGCAGATCGCCCTGCGCATTGAAGGCCATGCCGGAGGGGTTGGGCGCTGCGTTCTGACCGTTGACCTGGCGCGCAGCCATGCGGCCCACCACCACCGGCCTTGGGTTCTTCGGGTCGATCCGCATCACGTTGCCCGACACCCGGTCGGCCACGTACAGCACGCCGTTGCGGTCGGCGGTGATGCTCTCGATGATCACTGTCCGGTCGGTGCTGGCCGGGTCAAGATCCACCAGGATCGACAGGGTCGGTGCTTGGGCTGCGGGGATGGCACAGCCGGCAAGCGCCAGCGCAAGAACAGCAATCAAAGTGGTCTTCAAGGGGTCTCTCCTGGCCACTGTTGTGGTGGCGTGTTGTCATGAGGATCCGATGTGCGGTGTGCTGCCACATCGGTGAGAAATGGTAGGGGCTGGCCCCTGGCAGAGGCCATGGCCGTCGTGAATGCCCCCCGAGTGAGTCAGGCTTCAAGGACACACGCTCGCGCCCACGTTCGCTATCGCACCGACCAGAACGAACTTCTTGACCATTCTTGAATGTGTGTTGTGGTCGCCATGTCCCGCGTGGCGAGGCCCAGGCCAGGTCGTTTGGTCCACGGTTACGGGAGCAGCGATGTGAGTATGCAGACATGGGTGCGGTTCACCTTGGCAGCGGTGCTGTTGAACAGCGGCATGGCCATGGGAAACCAGCTGGTCGATGGTGATCGGAGGTTTCTGGACCGGGTCGCCGAACAGGGCTATGCAGAACAGCCGGCCAGCAGGGCGGCGCTCAACAAGGCGACCGACCGACGGGTGCGCGCCTTTGCACTTCGGCTGATGGATGACCAGGTCCGGCGCTCTGCCGAGCTGCAAACGCTGTCTGCGTCGAAGGACCACAGGACACCGGGCGAAGCGTCCCTGGTGCAAAAGGGCCAGGGGATCCTGATCGTCAACCTGAGCGAAGAACACTTCGATCTGCGCTACATGCATCAGATCGGCGTGGTGGGCCACGAGGCCAGCGTGCGGCTGTTCGAGGAGGCCTCGCGCAGCGCCCATGACCCCGAGGTCAAAGCCTTTGCCGCCAGGCATCTGCCCACGCTCCAGCAGCAACTGCAAACGGCCAGGCGGCTCAAGGCCGCGGTGGATCTGAAGATCGGTGCCCGCCCCAGGCCTTGACCACTGGGTAGGGTGAAGGACAGACCCGCAGAAGCAGACCCGTCCCGGGCACGGCATTCCTTCTCAAGACACCGACCCTGATGCCCAACAGATGCTGAACCCCGAGGAAGCCGTCGAAAAGCCCTCCCCCGAGCATTGACGCGGCCAGGCGGTGGACGTGGTTCAGATCGCCGTTGTGTCCGGCAGCAGGCGGTCGTATTCGCGCTTCACCACTTGATAACACTCGCAGGTTCTGCGCTCGAGTTTCGGACGGTCCAGGACCGAGATGTGGCCACGCGCATAGCGGATGAGGCCGGCAGCCTGGAGCTTGAGCGCGGCTTCGGTGACACCCTCGCGGCGCACGCCCAGCATGTTGGCGATCAGCTCCTGTGTCATCACCAGTTCGTTGCCGGGCAGGCGGTCCAGGCTGAGCAGCAGCCAGCGGCACAGTTGCTGGTCCAGCGAGTGGTAGCGGTTGCACACCGCCGTCTGGCTCATCTGGGTGATCAGGGCTTGCGTGTAACGCAGCATCAGGTGCAGGACCGCACTGGAGCGCTCGAACTCTTCCTTGATGACTGCAGCGCGAAGCCGGTAGCCCATGCCGGCGCTCTGCACCACCGAGCGGTTGGGTGTGGTGCCACCGCCCATGAAGATGGAGATGCCCACCACACCCTCCAGGCCCACCACCGCAATCTCGGCCGACGAACCGTTTTCCAGCACATACAGCAGCGAAACGATCGCGCTGGTGGGGAAATGCACGTACGTCAGCGGTGCCCCCGACTCGTACAACACCTTGCCCAACGGCAGATCCACCAACTCAAGCTGGGGCAACCAACGTTGCCATTCGGCATCGGGCAAGCAGGACAACAGGTGGTTCTGACGGGGGTGGTCTGGCTCGGTCAATTGGCACTCCTCCGGGGTGACGGCTGTCCCGGTGGACGGCTGACAGTTCGGGTGTACGCCTGCCGGGGCACTTTGCAAAGCACCGTCTGTCCAACCGGTCCCACATACCGACCCGCCCCCCGTCGCCGCTGCCGTCCGCCCTTGGCGAAGTCCATCACCTGCCAGGCCAGTGGCGGACATGAAAACGCCCCGCAACGGCGGGGCTTTTGCCGGGCGAAGCGATGTGAACGTCAAGCCGGTGTCAAACGCTCCAGCCCACCCATGTACGGCCGCAGCACCTCGGGCACAGTCACGCTGCCGTCGGCGTTCTGGAAGTTCTCCAGCACCGCCACCAGCGCGCGGCCCACAGCCAGGCCCGAACCGTTGAGCGTGTGCAAGAGTTCGTTCTTGCCTTGTGCGTTCTTGAATCGCGCCTGCAAGCGGCGCGCCTGGAAAGCTTCGCAGTTGGAGACCGAGCTGATCTCGCGGTAGGTTTCTTGCGCGGGCACCCACACTTCCAGGTCATGTGTGCGGGTGGCGCCAAAACCCATGTCGCCGGTGCACAGCGCCAGCACGCGGTAGGGCAGGCCCAGCTTCTGCAGCACGGCTTCGGCGTGGCCGGTCATGGCTTCCAGCGCTTCGTAACTCCTGTCGGGGTGCACGATCTGCACCATCTCGACCTTGTCGAACTGGTGCTGGCGGATCATGCCGCGCGTGTCGCGCCCGGCGCTGCCGGCCTCAGACCGGAAGCACGGCGTGTGTGCGGTGAGTTTGATGGGCAGTTCGGACTCGGCCACCACGGTGTCGCGCACGACGTTGGTGAGCGTGACTTCGCTGGTGGGAATGAGGTAGAGCGCCTGCAGGTCGGGCACTTCCTCGGCGTCCTGTCCGCCCTTCTTCACAGCAAACAGATCGGCTTCGAACTTGGGCAGCTGGCCTGTGCCGCGCAATGTTTCAGCGTTCACGATGTAGGGCGTGTAGCACTCGGTGTAACCATGCTCCTGGGTCTGCACATCCAGCATGAACTGCGCAAGTGCGCGATGCAGACGCGCGAGTGGGCCGCGCATGAAGGTGAAGCGCGAACCGGCGAGCTTGGTGCCGGTTTCAAAATCCAGCCCGAGCGGGGTGCCCACATCCACGTGGTCGCGCACAGCGAAGTCGAACACGCGCGGTGTGCCCCAGCGGCGCAGTTCCACGTTGCCATGTTCGTCGCTGCCCACGGGCACGCTCTCGTGCGGCAGGTTGGGCACGGCTTGCAGCAGGGTGTGCAGTTCGGCCTGGAGCACCTCCAGCCGGGCGCCCGAAGCATCGAGCTCGGTCTTGAGCGCGCCCACCTGCGCCATCACGGCGTCTGCCTCGGCGTGCTGCCCTTTGCCCTTGAGCATGCCGATCTGTTTGCTCAGCGAATTGCGCTGGCTCTGCAGCTCTTCGGTGCGGGTCTGCAGCGTCTTGCGCTCGGTTTCCAGGGCCTGGTAGGCGGCCACGTCCAGAAACGGCTGTGGGCTCTTGCGCGCTCAGTTGGACGATGTCTAGCATGCGGCGATTGTAGGTTTGGGCAGGCGGTGCCCCGGCGCTCAGCGCAGGTGCTGCAGCGGCGCGGCGTCTTCGCCGTCCATCTTCAGGCCCTTGGGCAGCGGGAACTTGATCGTTTCGGTCAGGCCGTCCATGGTGCGCACGGAGATGGCGCCCAACTCCTTGATGCGCTCGATCACCTGACGCACCAGGATCTCGGGCGCCGAAGCGCCAGCGGTCAGGCCCACGCGGCGCTTGCCTTCGAACCAGTCGGCCTGGAGCTCATCGGCGCTGTCGACCATGTAGCTCACGGTGCCGAGCTTGATGGCAACCTCGCGCAGGCGGTTGCTGTTGGAGCTGGTGGGGCTGCCCACCACGATCACGATATCGACCTGAGGGCTCAGCAGCTTGACCGCATCCTGCCGGTTCTGCGTGGCGTAACAAATGTCTTGCTGCTTGGGCTCTCGTACTTGCGGAAAGCGCGCCTTCACGGCGCCCAGGATCTCGGCTGCGTCATCCACCGAGAGCGTGGTCTGCGTCACCACGGCGAGCTTGGTGGTCTGCGCGGGCGACACATGCGCCACGTCTTCCACGTCTTCCACCAGGTGGATGCCGCTCTCCAGTTGGCCCATGGTGCCTTCCACCTCGGGGTGACCCTTGTGGCCGATCATGATGAATTCGAAACCTTCGCGGTGCAGCTTGGCCACCTCCACGTGCACCTTGGTCACCAGCGGGCAGGTGGCGTCGAAGATGTTGAAGCCGCGCTGTTTCGCTTCGTCCTGAATCGCCTTGCTCACGCCGTGGGCCGAAAACACCAGCGTGGCGCCAGCCGGCACGTCGGACAGTTCTTCAATGAAGATCGCGCCTTTGGCCTTGAGGTCGTTGACCACATAGGTGTTGTGCACGATCTCGTGGCGCACATAAATGGGCCGGCCAAACTTGGTGAGCGCGCGCTCGACGATTTCGATGGCACGGTCCACACCCGCACAGAAACCACGCGGCTCGGCGAGAACAATTTCTTGCGACTTCGGCATCACAGCACCCCGATCAATTGCACTTCAAACCGCACCGGCTGGCCGGCGAGCGGGTGGTTGAAATCGAACAGCACGGCACCGTCTTCGCGCACCTGCACCGCCGCGCCCGCGTAGGTTCCCAGCCCGTCGGGCGTGGGGAACTGCACCACGTCGCCCGCCACATACCGTTCATGCGGATCGCCGAGCTCGCTGAGCAGCTTGCGCGCCACCCACTGCACCATCTCGGGCTGGCGTTCGCCAAAGGCCTCCCCCGCGGCCAGCTCGATGACGGTGTGGGCGCCCTCTTCCAGGCCCATCAGGCGCTGCTCGATTGCGGGCGAAAGTTCACCCACGCCCAGGCTCAGCGTGGCGGGCTTGCCGGCAAAGGTGTCGATGATCACCTGCCCCTGCGGACCGGACATGCGGTAGTGCAGGGTGAGGAAAGAGCCTTCTTGGACGTGGGGCATGGGCGGTGTAGACAGCATGAGGGGAGTGTGGGGCACGGGGCCCCGAACCGGAGCGCCGCGCATGGCGTTGTGCCCGTATTGTAAAAAGCGGGCTGAATCAGGGAGGAAAACTATATGGATGGCCTTGTCATGGTGGGACTCAAAAGCCTGCCGACCGATGCGCGACCGCGCGAAAAGCTGCTGGCCCGTGGGCCGGGGGCGCTCAGCGACGTGGAGCTGCTGGCGCTGCTGCTGCGCACCGGCATCCGCGGCAAACACGTGGTGCAGCTCGCGCAGGAGCTGCTGGAGCACTTCGGCGGCATGGCCGGACTGCTGCACACCAGCGCCGAGGCGCTCAAGCAGATCAAGGGTCTGGGCCCGGCCAAACGCGCCGAGGTGCTGGCCGTGCGCCCTCACCCAGCGTCTGCAGGAAAAAACGCTCCTGGAGAACCCCCAGGCGGTGCGCGAGTACCTGCAGCTGCAGCTGGGTGGCCGCCAGCACGAGGTGTTCGCCGTGCTGTTTCTCGACACACAGAACCGGCTGGTGGCGCTCGAAGAGCTGTTTCGCGGCACCTTGACGCAGACCAGCGTGTACCCGCGCGAGGTCGTGTTGCGCGCCCTGCACCACCACGCCGCCGCCGTGGTGCTGGCGCACAACCACCCCAGCGGCACCGCCCTGCCCTCGCGCGCCGACGAAGCCCTGACCGCCACCCTCAAGTCGGCCCTGGCGCTGGTGGATGTGAAGGTGCTCGACCACTTCATCGTCACCCGCAACCAGGCCGCGTCCATGGCCGAAATGGGCCTGATCTGACCCTGCAGGGTTGATCGGGCCACCCGTCTGCCGCGGGCACCTGCTCCGTCACAATCGCGCCATGAAAGTCAACACGCTGGCCGACCTGAAGGCGCTCAAACGCGCCATGGCCGAGCGTGCCGCGGCCGAGGCCATCCAGCGCGAGGCGCAACGCCAGGCCGAGCTGCAGCGCGAACGCGAACGCCGCCTGTTTGCCCATGCCGTGGGACCGGTACAAGCCATCGCCAATCCGGGCCGCATCGCGCCGCGCCCGGTCCCGGTGGCGCCGCTGCCCGTGCAGCGCCAGCTCGACGAAGCCTCGGTCATGCGCGAAGCGCTGTCCGACGACTTCGACATCGAGACCCTGCTGCACACCGACGAGATGCTGAGCTACCGCTGCCCGGGCCTGGGGCCGGACGTGATGCGCAAGCTGCGCGAAGGCAGCTGGAGCATCCAGCGCCAGATCGACCTGCACGGCCTGCGCACCGACGAAGCCCGCGAAGCCCTGGGCAGGGCCTGCGCTGCGTGCGTGTGGTGCACGGCAAGGGCCTGGGCTCACCTGGGCGCATGCCGGTGCTCAAGAACCGTGTGCTGCGCTGGCTGGTGCAAAAGAACGAGGTGATGGCCTTTGTGCAGGCGAGGCCGGCGGAGGGTGGGGCCGGGGCGCTGGTGGTGCTGCTCAGGTCGGGCGGCGCCTGACAGCTCACCGAGGCGTCAACCGCATCTCGCCCTGCAAGATCTGGATATCGAAGCGCGACAGAAAGCTCTGGCCCAGCAAGGCCTTGTCTTTGTCGAGCCCGACCAGACCCACCGCCACGGTGGTGCCGTTCAGACCCAGGTGTCCAGCCTGCACCGGTACCTGGCGCAAGACCCGGCCCTGCAGTGGGCCGTTGGCGGTCTGAAAGGTCACGCTCTGACCGCCTTCCAGGCTGGCGCGGCGTGCAAAGTCTTCGCTCACGGTCACGGTGCTGGCGCCCGTATCCACCAGGAAGGTGACGGCTTCTCCGTTGACCTGACCTTGCACACGAAAGTGGCCGTCGCGGCCGCGGGGAATCACCAGCTCGCCTTGTTCGTTGGAATAGGCCTGGTTGCCGGCTGCGCGGCCTTGCTCGAAGTGGTCAAACGCGAGGTAGAGCATCCCCATGAGCGCGAGCCAGAACACCACGATGCCCAGGGCACCGCGACGCGCGGTTTGTGCCACGTTGGGGGTGGGGTCGGTCATCCATGGGACCCGGGTTGGTTGCGCATCCAGTCCGCGGTCTGAAGAAAGCTCGTCTTCAAGCGCTCGCGCAGCACGGCGTCCACACCCGTTTCACCCATCGCCTGGTCCATGCAGGCCAGCCACTGGTCGCGTTCCTGCACGCCGATGGAGAACGGCATGTGGCGCATGCGCAGGCGGGGGTGGCCAAACTTTTCGGTGTAGTGCTGCGGGCCGCCGAGCCAGCCGCAGAGGAACCAGAACAGTTTTTGCCGGGCGTCTTCCAGCGTGTTGCCGTGGGCGGTGCGCAGCTCCTTGTAGCCGGGCTCGATGTCCATCAGGTCGTAGAAGCGGTCGACGAGTGCACGCACCCTGTCTTCACCACCGATCCATTCGAACGGGGTGGCAAACGGCTTTGATTCTTGCAGTTGATCGCTCATGCGGTGGCCTTGCGCAAGGTTTCCACCACCGGGGTGCGCAACACACTGCGCAAGCCCCACCAGCCGGCCACCAGGGCCAGCACAGCGCCGGCCAGCGCACCGCCCAGCGGCACCCAGGGCGAGGCGGTCCAGGAGAACTGGAACACATAGCGCGCGAGTGCCCAGCCCACGGCCACGGCCACGCTGGAAGCGAGGAAGCCAGCCAACAGGCCCACGCCCAGCAGCTCGATGCGCTGCACCTGGCGCAGCAGCCTGGAGCCCGCGCCCACAGCGCGCAGGATGGCGAATTCGCGCTCGCGCTCGCCACGGGTGGCGGTGATCGCGGCCAGCAGCACCACGAGGCCGGCGGCCAGCGTGAAGGCAAACAGGAACTCCACCGCGCTGATGACCTGGCCGAGCACACGCTGGACCTGCGCAATGGTCTGGCTCATGTCCACGTTGGTGATGTTGGGAAACTGGCGCACCAGCGAGTTGTCGAAGCTGGCACCAGCGGCGCTGGCGCCATCGGGTGCGCGGAAGGCGCTGATGAAGCTCACCGGCACGTTGGGCACCTCGGCCACGGGGAACACCACGAAGAAGTTCACCCGCATGGAGCCCCAGTCCACCTTGCGCAGGCTGGTGATGCGCCCTTCGGTAATCTGGCCGCCGATGTCGAAGCCCAGGCGGTCGCCGAGCTTCAAGCCCAGGGTTTCGGCCAGGCCTTCTTCCACGCTCAGGGCGTCGGCTTCGTTCTCGGTCCACGTGCCCTGCACCACCGGGTTGTTGTCGGGCAGCGTGGCGGTGTTGGAGAGGTTGAACTCGCGGTCCACCAGGCGGGCAGCGCGGTCGTCGGGGTAGTCCTCGGGCTTCACCGCCGCACCGTTCACGCTGACCAGCCGGCCGCGGATCATGGGGTACCAGTCGAAACGCTCCACACCGGCGGTGCGCAGCGCCTGCTGGAACTCGGTGCCCTGCTCGGGCTGCACGTTGATCACAAAGCGGTTGGGTGCGTCAGGCGGGGTGGCGTTGCGCCAGCTGGCAATGAGATCGGTGCGCAGCAGCACCAGCAGCACCAGCGCGAGCAGACCCACCGAGAGCGCGCTGATCTGCACCACCGCGTAGGCCGGGCGGGCCGAGAGCTGGCGCGTGGCCATGACGAGCGCACGCGGCGCGGTGGCTTCGTTCACGCTGGCGCGCAGCAGGCGCACGGCGGCGTAGCTGGCTGCGGCAAACAGCAGCACCGCAGCAGCGAAGCCACCCACCGCAATGCCGCCCAGCAGCAGGTCGCGGCTGGCGGCCAGCAGCAGCGCGGCAAATCCCGCCATGCCCAGCGCCAGCACGGCCAGCGTGGCGGGCTTGAGCTGGCCCACGTCGCGGCGGATCACGCGCAGCGGCGGCACCTTGGCCAGCTGCAGCACAGGGGGCAGGCCAAATGCCATCATCAGCGTGAGACCCATGCCCAGCCCAAGCAGCACTGGCGTGATGCCGGGCGGTGGCAGGCTGGCCTCGACCAGACCCGCGAGAAGCACCACGAACACATGGTGCACCGCGTAGCCGATGGCCACGCCCAGCGCGCTGGCGAACAGGCCCACGAGCGCAAATTCGAGCGTGTAGGCGCGCGCCATGGTGCCCTGGGAGAGGCCGAGCACGCGCAGCATGGCGCAGTCGTCCAGGTGCCTTTGTGCAAACCCTCGGGCGGCAATGGCCACGGCCACGGCGCACAAGAGCGCGGCCAGCAGCGCCACAAGGTTGAGGAATTTTTCGGCGCGCTCCAGCGTTTCCTGCATGGCGGGCTGCCCGCCTTCGAGCGACTCCAGCCGGATGCCGCGCACGCCCGGCTTGGCCACCTCGGCCTGCGCCCACTGATTGAAGCGGGCCACGCGGGCTTCGTCGCCCACCACGGCCAGGCGGTAGTTGAGGCGGCTGGCGGGCTGCACCAGGCCGGTGACGGGCAAGTCCGCGTTGTTGATCATCACGCGTGGCGCAAAGCTCATGAAGCCGGCGCCCCGGTCAGGTTCGACCACGATAACGCGGGCGATGGTCAGCGAAGCGTCGCCCAGCAGCAGCGGCTGGCCCATCTCCAGGTCGAGGCTGACGAGCAACGCTGCGTCAACCCAGGCGGTACCGGGCGCGGGAATGTCCCGCGTGGGCGCATCGGTGCCGGTGGGTGTCTCGGCCACGCGCAGGCTGCCGCGCAGCGGGTAGCCCTCGCCCACCGATTTCAAAGCGACCAAGCGGGCGGCACCGCCCTCTTCGTCGCGCGCCCGGCCCATGGTGGGAAAGCTCAGCGTCTGCACCACAGTAAGACCCAGTTCGCGGGCCTGCTCTTCGAAGGCAGGCGGCGGTGTGTTGTCGCTGCTGATGACGACATCGCCCCCGATGAGCGCACGCGCATCGCGCGTGAGCCCGCCCTGCAGCCGGTCGGCAAAGAACCCCACCGCCGACAAGGCGGCCACCGCGAGCGTCACGGCCAGCATGAGCAGCCGCAGTTCGCCGGCGCGCCAGTCACGGGTCAGGGAAGACCAGCCCAGGGTCCAGAAACGGATGGGCAGGGAGGTGATGGGTGTACTCATTCGCAGGACCTTATCGCATCAACAAAAGCCACACATCGGACCGGCGCGAAGTGCATTGGTTCAGAACGCCGCGGAACTGGCTTTGCCAGGCCGCAGGTGTTGCCCCTGAGGGGTGACGCGCCGCAGGCGGGGCGCGGGGGGAGCTCTACTTGGTGCCGAAGATGCGGTCGCCGGCGTCGCCGAGCCCCGGAACGATGTAGCCGTGTTCGTTCAGGCCGCGGTCCACGGCAGGCGTGTAGATCGGCACGTCAGGGTGCGCGTCATGGAAGGTCTTGATGCCCTCGGGGCAGGTGACCAGGCACACGAAACGGATCGAGCGCGGGCCGGTCTTTTTCAGGCGGTCGACCGCGGCCACTGCCGAGTTGCCGGTGGCCAGCATGGGATCGAGCACGATCACGTCGCGTTCGTGCATGTCCTGCGGCATCTTGAAGTAGTACTCCACCGCCTTGAGCGTGGCCGGGTCGCGGTAGAGGCCGATGTGCCCCACGCGCGCGCCGGGAATGACCTGCAACATGCCGTCGAGAAAGCCGTTGCCGGCGCGCAGGATGGAGGCAAGCACCACCTTCTTGCCGTCGATGACGCGCGAGGTCATCTTTTCCAGCGGGGTCTCGATCTCGATTTCCTGCATGGGCATGTCGCGGGTGATCTCGTAGGCCAGCAGGGCACTGAGCTCGTGCACGAGTTCGCGAAAGCTCTTGGTGCTGGTGTCCTTGCGGCGCATCAGCGTGAGCTTGTGCTGCACCAGGGGGTGGTCAATGACGTGGACGTCTCGGCTCATGGGAGTTTATGCCCGAACCCCCGGGCACACGCCGAGTGAGGACGGCCCGCGGCGCCCGCGGAATCAGGAAGTGCTGGCGGCGCGCTCCCGCGCAGCGGGGGCAGGCGGCGGCACGGCATCAAGCACCAGGCGCGCGGGGTGGGTGTAGCACAGGAAGTGCTTGTTGGTGGCCCGACCAATGGCACACAGGCCCACGCGCTGCGCCACATCCAGGCCCATCTGCGTGATGCCGCTGCGCGAAACCACCACGGCCACGCCCATCTGGGCCGACTTGATCACCATCTCGCTGGTGAGTCGGCCTGTTGTGTAAAAGACCTTGTGGCGCGAATCGGTGGACTGCTCCAGGGCCATCCAGCCGGCGATGGTGTCCACCGCGTTGTGGCGACCGACATCCTCCACGAACAGCTGCAATTCGTCGTCGTGGAACAGCGCACACGCATGCACCGACCCGGCCGACTTGTAAGTGCTTTCCTTGAGCCGGATCGCGTTGACGATGGCGTACAGCTGCGACTGGCGCAGGACCATGTTGGCCGGCAGCTGGATGCTGTCGATCTCGTCCATGAGGTTGCCGAAGACACTGCCCTGGCCACACCCGGTGGTGACCACGCGTTTGGAAGTGCGCTCTTCGATGTGGTCGATGCCGTGCCGCGTCTTGACCGAGGCCGCGCCCACCTCCCAGTCCACGGTGATGGACTCGATCTCGTCCACAGATGCGATGAGGCGCTGGTTGAGCAGATAGCCCAACACCAGCCACTCGGGGTGCGCGCCGAGCGTCATCAGCGTCACCAGCTCGCGCTTGTCCACATACACGGTGAGGTCGCGCTCCGCCGGAATGAAGATCGACTCGCGCTCGCCGTGCTGGTTCGTGACCTCGACTTCTCGGGTCAGTGGTGCACGGGCCTGGGTGAGGTGGGGCAAAGGCATGGCGGCAGACTACAGCAGATTCAATGGCAACAAAGTCAAAGGGCCGGCACCCGGAGGTGCGGCCCTTTCACTTTCAGAAGATCCGGAGATGGGCGGCGTTGCGGCCGGTCACTTGCCGGTGGGTACCGCAGCTGGCGCCTTGCCGCTCGGAGGGCTGGATGCCTGGGTGGAGGGCGAGTGTGCACCAGCTGCTTCAACCGGCTTGGCTACCGCAGTGGCGGCGGCCGCCACGTAAGTGAACGGGCCTGGATCGGCGCAGGCCGGCAGTGCTGCGGCAGGACCGACGGACTTGCCGCTGGCAGCTGCCGTCTTGAAGTAGTTGCCTGCGGCCCGGTCCATCGACAGGCAGAGCTTGTAGCTTTCCACCTTTGCGGCCCAGGCCGTGCGGGCCTTGGCCTCCTCGGCCTTGGCTTTGGCTTCTTCGGTCAGCACGGGTGCGGGCAGCTTGGCGAACACGGACGTGGCCAGCAGCATCGACAGGCACAAAAGGCTGCGTTTCATGGGATTTCCTTGTCTCAGAAGAAGGTGGGACGGTCAGGCAGCGCGCGGCGCATCGCTGGTCGCTGCGGCGGCTGCCGTGCGGTGCGCCGGGATCTTGCCGGCCTTGATGTCGTCGTACCAGAGCTCGTGGTGCTCCTTGGCCCAGGTCTCGTCCACATAGCCGGTCTTCATGGCCTTGTAGGCGCCTTCCATGCCGACGGTGCCCATGTAGATGTGGCCCAGGAACATGGCCATCATCAGAACGGTGGCGACACCGTGGATCATGTGGGCAACCTGCATGTTGGCACGGGTGTATTCCACCGCCGGCACGATCTTGTCGAGGAAGACGCCGGAGCCCACGACGATCAGGCCGAGGAAAAACACACCGCCCCAGAACACGACCTTCTCACCCGCGTTGAAGCGGTGCGAAGGCACTTCGGAACCACCAAACAGACCACCGGCCTTCATGATCCAGGCAAAGTCTTCCTTGCTGGGCCAGTTGTCCTTGAGGAAGGTGAAGAACACCACCACCAGCGACACCGCGAACAGCGGGCCGGCAAAGTTGTGCATGTTCTTGAGCGCGTAGCTCAACCAGCCGAACAAGGTGGCGCCCATCACGGGCAGCAGGAAAAACTTGCCGAACGCCATGACGATGCCGGAGACGGCCAGCACAACGAAGGTGATGGCATTGATCCAGTGCGCTGCGCGCTCCACGTAGGTGAAGCGCTCGATCACGCGGCCGGTCTCGCTGCCGTGCAGCCTGATCGTGCCCTTGCCGAAGTAGAACAACGCCAGCGCCACCAGCACGATCAGCATCAGTGATCCGCCGTAGGGAATGATCCAGTTGTTGCGCACCTGGCGCCACGCTTCACCCGCATTGGTGTAGCTGGAGCCAGGGTACTGCACAAAGCCCTGGATCATGTTGCCGGCTTCAGGATCGGGCAGGCTCGAATAGCCCGTGACGCCTTTGGCCACATCGCGCCACATCGGCGCGTTGTTGCCCGGCTGCACCTGGCCGCGCTCGGCGTTGGTCTGCTCGCTGTACTTGGGATCGGTCGACGCGTCGGGCGCGATCTCGAAAATGTTGGCGCTCCGGATGCCACCTTGCTGGGCCGCGGCGGGCGCGGTCACGGCGGGTGGAGCCGGGTCGTCCTGCGCAGGCCCGGATGTCGGCGCTTGTGCACTGACCATGCCCGCACTCAGGGCAAACAGGGCCGCCGCGAGGACAGCCGGCGATGCGAGCTGGCGCAAGCCAGCGGTCAAAAACCGTTGCATACAGCGTTCCTCGTCAATTGGACATGCGGGTGTAATCGTTCTGTCCGTACTGGGCACGCGTCTTCAGCTGCTGTTCCCAGCTCGCCTTGTCGCCTGCGCTCCAGCCGCCCTGCACGTACTGGCTCTTGCCCACGCCGGTGTAGGGCGCGCCGTCCTGCTTGACGCCGGCGCTGTTCATTTCCTGTGGCTGGTCGCCGCAGGCTGCGAGGCCCAAGGTCAAGGCCACAGCCGCGATGGAGAGGGTGAAACGCTGGCTCATGATTTGGTCCCTGCTGCGGTGCCGTAGGCGGTGCCCCAGCCCCAGACTTCGGCGCCCTTGCCACGCTGCAACACACGGTTGCGGAAGATGTCGGCCACCACGTCGCCGTCACCGGCGAGCAGGGCCTTGGTCGAGCACATCTCGGCGCAGGCCGGCAGCTTGCCTTCGGCCAGGCGGTTGCGACCGTACTTTTCGAACTCGTCCTGGCTGCCGTGGGCCTCGGGGCCGCCGGCGCAGAAGGTGCACTTGTCCATCTTGCCGCGCACACCGAAGGTGCCTTGCGAGG
>LNFM01009122.1_pt1 | contig 14612 bp, 11 predicted proteins | sample 596031 | NCBI WGS metagenome assembly LNFM01 (sample SAMN04254537, study PRJNA301005) | activated carbon metagenome | isolation source: dual media filters at the Ann Arbor, Michigan drinking water treatment plant | place: USA: Ann Arbor
ATGATGGTGGCGTCCACCACCGTGCCCTGGCGCATCAGCAGGCCTCGCTCGCTCAGGTGCGCGTTGACCTCGGCAAGGATGGCCGCCGTCAACTCGTGCTGCTCCAGCAGCCGGCGGAATTTCAACAGCGTCGTGGCGTCGGGCACATCCTCGACGCTCAGTTCGATCCCCACGAACTCGCGCATCGCCTGGCTGTCGTACAGCGCGTCTTCTAGCGCCTCGTCCGCCAGCGTGTACCACTGCTGCAGGCAGTACATGCGAAGCATGCGGGGCACGCCGATCGGCGGGCGGCCCACCCTGCCGCTCTTGGGGTAGTGCGGCTCGATCAGCGCCTCAAGCCGTGACCACGGCACCACCGCGTCCATCTCCGACAGGAACTTCTCCCGCCGCGTCTTGCGCTTCTTGCCGGCGTACTCGGCACTGGCAAAGCTGGTTTGTTTCATGCCGCTATCTTCGCAAGATGCGGGCCTGTTGAACATCCTCGGCCGCCCGAATAAATCAGCGTTTCCCTAAGGGTGAACGAGGTCTTGCGGCTCTCACCGGCGCTGATGCTCGGCGCGGCCGGATACGCCTTCAGGGCGAAGTTGAGCTCACCAAGGCCGCACTCTTTCAGCGCCTGGATGCCACGCAGGGCATCTTCAGACGGCAGGAAGCCGTTGACCTTGGCCAGTTCGAGCTTGAGTTTGTCGTTGGTTCCGTTCAACGCCTTGATTGCTTCCAGCAAGGCGCGCTGCTCGCGCGGCACCGTTGCCGGTCGCAGAGTCTCGGTTCCAGCGGTACCGCTTTGTGTCGTGGCCGCACCTGTTCCCGAAGCTGCGGTTGCCGCCTGCAGCGCAGTTCGGCTGCGCGCGAGCGCCGCGTTAAATGCCGCCTCGCTGCCTGGCACGATTCCACCAGCAAAACCCGGTATGCCCCCGATGACCTTGAATACCGAGGCTGGGTCGGGCAGCGTGGCAGTTACGTTCTTGTTGACAGCGGCGTCAATGCGCTCAACTGCGGCGACAAGCCTGTCTCCTGCCTCACCGGCCCGACGGATCATGATCCGGCTGCTGGTGACGCTGGTGGTCGCTGTCTCAATGGCCAGCGCCGACGCACTGATCGCAGAACTCGCAGCATTACCCAAGTCGGCGTTTGCTGGATTGGTCGCGCTCCAGCCGGCGAGCGCCGAGGTCGCGTCTGCCCGCGCTGAAGAGGCGGCGCCTATCGCCTCCTCAAGGCCGGACATCGCAGATAGCAGCGACTTGCGATCCTCGTCGGACATCGCCAAGGGAAGTACCGCCTCCTTCACGCACCCGATCGCGTCGATGCCTGCTTCGTAGATCTGCCGATGCTGAACATTCAGGTTCTGATGACCGAAGGCGTAAGCCGTGCCACCGAGCGCCGCGGTTCCCAGCAGCGCGTCACGGTGCGACTTGGCCAGCGCGAACCCAGTGCCAAGCATGCCCAGGGCCAGCAAGCCGCTGTTCAACCCTGTCGTCGCCTGCACGTGTTTGAAACGGGCCGCATCATAGGCAGCCCGTGCCTTCTCCGCGTATGCCTGGGCATCCTTCAAAGGAACAGGGCTGGGCAACGCGCTGGAGGCGCTGGACCGCTCCCACGAAACCAGTGGATTGACGGCACAACCCGAGAGCAAAAGTGCCGTGGTGGTCACGAGCATCGGCGGAAGAGCCGAGCTGCGGTTAGGAATGAAGCCTCGTTGACTTGGCATGTCTTTCTCCGTTCGACGCACGACCAAAGGCGAGGGTGGCGCTCCGTGCGCGAGGCCATCCCCTTCGACGTCACTGTCTGGTGCAACCGACCGATCCGACCACGCCGCTTTCCCGACAGCGCACTTGAGTCAATCTGTCACTGCCGTCCTCTTGGTTGCGATCACTTGCTGCGACCAGGAACTCCTGAACCAGGGCGCCCGCCCTCGTCCCACTCAACTCGCCTTCTTGATCTGAACCGTCACGCGGTAGCCCACTGGCAATTGCTGCAACTCGCGCGTCGGCACCAGCTCGATCTCCATCACATCGCGATCCGCTTTGTCAGCAGGCTCTCCGCTCAACACGCGCTTGCGCCCCATCACTGGGTGCAGCTGCACAACGCGTGCAGTGCCGATGACTTCACCACCGGCCGGGTCCAGCAGCTGTGCCTCCTGACCCATGCGCACACGGCGAACATCGCGCTCGTCGATCTCGGCCCGCACCCGCAAAGGCCCCGCAGGCGCCAGTTGCAGCAGGCCACCTGGCAGCCCTGGGCCGACGTGGTCGCCTAGCGCTACCGCAAGGCGCAGCACTCGGCCGGCAAACGGTGCACGTACGCTGCAGTCCGCCAGCCGGCGTTGCAGCAAGGCCTCGTGCCGCTTGGCTTCGACGTGCTGCGCTGCTGCCGCTTGAACGTCTTCGCGCCTCGTGCCGGCCTCCAGCAGTGCCAGTCGCGCCCGTGCGCCTTCGATTCGGGCTTCGGCCGTCGCGCGGGCGGCGTTCGCTTCGTCGACCGCGGCACGACTTTGCATGCCGTCGGCCTGCAGTGCCTCGGCCCGCCGTGCCTGCGCTGCTCGGTTGGACAGCTCGGCCTGCGCCTGGGCCACCGCGGCCCGGGCTTCGGCCAGCTCTTCGGCACGGCTGCCTTGTCGTAGCTTCGCAAGCCCGTGGACCAGCGCCTCCGCGCGTGCTTCGGCAGCTTGTGCTTGCAGTGCCAGTGCGGCGCAGTCCAGCTTCACCAGCACCTGCCCGGCCGTGACCGTCTGGTTCACGGCCACGGCGACCTCCTGCACGACGCCGCTCTCGGTCACGCCCAACAAGGCGATGTCGCCCGCCGCCTCCACGCGGCCTGGCGCCGCGAGTGTCTCCACGGGTGCCGAAACAGTACGCTCGCTCGCGTCCGAGCCACAGCCCGAGACCACGATGCAGACGGCAAGGCTAAGGACGAACGGCCTCATGCTCGATCGCGCCATCCAGAAGGCGAATTACGCGGTCGGCGTAGGGCAAGAGTCGGGCATCGTGGCTCACCACCACCACCACCCGCTGGTGCTCGTGCGCCACCTGCTGCAGCACTGCGGCCAAGGCAGCCCCGTTGCGCGAGTCAAGGCTTGCTGTAGGCTCGTCTGCAAGAACGACCTCAGGGCTATTGGCCAAGGCACGCGCCATCGCCACCCGCTGCCGCTCACCACCCGACAAGGTGTCGGGCCGGGACTGCGCATGGCGGTCCACGTCAAGCTCTGCCAACAGCTCCAGCGCACGTTTCTGCGCGGTCACGGCCCCGTGGCCCGCCAATTGCAACGGCAACATCACGTTCTGCAGCACGCTCATGGCCGAGATGAGCCGCGAGGCCTGGAACACGAAGCCCACATGGCGCAGCCGTTCCATCGCCCTGACGTCAGCGTCGGCACCGAACATCCGCCGGCCATCCAGTTGCACCCGCCCTTCGTCCGGCGTCAGCAAGCCGCCTAGCACCGACAGCAAAGTCGTCTTGCCACTGCCGCTGGGGCCTTCCAGCAGCGTCAACTCGCCTCGGCGCGCCGTCAGCGAAATCGATCGCAAGGCTTGCACTTGCGCCTGGCCCTGGCCCAGCCGCACGCTCACCCCTTGCGCCGACAGGTCAGGCGCGGAAGACACGGGCGGGCTCCAGGTTGAGGGCAGGACGCGCGGCGATGGCAGCGGCGGCTGCGGCCATCAGCAGCACCACGGCGAAGACCGCCAACAACACGGTGCTCGAGAGCTGCGCCCACGACACGAGGTACCGCGCCAAGGACATTGAAGGCACCGCCAGCGCCAGCCCGATCAGCCCGCCTGTGCAGCTGCAGGCCAAGGCCTGCGCGAAGACGGCCTGCCGCACCGTTGCCTTCGAAGCTCCCATGGCCACCAGCAGCGCGTAGTCCTCGATGGACTCCACCGTCAGCGCGTAGATCGTCTGCGACACCATCACCAGCCCGATCACGAAGCCCAGCAACGCCGCCACAGAGAGTGCCGCCCCGGCGCCTGTCTGGTTGAGCCAGAACCACGCGGTCTTGCGCGCGAACTCGTCTTTGCGCCACACCGACACTTCACGCAAACGCTGCGTCAATTCGGCCTGCGCAAGCCGCACGTCGGCACCGGGCGTCAGCTTCAGCAGCACGAAGCTGGCCTTGTCGGGTGGCAGCCCGATGGACTCGCGCGCCGACTGGGCGTCGGTCAGCACCAGCGGGGTCCCCAAAAAGGTCGAAAAGCCCTGCGTCATGTGGCCGATGCGGGCGCGCTTGCCGCCAAGTTCCACCTCGGCCGGCAGACGCTCGACGCCAAGGGTGCGGGCATCGCTGGCGTCCACCATCAGCACCCGGCCACTCACGCCGGTTGCAGCTGATACAGCCCGCACGTCGGGCACCTGGCCCAAGAAGGGCGCATCGACTCCTACCACCATCACCATGCGCCGCGCGCCATCACTGCGGGTCAGCGGTGCCCAGGTCACGTTGGCCACACCCGCCACCTGCGCACCTGGGGCAGCCATCGCCAGGTCGGCATGGCGCGTGGAGATGCCTGAGGCAAAGTCAAACGCCGGCAGCTCCGGCGCGCCCAGCCACAGGTCGGCGTCGACAGCCCGCACCATGCGCGAGGCAGCGCTCATGAAGGCTGTAAGCAGGCCCGCTTCCATGGCCATCAGGTAAGCCGCGAAAAGCGCGCCGAGCAGGGCCGAAGCCAGCCGCGAACGGCGGTGCACCAGCAAGCGCAGGCCGATCGTGGCCGCGAATGGCCAACGCGCCGCAATTCGGTCCTGGAGTTCACGCCGCAACACCGCTGGCCTTGCGCACAGACGCCGGGAACGGGCACCACTTCTGCTGCCGGTAGTCGTACAGCTTGCACTGCCGCGCCACCTGCCAGTAGTAGGCCCAGGTGAGGCGCCGCACTTGCACATGTTGCGGGGCCAGCGCCTTCAGCCGCAGTTGTGCGGCACGTAGGCGGTAAAACGGAATCGTCATGTCTAGGTGGTGCGCCGGGTGCTGCAAGATGCGGTGCAGCAGGGCATCCAGCAGCGGCGCCTGCAGGTGCAGCGTGGCGCCCAGGTAGGGCAAGGATGCTGCCCAGGCAGCACCGTCGTCGTACCACGCCACATCGGGCTCCGTGTGGTGAACGTAGATGACGAAACCCATCAGGTGCTTCCATACCAGCAGTGGCAGTACCATGCCGAAGAACAGCGCCTCCAGCACGGATGACCCGGCCGCTGACGCCCCCGCCCATAATGCGCACAGCCACGCAAAGGCGAATGCGGTTACCAACGCACCGTCACGCGCGAACACTTTGCGTTGGCCACCACCCTGGTCAGGCCCGGGGAAGTACAGCTTCTTCCACCACAGTTCAACGGCGTAGTACAGCCCGGGGCCCCAGCCACTTCGGTATGCCCGCTCAAGCGCTCGACGGTGTGCGGGCAACTGCGCGTACTCTTCGGCCGAGAGCGGCACCCACACCCCATCGCGCCCGCGCAGGTTGGTGAAGCCGTGGTGGGCTTGGTTGTGCCCCAGCTCCCACAGGCTGTAAGGCGTGAGTGAAGGCAGGAAGGCGATACGCCCGAGCACCCGGTTGAGCTTGCGGTGCGCGGTCAGCGCCTGATGGCAGGCGTCGTGCCCGATGATGAACAGCCGCGCAATCCACAGGCCCGCAGCCACGCCAGTCAGCAGCTTCCATCCCCACGCCGCCGCGCTGGCCGTGAAGGACGTCAGCGCCAACCACACCGCCGCGTCAAAGGTGAGCCAAGCCAGCGCCACACCGGCATTCGGTTTGGCCAAATGCGCCAGCGCCGCACGCAGCTCGCGCCTTGTCGGCGCAGCCGGCAGCGGTGCGCCTGTTGCAGCAGTGTGGTTCACGCTGCCGGCCCGGCCATGGCCGCAGCCTGTTCGACGATCGTGCCCAAGGTCTGGCCTTCGCTGAAGGCCGTGTCCGGGATGTACTGATCGGTCAAGTCCATCAACGCCGTCAGCAGGGCCATGCGGCCCAGCGAATCCACGCCCAGTTCGACCAGCGTCATGGTCGGCTCGATGGGGGCGGTTTGCAGATGGCCGGGCAGCAGGCCGGCCGCCGCGTCTTCGCGGATGCGGGCGACGATGTTCTCGAACAAGTCACTCATGGCAGGAAGCGTCGGGCGCGCAATGTCGGTTGGGAAGGCCAGGGGCCAATAGCGGCCTCACAGCTGGCACCGCAGAAGCGCCAGCCACGGCAGAACCTTGCCGCCGTCTTGCCGGTCGACCAGCCGTCCTTTGGGCGAAAGCAGCAGCCGCTTCGGTTTCACCGAGTCGCCGACGTTGCCGCCTACGACCACCAGCTCGCTCTTCTGTGCATCCACCTCGACGACGAAGTCGCCATGCGAGGGGTAGAAGCCGTCGGCCTTGTAGGCCAACTCGGCCTGCTTGAAGGTCAGCTGCTCGGCGTATTCGCGCCCGGCCACCACGATGTCGCCGACCGACGGTACGGCCGAGTACGGGTCGACAGCGTGGTAAGCCTTCTTGGCGTTGTTCGCCACTGCAGCTCGCGCTGCCTCGACATAGTGGCAATGCGCCTTGGTCGTTTTGAACCTGGTGCCGACACCCGCCTGCTTGAGCACGAAAGAGACGAAGGCTGCCGACCACGCCGGGCGGTAGGGCTTGCCCTTGCTGTCGTTCCACACGGTGCGGCCATCCAGGCCTGCCGCAGGCACGGCAGCCCAGTAGTCGCCGACGCGCTTATAGACAGCGGCGTCGATCTCCTTGAGCTTGCCGCCCTTGAAGGTCTGCAGTTCGGCCTGGCAGAGGCTGACGATGTGGCTGGTGAATGCGGTCATGACGGCCTCGCTTTCAGGTTGTCGAGATTGACTGGATACCGCTGGCTTCGGCTGGACTCGGTGCTGATGCACCTAAGGCTGCTGTCCGCTCGGCATCGGCGTAGCCACCGCCGAGCCAGTAGTCGCGCACCAAGCCGCGTTGCAGCTTGCCGCTGGTGGTGCGGGGCAGCGGCCCGGCAGCGGTGAACACGCAGGCATCGATGGCCAAGGCACAACGGTTGAGCACCGCCTCGGCCACGCGCCGTTGCATCGCGTGTTCTTCGCCGTCGAAACGGCGCGCAACCACCACCACCACCGTCTCCCGGCCCCGGGCATGATCCAGGTGCGCAAAGGCGGCAACGCGGCCCGGCCGCAGGTCGAGCGCGGCCTCGGCGGCGGCCTCGATCTCGTGCGCGCCCACCTTCACGCCACCACGAGCGACGATGTCCTTCACCCGGCCGGTGACGTAGACCTCGCCTCCCCAAAGAAAGCCCTGGTCTCCGGTGTTGCACCAACCCTGGACGAAGCGGTGCGGCTCTTCGTGATTCAGGTAGCCCGATGCCACGGACGGGCCGTGCACCCACAGCGTGCCCAGCCGGCCCGGCGGCAGCGGGTAGCCAGCCTCGTCACGGGCCTGCACCTGCACACCTTCAAGAGGCGCGCCGTTGGAAACCAGTTCGACCACGTCGTCGCCTGCTGGTGTAGCAGCGGCTTCATGCAGCAGCGCAACCCCTTGCTCGCGAAGCGCGCGGGCCTGCAAGGCCAGTGAACGCCAGGGCCGGCCTGCCGGCGCGAAGCTGACTGCCACCACGGCCTCGGCCATGCCGTACGCTGGCTGCAGCACGCTAGGCCGCAGCCCCAACGGCTGCATGGCGTGTTCGAAGGCGCGCAGCACATGGGCAAACACCGGCTCGGCACCGGCCCAGGCAAAGCGCCAATGTGCCAAGCTGATGCCTTCGCGTGCAGCGCGGCGGCCCAGGCGGGCCAGAAGCGCATAGGCCGACGGTGGGTTGGGCGACAGCGTGGCGCGCTGCTGCGACATCGCATGCAGGAAGTTCAGCGGCGATTGCCCGAAGACGGCGGTTGGCAGTAACGTGAGTTCAAGGTCACTCCACATTGCCTGGGCCAGCGCACCACTGAAGCCCATGTCATGGGTCAGCGGCAGCCAGCTCAGCACATGGTCGTCAGGCACCACGCCCAGTCGCGCCGCGGTCGCCTCGCAATTGGCGACCAACATGCGCTTGCTGATGGGTACTACCTTGGCCCAGCCGGTGCTGCCAGACGTGAGCTGCATCAGGGCGGGCTCATCAAGTGCGCGCGAGACCGGCAACATTGCCGAGGTGCCATGGCTGACCGAGGGCCTGTATGTGATCGGCAGGACGACGGGAGCCAGCGACTGCAAGTCCGCAGGCAGGCTGCCTTCCACAAGCAAGACAGCCGGCTGCAATTGAGCCAGACCGTCAGCCACGCGGCGCAGTCCAGCCGCATCGGCTGGACTGGCTTCGGGCAGCACCACCACGGCCGCGCCACACTGCCAGGTGCCCAAGATGGCGGCGATGAGTTCGAGGGATGTCGGCGCACTGGTAGCCACCACGCAGCCCGGGCCCGCGCCGTGGGCATGCAGCACCTGCGCCCAGCGGGCAGCGGCTCCGCGCAGCGTGCCAGCCGTCCAGGTGGAGATCTGGTCACGCCCCTGCCAAAGATGCAGCGGTGCGGTTCGCCGGGCCAAGGCTGACAACAGGAGGGACTGATCCATCGTCAGGCCTGCTGCGCTTGGGCAGTGGCGCCGGCGACGCCTCGGGCTGCTTGGCGAGCCTGCTCGGCCTCGTGCCCCGCCATCACTTGCAGCCGGAGCCTCGCGCGCCCTTCCGGCACGGCCGGGAACTCCACCAGGTTGGCCAGCACGCCGCGACCAGGCAGGCGCTTTGCCGCACGGCGAGCCAGGGCTTCGCTGCCCAACAGCACCGGCACGATGGGCGATGGCTGGCCCATCACCGTGAGGCCCTGCGCCTGCAACTCGCTGCGCAGCGTGAGGATGTTGTCCATCAGGCGCCGGCGCAGCCGCTCGCCTTCGTCGCTTCGCACCACGCCCAGCGCGGCGCGCACCACCGCGGCCTGGGCGGGCGACAAAGCGTTGGAAAAGGTGTTGGACGGGCTGTAGACCTTCAGGAACTGCTTGACCGCGCTTTCGCGGCTGGCCACGAAGCCGCCGTTGGAGCCGAAGGTCTTGCTGAAGCTGCCCATCACCAGGTCCACCTGCCCCAGCATGCCTTGCGCGCCCAGCGAGCCGGTGCCACCAGGGCCCAGTGCACCCAGGTCGTGTGCCACGTCCACCATCAAAGTGGCGCCGAACTCGCGGCACACGGCCTGCGTGGCGGCCAGGTCGGGCACGTCGGCGTCCATCGAGAACAGGCCCTCGGTGATGACGAGGATGGCGTTCTGGGTGTCGCGTGCGCGGATGCGGCCCAGCAGTTGGCGCAGGTGCTCGTGGTCGAGGTGACGGATCAGCGACACGTTGCGCGTGGCAGCGTTGGCGCCTTCCATGAGGCAGTTGTGGGCCAGGGCGTCCAGCACCACGTAGTCGTTGGGGCGGACCAGGCCCTTGGTGATGCCATAGCCCGCCGCCCAGCCCGTGGGGTACAGCGTGACGTAGGGCATCTGCAGAAAGTCGCCCAGTTCGGCTTCGAGTGCCAGCGATTCGGATGTGTTGCCCAGCACCGCCGACGAGCCGGCACTGTGCACACCGAAGCGGGTGATGGCCTCGATGGCGGCGCGCTTGAGCGTGTCGCTCGTGGCCAGCGACAGGTAGTCTTGCGACGCGAAGTTCACGCCCTTTGCGGGCTGGCCCGTGGCGTCGGTGATGGTCGTTTCGGTGCCCGGGGCGGCATGCAGCGCCCGGCTGTAGGGCCAGTAGCCATGTTCGGCACGTTGGGCCCGCCAAGTCTCGAAGGTGGCGGTGCGGCCCAGCAGTTCGGGGCCTGTGGGGTCGCGAAAGTCGCGGGTGGTGCCTGTCAGGCCCTTGCCAGCCGCATCGGCGGACTGAACAGTGGTGGCCGCGCCTGCCGCCGGGCTGGAGCTCGCTTCAATGCATTCGCCTGGATCGACATACGCGGCCACTGTCCACCTCTCCCCGAGCACTGCTCTTGTTGGAGGCAGACTTTAGGGAGCAAGGCACAGCGGCGCTATGCAACAAAAGGCTATGAAGAGGTGTGGGCCGCGTCGGCCGAGGCATACGCCAGAAGGCATAGGCGCCTGTGCGCCACGGGGCTATTGCTTCTCGAACCCCAAGGCCTTGGCGCGCACAACGGCTTCGGTCCGATTGCGTACGCGAAGCACGCGCATGATGGCCGCGATGTGAATCTTTGCCGTGCCTTCGCTCACGTCCAATTCATGAGCGATGAGCTTGTTGGGCAAGCCGCGGGCCAGGCATCGCAGCACTTCGACTTGCCGTGGCGTCAGCATGCCGAGTTCACCCACTTGGGCGCCGGGATGCTCGCGGGCTGCACCGATGTCTTGAGGCAGCGCGACTTGGGGAATGTAGGTGCCACCCGCCCAGACCAGTGCGATGGCATGGCGCATGACCGCCGGAGGATCGGTCTTCGGGATGAAGCCGCGCGCACCAAGTGCAAGAGCCTCGCGAACCGTGTGGGCATCGGCCTCGCCCGAGACCGCGACCAGGGCCACATCGGGCCGCAGGGCGCGCACGGCTTGGATGCCTTGCAGCCCGTCCTGGCCGGGCATGTTCAGATCGACCAGCGCCATGGCGATGGCGGGGTTGCCCAACTTGTCGAGGCACTCTGTCCACGACGCTGCCTCGATGCAGGCCACGCCGCTGACCGCCGCTTCGACCAGCCGCGCCAGGCCGTCTCGGACCAGAGGGTGGTCGTCTGCGAGCAGGACAAATCGTTCGTTGGCCATGTCTCAGCCTCCTGAACTGGCCTTCTGCAGTGCCAGCAGATCGGCGATGGTGCTCTTGAGGGCAGCGGTCGAGATGGGCTTGGGCAACCACGGCAGCTGGAGCGCCGCCAGGTGCTTCAGCCGCTCGGGCGACTGTTCGCCTGTCACGACCAGAACCTTTGGCGCTGCTGCTGAAGCTGAAGCGTACGCGCGCGCCTCGGCAGGGCCCGACACATCGCCAGCCAACCTGTAGTCGACGATGAGCAGTTCGAGAGCTTGGCCGTCCGTGGCTGAGGCATCGATGAGATCCATCGCAGACTCGCCCGCGACGACACGACAGTCCCAGCGGCGCAAGACCCTCACCATGGCATCGCGCACCATCGGGTCGTCTTCGATCACGCCCACGCGCAGGCCCGCCAGACTGGGCGCTACAGAAGGCGCTGGGACGGTCAATCCCCTTGGCGATGCAGGCGCCAGCTCGAGAGCCAAATGGAAGCATGAGCCATGGCCTGGGCGCGAGCGCAGGCCCACCTGTACCCCCAACAGCTGCGCCAACCGCTTGACGATGGGCAGGCCAAGGCCCAGGCCTTCCGCAGCGCCGTGGCCGGGAGAAACGCGAAAGAACTCCTCGAAGATGCGATCGCGGTGTGCCAGATCGATCCCCGGGCCTGTATCCCAGACTTCCAGGCGCAGTTGAGGCGTACTGCCTTGCGCGCGAACGCGACAGGCCAGCAGGACACCGCCCGCACTGGTGTACTTGACTGCGTTGCCGATCAGGTTGCGCAGCATGCGTTCGAGAAGAACCGGATCCGTGTAGGCCTGAACGCCCACTGCGCTTTCTCCAGCGCGCAGTGACAGGCGCAATCCCTTGGCCTCGGCAGCAGGAGCCGCCTCGTCGGCAAGCCGCTGCATCAGTTCCCAGGGCTCCACGGTGCGTCGTTGAGGAACCAGTGTTCCAGCGTCGATCTGGGACATGTCCAGCAGCGCGTCGAACATGCGTTCCAGCGCGGTGTGGGCTTGCCGCAGGCGTTCGAGGACCTCGGCCTGCTCGACTTCCAGCCCATGGGCTGGCATCGCCTCCAGGTACAGGCCGATCGCATGGGCAGGCTGCCGGAGATCGTGGCTCGCGACGGCAAGAAAGCTGGACTTGGCCCGGTCGGCTGAGCGAGCGGCATCGCGTGCGGCCTCCATCTCCTTCAGTGCCTGGCGCAGCTGTGTTCCTTGGGCCTTGACGCGGTCTTCCAGCTGGCCTCGCAGCAACGTGCTGGACCTGGACGCGTCGACGTAGCGCTCGACCAGCAAGGCTGCCGCCGTGGCGGCAAACGCAAGCCCAGCGTAGGTGGTGAGTGTCAGCGGATGGTTTGAGGTTTCATCGAGATCGGCGATCCAGTCGAGGGCGCCGAGTGCCAGCGCGATGGCGCCGCAGGCCACCATGGCCAGGCTCGAACGTGTACGCGTCAGCCAGTAGGCACGCAAGACCGCCGCCAGTGCGACAGCCGTGCCGGCAATCAGAAGCAGCCGCCAGATGGACGAGGCCAGGTCCATCTGGTCGATGGCGTAGGCGCCTGCCAGCACTGGTGGCCCGGCAGCTGCGAGTGCCATCAGTGACTTCTCCAGGCGGGGCCGGTACCAGTTGGCCAGCCGCAGGCAGAAGGCAGCGAACGCGGCAACGACCACTCCGAATAGGCTGATCCACGCAATCGCGTACGCCGGTCCACCAATCGGCGGCCAGGCGAACAGGGGCATCCAGTTGACCAGCCACCAGGCCACCGCCCCCACAGCGAAAAGCAAGAAAGAGGTGTCGCGCATGCGCACCCCGAGCGCCAGCATCGCCAGGCCCAAGGTGCCAACCACGCCCCCGGCCACAAGAGGGCTGATGAAATGGGTGAACACGGTTACGCGATGCTTCCGTGTCAGCACGGAGAGTTCACCGATCTCGACACGAGAGATCGACATCCGCCTCTGCGGCAGGGCTTCGATCTCGATGATGTTTCGATCCGACTTCCACAAGCCCTCGGGCAGGCTCAAGACGGTCATGCGATCGAGGCCCCGGGGCAGCGTGCGGCCGGCGGGATCCGTGGGTGCGCGCAACAGGTGCCCATTGAAGCTGATCGACCCGTTCGCGAGCATGCCCTCCATGAGGAGCCCCGGGGTTCCCGCCGGCCGATCGGGCACGTTGATCTTGTAGCGAACCGCAGCGGGCACGAGCGTAGTCGGTGGGTCCAGGGGCCAATCTGGAAGTGGAACCGTGCGCCACGGCGCTTCACCAATCTGACGCTCAGCCTTGTCCACGGTGACGCTGGCGTCTGCGGCTTGTGCCGACGCCAGCCACGACATTGCAAGCCACGCGAGCACGACCAGAACTGCCACGGCCCAAGGGCTAGGGAACTGGCGGGCCCGAGCTGTGGCTGTGTTCATAAGGCTGCTGGACTCATGCGAATGCCGGTGACGAGCCCGGCCCGACGGACTGTAGCGAACACGCGAGGCATACCACCCTCGGCCGTTTGCACTATGCCGCGGGCAGGCGACGCAGGCATCCGGCGGCGCGTTGTCGTCTCTGAGTCGTACAAATCGTTGCTCAGCTCGAGCAGAGATTCAGTTGAAGTGGACCAATGTCAAGGAATCGCTGGCAAGGCAACTCACTTCCAACCGGCGCCGCTTACAGCGGCCGGAGACTTGGTCCTTGCCAGCTTGCCGTGTGTCCAGGCGGCGCCAGGTAGCCGCCTTTCGATCGTCAGGTCTGTAGCCGGAGCTGACGGTCAAGGCGTGCAGCTCGCTGGGACTGCTTTGGGTCGACAGCGACCCGTCGGGCCCAGGAGGAGCAGTCGTTCGAACGGGCCTGGACGATGTTTGGCGCCGGCCGCATCGCGTCGGCCTCCAGCCGCCTCCGCGGTCACGGGCTATGTCAGCAATACCCCTATTTGCGGCCGGTGGTGGCGACGGCGGGTGCTCGCCCGAACGACTGCAAGGCGTCCGAAACCGTGAGTTCGAGGGCTGGCGGCGACCGGCAGCAGACGCTGCTCCGGAGCCGCTCGTGCGCGCCTACCGCCTTCCGGAAGGCAGTCGACGCTGTGATTCGCGGGCAGGTGAAGCACAGCTTCCCGAACTCCTGGCGGAGACCAACAGGAGCGGGTCTCAGGACCGAGCGGGTTGGCTGACGTTGTGCGCCGACCCGGCTCAGCTGGCGCCAGCGCGCTTTGAGCGTGCGGTCGACTGCTGCGCCACACGTTCCTTCTGTGCGCGGCGCGCGCGTAACACCGCAGTCTTCCGCAGGTCGTCGACTCGATCAGCCCAGGCCTGGAGCATCTCCCGGCGTTCGACTTGATAGGCATGCCGGTTATAGGCCGCGCGTACGCGGTTGGCGGGCACGTGGGCCAGGCAATGCTCGATGACGTCGATGTTGGCGCCGCTCGCGTTGAAGTGAGTGCTGAACGTGGCACGCATGCCGTGCGGGGTTCCGTCCCCGCTGAATCCCAGTCGCTCCATCAGCGCGTTGAGACTGCGATCGGCCATCGGGCGATCGGTGTCCCGGCGATTGGGAAACATGTAGAAGCTGCCCCCTTCAGCGATCGCACGCAGGTCCCGGATCAGCTTCACGGCTTGGCGTGACAGCGGGACCCAGTGGGCTCGGCCAGCTTTCATCCGGTCGGCGGGGATCTCCCATTCGGCGGCTTTCAGGTCGATCTCGCTCCACTTGCCCCCGGTTACTTCGGCCTTGCGGCAGGCCGTCAACACGACGAGCAGCATCGCGATCCGGGTCTGCTCGTGGATCGTGTCGATGGCATCCAGCTTGCGCAGGAACTCACCGAGTAAGTCGGGCGACAGGGCAGGGTGGTTCTCCTGGTTGCGCTTGCGGAGCACGCGAACTGGCGGCACGGGGTTGTCGGCGATCAGCCCGGAGTCGATGGCGTACTCGAAGATGCCCCAAAGGTAGTTGCGCAGGTTCCGCGCGACCTCCGGCGCTCGCG
>LNFM01009123.1_pt1 | contig 14612 bp, 11 predicted proteins | sample 596031 | NCBI WGS metagenome assembly LNFM01 (sample SAMN04254537, study PRJNA301005) | activated carbon metagenome | isolation source: dual media filters at the Ann Arbor, Michigan drinking water treatment plant | place: USA: Ann Arbor
CCGTGAGTCTTCGAACGGCGCCCGACACGGGGTTTGTTAACCCCGTGCGAGATCCCCCTCTTTTCAAGTGTGCCCGCTGCCCGCTGCTCGTTGCCTGTCGCTCGCTGCCCGTTGCTGCGCTATCTGACGGTGGTCGCGCGAAGCGCACCTTCCGCCGTGAGTCTTCGAACGGCGCCCGACACGGGGTTTGTTAACCCCGTGGAAGTAACACCTCTTTTCAAGTGAACCCGCCGCCCGCTGCCCGCCGCCCGTTGCGCGCTGCACTCACTGCCGCGCCCTCGCGACTACTCTTTTGCCGTGTGGCGCTGTCGCCGACGGCGCGTCGCGCGCGCGAGTCCCAGCGCGAGCACGATCGCGATCCATCGCCCAGATCGCTCGCGAGCGCTTCGCTCGCTGCCCGCGGCGACGCGGCAGCCGCAGCCGCCGGACATCATCGGGCCGCCCGCGTCGCCGGTGACGTCCATGCGCGTCGATGCGTCGCTCGAGACGCCGGAGTCCATCGTTGTGCCGCCGTCGCTCTCGACGCCGCTGTCCGCGGTCACGCCGGTGTCCGTGACGCTGCCGTCCGCACCGGCGTCACCGCCGATACGACGCACGTAGCGCACGCCGTCCGAGAGGGTTTCGACGCTCGACACGCCGCCGGGGCCGACGGCGCGGACCGCGAAGACGTAGCGGGTTCCGTCGACGAGCCCCTCGTTCCAGAAGGCTGTCGTCGTCATGCTGCGAATGAACGGTCCGTCCTCGGGGCGCACGCCGCGAGACACAGGCGAGCCCGTCGCAGTGAAGAGCGCCCACTCGTACGCGGTGGCGCCAGGGACCGCCGCCCATAGCGCCTCGAGCGACGCCCCTGCGCGCTCGTCGACGTCCATCGAAGGAACAGCGGGCGGATCGGTGTCGTACACAAACGACGGCGCCGGAAAGCGCTCGGTGTCCACGCCGTGCAAGAACCCATCGGCGCTGCTGACGACGATCTCGTCCGCGCCGTCTCCGTCGGTGTCCGCGAAGATCGCCTCGCCGACGGGCGCGCGAAAGTTCATCGACCATCGCAGGCTGGCCGCGTTTGCACACGCGTCGAGCGCGTACAAATAGCCCTCGCTGCTTCCCACGACGAACGCGGGAACGGCCGACATCATCGACCCCGAGAGAGCCTGCGTCGCGTTGACGTTGGTGAGCAGCCCCGGCGCCGCGACCGCCGTGCGAAGCTCCATTTCGTCGGCGAACGTGCGGCCCTGCGCGAGCGCGACGTCGTACACCACCGCGCCCGTCGTCGCGTTGACCACCACGACGCGGGGCGTCGTCGAGAGCGCTTGCGCGTAGCGCAGCCCGTCGGAGCACTGAACGATCGCGCCGAAGCAGTTGTTGGGGCTGCCGACGGGATACCTCGTCGTCGACCAGCTCCACTGCGCTGCAGGCACGTACTGCATCATCGCGTTGCGATCGATGCGAACGCCGTCGAGCTGCGCGTACGCTCCGCCCGAGATGAACTGCACGGCTCCTGCGCGCCCCGTCGTGACGACGTTCATCTGCGGGTAGGTGCTCAACCCCTGGCCGAGCGCCGCGCCGTCGTTGCCGTTGAAGAGATAGAGGATCGCGGCCTGCTCGAACAAGAAGTCGTCGCGGCCATCGCCGGTGATGTCGGAGGCCGAGATGAACCCGAGTCCGCTGCCCGCGAAGCGCGTCGGAGGCGTCGCGAAGAGCCGGTCGCCGCGGCCTGAAAACGCGTAGGCGCGAGAGTTTCCGTCGCCCGAGTTCGCAGTGATGACCGAGAAGCGCACGCCGCCCGCGCCTGCGAGCGGAACGACGTCTCCGTACACCTGCTCGGTGCTCGTGTCGGGGATGTTTCTCGAGAAGATCGAGCTCGACCCGTCCGAGCGTCGCGCTTGTAGCGTGTTGAACTGCCCCGACTGCCTCGTGTCCGTCACCGCGACGATGTCGCGCGCGCCGTCACCGTCCACGTCGATGATCGCAGGAGAGGCCGCGCCGGCCCAACGCCAGGCGATCTCCGGCGCGCGCACGCGGGTCGCCATCGCGGCGTCGAGTCGAACGAGCTCGCGCTGCGAGTTGGTCACGAGGATCGAGTCCGAAGCGCCATCGAACCGGCTGGCCACCGGCGCTCCGAAGGACCCGCATCCGCCCGAGTAGAACCCGCCGAACCGAACGCCCGGCAGAGGAACCTCGCGCGTCCCGAGGTTGCGCGGCGCGAGCTGGCGATCGAGCACGACCATCACGCCGTCGGTGCGTGTAATCAAGATGCCTTCGCCCATCGCCATCAGGTTGCTCTGCGGCTGCACGGCGCCGACCGAGAGGCCCGCGCCCGCGTCGTACTCGTTGAGCCGCGCGGCGATCCCCTCGTCGCGGATGTTGTACGACACGAGCCGCTGTCGATCGTTGAGGCTGACGACGAGCGCGCGGTGGATCCCGTCTGCTTCGGGCACGGACACGATCGACGTCTCTGCGAAGCCGCGCTGTCGGCGCTGCAGATTGCTGTGGTGAACCGTGTCGGCGTTGGCGATCGTAAACAGCGGCGTGGTCGGGACGATCCCGCCCATCGGCACTCCCGTGAACGACGCGAAGCGATAGCCCTCGAGGGTGAGCCCGCGCTTGACCAGGACCGTGACGGGCAGCCCTGGCCCGGTGTCCAACACGCCAGCGACGGTGGTGCCGGGGATGCGCGCGACCACGGTTCCGTCCGAGCTCCGGCGGATAAACGTCGTGGGCCCCATGCCCTGCACGTCGAAGGTCGAGACGAGCTCGGCGCGACCGTCGCGATCGAGGTCGACCGTCGCATAATCCAAGAAGCGGTGGACGTCCGTCGTGAGGTTGGGAACGCCCTGTCTCCACCGCACCCTGAGCCGCTGCGCCTGCGGCCGCGCTGGGTCGTAGTCGAGGACGAACACCGCGCGCGAGTTGATCGACGGCTCGTAGGTGTTGTTCGTGAAGCCGACGAGCTCGGGGCGCCGGTCGCCGTCGAGGTCCACCGGGGCGGAGTTGAAGCCTCCGTACGGCAGTGAAAATCCAAGCGGATAGCCGTTTTGCAGGGCCATGTCGCCCGAGGGGATCTTGCGTCCCGTCGTCCCGTCGAAGATCCACGCGCGGTCCGACGAGTACGCGAGGATGTCGGGCACGCCGTCGTCGGTCATGTCCGCGATGGCGTCGTAATACCCGCACACATAATCACGGCCGCGCTCGAGCTGCCACAGCCGGGTCATGGCGTCCTCGACGCCCGAGCCGAAGCCGCGACCGAAGGTGTACGCGAAGGCGATATCCCCGGTTTGACCGACGGAGCCGCAGTTGCCTTCGGCCACGTACAGGTCTGGCAATCGATCGTTGTTGAAGTCACCGACGCGCACGGCGCCCAGCGCGGGACCGAAGGTGTTGCCAGCGGTGCGCCACTGGAGCCTGCCGTCGCGGCCGCCGAACACCGCCACGACCGCGGGATAGCCCACGGCGATCACGTCCGGCTCTCGGTCACCGTTGACGTCTTCGATCGCGACGAGCCGCGTGAACCCGAAGGCGCTCGTCTCCCACAGGATGCTGTCGTCGGGGCGTTTGACGACGATGCGACCGCCTGTGTTGATGACGATCTCGGGCGTTCCGTTGGCGTCGACGTCGGCGACGGTGAAGTCGTCACCGTCGACGCGGCCGCCGAGGTAGTAGCTCCACGCGCGGACGGGGCGATCGAGCTGCGAGGGAACGGTCGTGACCGCGGTGCGCTGCGCGTTGCGGCGGTACATCGGCCAGTCGGCGTGGGTCACCTTTGGAGCAAGCGCCACGGACAGGGCGAAGAAGGGAAGGAGGGTTGCGCTGTATCGACTTCGGGACTTCACAACGGCTGAGCGTACATCGCCGAGAAGAACGCGAGGACTGCGCTATTCACGACGGATGTATGTGTGAGCGGGGCCATGTGACCAGCGCCCGCCACGGGAAACATCCTCGCGTCGGGCATCGCGTCCGAGGCGATCTTCGCGGCCTCTCGGGCCGCCGCGGGAGAGCTGTCGCCGCGCATAAACAGCGTCGGAACCGAGCATTTCGAGAGGTTTTCGACGGTCACCGTCGCGGTCGACACGACTCCTGCTTGCCGGTGCGCTTCCCCTGCCGTGGCCAGGTACTGCGCCCGCGCGGGAGCGGGGAGCGATGCGTAGAAGCCCGCGCCGTTCCACCAGTCGATGAAGTGCTCGATCCAGCGCTCGTAGCCCGCGGAGACGTCGTCGCCCATGAGCTCGCCGATGCGCTGGCACTGAGCGCGCGCTTCGTCGCTGCCGTGCGCAGCAGAGAGCACGACGATGACCGGCTCGTACAGCGCGAGCGCGCGAAACTTCTCTGGCGCGCGCAGGGCCGCTTCGATCGCCACGAGGCCGCCGTACGAGTGCCCCAGCACGAAGGCCGGCTCGCCGATCGTGTCGAGCAGCGCGAGCAGCGCGTCGGCTTCGCGCGAGAGGGCGTAGGGACCGTCGGGCAGAGGAGTCTTTCCGACGCCGAGCAGGTCCGCAGCGAACACACGAAATCGAGTGGCGTGGGCGGGCGCTTCCTTCGCGAGCCGCGCCCACTGACGAGAGGACATTCCGCTCGCGTGAAGAGCGACGAGGGGGAGGCCTTCTCCCACGGGTTCGGCGACGAGGGGCGCGACGGGATGGTTCATCGAGTGAGTCACGGAAGGGGGGGGTGACTCTAGCGCCGTCAGGACACATTGAGTGTGCCCTCGGATCTCGTCATGCGCGTGCTCAGCGTCGAACCGAAGCCCTTTCACTGGCTGCGCTACCTCAACGCGGCGCCGGGCGGGCGCGGCGTCGAGCGGGCGCGGCTGCCTTTTTATCGAGCAAAGCTCGACTCGCTGCCCGACCGGTGCGACGCCGTGGTGTTCGCGTCGGACCTGCAGGGTCGGGTCGAGCCGAGCCGCTACGGCGAGCCAGAGCGGCTGCTCGGCGAGGCCGTCGCGAGCGAGCTCGAGGCGCTCTGGGACGACAGGCTGATTCCGTCGCCAGCGGACACTGGAGCGATCCTCGCCGGGGACTTGTACAGCGTTCCTGGGGCGGCGAAGCGGGGAGGGTTCGGCGATGTGGCGCCCGTGTACGAGGCGTTCGCTTGCGCGTTTGCGTGGGTGCTGGGCGTCGCGGGCAATCACGACGACGTCGCCAACTCGGGGGCGATCGCGACGCTGCTCGACGGCGACGTGGTCAGCGCGGGCGGCGTTCGCATCGGCGGCGTCGGCTACGTCGTCGGCAACAAGAACAAGCCCGGAAAGCGCGACGAAGACGAGCAGCTCCTGCGACTCGAGCTGGTGCTCGACGAGGGCGTCGACGTTCTCGTCTTGCACGAGGGGCCCGAGCACGCGCCGATGTTCGAGGGGAGCCAGGCGATTCGCGAGCGAATCCTGCGCAAGAAGACTCCACTCACGGTGTTCGGGCACACGGGCTGGCGCGAGCCTCTCGTGGAGCTCAGCGCGGGGGTCATGGGGCTCAACGTGCACGAGCGAGTCATCGTGGCCACGCGCTGAGCGCCCTCTCGACGCCATACCGCGCCCGCGACGGGCATCGGAGATGCCCGAGCGGATCAGCGCGGTCGAAATCAAGTCGAACCAAGACCGCGGATCGAGAAAACGACGACGGCCGTCGCGGTCTTGGTTTAGCGATACGCGTCGTGCTCGCGGCGCCGACCGGAGACGCGCTCTTCGACCGTGCGCTCGGTGATCACCTCGTAGAGCACCGCGCGCTTGCCTTCTTTGCGGCGAAGCACGCGCCCGAGCCGCTGGACGTGCTCTCGCACCGAGCCCGTTCCCGACAAGATGATCGCCACGTTCGCGTCAGGAACGTTCACTCCCTCGTTGAGCACCCTCGACGTCGCGACCGCTGGATACGCGCCGCTGTTGAAGCGCTCGAGGATCTCTTTGCGCTCTTTCACGTCGGTCTGGTGCGTGATCGCCGGAAGCAGAAACGTCTTCGAGATCCGGTACACCGTCTCGTTGTCGTTGGTGAACACGATCACGCGGTCCTTCGCGTGTTGCCGCAAGAGCCCTTCGAGCACCTCGATCTTGCTCTCGGGCGTGATCGCCACCTGCCGCTGCGCCCGGTACGCCATGAAAGCTCGCCGCCCCTCGCGCGAGCGCGACGAGAGCATGATGAACCTCGACCACCCCTCGGGCTTGGACATATCGATGCCCTTGTCCCTGAGAAATTGCCGGTAGAGTTCGCGGCTCTCCTCGTAGACCACGGCCTCTTCTTCGCTGAGCTTCGCGATCATCGTGAGCACGTCGTAGTCGGCCAGGTGCGAGCCCGCGAGGTCCTTGATCCCTCGCGCGTACGCCACAGGGCCGACGCGCTCGTCGAGCAGATGCTCGCGGCCGTCCGAGCGCTCGAGCGTCGCGGTCAACCCCAGGCGATACGGCGCGATCATCGACTCGGACCCCAGGAGGTACGTCGGAGACGGAAGGTGATGACACTCGTCGAAGACCACGAGACCGAAGCGGTTTCCGTAGGCGTCCGCGTGGATGTACGCCGAGTCGTAGGTGCTCACCGTGATGTCTCGGATCTCGTGGTAGCCGCCGCCCAACAGGCCGATCTCGCAGTGAAACGCCGTCGAGAGCACGTCGTACCACTGGCTCATCAGGTCGATCGTGGGCGCAATCACCAGCGTCGAGCGCTGCACGGCGATGATGGCGAGCTCGGCGACGAAGGTCTTTCCCGCGCCGGTGGGCAGCACGACGATCCCGCGCTGCCCCTGCGCCTTCCACCGGGCGATCGACTCGGACTGGTGCTCGAACGGCGCGCGCGCGGTGCGGTGCTCCAACGCGAGCTCGTTGTACTTGCGCGCGACGTCTTCGAAGACGAGCGCCTTCGCTCGCTGCGCTCGAACGAGGTGCGTCACGACCTCGCGGTACCGATAGCCCTGCGCTCGATAGCGTCGAATTCGCTCGTCCCACAGCGCGTGCGGAGGCACGAGCGACGGATCTGCGTCCTTCGAGAGGCCGTCGAAGACGAGCGTCCCTGCGTCGTATCGAAGCGTGATCGATTGCATGAGCGCCGCGATCCTCACCCCTCCATCACGATCGCCAGGAGCACTCCGTCCTGCGAAAATCCTCGCAACACGAAGGCGATGTGCCCGCCGATCCCCTCGACGTGCAGCGCGACGCGGAGGCTCTCGTGGTCCTCGCGCCCTATCACCTTCAAGCGCGAGCCTCCGTCCCGCGTGAGCACCGCGTCGGCGACCGCGGCGCGCCCTCGCAGCACCTCGCCGTCGAGCCGCTCGAGCACCACGCGCTCGTGCAACAACGACGCGGCGTCCCCGCGCGTGTCGGCACAGAAAATCAACTGCTCGAGCAGCTCGACGGTCGTCGCCATCGCGCGATGGCGTAGCGCGTCCTCGGGCCGACGAACAGAGCCAATCCTACGAGCAGCCTGCGCGCTCAGCGGTTGGCCCAGCGGAGCAGCTCGGCCTTGAGCGCGTCGTAGTGGACCATCTCGCCGAGGTTGTTCGTGGTCAGGTTGTAGACGAACCGCCGCGTCCCGGTCTCGTCGAGGATGTCGACGTCTCGAATCGCAGCCATCCAATTGGTCTGAACGTTGACCATCGTCGAGTCGAGAACGAGCGGGAGCGTCTCCATTCCGGTGAGACCCGTCGGGCTGGCCTCGCTCCCGATCGCGGCGACCACAACGATGGAGATGGGCCTACGCAAGCCGCTCATCGCGTTGAATTCACGCTGCATTCTGCCCAGGTGCACGACCTGGGTGGCGCAGAACGTTCACGTCGCGGTCCCGAAGTACCAGGCCGTGATCCGACCTCGCATCGCCCTCGGCGAGACGTCCATCCTGTGCGTCATCGAGTTGGGGTTGATGTCTGGCAGCGTAAAGTCCGGCGGAACGAAGGGCGGCCCCGCCACGCGCCCATCGCTGTCGCCTCCGTCGCCGATCGCTCTCGCCCCGTCGCTCGTCGCCACGTCCGCGGCGAGCGCGTCCGAGAGCGAATCCGCTGTGAGCGCATCGGCCGCGCTGTCACCGGCGTCGGCGATGGCGTCGGGCGCATCCTCGACGGCAGAGTCGAGCGCGACGATGTCCTCGGGGGGGCTCGGCGCGTCTTGCGCGCCGGTGTCGGTCGTCGTCGATCGCGGAGAGCACGCGCTGAGCGCGCTCGCGATCGCGAGCGTCGAGAGCAGACCGAACACGCCGCGCCACCGCGGCGTGCGAGTGGGCTTCGAAGCAATCATGGCCAGCAGTGTAGCGCGATCGGACACCGCCGCGCCAAGCGCTCAGCCGAGCAGCTGCTCGAGAAAGCGCGTGGACACGTCGCCGCGCTGAAACTCCGGCGAGTCCAAGATGCGCTTGTGCAGCTCGATGTTGACCTTCACGCCCTCGCAGATGAACTCATCGAGCGCCCGGCGCATGCGCGTGATGGCCTGTTTTCGCGTCGGGGCGTGCGCGATCACCTTCGCGAGCAGCGAGTCGTAGTTGGGCGGAACGCGCCAGCCGCCATACACCCCGGAGTCCACGCGAATTCCCACGCCGCCGGGCGGGTGGTACTCGGTGATCTTTCCCGGCGAGGGCGCGAAGGTGCGCGGGTCCTCGGCGTTGATGCGGCACTCGATCGCGTGGCCGCGCGGCACGAGCTTGCTCTGCTCGATGAGCATCTTGGCGCCGCCGGCGATCAGGATCTGCTCGGCGACCAGGTCCATGCCCATCACCATTTCGGTGACCGGGTGCTCGACCTGGACGCGCGTGTTCATCTCCATGAAGTAGAGCTCGCCGCGCTCGTCCAAGAGAAACTCGACGGTCCCCAGCGAGTGGTAACCCGTCTCGCGCGCAGCCCGCTGCAAGAGCACGAACATCCGCTCTCGCATCTCTTGCGTGAGCGACGGCGAGGGCGCCTCTTCGAGCACCTTCTGGTGCCGACGTTGAATCGAGCACTCGCGCTCGCCAGCGATCACCACGTTGCCGTGCTTGTCCGCGACGATCTGAAACTCGATGTGCTTGGGCTTCTCGACGTAGCGCTCGAGGTAGACGTCCGGGTTCTTGAAGCCGGCCATCGCCTCTTCGCGCGCGGTGTGAAACGCGGCCGAGATCGACGCTTCGTCGCGCACGATCTTCATGCCGCGCCCGCCACCGCCGCCGGACGCCTTCAAGATCACAGGAAACCCGATGCGCCTGGCCTCGCTGAGCGCGTGCTCTGCGGACTCGAGCACGCCCGTGCCTGGCAGCATCGGCAGCCCGAACCTCGCGGCGTTGGTGCGCGCGGTGACCTTGTCACCCCACGCGCGCATCGCCTCTGGCGGCGGCCCGATCCACGTGAGCTTGCACTTGCGCACGACCTCGGCGAACTCAGCGTTCTCCGAGAGAAATCCGTATCCGGGGTGAATCGCGTTGGCGCCGGTGATCTCAGCGGCCGCGATGATCGCGGGGATGTGCAGGTAGCTCTGCCTCGGGTTGGCCGGACCGATGCAGACCGCCTCGTCGGCGAAGCGCACGTGCAGCGCTTCTGCGTCGACTTCTGAGTGCACGGCCACGGTCTTCAGCCCGAGCTCTTTGCACGCGCGGATCACGCGCAGCGCGATCTCTCCGCGGTTGGCGACGAGGACCTTCTTGAACATCAGACGCTCTTCTTGATCTTGAAGAGCTTCTCGCCGAACTCGACGGGCTTGCCGTTCTCGATGAGGATCTCGACGATGGTGCCGTCGATGTCGCTCTCGATCTCGTTCATGAGCTTCATCGCCTCGACGATGCAGAGCACCTGGCCCTTCTTCACGGGGCTGCCCACTTCGACGAAGGTGCGCGCCGTCGGCGAGGGGGCGCGGTAGAACGTTCCCACCAGGGGCGAGGTGACCTCGATCACATTCACGTCGTCTGTGCTCACGGTCGGCGCGGGCGGCGGCAGCGAAGGACGAGAGGCGTCGAAGTGTGCGCCGGCGCTCTCAGCGGCCTCGCGCCCTCCGGTCGCCATCGGAAAGGCCGCGACGCCGCCGATCGGCGCGCCGCCAGACACAGCGCGCTCGATCGTGATGCACTGTTCGCCGTTCTTGATCTCGATCTTGCTGAGGTCGTAGCGGCGCAGCGCCCGAGCGAGCGCCTTGATTTGCTCGAGGTCGACTTCCATAGCGGCCCGCGGGTATACACGACCCCGCGCGCGTTAAGAGCGGGGATTTCTCCAACGCAGCGCGGCGAACCCCAGACAGACTTGGAGGGCAGCCAAGATTCCAGGGTTTGGTGTTCGAGGAAAAACCCTGCGATGGCCGGCTTGCGCGTCACGGCGACCGCCCTCTCGCACCTGCGCAGCGCCGTGCGGATTCGCGCCGCGGCCTCCCAACCCGGTCTCGCGCTCGGCGCAAGCGACCTGGTCTCGCCCGTGAGCGATCACTGACAGCGGCCGCGGGCGGCGAACACCGTCCCGCCGCTGCTCGTCGTCGCGAACGCCACCGTGAAACCCAGCACGTTGTCGTGCGCGATCCTCGCGGTGGTGACGGACATCCCGCGCGACACTTCGAGGGGGGCGCCGATCGCGCGCAGCGTCCTGTCGTAGCGCTGAAGCCACGCGGCGCGCGGGGTGCGAGCGCTCTTTCGCTGGACCCACGAAATCAACCAGCCCCCGTCGCTCAGGCTCGCGACGCTGGGCTCTTCCGGCTCGTCTCCGGGGCGCTCGATGGGGTTGAGCGGCGTGATGGCAGTGCTCCCGTCGGTGCCCAGCCGCGCCGCGAAGAGCCCTCGCGGGCCCGACTGCCGATCGACCCACAAGACCAGCGCCTCGCTGCTCCCCATCGCGACGCGCGCGACGCTGGGCGCGCTGTTGTTCGACAGCATCGCGGCGTCGATCACCGAGCGGTGCGTCGTGTCGAGCACCCACGCATAGACGCGATCGCGCCCCGAGACGGCGATCACCTGGTGAGCGCCGTTCTTCGCCGCCTCTGCGCCGCGGGGCCCTTGGTCTCGCAAGGCGTCCATCGGCCGTCCCGAGGCCAGAACGCGCCCCGTCACGATGGGCCAGGGCGCGAGCACGCGCGAGGTCGTCCCGGAGTCGGTCGAGAGAAAGAGCTCTGCGCCCGAGAGCTGCCTGCGCGAATCGAGGCGGCCCCGCGCGCCGAGGACGTACGGGGTGACGTCGCCGACCGTGCGGCAGAAGAACGTCGCGCTGAAGTCGGACGCCGCCGCGGGCGCGTCCGCGAGGGGGTCTCGCACGGCGCGCGCGCGATCGCTCGCGCGGCCGCCGGCGAACTGCAGCGCGGACAGGTAATTTCCGCAGCCGATCACCTCGCGCCGCGAGCCTTCGGACAAGAGCTGATCGACGACGAACGAGCCCTCTCCAGCGCTCGTTCCGTGCGTGGCGAACGCGCGAAACACGGTCCGTCGCTGATCGCGCGCCGGGGTGTGCTGCAGCCGATCGCTCTGCGAAGAGCCTCGCTCGAGCGTGTTGCCGCCGCGAACGCGCGCCCAGCTCACGCCGTCGCCGATCGCCCGCGGGCCGCCGGTCGAGTGAACCCACGCGATGTCCACCTCGTCCATCAACGAGTTTACGTGGATCCCTCGCTCGACGATGATCCCCGTGCCGAGCTCCATCGGGGCGCCCGACAGTGAACACGTATTCATGTCAGCGCCGGATTGACCGGGGGTTCGCTGCGTGGTCGAGGGCTGTCCCCTCTGCGTGTACGCGTAGTATCCGCCCGCGACGAGCCCCGACGCCATGACGATCGCTGCCATGACGGCGACCGCGCTCCCGACGCTGTCGCGCGGCTTCGGCGGCGCCACGGGCCTTGGCGCCGCGACGTGCGGCACCGGCGCGGTGACGGGAGGCGAGCTCTGCTGCGCGGCCGCAGGGACGTGCGTGTTGGTCACGCGACCGAGCCGAGCCGCGAGCGCAGGGGACGGGATGGGCGCGCCGAGCGACGAGGCCAGCGCGCGCAAGAGCGCGTCGGGAGCGTCTCGCGACGCGTCGGTCGCCGTCGGAAAAGCGCGGCTCATCAGCAGCGGAAGCGTCGTCGCCTTCACGTTGGGCAGCTGCGCGACCCAGAGGTGCCCTGCTCCCCAGAGCATGTGCGTGCGCAGGGGCTCCCACGACTCGGCGCTCGCTGGCTGCGCGCCGGCGCCGGTGTACCCGAAGAACGTCGCAGGGTCGCCGGGCTCGCACGGGTCGAGCGGGAGCTGACGGAGCCCGCACAAAAGAGTGGTCTTCAGCGCCACGAACCCCGCGGGCAGCGACGGCATCTCTGCGCGCAAGCGCTCGATCAACTGCTCGAGCGGGACGCCGCCGACGAGCCGCTTGCCGTGAAAGCGCTCGAGCCAACGCAGGACGTACCCGCGACGGAGCTGCGCCTCGAACCACTTCCAGTCGAGCCGGTACGATCGAACGAGGTCCTCGGGCGAGGTGACGGCCTGGTCTTCTTTGCCCCACTCGACGATGAGGCCTGTGTGCCCGAGCTCCCACAGAAGCTCGTTGAGCGCCGAGTCATCGTCGTTGGGCCGCTCTTGATCGACGTAGTCGTGCTCTGGAGAAACCGCGGCGATCCACGCGAGCAGCTCGCCCGATCGATACGCGCTCTTCAGCCCGTCCCACACCGACGCGAGCTCCATCGTGCTCTTGAGCTGCGTGACCGTGACGAGCTCGAGCGTCGCGCCGTTCGATGACTTGAGCGTCAGCGTCGCGCGCGCGCCGAGCGCGCCGTACACCCCTGCCCAGAGCGCTCGCGCGTCGGGAGTATGCGCTGCCTTCGCCCTTCGAAGCCGCTCGATCCAGCGCTCGTCTCTTCGCGACGGAGGAAGGGACTCCATCCACGCGAGCAGCTCTCCGCTCGTGTACGAGCGCGCGAGCCCGTCGCGCACCAGAGCGGCCGTCTGCGGCGCGAGCGCCGTCTGCGCGAGCGTCACGGGATCGGTGAACGACAGCTCTCCGATGCGCAGCGGCTCGCCGAGCGCCCACGCGAGCCGCTCGAGCCCGAGCGGCTCTCCCTTGCCGAGCGCGTCCGACGCGGACGCAGCGGCGTTGAACCCCGCGCGACGGAGCCACGCGCCGAGCACGCGATCGCGCGCCGCGCGCGAGAGGTCGTCGGTGCTCACGGTCCCTGCGCGAACCGCGGGCCCGAGCTCGCTCGGCGTCCGAACCCACGCGCGGCCGAGGACCACCTCGGTCCGCCCGAAGAGCCACGCCAGCGTGTGAACGACGTGCGCCTCGCTCGCGTTGCGATCGGCGAGCCTTCGAATCTCCACGGCGACATCGGCGATCGACGCAGGAGCGTCGTTGGCCACGAGCCACTGGTGCAGATCCCCGCGCTTGATCGCGGCGTACGCGTGCGCGGGGTGCTCGAGCAGCGCGGATCCAGCGGCGTCGAGGCTCGTCGGGGCGCCCGGGAGCGCCGCGCACGGGGACCACGCGCGAGCCGTCTCTTGCTGCAGGTCGAGCCCCTCGGCGCGGAGCAGCGCGTGCGATCGATCCCGCTCGATTCCTCGCGAGTTTGCTTCTTGTTCGATCCGCGCGAGGTCTTGCGCGAAGAGCTTTCGCGACGCGCCCGCCAGGCTCGCGGCCCACGCGACAAAAGCGCGATCTCGATGGGAAGAGAGCTCGTCGAGCGCGACCTCGCAGAGCGCCTCGACGGCGGGGCTCTCGGCGACGGACGGGTCTCTCGCGCGGGCCACCTTCGCGAGCGCGCTCTTTCGCTTGTCGAGCGCGTTTTGCGCGACCGCCGCCTGGTTGCGCTGCTCGAAGCCCTTGCGCGCTACTTCATCGAGCGACGTCTGCAGGTCGCTCCATCGCCGCGCGAAGAGCTCGGGCGCGGGCTTCGCTTCTGTCAGCAGGTCTCGCGCCGAGAGATCCGGCCAGAGGACACACAAAATGGGCGCGTCCGTCGCGAGCAGCGCGAGCTGCCTCTGCGCGAGGGCGTCGTGCTCGGTGGGCTCCTGGCGCTTCTTCCACGCGCCTTTCGCGCGGACGCGAGCGTCGCCGTCGGACCCGGTGGGCGCCGCAGCGGGCTGCGCTCCCTGGGCGAGCGCGCTCGCGAGCACGTCGTTGGGGTTCACTTCGAGCACGGCCCCGGCGCCCGGCGCTGCGTCGGACGCTCCATGCGCTGCGGCCGGCGCGTGCGGAGGCCCCGAGGTGCCGCCAAGGGCGACCTCGAGGACCGCTCCCTGAGCGGCGTTGCGATCACTCGATCCGTCGGGACCCGACATCGACGCACGGAGCGTGGCCTCTCGCCGCCCGGCGAGCAAGGGCTACCGACGGACCTCTGCGTGCCCCACGAACCGCAGGGCGAACGGAGGACGAGCAAGCGCGGCCGGGAGCCGAGGGGCCCGGCAAGCGCGCGCAGCGCGCGGCCGGGAGCCAAGGGGCCCGTGGTTACCCTCGAATGGTGTGGCAAACCCACGGGGTGCTCGAAGGGAGCAACGACCCACTGAAAAGAGATGTTTCTCGCACGGGGTTAACAAACCCCGTGCTGGGCGCCGCGCGAAGACTCACGGCGGAAGGTGCGCTTCGCGCGACCACCGTCAGACCGCGCAGCGACGGGCGGCGGCCAACGGGCAACGAGCAACGAGCAACGAGCAACGAGCAACGGGCAACGAGCAACGAGCAACGGGCAACGAGCAGCGGGCAACGGGCAACGAGCAACGAGCAACGAGCAACGAGCAACGGGCAACGAGCAACGAGCAACG
>LNFM01009124.1_pt1 | contig 14607 bp, 11 predicted proteins | sample 596031 | NCBI WGS metagenome assembly LNFM01 (sample SAMN04254537, study PRJNA301005) | activated carbon metagenome | isolation source: dual media filters at the Ann Arbor, Michigan drinking water treatment plant | place: USA: Ann Arbor
CAACACCATCCTGAGCCAGCTGCAGCTGAAGGCGGCGGTGGGCAAGCTCTCTGAGGCCGACCTGGCCGATGTCAACCGGCTCTTTACCGGGAACGCGCCTTGAGAGACGCCTCGAATAATACGGTCCGGATTCGGCTCGGCATGGCACCGCGGGCGCTGGTGGCGCTGGCGCTGGTTTTGACGCTCGGCGCTTGTCAGCATGAGGAGCGGCGTAGCTTCGAAGGCCTGACGGAAGGCGACTATGTGCGGCTGGCACTGCCTGCCGGGGGCAGCCTGTCGACGCTCGATGTAAAGCCGGGTGCAGTGGTAAAGGAAGGGGCGCCGATGTTCTCGCTGGTCGAGGAGCGGGAGCTGACCGAGTATCGTGAGGCGTCGAAGCACCTGGCGGATATGAAGCGGGCGAACAAGTCCGGCGACCGTACGGACGAGCAGGCGCTCGCGGGACTGGAAGCCCGGGTTGCCCAGGCGCAGTGGCTGATCGCGAGCAAGTCGGCGCATGCGCCGGTGGGCGGCGTGGTGGTGGAAACGCTGTTTGCCAACGGCGACTGGGTTCCGCCCAACGCCCCGGTGGTGGCCATCCTGCCAGCGAACGGAATCAAGGTTCGATTTTCGGTGCCGCCGGACGTGGCGGGACAGCTTCATCATGGCCGCAATGTGACGATAACCTGTGGTCGCTGCGAACAGCCGGTACGCGCGACGGTGACCTATGTTTCGCCGTTCGCCCAGCCGGGGACCGGAACGCCGGGTCCGGAGACCTTGCGTTATGCGGTCGAGGTCCGGCCTGGGCCGGAGCATGCCGCATTGCTGCGGCCCGGCGAAGCAGTGAACGTAATCCTGTAGGAAGCGGATTCGCGGTCCGGCCGTGAAGCGGATAGCGCGTAGACGCATGTTTGGGATGGAATCCGCCTTGCCTGCACTCCTTTCGACCAGCTTCGCCAATTCGACCTTGAAGGCTGGCGTGATGCGCCTCCTGCCCGTCGTTGCCACCATGCTTCTCCTGACTGCCTGCGGCAAGCAGCCGGAGCCGCCACCCGAACCACGCCTGGTGAGCGTGGTACCAGTCAACTTTGCGGTAGCCGACGGTGATGTCGCCTATTCCGGCGAGGTGCGGGCCCGCTATGAAACCAACCTTGGCTTTCGTGTGCCCGGCAAGATTGTGACCCGCAGCGTCGAGGTGGGCAGCGTGGTGCGGGCGGGGCAGACCCTGGCGCGCCTGGATCCGGAAGATCAGGAATTGAGCGCGCAAGGCGCGCGCTCCCAACTCGAGGCCGCGCAATCCGATTTCGACCAGAACAAGGTTGACCTCGAACGCTATGCCGACCTGCTGCAACAGCGTTTCATCAGCCAGGCGGAATACGACCGTCGACTGAATGCCTTCAATGTCGCCAAGGCGCGGCTGGACCAGGCCAAAGCACAACTCTCCGTGAACGAAAACCAGGCCGGCTACACCACGCTGATTGCCGACAACGCGGGTGTGGTCACCGCGATTTTGGCCGAGGTCGGACAGGTGGTGGCCGCAGGCCAGACCGTGATCCAGCTTGCCCGTACAGGTGAAAAAGAGATCGTGATCGCGGTACCCGAGAACCGGCTTGCTGAAATTGCCGGTACGCGTGACATCGCGATCACCCTGTGGGCCGACAGCGAAAAATCGTACCGGGGCAAGGTGCGCGAAATCAGCCCTGCGGCCGATCCGGTGACGCGAACCTACGCCGCCCGCATCACCGTACTCGATGCCGATGCGGCGATGCGTCTGGGCATGACTGCAAACGTCTATCTCAAGGGCCTTTCCCGTGCTGCGGTGGTGCGCTTGCCCGCGACCGCGCTGTTCCAGGACAACGGCAAGCCGGCGGTATGGCTGGTGGATGCGGCAAGCGGTCAGGTCAAGCTGGTGCCGGTGGAGATCGGCGAATTCATCGAGGATCAGGTCACGGTTTTGTCCGGCCTCAAGGAAGGTGACAGGGTGGTGCGCGCCGGCGTGCACAAGCTGTTTGCCGGAGAGAAAGTGCGCATCCTCGAGGACCTGACCAAGAAGGCGGCGCAATGAAGGGTTTCAATATTTCGGAATGGGCCCTGGAGCACCAGTCGCTGGTGCTTTTTTTTATGCTGGCACTGGCCGGTGCCGGATTCTATTCCTACCTGAAGCTTGGCCAGGCTGAGGATCCGGATTTCACCTTCAAGCTGATGGTGGTGCGCGCGGTCTGGCCGGGGGCCTCTCCTGCCGAAATGGAAGAGCAGGTCACCGAGCGCCTGGAGAAGAAACTTCAGGAAACACCGTACCTCGACAACCTGCGCTCCTACACCAAGCCGGGCGAGACCACGATTTTCGTCACGCTCAAGGATTCCACCGCACCGGGCGCGGTTGCCGGGGTCTGGTACGAGGTGCGCAAGAAAGTCGGCGACATTCGCCACACCCTGCCAAACGGGGTGCTGGGCCCGTTCTTCAACGATGAGTTCGGCGACGTGTTCGGCAACCTCTACGCTTTTACCGGCGACGGATTTTCGTACGCCGAGCTCAAGGACTATGTCGAGGGCGTGCGCAAGGACGTGCTGCGCGTGCCCAATGTCTCGAAGGCGGAGATCATCGGCGAGCAGGAGGAAAAGATCTACATCGAGGTCTCCCACCGCAAGCTCGCCACCCTGGGCATCGATCCGCTGTCGATATTCGAAGTGCTGCAGCAGCAGAACGCGATGACGCCCGCCGGCTCGATCGACACCCGCTCCGACCGGATGTTCCTGCGCATTTCCGGCAGCTTCGATTCGGTGGAGAGCATTCGCGAGATTGGCATCCAGGCCGGTGGCCGCCTGTTCCGCCTGGGCGATGTGGCGCGCGTCTACCGCGGTTATGTCGATCCGCCGGTGCAGAAGGTGCGTTACATGGGCGAGGAGGCGGTCGCGCTGGCGGTGGCGATGGGCAAGGGCGGCGACATTCTCCAGCTCGGAAAGGATCTGGACGCCGCCTTCGCGCAGATCCGCAGCGAACTGCCAGTGGGCATCGAGGTGCACCAGTATTCGAATCAACCGGAGGTGGTGACACGCTCGGTGAACGAATTCATGAAGGTGCTGGCCGAGGCGGTGATCATCGTGCTGGCGGTGAGCTTTCTGTCGCTGGGGCTGCGCACCGGGCTGGTGGTGGCGCTGTCCATTCCCCTGGTGCTGGCAGTAACCTTCCTGCTGATGAAGGTGTTTGGCATCGACCTGCAGCGCATCTCGCTGGGCGCGCTGATCATCGCACTCGGGCTGCTGGTTGACGATGCCATCATCTCGGTGGAAATGATGGCCACCAAGATGGAGCAAGGATGGGATCGGGTGAAGGCGGCGAGCTACGCCTATACCTCGACCGCTTTCCCGATGCTGACCGGCACACTGATTACGGCCGCCGGGTTCATGCCGGTCGGCTTCGCCAAGTCGTCGGCGGGCGAGTACACCTTTTCCATCTTCGCAGTGGTCACCATCGCGCTGCTGGTGTCCTGGGTGGTCGCGGTGCTGTTCACGCCTTACCTCGGCTATAAATTGCTCCCGGACTTCAAGCCGCATCCGGACCACGGGCGCGATGTCTACCAGAAGCCGTTCTACCGCCGATTCCGCGCGCTGGTGAGTTTGTGCGTGACCTGGCGCAAGACCGTGATCCTGCTTACCGTCGGATTGTTTGCGGTATCGATGTTCGGATTCACTTTCGTACAGCAGCAGTTCTTTCCGTCGTCCAACCGCCCGGAACTGATCGTCGACCTGTGGCTGCCGCAGGGCGCCTCGTTCCAGGCTACCGAGCTCGAGGTGAAGCGCCTGGAGAAGAAACTCGAGGGGGATCCGGATATCGTGAACTTCGTTGCCTATGTCGGCAACGGCAGCCCGCGTTTCTACCTGCCGCTGGACCAGCAGCTCAGTCATCCGAACTTCGCGCAGTTCGTGATTGTCACCCGCGATAACAAGGCGCGCGAGGTGCTCTACGCCAGGCTCGACGCTCTACTCGAATCCGAGTTCACGCTGCTCCGGGGCCGGGTCAATCGCCTGGAGAATGGGCCGCCGGTGGGTTATCCGGTGCAGTTCAGGGTGGTGGGCAACGAGGTCGGCGTGGTGCGCCAGATTGCTTCGGAAGTGGCGACCATCATGCGGCAGAATCCGAACGCGCAGAACGTGCATCTTGACTGGAATGAGCAGATCAAGACGGTTCGGCTGGAAATCGACCAGAACAAGGCGCGGGTGATCGGCGTGAGTTCCCAGGGCCTGTCCACGGTGCTCAATTCCATCCTGACCGGCTTCAGCATTACCCAGTACCGAGAGAAAGACGAGTTGATCGAGGTGTTGGCGCGGGCAGAAACCGCTGAGCGCCTCGATCCGGGCAGGCTGGGTGAGATCAACGTGCCGACGCAATCAGGGAAATGGATTCCGTTGTCGCAGATCGCGCATATCGAGTACGGCTTCGAGGAAGGCATCATCTGGCGGCGCAATCGCCAGCATACGGTGAGCGTGCGCGCAGACATCCGTGGCAATGTTCAGGCGCCGGTGGTATCCAAGCAGATCGAACCGCTGCTCGATCGGCTGCGGGCCGGTTTACCCCCGCATTACCGCATCGAGATGGGTGGGGCGATCGAGGAGAGCGCCAAGGGCGAGGATTCGATCATCGCGGTAATGCCGGCGATGCTGGTGGTGGTGCTGACCCTGCTGATGATCCAGCTGCAGAGTTTCCAGAAAACGGTGATGGTGCTGCTGACTTCGCCGCTGGGGCTGATCGGCGTGGTTTTCATCCTGCTTACCTGGAATGTCCCCTTCGGATTCGTCGCCAACCTCGGGGTGATCGCGCTGTTCGGAATGATCATGCGCAACTCGGTGATCCTGGTGGACCAGATTGAGCAGGATATCAGCGCCGGACGCCCGGAATGGGAGGCGATCGTGGAGGCAACGGTGCGACGGTTCAGGCCGATCGTGCTGACCGCGGCGGCGGCGGTGCTGGCGATGATTCCGCTGTCGCGTTCGAATTTCTGGGGCCCGATGGCGGTGGCAATCATGGGGGGCTTGATTTCGGCGACCGTGCTTACCCTGCTGTTCGTGCCGGCTCTTTACGCGGCGTGGTTCCGGGTGAAGAAGCCCTGAGGCGCCGTTGCGCGCCCGCGGTAACTTTGCGCGCAGCAGGGCGTCGGAATGCAGCGCTGCGCGCGCAGGGGTTGCATTGATGGCCGGCATGCAAGTCGGAGGTCTGCGGCCGGCAAGTGCCTATGCGCGTACCGAGTCCTTTGCCTGCGATCCGCGTGCGGATACGACGTTCCGTCGGCTGGCTGGTGCGGAATCCGAGCGCCGCCCCGGGCTGTCCGGGTTCAGGTTGCTCACCAACGGCATGGAAGCCTTCCTGATGCGCGCCGTGCTGGCGGAGCTGGCCGAGCGCACCCTCGACCTGCAGTACTACATTTTCCGCAACGACGATACCGGCGGCCTGCTCACCCAGGCGCTGATACAGGCTGCCGATCGTGGGGTGCGGGTTAGGTTGCTGGTTGACGACCTCAACCTCGTCACCCGCGAAGACGAGGTCGTCGCGCTGGATTCGCATCCGGGCATCGAGGTCAGGATTTTCAATCCTTTCATTGCCCGCGCCGCCAGCCCGCTGGCGCGGCTGGCGGGATTCGTTGCCGATCCGCTGCGCCTGAACCGGCGCATGCACAACAAGAGCTTCATCGCCGACAACCAGTGCTCGATCGTCGGCGGGCGCAACATCGGCGACGAGTATTTCGACGCCAACCGCGATCTCGGCTTCGGCGATCTCGATGTGCTGGCCGTCGGGCCGATTACGCACGAAATCTCGACGAGCTTCGACATCTACTGGAACAGCGATTTTGCCTATCCGCTTGCGGCCGTGGGATTTCGCAAGTCCGTGGCCATCTGGATGGACCGGCTGCGGGCACGGCTTGGCGGCCATCTGAGCCAGATGCGCGACTCGGCCTATGCTCATAGTCTCCGGGAGACCGGCCTGGCGCGGCAACTGGTGGAGCGCAAGCTGACACTGGAGTGGGCTCCGGCAAAGCTGATCGTCGATGCACCGGAAAAGATTGAGGCCGGGCCCGGGTCGACGGCGCTGTCGATCGAGCACCTGCGAGCGCTGGCTGAGAGTGCGCAATGGGAGCTGATACTTGTTTCGCCGTATTTCGTTCCCGGTGCGGAAGGCGTTGAGATTCTGTGCCGGATCCGCAAACGCGGGGTGCGGGTCCGTATCCTGACAAATTCACTGGCTTCGTCGGATGTCGCCGCAGTGCATGCCGGTTACAGCCGTTACCGGAGGCAACTGCTGGACGGCGATATCGAGTTGTTCGAATTCAGGCCGATTCTGCCGGCACGGCGCAAGGACCGGCGCATCATCCTGGGTTCGGGGCGCGCCAGCCTGCATGCCAAGACCTATGTCTTCGATCGCGAGCGGGCAATCATCGGTTCGCTGAATCTCGATCCGCGGTCGATCTTCCTGAACACCGAATTGGCGCTGGAGATCGACAGCCCGATCATTGCCGGAGAAATTGCCAATGACTTCGAAGTGCTGATCCAGCCGGAATACAGTTACCGGGTGGAACGGGATTCCGGGGCGGCGGGCCGCCTGAAGTGGACCAGCATGGAAGAAGGGCGCGAGGTGGTATTCCACAGCGACCCTCAGGCCAGCATCTGGCGCCGGCTTGCCGTGGTGCTATTGCGGCTGCTGCCGATTGAGGATCAGTTATGAATCGTTGCGCAAAGGTTGCGGCGGCGCTTGCGCAACCTTTAGACTGGCGCATGGCAAATAATTTCAGTGTCACATCGGTTTCCATGCGCGACTCCCTGCGCGCTTTGCGTTTTTTGTTGCTGTTCGCCGTGCTGTTGCCGGGGCCACGGCTCGCGACGGCACAGGACTGCGGCATTGCCTCGGCGCATCCACTTGCCACCCGCGCGGGATGCGAGATCCTGCGGTCCGGGGGCAACGCTTTCGACGCTGCCGTGGCGGTGACTGCCGCACTGGCGGTGGTGGAGCCGTTTGCCTCAGGCATCGGCGGCGGCGGGTTCTTCCTGATCCACCGTGCCCGCGACGGTTTCGAGACTTTCGTTGATGCGCGTGAAACCGCACCGCGGAAAGCCACCGCCGAATTCTTCCTGGATGAAAGCGGTCAGCCCAGGCAACGTGCCTCGCTCGATGGGCCGACGGCGGCTGGCATTCCCGGCACGCCCGCCGCACTGGACTGGATCGCGGGCAATTACGGCCGCGTGGCGCTTGCCCGTTCCATGGCGCCGGCAATCCGGCTGGCGGAAGAGGGCTTCGCGGCAGATGCGCGCTATGTCTGGGCGACCGGCATCCGCGCCAATCTGCTCAATGCCCAGGGACGGGGTGCGGACATTTTTCTCGACCATGGCAAGGCGGTCGCGACCGGTTTCGTGGTGAAACAACCGGAGCTGGCCAAAACCCTGCGCCGGATTGCGTCAGGTGGAGGGCAGGCATTCTATCGTGGCGAGTTTGCGCTGAGCCTGGTGGAGGCCGTGCGTCAGGCTGGAGGCCTTTGGGAACTGGCGGACCTGGAGAGCTATCGCGTGATCGAGCGTCAGCCAGTGAAGTTCAGCTACCGTGGTGCCCGTGTTACCACCGCTCCGCTGCCGTCCTCAGGCGGACTGGTGATGGCGCAGGCCTTGTTCATCCTCGAGCCGCTGCCGATGTTCGAGCTTACCCAGGCCGAGCGCATGCACTACGCCGCGGAAGCGTTGCGTCGCGGATACCATGATCGCGCCCGCTATATGGGCGACACCGATTTCGTCGCGGTGCCGGTGGAAAAACTGGGTTCGCGCGAGTATGCCCGCCAACGCGCCGAGTCGATTTCTCTGGAGCGCGCCACCTCAAGTGCTGATCTGGCAGAAATGGCGGAGTTCGGCGAGGAAGAGACTGACACTACGCATTTCTCGGTAATCGACAAAGAGGGCAACCGGGTGGGCGCGACCCTTTCGGTGAATGGCCCGTTCGGGTCCGGATTCGTCGCCGGCGCCAGCGGGGTACTGCTCAACAACCACATGAATGATTTCTCGCTGGCACCTGGCGCGTCGAACCTTTACCGGCTGACGGGCAATCACGCCAACGCGGTGGAACCGGGAAAGCGGCCGTTGTCGTCGATGTCGCCGACTTTCGTGGAGGACGATCGCGGGGTGCTGGTTCTGGGCACCCCGGGGGGCTCGCGCATCATCTCCATGGTGTTGCAGGGCGTGCTCGATTACGTTGACCAGCCGCAGCGCGACCTGGAGCGCATGGTCGGTGCGCCGCGCTACCACCATCAGTACCTGCCGGATCGCATCGAGATCGAACCGCAGGGCTTCGATGCGCCACTGGTGCAGGCGTTGGAGGCGCGCGGTCACAAGGTGGAAGTCGGCGGCCGCAAGTGGGGTAACATGCAGGCGGTCTATCTCGACAAGAAAAACGGCAAGGTCACGACGGCCGGCGACCCCCGCGGTCGCGCGGGCGTGCTGTTTTAGTGTAGGCGCGGCAGACGCTACAATAAAGCCTGATTTCCGACGCAACATTTATGAAAACAACATTCCTGGATTTCGAGCAACCGATTGCCGAACTCGAAGGCAAGATCGAGGAACTGCGTTACGTGCAGGACGATTCCGCAGTGGATATCTCCGAGGAAATTTCCCGGCTGCAGAAAAAGAGCAGCACGCTGACCAAGGAAATCTATTCCAAACTCTCGGCGTGGCAGATATCGCAGGTGGCCCGGCATCCGCAGCGGCCTTATTCGCTGGATTACTACCAGAGCATCTTTACCGATTTTGAGGAGTTGTGCGGCGATCGCGCGTTTGCCGAGGATCCGGCGATTGTCGGCGGTCTGGCGCGCTTCGGCAGCCAGACGGTGATGGTGATCGGCCACCAGAAGGGGCGCGACACCAAGGAAAAGCTGTTCCGGAACTTCGGCATGCCCAAGCCCGAGGGCTATCGCAAGGCCATGCGCCTGATGCGCATGGCCGAGAAATTCGGTGTGCCGGTGATGACTTTTGTCGATACGCCGGGCGCCTATCCCGGGGTGGGAGCGGAGGAACGCGGCCAATCCGAAGCCATCGGGCGCAGCCTTTACGTGATGGCCGAACTGCGGGTGCCGGTCATCGTCACCATCATCGGCGAAGGGGGGTCCGGTGGCGCGCTGGCGATCGCGGTAGGTGACAACACGCTGATGTTGCAGTACTCGATCTATTCGGTGATTTCGCCCGAGGGCTGCGCTTCGATTCTGTGGAAGAGCGCGGACAAGGCATCGGATGCTGCGGAAACGCTGGGCATCACCGCCAGCCGGCTCAAGACCCTCGGGTTGATTGACCGGGTGGTGGCGGAACCACTGGGCGGCGCGCATCGCGATCCTTCCACCATGATGCAAACCTTGCGCAAGACACTGCAGGACGCGCTGTCCGAGGCACAGGCCAAGTCGGTGGATGCGCTGATCGAAACGCGATTCGAACGCTTGATGGCTTACGGCAAGTTCAAGGAGGCGGCGGTACGTTGAGTCGTACCGGCGGCTGCGATCAAACCAGGACGCCCCGCGACAGCGGGGTTTTTTGTTTCAGGGAACCGTCATGGCGACCATGGACGATCAGCTGCTGAGCCGGGTGGCCGGAGTGTTGGCGGCACAAGGGGTGCGCAGTCGCAGGGTCGCGGTCGGCCTGTCGGGCGGACTGGATTCAGTGGTGCTACTGGATCTGCTCAATCACTTGCGACGGGATTTCGATCTCGCCATTTCTGCAATCCACGTCAATCACGGCATCAGCCAGAACGCCGCCGATTGGGAGCGGTTCTGTAGCGGCGTGTGTGCGGCCCTGGGCATCCCCCTGCGGGTCGAGCGGGTCAAGGTCTCGAACCAGGGAGAGGGTGTGGAGGCGGCCGCGCGACGGCTGCGTTACCAGGCGTTCGCAAGCGTGGATGCCGATTTCGTCGCATTGGCCCATCACCTGGACGACCAGGCCGAGACCCTGCTGCTGCAACTGCTCCGCGGTGCTGGCGTGAAGGGCATGGCGGCGATGCCGGAACTCAGGCGTGCGCCCCCGAACCCAGGGCATCCGGATACTGGAGGGCCTGCGATTCTTCGACCCCTTCTGGAGGTCAGCCGCAACGAAATTGCAGACTACGCCAGCGCCCGTGAACTGGATTGGGTCGAGGATGACAGCAATGCGGATGCGGATCTCGATCGCAACTATCTGCGCACGCAAGTCTTGCCGTTGCTGGCGGCGCGATTCCCCGGTTACCGGGAAACGTTCTCCCGCGCTGCTCGCAACATGGCGGACCAGTCCCAATTGGCCGAGGACCTGGCTGCGATCGATCTGGCATTGCCGGACGCCTTTCGGGTACCGGTCGAAACGCTGCGTCGATTGTCGACGCCACGCGCGCTCAACCTGTTGCGACGAATGTTTGCGCTGCAGGGTTTGCCGATGCCGCCGCGAGAGCGTCTGGAAGAGGCGCTGCGCCAGTGCCGCGATGCCGCTGCCGATGCCCAGGTGCATGTCGGTTTTGAATCTCACGGACTGCGCTGCCATCGCGGCATGGTGGCGCTGGTCGCGGAAAGCCAGGCGTTCCCCGGCGACTGGCAGACCGACTGGGACGGCTTGCACGAACTGCAACTGCCGGGTGGACTCGGTCACTTGCGGGGGCGGCGTGCCAGCGGCGAGGGTATCGCCTGTCGGCATTTCGAAATCCATGCAGCGATCGTGCGGGGCAGAAGCGGCGGAGAGCGGATTCGGCCGGCGCCAAACCGTCCGGTTCGGGAACTGAAGAAGATGTTTCAGGAACTGACTGTCCCACCCTGGGAGCGCAGCCGCATGCCGCTGGTGTTCTTCGGTGACCGGCTGGCCTGGGTTCCGGGAATCGGGGTGGCGGAGGAATTTCGCGCCGGACCGGGCGAGCAGGGCATCGTGCCGGAGTGGGAGCGAGGCTGATAGAATCCGACGAGGAGGAGGGCCGTCACATGTCGTGCCCGCTGATCAATGAAAAAAGTTTTGCTCGCCGCACTGTTGCTGGCGGCTGTGCCCGCTGCGAATGCTGCCGACCCGATACTGATCAAGTTCAGTCACGTCGTTGCCACCGACACCCCGAAGGGCATGGCGGCGGAGCGCTTCAAGCAGCTCGCCGAAAAATATACCAGCGGCAGAGTCAAGGTCGAGGTTTATCCCAACAGCCAGCTTTACAAGGACCGCGAGGAACTGGAAGCCCTGCAGCGCGGTGCGGTGCAGATGCTGGCCCCGTCGGTTTCCAAGTTCGGACCGCTTGGGGTTCGCGAGTTCGAGATATTCGATTTGCCCTATCTTTTTCCGAACCGGGATACAGTGGACCGGGTGACAGACGGCGAAATCGGGCACTCTTTGTTCGCCCGGCTTGAGCCGCGCGGAATCAAGGGGCTGGCCTACTGGGACAACGGTTTCAAGCAGTTTTCTGCCAACAAACCCTTGCGCGAACCACGGGATTTTCGTGGCTTGAAGCTGCGCATCCAGTCTTCGAAAGTGCTTGAGGCAATGGTGCGTCAGCTCGGCGCGTTGCCCCAGGTGATGGCGTTCTCGGAGGTCTACTCGGCGTTGCAGCAGCGGGTGGTGGATGGCACCGAAAATCCGCTTTCCAATCTTTACACCCAGAAAATGCACGAGGTGCAATCGCATCTGACGATTTCGGACCACGGCTATCTGGTTTACGCAGTGGTGGTTAACCGGAAATTCTGGGAGGGATTGCCGGCCGATCTGCGCGCGCAACTGGAGAGGGCGATGCAGGAAACCACCCGCTATGAGCGGGAGATTGCGAACAAGGAAAACGACGATGCGCTGGCCGCAGTCCGGGCTTCGGGAAAGACCGAGATTTACCAGTTGACCGACGCTCAGCGCAAGGCCTGGCGCGAGGCGCTGTTGCCGGTTCACCGCAAGTTCGAGAAGGCGGTGGGCAAGGAAAACCTGCAGGCGGTCTACCGGATCGCGGCGGAAGTGGAAGCCGAAAAACGGCAAAAGAAGTAATCGTGCTCCGCGCCCTGAACCGTACCCTCGATCGCCTCGAGGAATGGCTGGTCGCCAGTTTCATGGCGGCTGCGACACTCATCATCTTTCTCGCCGTACTGCACCGCCAGTCCGCGTCGCTGCCGTGGTTGTGGGATTACACCGCGCAGCTGAACTTCTCCTGGGCCCAGGAGCTTTGCGTCTATCTCTTTATCTGGATGGCCAAGTTCGGCGCAGCCTATGGCGTGCGCACCGGCATCCACATCGGCGTCGACGTCCTGGTCAACGCGGTCGGGCCGCGACTGCGCCGCGGCATGGTGTTGCTGGCGCTTGGACTCGGTGCGTTTTTCACCGGCGTCATTACGGTCGTGGGCACTCGCTGGGTCTGGTTCATCTACGGCACCGGCCAGGTCTCCCCCGACCTCGAGTGGCCGATGTGGTCTGTGTACCTGTGTATCCCGCTTGGCTCGGCGTTGATGTGCTATCGCTTTCTCCAGGTTATGACCCGGTTTGTCCGGGGAGGTGAGTTGCCGGTACCGGATCATGGCATCGCAGGGGAGGGCCGCGCGTGACCGCCGCACTGATCCTGGGCATCCTGCTGTTGCTGTTATTGACCGGCACGCCAATTTCGATCGCACTTGGGATGACGGTGCTCACTTTTCTGGCGCTGTTTTCCTCGCTCTCGCTCGATACCGTCGACATCATTTCGCAGCGGTTGTTTACCGGCCTGGAGAGCTTCGCGATCATGGCCGTGCCGTTCTTCATTCTTTCGGGGGTGTTGCTGACCGAAGGTGGGGTCGCCGCCCGCATCATCCGTTTTGCCCTGGTGCTGGTGGGCTGGATGCGCGGCGGCCTGGCAATGGCCACGATTCTGGCCTGTGCCTTCTTTGCCACCATTTCCGGTTCCAGTCCGGCGACCGTGGTTGCGATCGGCTCGATCATGCTGCCGGCCATGCTCAAGCACGGCTATCCGAAGAAATTCGCGGTCGGAGTGATCGCCACGTCCGGCTCCCTCGGAATCCTGATTCCGCCGTCGATCGTGATGATCATTTACGCCGTGACCACGTCGGAGTCGGCCGGGAAGCTTTTCATGGCGGGCATGATCCCCGGGGCCATGCTGGCCGGTTTGCTGATGCTGGCAACCTACGTCACTGCCCGGGTGAAGGGTTTTCCGACCATGGCGCGGGCCTCCGCCGGCGAAGTGTGGACCGCCTTCCGGGAGGCCTTCTGGGGATTGATGCTGGTGGTGATCGTCCTGGGCGGGATCTATGGCGGGATCTTTACGCCAACCGAGGCGGCGGCGGTCGCGGCGGTTTACAGCTTCATCGCGGCAAAGTTCATTTATCGCGGCTTGTCGTGGCACCAGATTCCGAAGGTGCTGCTGTCTGCGGCCAACACCAGCGCCATGCTGCTGTACATCATCACCAATGCGATACTGTTCTCCTTCCTGTTGACTTCGGAGCAGATCCCGCAGGAACTGGCGCAATGGGTTTCGGACCAGGGCCTGTCGCCCTGGATGTTTCTGCTCGCGGTGAATATCGCGCTGTTGATTGCAGGGCAGTTCATGGAGCCGAGTTCGATAATCCTGATCCTCGCGCCGTTACTGCTGCCAATCGCGATTGCGCTCGGCATCGACCCGATTCACCTCGGCATCATCATGGTGGTCAACATGGAAATCGGGATGATCAGTCCGCCGGTGGGACTGAACCTCTATGTGGCCAGCCACATGGCCCGGATGGGCATGACCGCGGTGTCGCTGGCGTCCCTGCCCTGGGTGGTGCTGCTGATTGCGTTCCTGGCACTGGTGACTTACGTGCCCGCGATCTCACTGTGGCTGCCAAACCTGCTGTATTCCTGAGGTCGGCGGGCGGGGGCATCCAGGTGCGGGTCCTGAGTTGAAACGGTGCGTGCCTTGGCATCGCCGGCGGGGATTTCCGGGCGGATCGTGAGGTTGAGCCATTCCTTTCGTCATCTCGGCATGCTATCCTTATGAATTGTCTTAAAAAACCAAACCTTGCGGAGAGTTTCAATGGCTGTTGAACGTACCCTTTCGATCATCAAACCCGACGCAGTAGCCAAGAATGTCATCGGTCAGATCTATACTCGTTTCGAATCGGCAGGCCTGAAAGTCGTCGCCTCGAGAATGCTGCACCTGTCGCGTGCAGACGCGGAAGGCTTTTACGCGGTGCACCGCCAGCGCCCGTTCTTTAACGATCTGGTGAACTTCATGATCTCCGGCCCTGTCATGATTCAGGTGCTGGAAGGGGACAGCGCGATCCAGAAAAACCGCGAGCTGATGGGCGCAACCGACCCGAAAAAGGCGGCCAAGGGCACCATTCGCGCCGATTTTGCCGACAGCATCGATGCCAATGCGGTGCACGGATCGGATGCACCCGAGACCGCCGCAGTGGAAAGCGCATATTTCTTTCCGTCGTTGAACATCTATACGCGCTGATGCCGGCCAACCTGCTTGATCTCGATTCGGACGGACTTGCCGATTTCTTTACGGAAATCGGCGAGAAGCCGTTTCGCGCCAAGCAGGTGATGCGCTGGATTCATCAGTACGGCGCAGCCGACTTTGAGTCGATGTCGGACCTGTCGAAGGGCTTGCGTGCCAAGCTCTCGGCAGCGGCGGTGATCGCGCCGCCGCAGGTGACGGCCGATTCGATC
>LNFM01015647.1_pt1 | contig 14605 bp, 9 predicted proteins | sample 596031 | NCBI WGS metagenome assembly LNFM01 (sample SAMN04254537, study PRJNA301005) | activated carbon metagenome | isolation source: dual media filters at the Ann Arbor, Michigan drinking water treatment plant | place: USA: Ann Arbor
GCCGAATCCTTGATCGCGGCCGCAAGCTGGCTGTCGCCCTTTGCGCCGCCGGCCATTGCCTTGAGCTTCTTGACCATGGGAACTCCTCTCGCGAGAACGCGGTTTGATGACAGGGCGCAGTCTAGGAAGTCGGGCTGGAAGCTGCGCACTAAATCGCTAGAGGCGCCGCTCTATCGGCCGCGGGCCGAGCCATATAATCGCCGCGCCTTGCGCGCCCGATCGCGTGCGGCGCCATCGATACGCACGGACGGTGGCTACAAGAACCGACGGCCGCAGCGGCCGATCGAACACATCAAGGGGACGTCCATGGAGTACTTCGTCACGGGGGCGACCGGGTTCATCGGCAAACGCCTGGTCAAGAAACTGCTGGCCCGTCGGGGCAGTACGGTGCATTTCCTGGTGCGTCCGGAGAGCCGCGACAAGGTACCGGCGCTGCTCGACTACTGGAATACCACCGAGACGCGCGCCAAGCCGGTGTTCGGCGACCTGTCGCAGCCGCTGCTGGGCGTGAGCCGCGGCGAGATCAAGGCGCTCACCGGCAAGGTCGATCACTTCTTCCATCTGGCCGCGGTGTACGACCTGAAGGCCGATGCCGAGAGCCAGATCGTCGCCAACATCGATGGCACGCGCAACGCCGTGGCGCTGGCCAACGAGATCAAGGCCGGCATCTTCCAGCACGCCTCGTCGATCGCCGCCGCCGGCATGTACGAGGGTGTTTTCCGCGAAGACATGTTCGAGGAGGCCGAGGGCCTGGATCACCCGTACTTCGCCACCAAGCACGACTCCGAGAAGATCGTGCGCAAGGAAGTGAAGGGTGCCTGGCGCGTCTATCGCCCTGGCCTAGTGGTGGGCGACTCCAAGACCGGCGAGATGGACAAGATCGACGGTCCGTACTACTTCTTCAAGCTCATACAGAAGCTGCGCAACATGCTGCCCCCATGGATGCCGACCGTCGGCATCGAGGGTGGACGCATCAACATCGTGCCGGTCGACTTCGTGGTCGATGCAATCGACCACATCGCCCACGTGAAGGACCAGGACCGCAAGGCGTTCCACATCGTTGACCCGACGCCGTACCGCGTGGGCGACGTGCTCAACACCTTCGCCAAGGCGGCGCATGCGCCGCAGATGTCGATGCGCGTGAACGCAGCACTGCTCGGGTTCATCCCGAACAGCGTGAAGAAGGGGATGCTGGCGTTGTCGCCTGTGCGCCGGATCAAGAACGCGGTCATGAAGGACCTCGGGCTGCCGGATGACATGCTGCAGTTCGTCAACTATCCGACGCGCTTCGATTGCCGCGAGACCACCGCGCTGCTCAAGGGCACCAAGATCGCCTGCCCGCGGCTGGAGGACTACGCCTACCGCCTGTGGGACTACTGGGAACGCAACCTCGACCCGGACCTGTTCATCGACCGCACCCTCAAGGGCCAGGTGGCGGGCAAGGTGGTGCTGGTGACGGGTGGCTCATCGGGTATCGGCCTGGCCGCCGCACACAAGATCGCCGCTGCCGGCGCGATCACGATCATCGTCGGGCGCGAGCAGGAGAAGCTCGATGCTGCCAAGAAAGAGATTGAGGACGCGCTGGCCGACAGCGACAACAAGAACGGCGGCCAGGTGGTCACCTGCTCGGCCGATCTGGCGGAAATGGCAGGCTGCGACAAGATGGTCGCCTGGCTGGTCGAGTCCTTTGGCGGCGTCGATGTGCTGATCAACAACGCCGGCCGCTCGATCCGGCGCGGCATCGAGTCGAGCTACGACCGCTTCCACGACTACGAGCGCACCATGCAGCTGAACTACTTCGGCTGCCTGCGCACGACGATGGGGTTGCTGCCGCAGATGGTCAGCAAGCGTCGCGGCCACGTGGTCAACATCAGTTCGATCGGCGTACTCACCAATGCACCGCGCTTCTCGGCCTACGTCGCCAGCAAGGCGGCGCTGGACGCCTGGACCCGCTGCGCGGCGAGCGAGTTCATCGATGTCGGCGTCACCTTCACCACCATCAACATGCCGCTGGTGCGCACGCCGATGATCGCGCCCACCAAGATCTACGAGAACGTGCCCACCCTGTCGCCCGATGAAGCGGCCGATCTGATCGTGCAGGCGATCGTCTACAAGCCGGTACGCATCGCCACCCGCCTGGGCATCTTCGGCCAGACCCTGCATACGCTCGCGCCCAGGGTCGCACAGATCGTGATGAACACCACGTTCCGCATGTTCCCGGACTCCGACGCCGCCAAGAAACCCAAGGACGGCGAGAAGCCCAAGGCCACGCCGGACCAGATTGCCTTCGCCAATCTGATGCGGGGCATCCACTTCTGATGGCATCAATGCGCCGTCGTCTTGGCTTGGCGGGCACGCTCGCCAGCCTGATGCTCGCGGGCTGCGCAACCTGCTCGGACCCGCGTGCACACATCCTCCATAGCAGTCGGGTCGATGGCGATCCGCCCGAGATGACGCTGTTTCGCCAGCAGGTCTCCGGTGCCCTCGCCAGGGAACTGCGCTATCCCGTCGAGTCTTGCCGCGCACGCGAGAAAGGCTCGACGACGGTCGAACTGCTGCTGCAGGTGCCCGGCGGCACGGTCGCCGACGTCAAGCTGATCAAGAGTTCCGGTCACGCCCGCCTCGATGCCGAGGCGGTCGACGTGTGGCGCCGCCTGCAGGCGCAAGGCGTGGCGTTCGTGCTGACCGACGAGATGAAGCGCTACCGCTCGGTCCGTTACCAGGTGCCACTGGGCTTCTTCGAGGACTAGCCTGGCGGCTTGTCGTTGCAGCGCCGTGATGTCCTACAACTGGGGCGTGCGCCGCCGACAGGGCGATCAATGAGGGCACACTTCGGGTAATCCCCGCAGCGCCCGACAACTTGTCCAATACCGACCCGCCCGCCGCCGTGACCGCCTGGTCGCCGCTGCGCTATCCGGTGTTCCGGATGCTGTGGCTGACCTGGCTCGCGGCGAACCTGTCGATGTTCATGAGCGACGTCGCGGCCGCCTGGCTGATGACGTCACTGGTCACGTCACCGGTGATGGTGGCGCTGGTGCAGACCGCCTCCACGCTGCCGGTGCTGCTGCTCGGCCTGCCCAGCGGCGCGCTGGCCGACATCGTCAATCGCAAGCAGTTGCTGCTCGGCACACAGGTGTGGATTGCGTTCAACTCGATCGTCCTGTGCCTAGTGGCCTGGAGCGGGGCACTGACGCCCGCGCTTCTGCTGCTGCTGACGTTCGGCAACGGCATCGGGCTGGCGCTGCGCTGGCCGGTCTATGCGGCGCTGGTGCCGGAGGTGGTGCCGCGCGGCGACCTGCCGCAGGCCCTTGGCCTGAACGGCGTGGCGATGAACGTCTCGCGCATGATCGGTCCGGTGATTGCCGGCGCACTGCTGGCGAGCACTGGCGGTGCCGGCGTGTTCGCGCTCAATGCGCTGCTGTCGATCGTCGCGGGTGTGATGATCCTGCGCTGGCGCGTCGATCCGAAGCCGGCGCGCGCGTTGCCGGGCGAGCGCTTCGTCGGCGCGATGCGGGTCGGCATCCAGTACGTGAGCCAGTCCGCGCCGATGCGCACGGTGCTGGGCCGCATCGCGCTGTTCTTCCTGCAGTCGAGCGCCTTGTTGGCCCTGTTGCCATTGGTGGCGCGCGACCTGGGCAGCGGGGCGGCCGGCTTCACGGCGCTGCTGTCGGCGATGGGCAGCGGCGCGGTGCTGGCCGTGATCTACTTGCCGCGACTGCGCGTGAGCATGTCGCGCGACCGGCTGGTGCGCGATGCGTCGCTGCTGCATGCCGTCGCCACGATCGGCGTCGGCTTTGCTCCCAACCTCTATGTCGCGGTGCCGGCGATGATCGTTGGCGGCGCAGCGTGGATCACTGCCGCCAACACGTTGACCGTGGCGGCGCAGCTGGCCTTGCCCGACTGGGTACGGGCGCGCGGCATGGCGCTGTACCAGATGGCATTGATGGGATCGGCGGCGCTGAGTGCGGCCTTCTGGGGGCAGGTGGCCGGTTGGTGGAGTGTCAAGGGCAGCCTGGCGGCGGCCGCAGTAACCGGGGTGGCGGTCGTGCTGGTCCTGAGGCGCCACAAGATTGGCGCCGATGGTGCGGTGGATCTGACGCCCGCACGCTTGATGAACGAACCGGTGCCCGCATTCGAGATCGATCATGACAAAGGCCCGGTGCTGGCGACAATCGAGTACCAGATCGATCCGGCACGGGCGGCCGAGTTCCGCGCGCTGATGCGCGAGAGTCGCGCCAATCGGTTGCAGAAGGGAGCGCTGTCCTGGGGACTGTTCCACGACGTATCGCAGCCGGGGCGCTATCTGGAGTACTTCCTCGACGAGTCGTGGGCCGATCACCTGCGTCGCTTCGATCGCATGACCTCGGCCGATCTCGAATTGCGCGATCGGCGCTACGCGTTCCATCTGGGACCCGGCGAGCCGCGCGTGACGCGCTACGTCGGTGAGTCGATCGAGCGTTAGGCCGGGATGGCGGCGCGCTGCGGCACGCGCACTGCCGCCGCGATCAGTTGCCACGCGCGCGGGTCTTCGATCAGCGCCAGATGGCCAACACCGTCGATCACATGCCACTGCGCGTCCGGAAGCAGCGGGCTGGAGCGTGGCACCACCAGGTTGTCGTCGGCCGTGGCGATACAGACAAAGCGACGCCGCCGCTCGATCTTCTCCATGCCGCCCAGTGTGGTCAGGTACTCGCAGTTGCGGATCATCTGGCGCGCGTTATGGCCGTGGCCGAGCGCACCGAAAATGGTGCCGTGGTGCGGCGAGGCGAGCGTGACGATGCGGTCGACCGCATCGTCACCGTGCTTGCACAGGTAGGCGCGCGCCGCCAGCCCGCCCATGCTGTGGCACACCAGCGTCACGCGGTGGGCGCCGCTCGCGCTGCGCAGGCGGCCGATCGCGGCATCGATTTCCTGCGCGTAGTCGTCAATGCTGCCGAACACCGGCTCAAGGTTCACCGTGACTACGTTGCAGCCGGCCAGCACGCCGCTATCAAGCAGCGGCTTCCAGACCGCGCGGTTGCACACGTAGCCGGCAATCAGCAGCAGCGCCGGCCGCTGCGGATCATGCGTGATCGGCGGCTCGGCAAAGGTCGCGGCAAACGGCTGACGCCAGCCGAACACGCGCAGCGAGCACCCGATCTCGCCCAACCACACGCGCAGCACGTGCAGTGGCGACGCCCGCGGCGTGCGCGGATCGACGATCGCGCCGACCGCAAGCTCGATCGCCAACACAATCGCCGTGCCGACCACCGGCAACGCCATGCCGATCAGCACCGCCTGCCACCACGGCGCATCCGCGGGCAGCAGCCAGGCGCCGATCAGGGTGCCGCCGATCAGTTGCGCGGTGAGCGAGATCCGCAGGACGTTTGCCAGGCTCATCCGGTCTGCCTCAGTTCGGGATCAATGTCGATCCAGCACCAGCTGCGCGAAGTAAACGGGTGACGGCGGTAGCCCCGCACCCACGGCTGGGCCAGATCGATATAAACGCGGTGCAGGTGCAACAGGTAGGGCATGTACGCCACCATTAGGCGAGTGGCCTCGCGCAGCGTATTCAGGCGCACCGGCCCGTCCGGCATCACGCGCTGTTGCTCGAACAGCGTGTTGAACGCTGGCAGGTCGAAGCGCGCGTCGTTGATGGCCTGCTTGTTCGGGCCATAGGCCATGCCGAACACCACGTCGCTGTCGGGCGAGCTGACCTGCCACGCGTAGCCCCACATCATCAGCTGGCCGGCCATCGACTGCTTGACCAGTTCCGGCCACTGCGCGATCTTGAACTCGATCTTCAGCCCGACCGCACTCATGTACTTGCGCCACAGCTCGTTGCTCAGGCGGTCGCGCTGCGTGTTGCTGGCAGCCAGTTGCAGCACCAGCTTGTCGCCGGTGGGGGTTTCGCGCCAGCCGTCGCCATCGCGGTCAACATAGCCGAACGTGTCCAACAGCGCGCGCGCACGCCCCGGATCGAATTGGCCCATGCTGGTCTGGTAGGCGAGGTCGTAGCCAAACGTGCCCGGCACGAACGGCGACTGCGCCTGCACGCCGAAGCCTCGGAACACCGTGCGGATGTAGTCGGCGTTGTTGAACGCCAGCGCCACCGCGCGGCGCAGCGCGACGCGCTCCGGCGTATAGCCGCCGATCAGCGGGTCCTCGATGTTGAAGTAGGTGAGGGTGAGGTCCGACATCGGCGTCAGGCGCGCCTTGATGCCGCGCCGCTGCAGAAACGGGGCAAGGCGACCGTTGGGCGCGGCGAGCGTGCCGAAGTCCACGGGCACCGGGTCAAGCAGGTCGATCTGCCCCTGCAGGAAGGCGAGCCAGCGCGGCTGCGACTCCTCGATGATGGAGACCTCCACACGATCGACGAGCGGCAGCGTGCGGCCCTGGAGCGCGCGTGTTTCATCCGCCAGGTCGGGTGCGTCGTCGGCCGCAGTGAACTCGTAGCGGGGCGCGCGATAGGTGGGGTTGCGCTCGAGCACGATGCGCGACGAGCGCGTCCAGCTGGCAAGCCGGAACGGCCCGGTGCCGACCGGGTGCGCCATGATCTGGTCGCCGTAGGCCTCCACCACCTCACGCGCCAGCGCACCGAACAACGAGGCGTCGGCAAAGTTGTAGATGAAGCGGGGGTTGGATTCGGCCAGTCGCACCTGCCACGTGTAGCGGTCCAGCGTGCGCAGTCCTTCTGCCACGCTGTCGTAGTCGAAGCCCGCCTTGCCCTTCAGGGCGGCGGCGCGCAGTTCGCTCAGGCCGAGGACCCGGCTGTTCTCCAGCACGAACAGCATCGGGCTCTTCCAGCGTGGGTCGTACAGCCGCTTCCAGGAGTAGACATAGTCGGCGGCGACGAGCTCGCGTGGTGCGCCCTTGAACGCCGGGTCATCCGCGAAGTAGGTGCCCGGTCGCAGGCGGAAGGTGAAGACGCGATAGTCGTCCGATGCCTCGGGCAGGTCGACCAGGGTGTTGGGCCGCAGGTGTGCTGGCCGGTCCTGGTAGTCGTACTCCAGCGGTGCATCGAGGATGTGGCTCAACACCGTGCGCGAGTACAGGTCCTGCACCTGCGCCGGGTCGAAACCGGTTTCGGCGGTGGCAAAGGCCACGCGCAGCACCTTTTCCCTGTTACCGCGGCCCTGCGCCCGCAAGCTGGTCGGTGCTGCTGCCAGCGCGGCACCGGACTGCAGGAAACGGCGGCGCGTGCTCGTCATCGATGACCGGCGTCAGTTGCGTGATCGGGCGTGCCGTCAGGTACGTCCGACACGTCGCTCCCGCTCATCCATGTCGACGTCGATCCACTTGAAGAAGTCGCGCGCAAACGGATGGCGCCGGTAGCCAATCAGCCAGGGGTGAGACACATCGTTGGCAAAGCGGTGACCGTGGATCTTGTAAGGCATGTAGGCGACGAACAGCCGCTGCATCTCGCGGATGATGGCGTTGCGCTCGGGACCATTGGGCATCTGCTTCTGCTGGTCATACAACCGGTCGTACTCCGGGCGATTGAAGCGCGCCACGTTCGAGCCGCCGATGTTGCGGCTCAGACCGAGCGAGAGGAACGAGTCCGGGTCCGAGCCGCCGGCCGTCCACCCGAGCAGCCAGATCATCAGCTTGCCGGCGCGCGCGCTCTTCATGTTCTCCGGCCATTGGCCGACGTTGAACTGCACGCGGATGTTTAGCGCATCGAGCTGCCGCTTCCACAGCTCGTTGAACGCACGGTCGAGCTGGCTCGACTCGGTGGCGATTTCCAGCAGCAGCGGTGAGCCATCAGGCTGCTCGCGCCAGCCGTCGCCGTCGCGATCGACATAGCCGTAGGTGTCGAGCAGCGCACGCGCGCGGGCACGGTCGAACTGGCCCATCTCGCTGACAAACTTGGGGTCGTAGCCCTGTGTGAGCGGCGGCACCTGTGAATGCGCGGGGATCATCGCGCCGCGCCGTACGAGGCGGATCTCCTCCTCGGTGTTGTAGCCCAGGCTGATCGCCCGGCGCAGCGCCACCTTCTCGGGCGTGTAGCCACCGATCATGGGATGGTCCATGTTGAAGAACGTGACCACCACATCCGGGTTGATGACGCGCTCGAGCTCGATGCCCTTTTTCTCCAGCGCCGGCGCGATCCTGCCGTTCGGTGCGGCGATATTGATGAAATCGAGCGGCACGTTGACCGTGTCTTGCTGACCGTTGAGAAACGCCAGCCAGCGCGGCTGGCTCTCCTCGATCACCGACAGCTCCACCCGATCGACCATCGGCAGCTTGCGGCCCTTCAGCCGCGCCAGCGTGGCCTGGGCACGCGCATCATCGGGCGCCGGCTGGCCGTCGTAGAACTCGTCGCGGTAGGTGGGGTTGCGTTCGAGCACGATGCGCGAGGCGCGCGTCCAGCTGACCAGCCGGAACGGGCCGGTGCCGACCGGCTTGCCCATGATGTCTTTGTCGTAAGCCTCGACCACCTCGCGCGCCACGCCGGCGAACACGCGCGCATCCGTGAGGTTCTCGGCAAAGCGCGGACTGGGGTCGGCCAGTCGGATCTGGAAGGTGAAGCGATCGAGGACGCGAACCCCTTCGATGTCGGCGTCGTAGTCGAAGCGACCAGCGGCCTGGGCCGCCTTGCGCGCCTGTGCCAGACCAAGGATGTTGGAGCTTTCGATGCTCGGCCACAGCGGGCTCTTCCAGCGCGGATCGGCCACCCGCTTGAGCTGGTAGACGTGGTCGGCGGCGGTCAGTTCGCGCGGCTTGCCCTGAAAGACCGGGTCGTCCTGGAAGAAGATGCCGGGGCGGATGCGCACGGTCAGCGTGCGAAAGTCGTCCGACACCTCGGGCAATGCCACCGCGGTGCGCGGCTTGATGATCGCGGGGCGCGCCAGGAAGTCGTACTGCAGCGGGGCCTCGAAGATATTCGACACCACGTAGTTCGAATACAGGTCGCTGATCTGCGCCGGATCGAAGCCGGTCTCGGCCGCCACGAACGCCCAGCGAAACACTTTCGGCTGCGTGCCACCCTGCGCCACCGCTGGCTGCATAAGCGCCAGCGCGGCAGGTCCCGCCACGCCGGCTTGCAGCAATGCGCGCCGCTTCATGCCAGTGCGTCGACGTACTGCCACCACTCGTTCCAGAACGGCGGCCGCCGGTAGCCGATCACCCACGGATGCATCAGGTCGCTGTAGATGCGGTGCACATGGAACTTGTACGGCGCATAGCTGATCAGGATCTTGTTGGCCCGCGCGAACAGCGCCTCGCGTTCGGGGCCGTCGGGGATCGACTTCAGCCGTTCGTAGACCGTGTCGAACTCGGGCAGCCGAAAGCGCGCCAAATTGGAGCCGCCGATATCGGGGCTGTAGCCGCGTGCGAACACCCCCATACCGTCGGGCGAGGCGGCTGACAGTCCCACCCCCCACATCATCAACTTGCCGGCGCGCGCGGCCTTGAGGTTCTCCGGCCACTTGGCGGGCCGAAACTCGATGCGCAGGCCCACTGCCTGCATGTCGCCGCGCCACAGTTCATTGAGCTGGCGGGCTGCCTGGTCGGTCTGCGTCGAGTACTCGAGCAGCAATGGTTTGCCGTCGGGTTGCTCGCGAAAGCCGTCACCGTCGCGATCGATGTAGCCGAACGTGTCGAGCAACGCCTTGGCTCGCGGGCGGTTGAACTCGCCCATTTCGGTGCGGATGGTCGGGTCGTAGCCGTACGTCAGCGGCATCACTGGCGTCTGTGCCGGGATCGCCTGGCCGCGCCTCACCAGGCGAATTTCCTTGTCGACGTCGATCGCCAGGTTGATCGCCCGGCGCAGCGCCACTCTTTCGGGGGTCATGCCGCCGACCACCGGGTGGTCCATGTTGTACAGCGTCATCGTGACGTCGGAGGCGAGCACGCGTTCGAGTTGCACGCCCTGCCGCGCCAGGCTGGGGGCGAGCTTGCCATTGGGCAGCGCGATGTTGACGAAGTCCGGGGCGATGCGCTCGAGCATGTCCTGCTGGCGGTTGAGAAACGACAGGTAGCGCGGCTGCTGCTCATCGATGATCGAGACCTCGACCCGATCGATGAGCGGCAGGCGCTTGCCCTTGTACTTCGCGAGCAGGGCCTGGCCGGCGACGTCATCGGTGTTCGGCTCGGCGTCGTAGAGCACCTCGCGGTAGCCGGGATTGCGCTCCACCACGATCGACGACGAGCGACGCCATTCGACGAGGCGGAACGGCCCGGTGCCGACCGGGTGTTCCATGATCTTGTCGCCGTACATCTCGACCACCTCGCGCGCCACCGCGCCGAAGATGTCAGGGTTGGTGAACTGGTAGAGGAAGCGCGGCTCGGGCTCGTCGAGCGTCACCTGGAACGTGTAGCGGTCGAGTGCGCGCAGGCCATCGATCTCGCGGTCGTAGTCGAACGTGCCCTTGCTCTTGAGCACCTGCTCTCGGTATTCGTTGAGGCCGGTGATCCGCAGCAGCGTCAGCGACGCGACATACGGCGCTTTCCAGCGTGGATCGAAGAAGCGCTTCCACGCGTACACATAGTCGGCGGCGACCAGTTCCCGTCGCTGGCCCTTGAACGCCGGGTCATCGGCGAAATAGATGCCCGGACGGATCTTCACCACCCAGCGCTTGAAGTCGGCCGGGATCGTGGGCATCTCGGCGGCAGTCATCAGCTTCAGCTTGAACGGGCGTGCCAGGTGATCGAAGGTCAGCGGCGACTCGAAGATCTGCCCGGTGACGTTGCGGGAATAAAGATCACTGATCTGCACCGGATCGAACCCGGTCTCGGCCACCGGGAACGCGTAGCGCAGTGTCTTCTTGCCGGTGGACGCGCCGTTCTGCGCGCGAGCGGAGGCGGTGGCCAGCGTCGTGGCAGCCGCCACCGAGGTGCCAAGGAACTGACGTCGCTTCATGTCGTTGCCTGCTTCTTCATCTGTGCGTCGATGTCGACGTGCTGCCACCAGGTGAGCCAGAACGGCGGGCGGCGATAGCCGACCAGCCAGGGCTGGGCGATGTCGTTGAGTATGCGATGCACCTGGAACTTGTACGGCGCGTAGGCGAGCAGCAGCCGATTGGCCTGGCGGAACAGGGCTTCACGTTCTGGGCCATCGGGCATGCTGCGCACCTGTTCGAACGCGCGGTCGTAGGCCGGCAGGCTGAAGCGCGACAGGTTCTGGCCGCCCTTGTGGATCGAGGCGCCGCGGTACAGCGCCGGCTCGCCATCTGGCGCCGCCGACGAGTAGCCGAGGTTCCACACCATCACCTTGCCGGCGCGTGCGTTCTTCAGGTTCTCCGGCCACTTGGCGGTGACGAAGTTGACGCGGATGCCGAGCGCGTTCATGTCCTTGCGGCGCAACTCGTCGCGCGAGCGGGCGCGCTGGTCCGGCGTGGTCGCCCATTGCAGAACCAGTGGCGAGCCGTCGGGCTGCTCGCGCCAGCCGTCGCCGTCGCGATCGACGTAGCCGGCGAGATCGAGCAGCGCCTTGGCGCGCGGCAGCGAGAACTGGCCGTTGTCGCTCAGGAGGTTCGGGTCGTAGCCGTAGGTGTGCGGCGTGAAGGTCGATTGCGCCGGCACCGCCTGGCCGCGCCAGAACAGTCGGATCTCCTGGTCGATGTTGAACGCCAAGCCGATCGCGCGGCGCAGCGCCACCCGCTCCGGCGTGTAACCGCCCACCACCGGGTCGTCCATGTTGAACAGCGTCAGCGCGATGTCCGAGGCGAGCGAGCGGGACAGCTGCATCCCTTGGCGAGCGAGATTGGGCGCCAATTTGCCGTTGGGCGCGGCGATGTTGACGAAGGGAAACGGCAAGGGTTCGAGCACATCGAGTTGCCGGTTCAGAAAAGACAGCCAGCGCGGCTGCTCCTCCTCGATGATGCTGATTTCCACGCGGTCGATCATCGGCAGTCGGCGGCCCCTGAACTTCGCCAGCAGCGCCTGGCCTTCGGTGTCGTCTGCATTGGGGCGCGCGTCGTAGACGCGCTCCCGGTAGCCGGGATGCCGCTCGAGCACGATGCGCGAGGAGCGGCGCCATTCGGCCAAGCGAAACGGGCCGGTGCCCACGGGCTTTTCCATCACCTTGTCGCCGTAGGCTTCCACCACCTCGCGCGCGACGGCACCGTACAGGCTGCCGTCAGCGAGTGTCTGCAGGAAGCGCGGGTTCGGTGCTTCGAAGCGGAACTGGATCGTGTAACGGTCGAGCGCGCGCAGCCCGTCGATCGGCCGGTCGTAGTCGAATGGCGTCTTGTCCTTGACCGTTGCTTCGCGCAGCGCGGCGAGGCCGACAAAGCGCTGCTCCGACAAGGTCGCCCACAGCTGCGACTTCCAGCGCGGATCGGCGATGCGCTTGAACGCGTAGACATAGTCCGCGGCGACAAGCTCACGGGGCTGCCCCTTGAACGCGGGGTCGTCGTGGAAGCGGATACCGGGCTGCAGGCGGATCGTGAACACCGTGTAGTCGGGCGAGTGCTCCGGCATCGCGGCGGCGGTGTTGGGTCGGATCAGGTACGGTCGCGCCAGATGATCGTACTCATACAGGCCCTCGAAGACGTGGGCGGTGACGATGCGCGAGTAGCGATCGGTGATCTGCGCCGGATCGAATCCCGTTTCCGCCACTTCGAACGCGTAGCTGAGCACCTTGGGCCCGGCCGTCGCCTGCGCCGGTGCGATGCCCGCCGACGCACCCAGCGGCGCCAGTGCGGCCGCGTTGAGCAGCGTGCGGCGGCGTATCGAGGGCGCGCTCATGCGGACCTCGTCTGCGCATCGGCGTCGATGTCGATGTACTTCCAGAAGTCACGCATGAACGGGTGGCGCCGGTAGCCGATCACCCAGGGGTGCGTCACCGCGGTCTCGATCCGGTGGCCGACGAACTTGTACGGCGCGTAGGCGACAAACAGCCGCTTGGCCTCGTGAAACAGCTGCTCGCGCTGCGGACCGTCGGGCAGCGTGCGCTGCTCGCGGTACACGCGGTTGTAGGCGTCCAGGTCGAAGCGCGCGTGATTGGCCTGGCCCTTGTTGGGGCCGAAGCCCAGTGCGAGGAAGGTGTCGCCGTCCGGCTGCGCCGCCGACCAGCCGACGCGCCACATCATCAACTTGCCGGCGCGCGAGTTCTTCAGGTTCTCCGGCCACTTGGCGGCCTTGAAGTCGATGCGCAGGCCGATCGCGGTCATCGCGCGCTTCCACAGTTCGTCCAGCTGGCGCGACAGCTGGTCGGGCTGGGTCGCCATTTCGAGCGCGAACGGGGTGCCGTCGGGCTGCTCGCGCCAGCCATCGCCATCGCGGTCCACGTAGCCGAAGGCATCCAGCAACGCCTTGGCGCGCACCCGCGAGAACTCGCTCATCTCGCTGCGAAAGCCCGGGTCGAAGCCAGGCACGGTGGGCGCCACCGGCGACTGCGATGGCACTGACTGGCCCTTGCGCACCAGGCGGATCTCGTCGTTGACGTTGTAGGCGAGACCGATGGCGCGGCGCAGCGCGACCCGCTCAGGCGTGTAGCCGCCAACCACCGGGTGCTCCATGTTGAACAGCGCCATGTCGACGTTGGCGCGTGGCGCCCGATCCATGCGTATGTTGCGGCGCTTCAATGCCGGCGCGAGCTGGCCGCCGGGGATCGCGATATCAGCGAGGTCATACGGCAGTTCATCGATGAGGTCGTGTTCGTTGTTGAGGAAGGCCAGCCAGCGCGGCTGGTTCTCCTCGACGATATAGACCTCGACACGATCGATGATCGGCAGGCGCTGGCCGCGCAGGCGCGCGGCGATCTCGGTGCTGACCTGATCGTTCGGCGGCGCGCTCGCGCTGTAGCGCTCCTGCCGATAGCCGGGGTTGCGCTCGAGCACGATGCGCGACGAGCGGCGCCATTCGGCCAGGCGGAATGGCCCGGTGCCGACCGGATGGCCCATCAGCGTCTTCTCGTCATAGCTCTCGGCGACTTCGCGCGCCACCGCGCCGAGGAACGAGTTGTCGGCCAGGTAGAGATAGAAGCGCGGATTCGGCTGCGCAAAGCGCAGCTGGAACGTGTAGCGGTCGAGCGCGCGAATGCCGTCGACCTCGCGGTCGTAGTCGAACTTCGCGCCCTTGAGCGCGGCGGCGCGGATCTCGCTCATGCCGAGGATGCCAGCGCTTTCCAGAAGGTAGACGCGCGGGCTCTTGAACTTGGGGTCGTAGATGCGCTTGATCGTGTAGACGTAGTCCTGCGCCACCAGTTCGCGCCGCTCGCCCTTGAAGGCCGGATGTTCCTGGAAGTAGATGCCGCGCTTCAGGCGCACCGTGAGCGAGGTGAAGTCGGCAGCGACCTCGGGCAGGGCTTCCGCCGTGTTGGGCAGCACCTGCACCGGCCGAGACAGGAAGTCGTAGGTCAGCGGTGCGTCGAAGATGTTCGAAATAACAGTGCTCGAGTACAGGTCATTGACCTGCGCTGGATCGAAGCCGGTCTCGGCGACGCGAAAGGCGTAGCGCAGCACTTTCTGCGCGCTCCCGGCGGCGGGCGCCTGCGCCGCGGCGGGCAGGGCGCCGGCGGCCGGCAGCGCCAGCAGCGAGCGTGTCAGCGCGCGTCGTGATTTTGAGACTTCAGTCATCAGTTCTGGTGCGCAGCGAGCTTGTTGTTTGAATCCCCTGCCGGCATCGGCATAATCCGCGCTTTCGCGCGCCGGGGGTCACAAGCCCATCGGTGAACCGC
>LNFM01009125.1_pt1 | contig 14599 bp, 21 predicted proteins | sample 596031 | NCBI WGS metagenome assembly LNFM01 (sample SAMN04254537, study PRJNA301005) | activated carbon metagenome | isolation source: dual media filters at the Ann Arbor, Michigan drinking water treatment plant | place: USA: Ann Arbor
TGTGCGGGGCCGCCGCCCTCACCCACACGGCACAGCTTCTGCATTGGCCGTCAAATAAACGGGAGCGCCGGGGATACAAAAACACTCACCCCGGTCAACAGTCCCTGGACTTCGTTGGAGAAGACGGCGCCGCAGCGCCGAGGTCTTAACGTGCGCAGAAAAAACCATGCTCTAGCTTTAATTTAAACGCCGTGTTGCATTTGTTTTAAACATAGTGTTTAATCCGCTCCAAGCCGCCACCTCAAGGCGGTCCAGGAGCGGAACATGTCCCTTGCCGACACCCTAGCCCAGGCCGAGCAATTCATTGCCGGCTTTGAGGATGACGCCACCCAGCAGGGCGTCCGTGAGCTGCTGCAGCGGCTTCGTCACTACTCGCAGGCCAGCCAGGCCGTGCTGCCATTGGGCGCACCCAAAAGTGTCAGCAAAAGCAGCCTGCATGACGACTGGGTGTGGTTTCGTAACGGAGAAACAGGTCTCAGCGGCTACTTCCATCGATCCTTCAACACTGGCAAGCCCTATGGCTACTGGATCAGCGAAGGGCTGCGAGATACGCTCGGGCGCTATTGGTCGCGGTCGGCAGCGGCCGTCATCGACGACTTCGGCAACCTGGTCGAGGTGCCGGCATGAAAGGCCGCACCTACCTCATCACCATCCGCCCAGTGGGTCGGGCACCCTGGTGCTACAGCGGCATCTTTGCCCACTCGGTCGACGCCCTCCTCCACGGCCTTGACATCAGCGCTGACCCACAGGCGCGCATCAGCGCCAGGCCGATCGGTGGTGTGGCATGAGCGCCGTGAAGGACACGCTGGCGCCGAAGGTCACGCCAGCAATGAAGCGCCACCTCGTATCCATCGCGGCAGGAAAACTCAAGGCTCGAAACACGCGCTTTGGGCCATTCAGCGGAATCCTGGGAATCACTTACAGCATGGTCCGCAAGCTAAGCGATGCCGATCTCATTGGCTGGAAGGAATTGCCGCCAGATCAGGACACACGGATATTGCGCGATGTCTTCGGTCCGCTGTTCGTCGCCATCCTCACCGACGCAGGCCGCGCCGCCATCAACAACGCCGCAGGCGGTGCCGCATGACCCGCCGCCACACCGCCACCCACGCCCTGGGCGCACTCACCGGCCGCTGGTTCACCGAGGAAGACCGCGCAGACCTGCGGCTGATCTGGCACTGGGTGCTGGTCTGCGCCGGCGCTTGCCTGCTGGCCCTCCTGCTCACCGCTGCAGGCCCCCTGCTCGACCAATTTGATGCCTGGCGCGCCGACGTGCGCGCCCAGCAGGCCACCGCCCAGGCCCTGCAGGGCGAACGCGACTACCTCGCCTGGGTGGCCGGCCACTGCGGCCCCGACGCCTGGTGGAAGCCCCGCGCCGACGGTGCACTCGTGTGCACAGACAAGCACGGCCGGGCGAGCAGCCGCGTACTGGTGGAGGGCCAACCATGAACCCCGCACATCTGAGCGACGAGGCACGCGACTTGCCCCCAGTCACCACGGACCTGGTCTACCTGCTCGGCGTCGTCGTCCTGGTGCTGTGCTTCGCGGCCGGCACAGGCCTGGCCAGCTGGCTGCTACACACCTGGGACGCCGAGATCCGCCACGCCCTGCTCCGGGCGTGGCAGCAGCTGCAGGCCCTGTACTGGGCCTGGGCCACGTTCAACTTCTGAGGGGCCGGCCATGCACACGTCTGCACAGCCCTCCAGCCTGGAGCTGGAATACACCGGCACCCTCACCCACCAGGCAGAGGCCCGCACCATGCCCATCGACGGCGAGGGCCACACCGTGCCCGTGCTCTGCATGGACATCGAGCTCGACAACGACGCCCACACCCCCATGCGGGTGGAGCAGCCCTTCCCCGCCCAGTCTTTCGAGCAGACCCGCGCTGCCGCCCACCGCCTCAAGAAGGGCACGCGCATCACCGTCCAAGCCTCGCTGGCCAGCCTTCGTCTGAAGGCCGTGGCCAGCCACATCCACGTCACCCACGACCAACAGGAGGAAATACCGTGCCAGCCGTAACCATCACTCTCGAAGACACGCCCGACGGTGGCGTCCAGGTCACCAGCGACTACAGGCCCAACCCGGGCCAGCCCTGCAGCGCCGCGCAGACTGCTGCGCTCGACATCGTCAACCGCACCCGCCGGCATTGGGATGTAGCCGGCTCCACCGGCCGCAGCATCAAAGTCAACCCTATCGCGCAGGCCACGGCAGTTGCAGAGATCAAGGCACTGGGCCAGCTGACGACGCGCGGACGTGGAGGCCCGGCATGAAAACCACTCAGCCCATCGTCCTCGCCCTTACCGGATCTGCCGGCGCCGGCAAAGACAGCGCGGCCACCGTGCTGGTCAACAACCTGGCCTTCCGCACCATCGCCTTCGCCGACGCCCTGCGCCGCGAGATCTGCGCCGCCTGGCGCATCGACGAACGGATGCTGACCACGCGCGCCACCAAGGAACTGCCCGTGCCAGCCCTGGCCATCGGCAACTGCGGTGAGCCGGGTTTCACCCGCTGGTGTTACGACGCCGCGCTCAGCCTGCACGATCCACGCAGCGCCCGCTGGACCATGCAGCAGTGGGGCGATTACCAGCGCAGGTATGCGCCCGACCATTACGCCGCCATCGTCGCCTACTGGATCGAGCGCGAGGCCTCGCTGGGCTTCCGGCGGTTTGCGGTGACCGACCTGCGCTACCCCATCGAGCTCGAAGCCCTGCGTCGCGTCACGATCGGCGCCAACCTGCACGTCGTGCGCATCCACCGCCAACAGCCTGGCGAACTGGCCGGCGACACGGCCAGCCACAACAGCGAACGGGCGGCCGCCACCCTGCCGGCCAACTTCGACCTGGTCAACAACGACACCCTGGCCAGCCTGGCTGAAGAGGTGCTGGCCTTGCCACCGCTGCGACACCTTCAACCCCTGGGAGCAGATGCATGAGCACCACCTACACCCCACGCTCTGACAGCCTGCCGGCCCGCGTGATCGCCTTCTTCCAGCGCAACCCCGACGAAGAGCTGAGCCTGGAAGACATCACCAGCAAGTTCGACACCACGCGCGGGAACATTCACACCAACCTGGGCCTGGCCGTAGATGCCGGCATGCTCGTGCGTGACCGCAACGTCGACGGCGACTACATCTACAAGGCCGGCAAGAAGCTGCCCAAGCCTACCGGCGTGGACATGGACACCGTGCACCACCGCCCCCCCCCAGCAGGCCCGCAAGGCCCTTGGCCGGTCCGCAAAGCCGCCCGTGCGTCCGTAGACCTGCCCGATCCGCAGGACGTCGCCATCGAGGACGACGTGCCCGTCCCACCGACCCGCACCAAGAAGCGCGACTGGCTACCCCTGCTCAAGCGCCTGCAGGTCAAGCAGAGCGCATCGCTCCCCCTGGCGGCCCAGCACATGCTTGGCGTCGCCATCACCCAGGCTCACAAAGACCAGCTGGGCACCTTCACCACCCGCCGCGACGTGCAGGCCCAGACCATCCGCGTCTGGCGCATCGCTTGAACCCTCCCCATCACCAGGAGTCCTAATCGTGTCCGACCAATTCCTCCAAGTCCCCCTGGCCGAGATCGTGGCCAGCCTCACCAACCCGCGCACCACCTTCGACCCCGCCAGGCTCACCGAACTGGCCGAAGACATCAAGCGCCGCGGCGTCGACTCGCCCATCCTGCTGCGCCCCCTGCCCGGCGCGCGCGTTCAAGACACCGACCGCAAGGTCAAGTACGAGATCGTGGCCGGCGAGCGCCGCTACCGGGCCAGCCTGCAGGGCGGCGTGGCCACCATCCCCGCGCGCGTGCGCGAGATGACCGACGAACAGGCTCTGGAGGCCCAGCTGGTCGAGAACCTGCACCGCACAGACCTGACCGAGCTCGAAGAGGCCGAGGGCTACCGCCGCCTCATGGATCACAGCAAGATCAACGCCGACCAGCTGGCGGAGCGCATCGAGAAAGGCCGCACCTACGTCTACAACCGCCTCAAGCTGCTCGACCTGGGCACTGACGGCCGCGCCGCCCTGCGCGACGGCAAGATCGACTACAGCGTGGCCATGCTTATCGCCCGAATTCCAGACGGCAAGCTGCAGGTCAAAGCGCTGAAAGAGGTGGTTGATGGTATTGGCTACTACAAAGAGCCAATGTCCTATCGCCGGGCACAAGAGCACATCCAGGGCAATTACATGCTCAAGCTCTCCGACGCTCGGTTCAAGATCACCGTGGTCGACCTGGTGCCCGGCGTGGGCAGCTGCAAGGATTGCAGCAAGCGCACCGGCGCCAACCCCGACCTGTTCAGCGACGTCAAGAGTGCAGACGTGTGCACCGACCCGCCCTGCTTCCACAAGAAGGAAGAGGCCGCCGCGAAGCTGCTCGTGAAAGAGGCCGAGGCCAAGGGACAGACCGTCATCGCCGGCAAAGAGGCTGAAGAGCTGCGCATCGGCTACGGCTCCAACGCACGATTCAAGGGCTACAAACGCCTCGACGACAAGGAAGACAGCCCCACCGGCGAGCCCCTGCGCAAGATCATCGGCAAGGTGATGGACGAGAAGGGCATCAAGCCCACCATGCTGGAGCACCCCACCAAGAAGGGGCAGCTCGTGGCCTGCCTGCCCAACGACGTGGCCAACACCCTGCTCAAGGCCGTGCAGGACCAGGCCAAGGCCGACAAGAAGGCCGCGCCCGCCGCCATCCGTGACCTACTCGATGAGAAAGCCAGCCAGGAGAAGGCACGCCTGGATGCCAAGTTCCATCGTGAGGTGCGCGCGGAGGTCATCTCCACCACATGGGCCGAGATCCAGCAGGCCCCACGCAAGCCCGCCACCATGCTCGGCCACTTCAGCCTGGAAGTGCACCGCTACCTGGCCGACCGTGCTGTCTGGAACCTTGACGCAGAAGCTACCGAGGCCATCTGCAAGCTGCTCGACCTGGGCGCCGTCGGAGGCCGCCACGCCCTGGAGAAACACGTCGAAAAGGCCTCAGACCCCGACCGGCTGCATCTGCTCTGCCTGCTGCACGCACGCACCGGCGAAGGCTTCGACCTGGTCACCAAGACGGTCTGGGGCGACAGGCTCAAGCCGGCAGTCAAGGCGATCGAGGCCGAGGTGCGCGAGCGCGTGTACCCGAAGCCGGCGGCCAAAAAGGCACCCGCCGCGACCGCTCCGGCTGCGCAAGCGAAGGCGGGTCCGGGAGGAAAGGCCGGGTCGAAGGGCAAGGCTGCGCCGGCGCGCGGTAGCACCATGTCGGCCGAGGAGGCTCAGCAAGGCATCGCTGCCGCGATGCAGGGCCTTGAGGCGGCGTCTTCTGCGCCCAAGGGCGCAGTGGCGTCGCCCGCTGAGCCAGCAGGCAAGCCCGTGGCCGCATGGCCCTTCCCTCCCAAGGCCCAGCCCGCAGCCGCCCCCAAGCCAGCCGCGGCCGCTGAGCCCACCGACCCACTCTTCGCCAAAGCCCGCGCCCTGGTGCTCAAGCAGCAACAGGCCAACAAGCGCCAGCTCAAGGAAGAGCTGGGCATCGGCCAGGACAAGGCCATGGCCCTGCTCGATCAGCTTGAGGCCGCCGGCGTCATCGGCCCCACCGTGCCCCGCCAGCCGCGTGAGGTGCTGCTGGACAAGAAGGGCAACCCGAAGGCGCTGGAGGCCGCATGAGCCGCAACAAGAAGCCCCGCAAGGCCTACCGGCCGCGACAGATCGCCTGCAACACCCTGGATCTCGCCCTGCACCACGCCGCCAAGCCCACGCAGGAAGACCTGCAGGACGTGCTGCAGCCCATCGCCGCCAGCATCAAGGCCCTGCGCGAAGGCGTGGCCACCGAGGGCCAGTGGGCCATCGCCGCCGGCGCCGTGCAGATGGCCATGGCCATAGAGCGCCAGGGCGTGGTGCGCGGCCTGGTGGAGCACCTGGCCAGCGCAGAGCGCGCCCTGCAGGGCATCTACCGCCGCGCCATGGCCACCGGCGAATGGAAGGGCACCGCCCTCTACTACCAGGAGCTCGACGCCCTGCAGGAGTTCCTGGATCTCCACACCTTCCAGATCCGCCAGCTCGGCCGCCGCGAGTTCATCCGCGCGATCGAAGGCGCCGAGCGCCAGGTGCGCCGCGACGGCCACGTGCCCCACCTGGCCAGAACGGGCGATCAACTCAACCTCTTGGGAGCAGCCGCATGAAGACCTACGACAGTGGAGCCCGCACCTTTGGCTCGAACCCCACATGGAAAAGCCTGCGACAAATCTTGACGCGCTGGCTCAACAGAGAGCGCGAGCTGATCTCCCTTCGCAACGTGGTGGGCATGATGAGCGAGGCCCGACGCGCCGATGCAGCCGAGTATGAGGATATGCGTCAAGCCCTCCGGGCCGCACAGGCTGATTCGCGCCGGCTGCACTGGCTGACCGAAGATCACGCAGATCCAGAGGTCCGAGCTCGCTGCAGACGCATTCTGGAAAGCATGGCCGTCCGCTCTTATAGCGGCACGTGCCTCGATATCGACGCCGCGATGGACGGATACTCACCGCCTGAAGTGGTGCGAGTGCCATGAAAGCCGCAGACCTCCTACTTCGCCTGCAGCACGTGCCACCAGGTGGCGACATCGTGATCAAAGGGCAAGAGATCGTGGGCCTCAAGGTCATGGCGGCCGTCAACGCAGCACCCCGCATCGAGCTGCTGACTGCTGCCACCGCCTGGCCGGCCGCCTGCTGCAACTACCCGCACTGCGGCTGCCCGTTCGACCACCCGGGCACCGAGGGCTGGTGCGCGCAAGGAAGGCCTGCAGCATGAAAGCCATCGCCTTGTCAGCCCTGAACCTCGGCCGGCGCCTGGTGCGTCGTCTCTTCCTGTCGTTCTGGTTCAAGCATCTGCTCAGCCGCTTCCAGTGGTATCGCCGCTGGCATGGCGGCCGCTGGGAGAGGCACTACATCGAGATCTGCCACAGCGACCTGTGGCTTGACATGCGCTCCGATCGCTGCTGGCCAGCCTACCGCCAACCGTGCTCGCGCGGCACGCCGCTGATCGAGGACTGGCCCCTGAAGGGAGACACCGAATGAACGCCCTCTCCATCCGCCAGCCCTGGGCCTGGCTCATCGTCAACGGCTACAAGGACGTGGAGAACCGCACCTGGTCGACCAACGTGCGCGGCTCCATCCTGATCCACGCAGCCAAGGGCATGACCGACGCGGAGTACGACGAGGCCCTGGCCTTCATCCGCAGCAAGCACTCGATCTCCAACCTGGCCAGCATCGTGCCCAAGCAGCACGAGCTGGAGCGCGGCGGCATCGTCGGTGTGGCCACGCTCGTGGCCTGCTCGAAGTCCTACCCGTCGCCCTGGTTCACAGGCCCGTATGGCTTCGGCCTGCAGCTGGCCAGGCCCCTGCCCTTCCTGGCCATGCGCGGTTCCCTGGGCTTCTTCCAGGCTCTTGTGCCAGGCGTCGTCGACCGGGACGAAAGCACCGCGGATCTGTTCGGAGGTAAATCATGATCGGCACCCAACCCGAAGGCACCATCGCCGGCGTCGTCATCAGTGCTGTCGCGCACGAAGGCCTCTCGGTCACCGTCGACGGCCGCCCAGCCAGGCTGGCCATCCTCACCGACGATGGCCAGGTCGTGGCCGCCGGCGACCAGGTTGCCAAGGAAGCCGAGGCGGTAGCCCTCAACAGCTACCGCAACTTTCTCAAGGGCCAGGGCCATCTGCGCGTCCTCAGCGAGCCGCTGCAGCCCTCCTAGCCCACTGCCCCTGCCCAAAGCAAAAAAGCCCGCTCAAGCGGGCTTTTTCATGCCTGCTTGAGCGGTTTACATTAACTATGCGTCGGACAGCCCAGGCTGACAAAACCGACTTTGGGAGGCTGCGTACCGGCAGCAGGAGACAGGACATCGTTCATGCCGCTATTGTCCCAGTATTCGCCCCATAGGTTCGACCCTGGGGACGGCGGGCATCTCAGCGCCGCGCCGCGGTCAGGAAAGCCTCCAGCAGCGGGTTGCAGTCCAGCAGGCCGCCTTCCGGCAGACCGCCGTGAAACTCCGGGTGCCATTGCACGCCACAGACAAAACTGCCGCCATTCCAGCGGATGGCCTCGATCACGCCATCCTCGCTCACGGCCTCGACCGCGATGTCGCGGCCCAAGCGGTGGATAGCCTGATGGTGGATGGACACCACCTTGCCACCGGGCAGGCCGCCAAACCAGCCGGCCATCTGCCCCGCCGGCTCGAAACGCACGCTGTGCACATGCTGGTCGTAGTGGCCGCTCTCGTGGTCGTCGGTCTCGGGACGCTGCGTGCGCAGGTCCTGGTAAAGCGAGCCCCCCAGCGCCACGTTGAGCAGCTGCATGCCGCGACAGATGCCCAGCACGGGCTTGCCGGCCTCCATGAACTCGTGCACCAGCTCCAGCTCGTAGGCGTCACGCACCGGGTCGCCGCTCCATTCGGGTCGCAGCGGCTCCTCGCCATAGGCCCGCGGGCTGACGTCGGCGCCCCCCTGCAGGATCAGGCCATCGAGGTACTCGGCGTAATTGCGCAAGCGGATGTTGCTTCGCATCAACTCACCGCCCTGCACCACCGACGGCACCATGAGCAGCAGCACGTCGCGCGCCATGGCCCACTGGGCCACCGACTGCTCGAACACCAGCAGGGTCTTGGTCTTGAGGCCGCTGGCGCCGGGCTCGGGATGGAACAGGCGCGCTGACAGGCCGATGCGCAGGGGTGGTCGACTGGCACTCATGCCGCCATTGTCGCCGCATCCGCAGCCCGCTGCTCAGCGCTTGAGGCCGAAGGTCTCCAGCATCTGCTCGGTCTGCTTCTGCATCTGCTCCTGCATCTGCAGGTAGAGGTTCTTGGACTGTTCCAGGTTCTGCGTCACCAGGCCCTGCATCATGGGCGCCTGCATGGCCATGAACTGGTTCCACATCTCGGGCGTCAGGCCCTGGGACTGTTCGGCCATGCGGGTCTGCAATTCCTGCATCGTCTGGATGTTCTTCTCCAGATAGCCGCCCATGAAGCCCTGCATGGCATGGCCATAGAAACGGATGATGTTGGCCAGCACCGAGGTGCTGAACATGGGCGTGCCGCCGGCTTCCTCTTCCAGGATGATCTGCAGCAGGATGCTGCGCGTGAGGTCTTCGCCGCTCTTGGCATCGCGCACCACGAAGGTCACGTTGTCCATGACCAGCTGCTTGATCTCGGCCAGCGTGATGTAGCTCGAGGTCTGGGTGTCGTACAGACGGCGGTTCGGGTACTTCTTGATCACCCGCTCGGCGCCTGCGGCAGCCTCAGCCTTCTTTTCCTTCATACCCAAGTCTCCTCTCCTCGGCCGATCGGACCGCTTCCATGGACGGCGCTGCAACACATTCTAGGAATCCGTATGCTCACTCGCCCCAAGGTTTACCCTGAGGTCCCGGATCAGCGATGAAAAGAGGGCAGAACTGCCCAATGAAAAAGCCCCGGCTCTTTGAGTCGGGGCTTTTTCATGATCTTTCGGGAGAATTCCCGGAGTCGGTTTGGTAGGCGCGATTGGACTCGAACCAACGACCCCCACCATGTCAAGGTGGTGCTCTAACCAGCTGAGCTACGCGCCTGAGAATTCGTTCGAGACCGCGAGTATAGCAGCAAACTTCGACTCACTTTTCATGTCGCGACCAAAACACAAGAGAAAAGGAGGGCTGCGCCATAATTGACGTGAACGTCAACGTCACAACACAGGAGCTTTTCATGCAGATCGCGGGCAAGGTTTTCATCGTCACCGGCGGCGCCTCGGGCCTGGGTGAAGGCACGGCGCGCATGCTGGCAGCCAACGGCGGCAAGGTCGTGATCGCCGACATGCAGGCCGACAAGGGGGAGGCCGTCGCGAAGGACATCGGCGGCGTCTTCGTCAAGTGCGATGTGAGCCAGGAGGCCGACGCGCAGGCCGTGGTGGCCCGGGCCGTTACGCTGGGCAAGCTCATGGGCCTGGTCAACTGCGCGGGCATCGCGCCGGCCGAGAAGACCGTGGGCAAGAACGGCGCGCACGCGCTGGCCACCTTCAGCAAGACCATCACGGTCAACCTGATCGGCAGCTTCAACATGATCCGCCTGGCCGCCGACGCCATGTGCAAGAACGAACCCGAGGCCACCGGCGAGCGCGGTGTGCTGATTTCCACCGCAAGCGTGGCGGCCTATGACGGCCAGATCGGCCAGGCCGCCTACAGCGCCTCCAAGGGCGGCGTGGTCGGCATGACGCTGCCAATCGCACGCGACCTGGCACGCAACGGCATCCGCAACATGACCATCGCCCCCGGCATCTTTGGCACACCCATGCTGTTCGGCATGCCGCAGGAGGTGCAGGACGCGCTGGCCGCCAGCGTGCCCTTCCCCAGCCGCCTGGGTACGCCCGAAGACTACGCCAAGCTGGCGAAACACATCTTCGAAAACGACATGCTCAATGGCGAGGTGATTCGCCTGGACGGCGCCATCCGCCTGGCCCCACGCTGAGCCCGCACGCCACGGGAGCCCCCATGCGCAGCACACGGCATCTCATGGTCCTGTTGCTGGCGGGCCTGCTGCTGGCGGCATCTCCTGCCGGCGCGAAATCACCGGCCCCGGCGGCAGGTGTGCCGCGCCAGCCCGAAGCCGCCAGCGGCCAGCGCGCGCAGGCCGGCTGGGCCAGCAAGAAGTTCTCGGTGGCGGCCGCGCATCCGCTGGCCGTCGATGCGGGCTACCGCATACTCCAAGCTGGCGGCAGCGCCGTCGATGCAGCCGTGGCCGTGCAGATGGTGCTGACCCTGGTCGAGCCCCAGTCCAGCGGCCTCGGCGGCGGTGCTTTCATGCTGCACCACGACGGCCAGCTCACCGAGGCCTACGACGGCCGCGAGACCGCTCCGAGCGAGGCTGACGAAAACCTCTTCCTCGACGCCCAGGGCAAGTCCCTGTCCTTCCAGGCCGCCGCCATTGGCGGGCGCGCCGTCGGCACCCCTGGCGTGCTGCACATGCTGGCGCTGGCCCACCGCCAGCACGGCCGCCTGCCCTGGCAGCAGCTCTTCGAGCCCGCCATCGCCCTGGCCTACGAGGGCTTCCCGGTCGGTCCGCGCCTGCATGCCCTGCTCTCGGACGCGGCCGCCCTGCGGCAGGATCCGGTGGCTGCCGCCTATTTTTTCGACGACAGTGGCCAGCCCTGGCCCGTGGGGCATCGCCTGCGCAACCCGGAGCTGGCGGCGGTAATGCGCCGCATCGCCATCGAGGGCGCACGCAGCTTCTACGAGGGCGAGCTGGCCGAGGCCATGGTGCGCAAGGTGCGCGAGCACCCGGCCAATCCGGGCCGTCTCACGCTGGCCGACCTGACCGGCTACGAGGCCCTGGTGCGCGCCCCGCTGTGCTTCGTACACAGTGCACGCCCCGTGCTTCCGAAGGGCGCGCGCCAGCGCGACGTCCGCATCTGCGGCATGCCGCCGCCGAGCTCGGGCACGCTGGCCATGGGTCAGATCCTGGGCCTGCTGGCCCATACGCCGGCTGCCAGGGTGCAGCCCCAGCGCAGCCCGCAAGGCTTGCGGCCTGGCCCCGACTGGCTGCACCTCTACACCGAAGCCTCGCGCCTCGCCTTTGCCGACCGCGCCGTCTACGTGGCCGACCCCGACTACGTACCGCCGCCCGGTGCCAGCTGGATGAGCCTGCTCGACGAAGACTACCTGGCACAGCGTGCGAAGCTGATCGGCAGCGGCCCGCGGGCCCGGCGCATGCGGGACGCGCCGGCCGGCATCCCCGCCGGCGTGCAGCAAAGCCTGGGGCCCATGCCCGAGCAGGCCGAATACGGCACCTCGCACATCAGCATCGTCGATGGCCAGGGCCGGGCCCTGGCCATGACCAGCAGCATCGAAGCCGCCTGGGGCGCCCACCTCATGGTCAACCGCGGCCAGGGATTGCGCGGCGGCTTTCTGCTCAACAACCAGCTGACCGACTTCAGCTTCACGCCCCGCAGCGAATCGGGCGCCCCGATCGCCAACCGCGTCGAACCACGCAAGCGGCCGCGCTCGTCCATGACCCCGGTGCTGGTGTTCGATCGGCCCCGCGGCGACTTTCTGCTCAGCGGCGGCAGCCCGGGGGGCGCCTACATCATCCATTACACGGGCAAACTGCTCTACGGCACGCTGCACTGGGGCCTGGACGTGCAGCAGGCCATCAGCCTGCCCAACTTTGCGGCTTTTGGCGGGCCGGTCCTGCTGGAGGACCAGCGTTTCCCCCCAAGCACGGCTGCCGCCCTGCGCCAGCGTGGCCATCGCGTGCAGGAACAGCCGCTGACCAGCGGCCTGCAGGCCATCCAGGTGCGCGGCAAGGGCCTGTACGGCGGCGCCGACCCGCGACGCGAGGGCACGGTCAAGGGCGACTGAGCCTGCGTCGGGCGGCCTCGGTCACTCTTCCTACAATCGAACCATGGCCATCCCCCAGTCCTTCATCCAGGAGTTGCTTGCGCGCGCCGACGTCGTCGAGATCGTCGGGCGCACCGTGCAGCTCAAGAAGGGCGGCGCCAACTTCATGGGCCTGTGCCCCTTCCACGCGGAAAAGTCGCCGTCCTTCACCGTCAGCCCTACCAAGCAGTTCTATCACTGCTTCGGCTGTGGCAAGCACGGCGACGCGATCAACTTCCTGATGGAACAGACCGGCATGAGCTTCATCGAGGCGGTGAAGGATCTCGCCCAGCACTACGGTCTGCAGGTGCCGGAGGACGAGGCCAGTCCGCAGGACCGCGCCCGGGCCGCCGAGCAGCGGCAGAAACAGGCCACGCTCTCCGACGTGCTGGAGAAGGCGGGCGAGGCCTGGCGCAAGCAGCTCAAAAGTTCACCCAGGGCTGTCGACTACCTCAAGGGTCGGGGCCTGTCGGGCGAGGTCGCCAAGACTTTCGGCCTGGGCTACGCCCCCGAGGGCTGGCGCAGCCTGGCCAGCGTATTCCCGCAATACGACGACCCGCTGCTGGTGGAGTCCGGCTTGGTCATCACCAGCACGGACGACAGCGGCGGCGAGGAAAAGCGTTACGACCGCTTCCGCGACCGCATCATGTTCCCCATCCGCAACGTCAAGGGCGAGTGCATCGGCTTTGGCGGGCGCGTACTGGGCGACGAAAAACCCAAGTACCTGAACTCGCCCGAGACGCCGGTGTTCAGCAAGGGCCACGAGCTCTATGGCCTGTTCGAAGCGCGCAACGCCATCCGCGACGCCGGTTACGTGCTGGTCACCGAGGGTTACATGGACGTGGTGGCCCTGGCCCAGCTCGGTTTTCCCAACGCGGTGGCCACGCTGGGCACGGCCTGCACCACCGACCATGTGCAGAAGCTGTTCCGCTTCACCGACTCGGTCGTCTTCAGCTTCGACGGGGACGCCGCCGGCCGGCGTGCCGCGCGCCGCGCACTCGACGGTGCCCTGACCTATGCCAGCGACGTGCGCAGCATCAAGTTCCTGTTCCTGCCGGCCGAGCACGACCCGGACAGCTACATCCGCGAAAACGGCAAGGAGGCTTTCGCCCGCTGCGTCAGCGAGGCCGTGCCGCTGAGCCGTTTCCTGATCGAGGCCGCGCGCGAGGGCTGCGACCTCTCCAGTGCCGAGGGCCGGGCCCGCCTGGCCAGCAATGCCAAGCCTCTGTGGAGCCAGTTGCCCGACGGCGCACTCAAACGCCAGCTGCTGGGCGAGATCGCCGGCCTGGTGCAGCTGGATGTGCAGGAACTGTCATCCCTGTGGTCGGCCCCGTCGCGCGGCGGCGCTCCCCGCCAGGGGGAGCGGGCGACAACCGGCACCGGCCCTGCGGGCAGCGCGGCATCCACCAGCTACAAACCCCGGCCCAGCCGCCCATCGGCCACGCGCGCGGCGCGCGGCCTGCCCGTCAACCGCTCCGACCATGCAGCCCGCCTGCTACTGGCGCACAGCCAGCTGTGGGAACAGCTCTCCAGCGAGGACCACGCACTGCTCGGCGGCCTGCCCGGAGCCCATGGCGAACTCCTGAATTGGCTGGAGGCCCAGTTGCACGAACACGGCCCCCTGCCCTGGGGCGCCTTGCGCGAGGCCCTGCAAGGTCACCCGGCCGAAGCGCTGGCGCACAAGCTCATGCACGGTTCGGACCTCACCGCCACCGAAGACCATGCCGAAGCCCGGACCGAGCTGCGCAATCTGCTGCAGCGCATGTTGATCGAGCAGCTCAAGGCCGAGGAGACCGTGGCCATCGCCGCGGCCAGCGACAACCCGGCCGCCCTGGAGCGCTACCGCGAATTGCAGGCCCGCCGGCGGGCCCTGGAAAACGGGCCCGCAACGACCGAATAGGTCTGCAAAGGGCGCCGCAAACGCGCGCCAGCATTGAATTCCCAGCTTTGCCGGGTATAATCCATCTCTGAGTTTCGGCAAGAGCGACAGCAGCACCTCCGGGCCAGGCCAACCGTAGCCCAAGCGCACGACCGGCCACCTTACCGCAAGGACTGCATTCCAAATGTTCGCCCTCCCATCTTGCCTCTGAGGATTTCTCCTCTGTCCCCCAACCGCGCCGGTTTTGTCGGTGCTGTGTTTGTTTCTTTGTGCCAGTTTTTGATGTTCCGAGGTTGATCCATGCCCGCTCAAAAGTCCAAGAAGCCTGCAAAGCCCGCCGCCAAACCCGTCGCCAAGGCTGTATCCAAGCCCGCAAGCCAGGCC
>LNFM01009126.1_pt1 | contig 14599 bp, 16 predicted proteins | sample 596031 | NCBI WGS metagenome assembly LNFM01 (sample SAMN04254537, study PRJNA301005) | activated carbon metagenome | isolation source: dual media filters at the Ann Arbor, Michigan drinking water treatment plant | place: USA: Ann Arbor
AGGCGGCGGGGATTGCTGGCGCAACCGCGTGGCGCTGCCCCAACGCAGGCTGCACATCTATCGCCGCCGCCATCACAGCAGCCATGAAGGAGACGCAGGGGTGATCCGATCTATCGTGCAGCATGACGTGCCGATCAAAGACGGAACTTATTACGTGCTGACTGACGCCGAAGCCGCCACCCTCGCCGGCCTGCGCGATGGGTCGCTGGTGGCGGTGCCGAAAGATGTAGTCGGTGCCGCGATGTATCTGGCACGCAAGCACGGCGCCACGAACACGCACACCGCTCTGGCCCTTGCAATCGGGTTTGCCGCCACGGACCAGCCCGCATGACCCGTCGCGCTGACTTGCTGGCGCTGGCCGAATGGCTCGACCCCATCGCGCAGGTTCACATGGAACTGCACGACATCCGCAAGCCGCGCTCGGTGCTGGCGAACATCGACCTGACCGGGCCAGAACTGAACGCCATCGTTAAGGCCCTGCGCGCCATGGCCGACGACACCCCCGATGCGTGAGGACGACGCGATCAAGGGCGCGCTGCGGGAGGCGGCAAAGGCGTTCTGCATCTGCGATGGCGAGTGCTACGAGACGCGCCACGGTATGATGAACGGGTCGTGTGAGCAGATGGTCGGTCAGGCAGCCGCCGCCGTGGCCGCGTTCCTGCGCGCGCTGCCAGAGATGGGCGCGTGGGATGGCGAGGCAGGCAGAGCCGCCGTCGCACAGAAGTCAGTTCTGGATAAAATCGCCGCAGCCGTCACGCGCGCAGCCTCGGAGGACAAGACGTGAGCGACGACAGCGCGCCGGGGTGGCGGGGGATTGAGAGCGCGCCGAGGGATGGGACGCGCGTTCTGGTATGGGCTGGGCGCTGTTGCGACTTGCCGGGCTTTTGGACCATTGCCGCCTATCACAAGGACGCCGGCTGGTGCGTTTGCGAATTGCGGGAAGCCACCCACTGGCAGCCCCTCCCCCCGCCCCCGGAGCCCGGCGCATGACCGCCGCACCGAAGCGCGTCCACAATGCCTGAACTCCTGGCCCTGCCGGACGCCATGGCCCGCATCGGCTGCGGCCGGACCTTCCTGCTCGCCCACCTGGCCGCGCACCCACTGCACGCCGGGGGGCCTACCCATCGGCGGGTCGGCCGGCGCATCATGTTCACCGAAGCCGACTTCGCCCGCCTGTTGGAGACGTTCGCCCCATGCCCCTCCGCATCGTCAACCGCGCCGGTTCCACCACGCTCTACCTGCGCGGCACCGTCCGCGGGCAAAGCGTTTTCGAGAGCACTGGCACTGGCGACCGCCGCCTCGCGGAAGAACTCCGGGCGAAGCGCGAGCGTGAACTGTTCGAGCGCGCCATCTACGGCGCCCGCGCTGTCGTGTCCTTCGCCGAAGCCGCCGCGTCCTACCTCGACGCCGAGGCCCGCAGCCCTGCGACTGGTCGAGCCGTCGCCCGCATCCTGACGCACTTCGGCACGGCGAGGCTGGCCGACATCGACCAGGTCGCGATCGACCGCGCCTATCGCGCACTGCTTGCGCCGGACGCCGCCAACGCGACGAAGCTGCGGATGGTGCTGACGCCCATCAAGGCGATCCTTGAGCACGCTGCACGCCGGGGCTGGTGCTCGCGCCCGGCCTTCGAGACGCCGCAGCAGTCGAAGCCCTCGACCCATTTCCTGCGCCCGGCCGACGCGACGGCACTCGTGCAGGCCGCCGCGCCGCATCTGCGCCCGCTGCTGGTGTTCCTGATCGGCACGGGCTGCCGCATGAGCGAGGCGATGGATCTGGACTGGTCCACCGTGGACCTGCACGGGGCGCGCGCGGTGGTCTGGCAGAAGCAGGGGACGCACCGGCAGGTGGACCTACCCGCCGTGGTCCTCGCGGCCCTGTCTGCCCTGCCAGCGCGCGCCGGGCGGGTGTTCCTGCCGCCGCCGTTCAAGCGCGGCGACATGACCTTCCAGCGCGCGCACTACCACGACACAGGGCGGCAGGGTGGCGGGCAGATCAAGACGGGGTTCGCCAGCGCCATCCGCCGGGCCGGGCTCGATCCCGACATCACGCCGCACGACTGCCGGCACACATGGGCGTCGTGGCACTACGCCGTCCACCGCGACCTGTTGCGGCTGAAGCATGACGGCGGGTGGGCGAGCGTGGCGATGGTCGAGCGGTATGCCCACCTGATGCCGGATGCCTATGTTGCGGAGGCGAAGGCTTGGTGGATGGGTGGTGCGGCATCCGTGCAGGCTGCGATCGCGTGACCATAGCCCGCTGATCCGGCGCGACATTCCGCCGCGCCCCGCGCCCTTGGTAAGGGAGAGGTCGAGAGTTCAATCCTCTCCAACAGCACCACCAAAAGCCCCGGAAATCCGCCATTCTCGAACCATTAAGCCGGGCTTAAAGGTTCACCACGATCCGGCACGATCCGCGAACATCCGCCCCGAATGCGTGCAAAATCCGTGCAGGCGTTCCGGGGGTGTTCACCAGTCGCAGATGCGCCGGCCTGTCCGGTTGTGCGCCAGGACCGCCCGCGCAGTCTCGGCCGTCAGGGTGTCGCCGTCCTCGACGAGGATCGGCCGCCAGGCTTCACAGCCCGCGGCGCCAGTCCCGGCGCAGTTCGCCAGCAGGATCATCGCTCCGAGCAGCATCAGCGTCCGCATTGGCCCTCTCCTGCGCGCTGGTGACGCGCTCTTGCAGATGTTCGCGCTGGACAGCGTCGCGCCCAGTGCTGCGGCCCTTGAAGAAGGCGCCGGCCACCGCGCCGATCGCCGCAACCACCGCCGCAAGCACGGCCCACAGTTCCGCGGTCATCATGGCAGCCATCCGAAATCGAGCGCGACCGCGTGATAACCCGTGTTCGCCATGCTGCCGACCGAGATTGTCCCGCTCGACCCGGCGCCCTCGCGCAGCAGGTCGAAGCCTTGCAGGCCCGAAACGCCCGTGCCGATGGTGCGCGCCGCGAAGAACGCATTCTGCCACTCGGTCGTGAGGACGGCTGTCGCGGAACTCGGCACCAGCGTTCCCGAGGTTGCCGACGCGCCGAGGCTGGCCGCGCTCAGGCCTGGCGCCGGCGTCGTCCAGAAGAACGACTTCATAATGGACACCGACAACAGGCTCAGTGATCCGGTCGAGGTCAAGGCGCCCGTGCTGTGCGTCGTGCTGGACGCGCCGCCGTTGTTGTTCTGCGTGAAGGAGCCGAAGGTCAGGCTGCCGCGGTTCGGGGTGTAGCCCACGATGTAGCCCGCCGCATTGGCCCCGCCGGTGCGGGTGAAGGTCGGCGCGCTCTCGCTGGCCCCGCGCGTCTTGTAGGCGATGCAGATGCCGACCGTGCCCGATGGCGACGTGTCTGCGGTGGACGCCTGATAGGCGATGGTCCACCCACCCGGCGCCGTGAATTGCGGGCTGTCGCGGTAGCCGATGTGGGCGATCAGCAGTTGCCCGGCATCGCCCGGCGGCAAGGTCATCGCCGCATCGCCCGAACCGATGGACAGGCTGGTGCCGAAGTCGCGGATCAGTTCCGGCTCGCCGAAGCGATAGGGGTTGGTGAGCCAGGTCATGGCGCGACGTAGAACCCGGCGGTCACGCGCCAGATGACGTTGGTGGTGGCCGGGCAGACGATGGTCGTGGCCGTCGCCTGCGCGCTGGTCGCAATGGGATAGGCGAAGTCCTCGCGCCAGCGGTCAAGCGTGCCCTGCGCCGCCGCATCGGCCGGGATGGAGAGCGCCAGCGTGCCGGGAATGTTCGTCGTCGTCACCGTCACGGGCGCGGCGCCTGCCGTCAGCAGCGCCGCTGCGAAGCGGTTGACCGAGAGATAGGTCAGGTAGTGCCGCAGCCCCGCGCCAGGCGATGCCAGCGTCAGCGTGACCGCAGCGCCCGAAGCGCCGACCGCCGTTCCCATGCTGGTCGTGATCGTCGCGGAGCGCGTCCAATCGACCTCGCCGTTGCTGGCAACCAGCGTCGCTGTCGCCGCGCCCGACGTGTAGGCCGTGCAGCGCGCGCGGATTTTCGCATAGCCGGCGCAAGCGCCGATCCACGAACCGGACACCGTGCCCACCACGGCCGCCAGCATGGCAACGCCGGCCACGTTGATCGGCCGCATGGGGATCAGCGTCCAGTTGGTTCCGTCCACCGTGCCGGCCACTTCCACCGTCATGGAGAACGTCCCGCGCATGTCCAGCGTGACCGAGCCGCACCCGTCGCAGTCTGTGATGACCTCGGCATTCGCCGCGCCAAGCGTGCCCGTCGCAAGCAGGCTTTCGCGCGGATGCAGAAGCCGTGACGTGCCAATGTCGGTCGAGAGTTTCGCCATCAGGCCGCACTCCAATTGATCGGGATAGGACCGGATGCCGGCGTGCTGAACGCCATCTGCACCGTGATCGTGTCGGTGCCCGGCACCGCGCCAAGGCTGGCGATGTCGAGCATGTCGGCCGCGTTCTCGTGGAAGGCGTCCATGGTGCCGAGCGACAGCGTGACCCGGCTTGCCGCCGTCACGCCCACCGCCGCGATGGTCTGCTCGTGCTCGTAGCGCGAGGCCGGCACCGTGACCGTCGCCGTGCCACCCGCGCCACCACCAGCCGCCGCCCAAGTGCCATCCCCGCGCAGGTAGTTCCCCACGCTCGGTGTGCCGGTGCCCAGTCTCTCGGGGTCGATGACCCCGCTGACGATCTCGGACGCATCGAACCCCGTCCGCGCCGGGCCGGGCCGCAAATCCCACGGCGCGCCCGTCTCCTGGCGCGCTGCCGTCGCGCTCACTGCCTCGCGGCTCATCAGGCCACCCCGGCGAAGAACATGTGAACCCCGTGCCGCGCCGTCATGCGGGCCGGCGGCTCTGCCCACCGCGGCTTGGCAATGTAGCTGGCGTAGTAGTGATCGGCGCCGCCGATGCTGTCCGGCATGTCCCACGCCAGATCCACGATGTCGGCCAGGCGCTGATAGGTCGCGCTGTCCGGCTTCAACGCCAGCAGCCGCGCGCGCATGGGGTCGTTCATGTTCCAGCACGAGAACTGCCAAGGCTTCTGGCAGACCTCGGCAGGCGTGCCACCGAACCGCCGGGCCGGGCCGCGCAGCAGGCGGTTGCGGATGGAGTGGATCACCGCGATCTGGCCGGCGTCGGTTTCGTTCCCGGCCTCGCCGAACAGGGTCCGGGTCAGCACGTCGCGGTCAACAGGCGTGAGCGCGGGCCACATCCGCACTTCCCCGACAGCGACCACCGGCATGGCCGGCTTCGGCCCTTCGGCGACGGTCGCCCCGGCGGGCGAGCGGAACAGGCTGGCGAACAGGGCGGCGAGAAATCGGATCATGTCTGCGGCGGCTGCTTGCCGCCCTCCGGTTCGAGGAACGACCACGCGCCCAGCACGACCAAGGCAATGTCGATGCCGGCCGCCCACACGTCGGGACTGTTCGCGGCGCTGCTGACGCCCCACGCGACGACTGCGAGGGACCGCTTGCTGCCCGGCTCTTGGAAGCGGTCGCGGAGGTAGCGAAGGAAGCGCATCATGTCAGCCACTCCACCAGCCCCGCAGCCGCCATCGCGACCACCGCGGGCACTCCGAAATTGCGCGTGTTGGTCATCGTCCAGGCCAGCCGCCCCGGTTCAGACGGACGGAACGACTGCGCCAATTCCCGCCCGGCCCAGTAGGCGATCACGACGGCAGCGCCGGCCCATGACCAGCCGAACGACGCGGCGCCCCAGCCGGCGAGGAACAGCGGGACGGACAGCGCCACATGGGCGAGGGTCGGGCCGATCATCGGAACAGCCCCTTCGCCGCAGCCGCCATACCCGCAGCGAACGAGAGCCCAGCGATCACCGCGCCGAACAACCACCGCGCCCCGCGCAACTGGTCGAGGATTGCCGTCAGGGAAGCGATGCGACCTTCAAGCCGCTCGATTGCCTTTTCCAGGTCGTCGATACGTTCCGACAGGTGCTTCACGTCGCGCTCAAGCCCACCAAACGCGCGCTGGTCGAGATCGGCCATCGCTACCTCCCGGTTATCACGCGCGCGTGCGCGCATGCGATGAACCCTAGGTTGCATCCAAGGGCGCAAGGCTGTTTTGACGGAGAAATCATGCGCGGGCTCATTCCGGCACCACGCCCAGCAGCGCGACCTTCAGCCCGAACGCAGTCCCGTCGCCGATGTTCAGGATGTCCACGCGCACCTCCGCGTCGTCGGCCAGCGCCGTCGAGGACAGCACCGCAGGAACCGCCGCCGTCGTGCTGGTGCGCTCGGTGGCGTCGATCGTCAGCTTGGTCGAGAGGATCGACGACCCGTTGACGAAGATGTCCACCGAGAACGTGCCGGTCGTGCAGGCGCCGTTCAGGCTCGCTCGCACGCCCGTCAGCGTCAGGGCCTCCACCGCGCGCAGCCGGATGATGTTCGTGCCAGTGGCGGCAATCGCCGTCGTCTCGTCGCCGCAAGCGAACTGGAACGGCTTCGCCCGGACGGAGGTCGGGATCAGCCCGACCGTGACCTCGCCGCTCGGCACGTCGAGGTAGGTGCCAATCCGCATGATGTAGGCGAGGGCGTAGTAGGGCGGCAGCGTTGCGACCGTGTGCGTGTGCGCCGCCTCGCTCGGGATCGTGTGGTTGTGCGACGCGCCGCTGCCGGCCGATCCGCTGTCCGCGCCCGTCTCTTGGATCGCCGTCCCGCCCTGCACGGCGCCCGTGCCGGTGATCGACAGCGTCGTCACGCTGTGCGTGTGCGCCGGGATTTGCGCCAGCGACAGCGCCGTGCTGCCGGTGTTGCCGCCATGGGCGTGCGCCCCGCCGGAACTGGTCGTGCCCGACACCGCGCCGCCGGTCGCGCCGACGCCATAGGTCGTGCCCGCGCCGACCACGAAGCGATTGCGCAGATCCGGCGTGCCGTTCGACCCGTTGCACAGAGCCCAGCCATCGGGGATCGTGGCAATCGAGCCCGACCACAGGACGATCATGCCGATGGGGAACAGTTCGGCCAGGTAGTTGTTGAGGATGGCGATGATCGTGTCGTTGTCCACGATCGCCGAGCCGTCCTCCGTCAGTTCCACCGCGATCGGCGCGCCGTCACCATCGAAGCCCAGGATGCGGTTCGCCCGGCTTTCCTTCGTCGGCAGCAGCGCCTGCGTGACCGGGTCGGTGCGGCGCAGCGCAAGCCGGCGCTGAACCTCGCGGTCCAGTTCCTGCGTCTGCATCGTGAGGCGATCCAGCGCGGCCTCGTGGCTCTCGGCCGGGAAGGGGTCGTAGTCCACATAGTCCGTCTCCTGCACGCGCAGGGTGTCGCGCAGGATGACGAGCGACGTGCCGGACGGGGCCGGGGCCGACAGCGTGACGGTGCCGAGGGCGTTGTCGCCGCCGCTGACCGTGTAGTCGGCATTCAGGTCGAGGATGGTTTCCTCGCCCGTGGTGCTGTCGCGCTCGATGACCGTCAGGTCGGACGACAGGAAGAACTGGAACGGCACGGCGAACACGGTGCTGGTGTCGTCGCCCGTGTAATCGACCCGCGTGTCGAGGCTGCTGATGGTCATGGTGTCACCTCATCTCCATTGCCGGCGGGCGATGGCGCTCGGGGCCGTCGTAGGGGTCTGCGTCGCCGGTGCCACGCGCCGCACCGCGAATGGGCGCGATCACGAGGCGCTGCGTCGTGCCTGGCACCTGCGCGGGGCGGGTGTTGCGCGGCCCGACGACACCGCCGCGGCTCTCCACGAAGGCCGCCAGGTCGGGATACTCGGACAGCACCCGCTCACGGGCGCGGTCGCGGAACACGTCGCGCACGCCGGCAATGATGCTGGTCTTGCTGTTCCGGCCGAAGTCCGGCGCGTTGCGGTATTGCTCGGCCAGCGGGCCGCGCCCTTCGACCATGTCGTTCAGCGCGTCGCGGAAGCCCCGGCCGCCATAGAGGTCCAGGCGCAGGCCATTGCCGGCGAGTTGCCGGTAGCGGTCCAGCGCGCCAGGGAACTCTCGCATGTTCACCTCGACGCCGCCGGGGAAATGCACGCGCCGCTCGATGCCCGAAATGCTGTAATTGAGCCGCTGCATCTCGCGGTCGATCGGGCTTTCGCGCGCCGACGACATGCGGGCCGGGCTGATGGCGTTCACCACATTGGCCGCCATCTCGGAACCGGCCACCGTCCGCAGGCCGGGCCGCTCCTGCTCGCCCCACACGTTCCGGCGCGGGATGATGTTGCTGGACATGCCGGCGATGCGCGACTGGATCATCTCGTTGATGCCCATGGCGTCGCGCGTCACGGGGTCGATGATGCGCTCCGCGGTCGCCACGATGCCCGGAACCAGCAGGCTTGCGATCGTGCCGCCGATGAACGGCTCGGCGTTCGCGTTGCGCCCGTCGAAGGCTTGCAGCGCGCGGGAGACGCCGGTCATCCAGGACCGATCCACCACCATGCGGGACACCGAGAGCGTCAGCGCGCCCATCAGTTCCGACATCTCGTTCACTTCCTCGGGCTCGATGTCCGCGCGCCGCATGAGGTCGGACAGGTCGCCGGCCGCGCCAAGCAGGAAGCCGAAGGGGTCAAGGCGGTTGAGCGAAACCCATGTGTCGCCCACGCGCACTGAATAGGGCTGCACGCCCTGCCGCTGAAGCACCGTGCGCTCGCCGGTGTCGTCGGGACCGCCGCCGGACACGAGCCCGCGCTCGGCCATGTCCATCGCCATCAGCACCATCGCCGAGCCCGTCGCCATGCGCCCGAGCGCGAGGTCGCGCCGCGCGCCGCCGGCGGCAACGTCCGCGCGCCACTGGCCGACCAGCGGAGCGAGGGGAGTGCGCTCGAAGGAGTAGGACAGGATATTCGCCGGCGTGCGGATGAACGGCAGCACCGACGCCACGGCCAGGTTCACCGCCGGGCTGTCCGTGTTCCGCAGCCCCATCAGCCGGCGCGCGAGAGGCCCGGCCTCCCGGTTGAACGTGCTGTAGAGCGCCATGTCGGCCGCCTGGATGCGGATATGCTCGGGCGGGTCGCGCATGATCCGCGCCATCTCCCGCCCCATCGTCTCGGGCGTGGCCGCTTCGTTGCGCGACAGCAGGGCGCCATAGGCTTCCCGCATCGAGGCCGCGTGCAGTTCCGCCCGATAGACCAGCGACTTGAAGAAGGCGTCCTCGGCGCCCATCGCCCGGCCCGGCGCGCGCACCACCTGATGCCCGACGAAGTCCATGGCCCGGCCGAGGCCGCTTCCTTCGTCCATCCCGAAAGCGCGTGCGGATACGGCCGGATCGCGCCCCAATTCCGCCTTGCCGATCATCGCGCCGAGTTCGGTCCCGCCGTCGCGGTAGGTCGCGGCCATGAGGCGGAAGGCGTCGCGGAAGCCGGTCGTGATGCCGTAGATCATGGCCGACGCCTCGCCGGGCATGATGCCCTCGCCAGCCGCAGCACCGCGCGCGCCAGCGATGCGCGCAGCCGCACCACGCTCGACCGCCGAAAGGAACACGTTCAGCGAGTTGCCGGCGATGTTCGCCAGGTGGGTGCTCGGCGAGGACAGCAGCGCATTGATCCACACGTCCTGGATCGCCTCGATGCTCGCACCACCCCATCCGCGATTGGCGAACCGACCGACCGCAGCCGCGACTTCATCGGGCGGGAGGTTCTGCGCCAGGATCGCCATGCGGCGGGCCATCGCCTGCGCCGTCTCGACGCCGCCGGACCCCTCCATCAGTTGCTCGATCATCCGCATCTGCTCGCGACCGGAGCCGGCGGGGATCGCCCAGGATTGCAGCGCGCGGGCTGTCTCGGTGCGAGCGCCGATCACCTGCGCCTGGATGGACGCATGGACGGCCATCATCCGGCGGAAGGCGGCGGCTTCAAGCGGCCCCGCGCCCCCGGCCGCGGCAGCCTGCGCCGCGCGCAACAGCGCCTCGCCGGACGCGGTGTAGAGCCGGCGGGCAGCAAGCGCCGTCTCGGCATTGAACGGTTGGCCGCGCTGGCGTTCCAGCAGGTCGGCGACCGTCATGCCCAGCATGTCGGCGAGGCGGGAAGTCTCCGCGTTGGTCTGCACGCCGCGGCGCGTCTCGTCGATCTCGCGCTGGAACGCCTCGGCCATGTCGCGCATGGCGGCCTGCACGTCGTCCGGGGTCTGGATGCGGCCCCAGTTCACATAGACGGACGGCTCGGGGCGCCCGGCGACCTGGCCGGCGTATTCCAACTGCGCGGCCGACACGGGGCCGGCGATGCGGTCAGTGGCCTCGGCGGCCTCGGCAAGGCGCATCTCGACCAGCGGGCGGGCCGGGTCCGGCGACAGGATCGCATCGCGCTCGGCGTTCGGCGCGGTGCCGGCGGCTTCGTTCAGCGTGCGAGGCTCAGGGCGGGCGGCAGCGGGGGGGGGCGGCTCCTGCGCCCGTCGCACCGCTAGCGCCGACCGGGCCGCCCGCACAGTCGCCAGCAGCGCATCCAGCGCCGCGCCGGTGACCACGCCCTCAGTCGCGCGCCGCAGCCGGTTCAGCGCCGCATTGTCGTCCGGGCTGGTGGCAAGGAAGTCTGTCAGCGCATTCGCCGGCAGCCCGGCATCGTTCCAAGCCCGCGACAGGTTCGCCTCGTCGGCTTCCTGGAAGAAGAAGTCGCTGATCGCACCCGCCGCCCCGGCACGCGCCGCCGCGGTCGCCCGACCTGCGCCTTGCAGCGCGCCCATGCGGTTCAGCAGCCCGGCGCCGCGCAGGAAGCCCACCAGGAACTGCGTGCCCTCGCGCGTGACCTCGCCCGTCGTCGTGCGCGCCTGCGGCCCCTGCGGGATCGCCTCGGCCATGACAGCGGTCGGGTTGAGGTTCAGCGTCTGGTCGCGCGGCACGCCCGGCAGCGGGACCGTGACGGACAGGTCCGCCACGTTCTCGTTCAGCCAGTTCGCCAGTTCGTCGCCGGCCCGGAACACCTCGCGCGTCGCGTTTAGCGCGCCCGTGACGATCTGGCCGGGGATTTCGGCCACGTTGCGCGCGACCGTGCCCGCGCCGCGCAGCACACGAAGGGCGGTGCTGTCGGTCGGGTCACGCGGCGGGCGGGCGGGATCATCGGGACGCGCCGGCCCACGCTGCGGGCCACCGGCCGCCTCGGCGTTGAACATGCCGGTCGCCGGGTTTTCCTCGTCGATCGGCTGCGCGGTCGGGCCGGAACCACGGCGGCGCGCTTCCACCCGCCGGCGCACCGCCTCGATGGCGGTCTGGTCGGCGCGGTCGGCGCGGTAGTCCTGGAACGACTGTTCGACGGGCGGGAGATCGGGGGGCGGCTCCCCAGTCCCACCGCCCCCCGCCTCCGCAGGCGCCTCACCGGGTGCGGGGGGAACATCCGCCGCCGGCGCAGGCGCGCGGAACGCCAGCGGGTCGGTGGCGTCATTGCGCGCCGTCCGCCGCCGGTGAGTGACACGAGGCTCCCGCGTCGGCGCCCCGTCCTCCTGTGCCTGCCCGGAACCGCCCTCGCCGGCATCGCCAAGCGGGCGCGTGCCACGCGGCACCACCTCGATGACCTGGCCGTTCCATTCGGGGAGTTCGGGAAGGACTTCGTCGGTCATGCTTCGCCATCCCTGACCGGCGTGGCCTCACTCGGGCGCCGCGGCGCGATTGTCGGCGTCCGCACACCGCCAGCATCAGGCGGCGCCGCGTTCGGCATCGGGGCGGTCTGGCGCTCCTGCGGGAGGCTCGTGATCCACCGGCTTCCATCCTCCGGGTCCGATCCGAAGCGGAACGCCTCGGTGTTGCCGAAGGTCATGGGCTGGTAGGCCGAGGTCGTGCGCGCGTCCCGACCCAGCGTCCAGCGCCAGGCACCCAACACGCGCGCCTCACGCGCCGCTTCCGCCGCGCTGATCTCGCCACGTTCCAGCGCGCCCATCAGCGCGTCCTCAGAGCCGGCGACAACATCGCCGTCGATCGCATCCGGCCAGCCCGCGAAGCCATACGGCTGCGGCAGATCGCCACGCATCCGCGCCACCGAGGCGCCGCGCCACGTCTCTGCCAGCTTGGCCGCATACTCGCTCGCCTCCTGGGGGTTCGCTTCGGGGTTCCGCCGCATCCAGTCGTCGAAGTCGGCCACGGCCGCGCTCTGCGCATCGGACAGCGGGCCAGACAGCAGCGTCCCGCCGGCGTCATCGGGCGGCGCCTGAAGGCTGGTGCCGAGCGCCGACCGACCGCCGCGCCATGCGCGGGCCTGCGGGGTGTCTGCGTGCATGGCCGCGTTCGCCTCGGTCAGCGTGCGGAACGACGCTGCCGTGAGCCGCCCTTCCTCGACCGCCCGCAGGCTTTCGCGCCGGAAGTCCTCGGGGGGGAGGTCGTGCGCGCCCTCAAGAAGCGTCCGCTCGAACACCGCATCGCTTTCCTCGATCGGCGCTTCGAGCGCGCGGCGCGCAGCGCGGTATTCGACCGGGTCCATGTCGGGCCGCAGCGCATCCAGCGCGTCAATCGCGCTCTCGGCCGGGTCGTCATCCTCCACGCCGCCGGTCGCGGTCATGTCGGCCGGCGCCCCGTCCGTCCCGCTCTGGCCCTCGGCGGCGGAAATCCGCATCGCGTCGTCCACCGCGCCGAACACCCGGCGGATGCGCTCCTGCGTGGACTGCCGCTCCCGGCGCGCGCCCACCCGCCCGGCCCGCTCGGCCAGCGCAGCACGGCGCGTCGGGTCCATCGCCGCCAGCGCCGCCGGGTCTTGCAGCATCGCAGCAGCCGCGCCGGGGTCCTCGCGCAGCAGCCGACGAACACGCGCTTCCTCGACCTGGCCTTCCCACCGGCGCAGGCGCTGATCCGCCCGCCCTTCGCCCAGCACGCCATTCGCGCCAGCGGCTGCCATCGCGCCACGGGCCGCCTCGACCGTCGCCGCGTATTCGTCCGGGGTGCGCGCCGTCGCCGCAGCGCGGGCCAGCCCGTCGAGGTTCGTGTCAAGCGAGATGCGAGCGTTCTCAAGTGACAGGTGCGCGGCGCCGCGTCGGGCTTGCGCGAAGGTGTTCAGCGCCCGGCGGTCGTAGTCGCCATGGAACACGCGCCGCGCGCCGGCCGACGCCGCCCCTTCGCCGATCTCACGCCGGGCGTCGAGGATGGCCGCCTGATGCCGTTCCGCCGCATCCGGGGCGGTGTCGCGGGAGAACTGCTCGTGCAGGGCCTCAAGCCGCTGCGCGCCGGCCAGCGTCAGCGTGGTGGCTTCATCGGCCTCGCGGATTTGCCGCTCGCGCTCGGCGACTTCCCCGAAGGCACCCGACAGGCGGCCCATGGCCGCGGCGATCTGCTGCCCGGTGTCGGCAATGTCCGGCGCGCGCGCGACCGCCGGCCCGGCCGTGTCCTGCGTGGACCGAATGGGTGTCTGCCCGGTGAAGGTCGGGATGACGGGCATCTATTTTGTCGCCCCATACCCGCTGGCCTGCGCGCTACTGCCCACGCCGCCGCCCGCATAGCCGCCATAGATGCGCGCGCCCGACGCCAGCAGGTTCGCCCCCGCCGTCAGGTTCGCCGCGTTCGCCGCCGCGTTCCCCTGCCGGCGCGTCACGCCCGCCCCCCACTCGGTCACGCCGGCCTGCCGCAGCGACGACGTGCCCGCCTGCGTGCCGCGCCACCGAACGATTTCCTCGTCGAGCGACGCCTCCGCGGCCAAGTCGGCCATCAGGTCCAGCGACGTGCCGGTGCCGGTCTGCGCGCCCGTCGCGCCCACCGCATTCGCCGCGCCCGCCAGCCGGCGCCGGTTCGCGTCGGACAGCCGCGCCGCCTCCGCATCCGCCGCGCCCATCTGCAAGCCCGCCTGCGCGCGCTGCTCGGCCGCGTTGTATTCCGCCGCCTGCGCGCTGATCCGCGACTGCTGCTTCTGCTGCTGCCCGGCCATGACCGTGCCGGCTGCCGATGCCGCAGCCGCAGCGCCGGCAGCAATCAGCGCAGCGGTTTCGACCCCGGTCATGGCAGCACCCGCGCAAAACGGAGGAAGTCCCGGCGATCCGGGCCGTAGGCACGCATCACGCCCTCGCAGTCGAAGCCGAGCAGTTCCAGCCAGCGCCGGCCAGGCGGCCACCCGACCGCCGTGCTCGCCTCGACCCGATGCACACCAAGCGCCGCGAGTTGCGGCACACGCGCCGCCACCGCCCGGTGCAGCGCCGTCCACGCGCGCCGCGGGATGCCGTCCGACAGGAAGCACCAAGCTTCCGCGCGCCCGCCGTGATGCACCACGAAGCCCGCGCACCCGATCGCCGCGCCGCCGATGCGCCCCGTCCACGCCGGGCCGGCGCCATGCAGCATGTCGCCCAGTTCCCGCCAGCCGGGCAGGGCGCCCATCTCCATCGCCTGCTGCGGCTGAAGGTTCAGCGCGGCCAGGTCGCTGGGCTCGAAGGCGCGGAACTCAATCATTGATCTGCACCTCGTAGATGACCGCCAGCACGGTCATGGGCAGCGGATCGTCGCCCTGGATCACGATCTGCCCTTCGTCATCGAAGCCGGCCGGGAAGCGCACCTCAATGTCGCCCGTGAACAGCGGGACCGCCTCCGTCATCGCGTTCAGCGGCGTGCGATACAGCAGCGCCTCGAAGCGGCCATCGGGCGTGCCGACCTCGCCGCCCATGCTTTCCAGCAGTCGCACGTTCGCCTTGACCACCCGCTTCGCGCGGCCCTGCGCTGTCGTGTTCAGCGGCACTTCCGGCCGCAGCGTCTTGATCCGGTGCCGGTAGGGCAGGCCGATATGA
>LNFM01016442.1_pt1 | contig 14599 bp, 15 predicted proteins | sample 596031 | NCBI WGS metagenome assembly LNFM01 (sample SAMN04254537, study PRJNA301005) | activated carbon metagenome | isolation source: dual media filters at the Ann Arbor, Michigan drinking water treatment plant | place: USA: Ann Arbor
GCGACAGGCTGAAGCGGCACAAAGAGGGTGTGCTCCTTGAATGCGAGCTGTGTGAGGCCGTATTGCGATTCGTGTCCTGCCACACGTGCGTCTAAAACGGCGCCGACACGAGGCGATCCCAGATTTCCCCGAAACTTCAGAGACGTGAGGATGTCATTCAACCCGCCGACTCCTGCGACTATGCCGTCTTTTAGCAGGACAATCCGGTCGGCCAGCTGGAGGATTTCGCTGATGGCATGGCTGACGTAGATCACCGGGATGGCGAGTTCCGCATGCAACCGCCGGATGAAAGGAAGGAGTTCCTGCTTTCGTTGAATATCGAGGGAGGCCAGCGGTTCATCCATCAAGAGCAGTCTGGGGCTTGTCAGAAGTGCCCGACCAATTGCGGTGCGCTGCTGCTCGCCGCCGGAGAGGTGATGAACGCGGCGGTCAAGCAAATGTCCGATGCCTAGAATTTCGACGACCTGTTCGACCGCAATCCGTCGTTCCTCGGAACGAATGCGGTTGTAGCCGTACAGAAGATTCGAACGGACATTATAGTGGGGGAACAATCGAGGTTCCTGGAACACGTATCCGATCGGTCTGTCGGGAAGCGGCCGGCACAGGCCTCTCGTCTCGTCTTGCCAGACTATGTCGCCGAACTGCATGAATCCGCTGGAGGCCCGCTCCAGTCCGGCCAGGCATCTCAACAATGTAGTTTTTCCCGAGCCGGACGGTCCGAAGAGCACGGTGATGCCTGATGCCGGCATATCCAGATCGACGTTCAAGCGGAAGCTCGGGTAGTGGAGGTCAAATCGTGCAATCAAACGGTTCATGATACGTGTATGGGGAATCGGCGGTTTGCAACGTACACCGCCAGCAAGACCAGAAACGAAAACGTCAGCATCGCAGCATCGTATGCGCCTGGCCGTATTCCAGGACTTCGACGTGTTCGAAGATCGTGGTGGACAGGACTCGCGTCTGTCCAGGTATCGAGCCCCCGACCATGAGGACGACACCAAACTCTCCAACGGTATGGGCAAACCCGAGCACAACGGCGCTGATGTAGCCCCGCAGAGCCATGGGGGATAGGACTGTCAGAAAGGCATCAAACTTGGAGGCGCGGAGCGACCAGGCTGCTTCCAGCGGAGCCTTGCCGACGGCTTCAAACGAGCCCTGGAGTGGCTGTATCACAAACGGCATGGAATAAAAGACCGAGGCGATGACGAGTCCAGTGAAGGTGAATGCCAAATTGACATTCGCCAGCCGGCCGAGCGGTCCATAGGGGCCGAGCGTGATGAGGATGTAAAACCCAAGGACCGTGGGAGGCAGCACGATCGGCAGCGCAACCATTGCTTCCACGACCGGCCTGAACGGGGAGCGGGTATGGGCCAGCCACCACGCGAGCGGCGTGCCTACGATGAGCAGCACAATGACCGCCGTCGTTGCCAGTCGCACGGTGACCCACAGCGCGCTCAGGTCCATATCCATCATATTCCTACCTCTGGCTCACACAGGACTAACATTCACTTCAACTCATATCCATAGCGTCCAATGACCGCTTTAGCCTGAGGTCCGCCCATAAATTCCATAAGTGCTCGTGCCGCCGGGTTGTCTTTTCCCTTTGTCAGTAAGATCATGTCTTGCTTAATCGGTTCATGTAGATCGGTCGGCACATCCCAGCGAGCGCCCTTTCCCTTAAGCTTCGGGTCTAAGACTTGAGACAGGGCGACAAACCCCAATTCGGCATTGCCGGACTCGATGAATCCCATGGTCTGTCCCAGGTTCTCTCCGGTCACGATCCGAGGCTGAAGATTGTCCCAGACCCCCAGCTTCTGCATTGCTTGCAGAGCGGCGGCCCCATACGGAGAGGTCTTGGGGTTGGCGATGGCCAGATGTTTGAAGTGCTGAGAGTTGAGTGTGTCCGCTCCCTTCACTAAGGAGGGAGTGAGACTCCAGAGGGCCAGGCGCCCGACGGCATAAGTGACGCGGCTATCCTTGACTCCCAGGCCGTCTTCTTCCAAGAGCTTCGGCCGTTCGGTATCGGCAGAGACGAACACGTCGAATGGCGCTCCGTTCTTAATCTGAGAATAGAAGCTTCCGGTGGAGCCGGCAGCAACCTTGATGCTGTGACCGGTGGTTTGTTCAAACTCCAGGGCGATCTCGCGGAACGGTGGAACAAAGTTGGCGGAGACGGCCACGATGACCTGCTCGGCTGAAGCCTGGGTGGCAACCGTGCAGGCTATGGCAAGCAAATGGCTCATCCTTTCTAGATTCTGGCTCGTATCTGAAAATAGAAGTAATCACTGTCTTTGTTCCCTCCCGCCGGCAGGCCCGCGGAGGCGGGGAGCCGATCGAAATACGAGCCTTTGAACCAATGGACGTACCCAATATCAAAATCCAAATTGGCGTTGATTTGCCATTGCGCTTGGAGCTCGACGTCATGCCCTAACGAAGTGCCGGCGTTCCCGGTAGTGTCCCGCAAGCCGGTATTACCGAAGAAATCTTTGCCCTGCGCCAGGTACCAGACGCGATGTTTCACTTGCAAAATCCAGTTTTTGGTCGGCGTGACGATCAATCGCCAGCCCGGTGAGATCAGGTTTGTTCTGGAGTGTGGCCCCCAGATCCCGGTAGGCCCGTACTCCCACCGACGGGCACCAAACAAGGTGTCGAACCCTTCGTTTTGGCTATCTCCAGACTGGCGATCTCCGCTGGCATAGTCGAAGTGAAACACGAGCCGAGGTGTCCAGGGAACGTCGAGTGTATATCCGATGTCCAGATGCTGAAGATAGGCGAAGTGGTCCGTCACTCCCCTGGTCCCAACCTGCCAGGAACTTTCAATTTCATAATCCGCTTCTCCCGGCTTAGGGTCCTTAAAGAGACGTCCCCCGAAGGTGGAATAGGTGCGGTGGTTCGCTACATTCGCCACCCGCCGATCGTTCAACCCTAAATAGTAGGCATCAATCTGAAACCAAGGGAAATGGCGACTTTCTAAATAGGTTCCCCAAAAGAGCGATTTGTCATATTGGCGGTCAAGGCTCACCTCGTCGCGAACGACCGGTTCCACGAAAAATGCTCGAAGGCGCCAGATTTGGTTCTGGCTGACCTGCCAATGAAGACCATCGAAGGCATTCGTGGTATTTCGGAACGCGTTTCGCGCAACCAATCGTCTGTTGCCGACATCCAGGGTCATGCGTCCAAAATGGAGATCCGTCCGTAACCCCGATCCCAGGATATTGTTCACGGTCAAGGATCCCATCAACTGTAAAATATCGAATTCATTGACTGTAGTGGTATCTCGGAAATCTCCGCGGTCTCCATCTAAAAAGGAACGCGAGTCTTGCCCCTCGAAAAGAAATCGTAATGGCCCGTTTCCGCCCAATCCCAAACGAAGGCGTGACCGCAGGGCAATTTGGGCGTCTGTCCGTCCGTTTCCGATGGCCTGACCCGTTCGCCACGGATGATCGTAGGACTCGAATCGGGTCCGGTTCTCGAGACCGAGATCCAACCAGTCGGGTAAGTGGAGTGCGGTCTTTTCGTATCGAATCCAATCCATCTCCCGCCGTCGATTCAGCACAGCATCGGCGGGTTCAATCCAATTTTTTCCGGTGCGATCCGTGACTTTGAAATACTCTTCGTCGGTGATCACGTGCTTATCGTGCATGAGTTTGAGCACCGGATCTTCCGTATTCTGAAACTCCCATTTACCGTCTTTCTGAACCAGTTCTCCGTATTCGACGGCTCTTACCGGGTCCGTTCCCACAACGAGTAGGAGAGTCAATAAGAGGCGCCACCAAACTCTCCCGACCAGGAAGTCTTCTTTTACCGGCGGGCGAAACTTGCGAACTATCTCTGAGCGGGCAGGGATGTCAGTTGCTACGCAGCGCATGGGATTTTCCTGTTTCGCTGGTGTCATATCCGCCCAGGGCATCGAGCTCAGCTCGAAACGGGCGGCTGACAAGCGTCTCAAACAAATGGGCCAGTGTCGGATGGGACTTCAGATAGGCCTTGGGCACGACCAGATCGTAGCGTGCCGCTTGCAACGGCACGAAGTCGAGATCGAAGAGTTGTGCGGCGGATCGGATTCCGATCCCCACATCGGCCTGGCGTTCCGCAATGGCCCGAGCTACCTCGAAATGTGTCGGTGTGACGCGGTCGTACCCTCGAACTTGCGTTTGTTCTACTCCGGAGGCCCGCAGCCGTTGATCGAGCAGTAGTCGTGCCCCGGAGCCCTCTTCCCGATTGACCAGAGTCACTGTGGGGTCGGAAAGATCAGCGGCTGTGCGAATGGATTTCGGATTTCCAGGCCGGACCAAGAACCCTTCCTCCCAGGTCGCGAAGGTCACAACTTCGTAGCCTGATCCTTTGAGAGATCGCCGGAGAAACGGCATGTTCGATTCCCCGGTGACCGGATCGAAGAGATGGAGTCCTGCGACATGCACTTCACCGCGCTGTAAGGCATGGAGTGCGGCCATGCTGCCCATCGTCCATCCGATAACAGACGTCCGATCTTTCTGTCGACGCATATGTTCGCCGGCCAGAAAGATAGCGGGGTCGCAGCCGGCGACGGAGATTTCTTGCTCTATCGTTTGTCGATCTCGAGAAAGTTTTACACGGACGGTCGAGCCTGAGTGTTTTCCGAGTGGTTCAGCGATATAGCCGTCAGCCGGGACGGTGAAGGACAGTTGCTCGCCCAGTCCGGTGACAGGTCTCACGATCGTCCGCTTTCCAATAGTGGAGACTTTGACCCGGATCGGTTGAGATCCCCGCTCTTCAACGCGGGGAAGGCGACCGACCAGAGCGCCTTCAACGATGTCTTCTGCTGGGGCAAGGCTGAACAGGTCTTCGACGCGGCAGGCGAGCGCCGAGGCTAAACGGAGGGCTACGGCGGTGGTCGGCAAGTACAGATTCGATTCAATCGAGGAGACGGCCTGGCGTGTGATGCCTGCGCGTGTTGCGAGTTCGGTTTGCAAAAATCCCTTTTGAGTGCGGATTAACTTGAGGTGATTGGAATATTGAAGTGACACAACAATCCTTCCAGTCGATGACGCAGATCTCACGTGTAGCAAATATAATTTACAAAGTAAAGTATGAGTTACATTGAAATGTCAATTTTTGCGTAGATTATGAATTAATTATATCTATATATATTTATAAATAGTATTGTTGACAAAGTTAACAAACTTTATGTATAAGAATACCACCTAAACATGATAGACAATGTATAGATTGAATTGCGTAACGGTTGTTCGACATCAGCGGAGAGGAGTTGAAGCAATGTTCAGATCACCACAAGAAACTGCTGACCTCTCTGCCGATCGGGCGGTTGAGCAGGCCATCCTGCTCGCATTAAGAGGGATTCGGTTCGGTTCCGTCGAAATTATCGTGCATGACTCGAAAGTCGTTCAGATCGAACGGAAAGAAAAGACGCGGTTCGATCATTCGGTTTCTCGGTCGGCCTCATGATCCGACAATCATGGGGCCGGAGTTTTGATGGACAGATGGATAGGATGAGGCGCACGGCGGCCCGGCTACCCAGATAAGTGGGGGCCACACCGTAACAATAGGTTCATTAATAGGCGGACTGACCGGACCACCGGAAGTTCCCATGTCATGGAGGGATGCGACATGAGAATTTCCGGTTCAATCGTCTTGTTTATGATCATCATGATCTTTCTTGTACGTGTTCCAACAACGCTCGCCGTGGAGGAGGGGCAATTCGTTAAGAAGGACGGCAAGTGGGAGTACTATTCCGGCGAAGACCCAGGCTTGAAATATCTCTATCTAAAAGGACTCATCACGGAGGAAGAGTATAACAAAGGCTTAAAAGTTCTTGAAACCCGTGAACGCCTTACAAAGCCGAACTTTACCGTGGATGTCAACAACGGGTTGAACTTCCGCGTCGGAGAAAAGTTTCAGCTCAAACTACGGCTCCTGGCGCAAGTTCGCTATACCCACAGTATGTACAACGAAGCCTGGGGGACGATCGGCGACTCTCGGAATCCGGAAATTCTCGGCGGTCAAGTCGAGTACCGCGCATTTCGGTATCTGAGCGATTCCTCCTCGTGTTCAGCTCCAATTCATGGGCCATGCCTTTGATCCGGACCTTCGCTACAACGTCTCGGTGGCCTTGAACCAGACGTCGTGGGATCAAGAGGGCGGGAGCGGACGGGCCAACCTGGTCGATGCCTATATCGCATCCTGGCATATTCCTTGGGCCACTATTCAAGTGGGACAACAGCGGGTCTGGTTCAATCGCGCGCTCATTGCTTCCGCCGCCACTAATTCATTTGCCGATCCGATGATCGTGCAAAACGTTTTCGCGTCCAACTTGCAAGGCAGTCGCGACATAGGAATCAGCATCGCAAGCGATGAAGACAAGTATAAGTTTAACTATGCCGTCGGCATTTGGGGCGGAGTCGGAGCCAATCTGACGAGAGAGGGCACGGCAGTCAGTCAGAATGTATTGCCTCAAACCGGGACCCCGGGTGCACCGAATTCGGGTACCACCAGAACCTACAATTATGATACCCGATTTCTGACCGGTGAAATGATGTACACGGTCAGGTTGCTTTACAAGATCGCGGGCAATCCGGGCTATGGACAGGGTGATATTCTTAACTCCCGAACGCCTCAAGCCGCCATTGCATTCGGCTACGCGTTCGATCCGGCGCAAAACTATCTCAGCTCGATTCGATCCGATATCGTCGAGCGAGCTTTTCGTCAGCGAGTGGCCAAAGCGTTTAACGGCAGATTACTCGGTGGCGGGATTTATGATTTTCATACGTATGAACTGGATTTCATCGCGAAGTATCAGGGGTGGTCGATCCAAGCTGAGGGATTTTACCGGGATCAGAATGTGCGGAACGCGGACAGCGGAGGGCGGCCGTTCGATCGGGGGACAATTCCGACCAGCCCCCTTGCCGTCGGGCCTCCGGTGTCGCTCGGTGATGCCTGGGGCTGGTATGTGCAAGCCGGGAAGTACGTTATTCCTCGCAAGCTTGAGGTCGCAGTTCGATACGGAGTCCATGATCCTTCGATCAGGCAAAAGAATGATTTAACCAAGGAACTGGGTGTTGCCCTTAGCTATAGTTTCGACGGAACGTACAATAATCGTCTCATTCTCGATTACTCGCATATCACGATGGGAAGCGGCGGGCGCGCTCCGGACCGGTTCCCGTTCGAGAACTTGCCGGGATTCGGCCAGGACCTCGTCGAAAACCGGTTTAACGTACAGTACCAGTTCTATTTCTAATGCACATGGAACAGCGCGAATATAAGGAGGTTCCCATGCCCTTTGCTCATACGTTTGGTCGGGCGATTGCCATTGCCAGCATCGTGGTCCTCACCGGGACGCTGGCCCCATCCGCCCATGCCCAATCATCCGAAACGTTCACCATTGCAGTCGCCAACAGCCTGAAGGATGTATTTCGAAAAATAGTTCCGCTCTTCGAAGCGCGAAACCGCGATGTCAATGTGCGGGTCATCTATGCGCAGTCAAAAACGCTTCTCAAGCAGATTGAGGAAGGCGCGCCGGTGGATGTATTCATCCCGTCGGCCTACGAGGAGCTGGACCAGCTCGAACAGAAGAAGCTGATTATTCAAGACACGAAACACGTGTATGCCCGCACAGCGTTAGTCTTGATCACCAACGCCGCATTTCCCGCCAGGATCGGCTCTATTCGGGACCTTGAGACTCTGCCGGTTCGGCACATTGCGATCGGAGATCCTGCGACGTCGGCTGTCGGCAAAGATGCGGTCCAATTCCTGAAATACCAAAGCCTCGAGCCTCGACTGAAGTCCCAATATCTTTACGGTGAACATTCCAGAGCGGTGCTCGATCTCGTCTCCAAGGGGGAGGCTGAACTCGGCCTCGTGTATCGAACCGATGCCGTCCCCTCGAAACGGGTCCACATCATCGACACCGCTCCCTCCGAAAGCCACAAGCCGATCATCTATGGAGTGGCCGCACCGTGGACGTCCGAAAACGTGTTCAGGGTCCGAGACTTTGTTGCGTTCTTGCTGTCGGAGCCGATCCAGGCGGAACTGAAAACATTTGGATTTGATCAAGAGGTCTCTGACGTCAGCTATGTTGAGCGACAGGAGGTCAAGCCATGAAGAACATCAACTTCACCGAGAATTTCTTTGCCGGACGAATTGCCCGGGTGCTGCTTGTCTCAGGCCTTGCTTTTATGATCGGTTGCACAAGTGTGTCACCGGTTCCGGAAACCGTTATCTATAAATCTGGACTGAATCAGGTTCATTTGGAAAAGGATCCGGACTCCGTCTCGAACAGCCATCCGGCGTCGCTAACCCAGAGTGAGGTTGGCGCGCTGCTTCGGGGAGTGCGGGTATGGAAACCGCGTAACTTGATCCATAGGCTTTATACAGGCGAATCGGAGCGGACGAGAGGGTTTCGTAATGAAGAAGTGAAGATACTGGCCCCAGCCCTTTCCAATGCCTTGGAGTTGGCCGCACCCGACCAACGTGTCTATTTTCATCTCAGCCATGTGACTGAATATGGAGAAGAGGAGACGACCAGCGGATGGATATCCCTTCGAGGCCATCTGCTCTATCTTTCATTGAGCGAGATTCATGACCGGCATAGTCCAGGAGCGGAAATCACCAAGTATGACCGCGTGTTGCCGAATGTGCCCGAACAAGCCCCGTCTTTTAGTGTCATCTTTGAGCCGGAAGAATACGTGGCCGAGACACGGTCTGGGTGGCGGTTATTTGCTCCCGATCAACGAGAAGAATTGCAGATTCGATACCGAGAAGCCCTGGATGCGCTGACGAAATCACCAAAATCTTGAGCGGCATTGAGATGGCTACTCATCCAATGATGGCGGGGATGGCCACATTCATGAAAAGCCGGAGAAGGAGGAACTTGAACGTGAAGATAAAGCGCTTTATTTCCATCACGGCGGTGTTGATCGGATTTCTCCTGTGGTATTCGGCCGTCCGGGCTGCTGAGCCGGCGGTCATCCTGAATGTCTCGTACGATCCGACGCGGGAATTGTATCAGGAGTTCAACGCAGCATTTGCGAAGTATTGGCAAAAGGAAAAAGGGCAAACGGTCGTGGTGAAGCAATCGCATGCCGGCTCCAGCAAACAGGCGCGGGCGGTCATTGATGGGCTGGATGCCGATGTGGTGACGCTGGCGCTGGCCTATGACGTGGATGCGATCGCAAAGGCCAGGCTCTTGCCCGCTGATTGGCAAACCCGGTTGCCGCATAACAGTTCTCCCTATACCTCAACGATTGTCTTTCTCGTGCGTAAAGGGAATCCGAAGGGCATTCGAGATTGGGACGATCTCGTGAAGCCTGGAGTCGCTCTCATTCCGGCGAATCCCAAAACGTCAGGTGCCGCGCGCTGGGCGTACCTGTCGGCCTGGGGATATGCCTTGAAGAAGTACGGCAACGACGAATCGAAAGCCAAAGAATTTATCGGGAAATTCTATGCCAACGTACCGGTGCTTGATTCCGGTGCGCGTGGTGCCACCACCACCTTTGTAGAGCGAGGGATTGGGGATGTGCTGGTGGGGTGGGAGAATGAAGCGTACTTGGCGCTCAGGGAGTTCGGCGCAGGCAAGTTTGAGATTGTGACTCCGTCGATCAGTATCCTTGCCGAGCCGACCGTCACATTGGTCGACAAGGTGGTAAAGCGAAGGGGCACCGAGGCGGTTGCGCACGCCTATCTACAATATCTTTATTCGGATGAAGGCCAGGAGATTGCGGCCAAGCATTTCTACCGCCCTCGTACCGAGGCCGTGGCGGCACAGTACGCCAATCAATTTGCGAAGGTGAACTTGTTCACAATCAATGAGGTCTTCGGAGGGTGGCAAAAGGCCCAACAGACTCATTTCGCGGACGGTGGCGTGTTTGATGAAATCTACAAGCCGAAATAGGTAGTTCGCCGAATGTGAGCTTCATAAGGGGAGGGCCATGAATCTCCTGATTGTGGGGGGAGACTCTGCGGAAGTCTTCCGGCAACGAACGACCGGCAGGGCAAGTCGTGTGGAACATTGGTCTGGACGGAAGCACCGTGATCTTGTCCGGACCATTCCGAAGGCGACAGAAGCCGTTGTCGTCGTGTTAGATCGGGTGAGTCATGCACTCGCGAAGCGGGTGCGTGGAGAAGCATCCCGCCGGGGTCTTCCAGTGTACTTTCTGAAACGGGGCCAACAGCGTGATGCCGGCTCTCAGCTTGACTCGGCTTGCTTTGATTCACGGCAATACCGAAAGTTGTCGGCGCATGGATAATTGTGTTGAGCATATACCGCATATCGGCATTGTGGCGGGGACGGCTGAGGGAGCCGCACTGTGCTATCGGCTCTTGTGTCTGGAGGCGGAGAATGTGATGGGGCGTCGCTATGCCCATCCCGAAGTGACGCTTCATTCGTTCTCGCTTCACCGGTATCTCGAGGCAATCGATCGGGATGATTGGGTGGAGGTGGCCGCTCTTATGTCGCAATCGGCAGCCAAGCTGACACAAGCTGGTGCCGACATCATCATTTGTCCGAACAATACCTTGCACAAAGCTTTTAACCTGGTGGAGTCGCCCGTTCCCTGGATTCATATCGTGACACCAGTCGTGAGAGAGGTGGTAGCCCGTTGCTGGCATCGAGTGGGAATTCTCGGCACTCAGGCCGTTATGGAAGGATCGGTCTATTCAGAGCCACTACATCAGTTAGACATCGACCTCATGGTTCCCGAGCAAGAAGCTGGCACTCGGATCCAGCATATTATTCGACATGAGTTGATTGCAGGAGTCCTTACCTCCAAATCAGCCCTATTTGTCCAGAAGGTGATTGCGGAGATGGCGCTCAATGGCGCAGAGGCAGTGATTCTTGCCTGCACGGAATTACCGTTGCTCATGGCCGGGTATCAGGCGGCCATTCCGTTGTTGGACTCAACGCGCCTGCTGGCTCGAGCTGCGTTGTGTTACCGGGTGCAGGAGGATCAGCACTCGGAGGGGAATCGCCTCGTCCATTCCCGAGCCATCACAAGCTTGCAAGGAAGCATGATATGTGTCAATCCAAGCGAATCTTCGATGGAGAAGCACATAACTGCAAGGGCAGTTTGATACGCGTGCAAGACAGTTTGAACCTAATAAGGATGTGCATCTCATGCGCCTCATGTTGAAACAACCCAGTGTCCTTCCGGGATTCGGTCTGACTCTGGGGTTTTCTGTTTTTTATCTCAGTCTGATCGTGTTGATTCCACTCAGCGGCCTCTTTTTTAAAACCAGTACGTTGTCGTGGGAACAGTTTTGGGGCGTCATCACCACCCCGCGAGCGATCGCCTCCTACCAGCTGACATTCGGCGTTTCGATAGTCGGTGCGATTATCAACGGCTTGTTCGGATCGATCATTGCTTGGGTGTTGGTCCGGTATCACTTTCCCGGACAGTCACTGGTTGATGCGCTCGTGGACCTTCCCTTTGCACTGCCCACCGCAGTCGCCGGCATTACGCTGGCCGCGATCTATTCGCCGAATGGATGGATCGGGCAGTATCTCGATCCACTGGGTATCAAAGTGGCCTTCACTCCGCTCGGTGTGCTTGTTGCCCTCACCTTCATTGGGTTGCCGTTCGTGGTTCGCACCGTGCAACCGGTACTCCAAGACTTGGATCGAGAGGTTGAAGAGGCAGCCACGACGTTGGGGGCCAACCGATGGCAAACGTTTTGGGCGGTGATCATGCCTGAACTGTGGCCGGCGCTTCTCACGGGAATTGCCATGGCCTTCGCCCGCGCCGTCGGGGAATATGGGTCCGTCATTTTCATCGCGGGCAATATGCCGCTGAAATCGGAAATCACTCCGCTCCTCATCATGACCAAATTGGAGCAGTACGACTATGCAGGGGCCACGGCGCTGGGCGTGGTCATGTTAGTGGCCTCGTTTGTCCTGGCGTTGATGATCAATCTTCTGCAATGGTGGAGCACCGCTCGCCATAGGAATCAATAGAGCCTCATGGAATCAATAAACAGCACCGGTTCAAAAGAGTTGCAGTGGAAAGATTCTCTCACCACCGAGAGCCCGCTGGTCCGTCGGCTGCTCATTGCCGCCGCGTTTCTCTACTTAACGTTTTTCTTATTCGTCCCACTCCTCGCCGTCTTTGTCGAGGCGTTGAAGGGCGGTCTTGCGGCCTATGTCGGCTCCTTTCTCAATGACGATGCTATCGCAGCTATTCAATTAACCCTTCTGGTGGCGGCCGTGGCTGTGCCGCTGAATGCTTTGTTCGGGGTGGCCGCAGCTTGGGCCATTGCAAAATTCGATTTTGCCGGGAAACAGATCTTGATTACATTGATTGATATGCCCTTGGCCGTCTCTCCGGTCATTTCCGGCTTGATTTATGTGCTCCTCTTCGGAGCGCAAGGTTGGCTGGGCCCGTGGTTGTTGGAGAATGACATCAAGATCATTTTTGCCTTGCCTGGTATTGTGCTAGCCACTATTTTTGTGACAGTCCCGTTTGTCGCACGAGAGCTCATTCCGCTGATGCAATCGCAAGGGCGGGAGGAAGAGGAAGCCGCGATCACGCTGGGAGCTTCCGGCTGGCAGACGTTCAGGCGCGTCACGCTGCCGAATATCAAGTGGAGCCTCCTCTATGGAGTCATCCTGTGCAATGCGCGCGCGATGGGAGAATTCGGCGCGGTGTCAGTCGTCTCCGGTCATATCCGAGGATTGACCAACACGATGCCGTTGCACGTCGAAATTCTCTATAACGAGTACAATGCCGTCTCGGCGTTCGCGGTCGCATCGCTTCTGACGCTACTGGCTATTGTCACCCTCGCGGCCAAGGCGATTGTCGAGCGGAAAATACATTCTCCGGCTATCGTCGCCGATCCGATAGCAGGTGTTCAGGCAGGGAGCAGTCGATGAGCATTCAGGTAGACCAGGTCACGAAGCGTTTTGGAACATTTACGGTGTTGAACGATGTGAGCCTTCATGTACGGGAAGGTGAGTTGGTGGCGCTCCTGGGTCCGTCCGGTTGCGGCAAGACGACGTTGCTGAGAATTTTGGCCGGACTGGAACGCCCTGATCAAGGGCGCATCTTTCTGCAGGGCACGGAGGTGACGGATCAGCGGATCAACGAACGTCGTGTGGGCTTCGTCTTCCAGCACTATGCGTTGTTCCGCCACATGAGCGTCGCGGATAATGTCGCATTCGGGTTGACTGTATTACCTCGAGCACAACGGCCTTCTGTGACTCGCATACAAGAGAAGGTTCGTGAACTGCTCGGACTCGTCCAGTTGCAGGCGATGGCCGACCGCTATCCCAGCCAACTGTCCGGCGGACAACGACAGCGCGTGGCGTTGGCCCGAGCGCTGGCCGTGGAGCCAAAGCTGCTCCTGTTGGATGAACCATTTGGGGCATTGGATGCGAAGGTCCGGAAAGAGCTCCGCCGCTGGTTGCGGCGGCTCCATGACGAGTTACATATTACCGGCATCCTCGTGACGCATGACCAGGAGGAGGCGTTAGAAGTCGCCGATCGTGTCGTGGTGATGCATCAGGGCAGGATCGAGCAGGTCGGCACGCCGGATGAGGTGTATGAACATCCGGCGACTCCGTTCGTGTACCAGTTCCTTGGTGATGTCAATGTGTTTCACGGGCGTGTTGCGCAGGAACAGCTCGCACATGGAAGTGTCGGGGCCGAAGCCGTCTTGCCATCGGATGTGCCGGATGAACACGAAGTTACGTTTGTTCGACCACATGACTTGGAAGTCAATCGAAGCCGCACGAATTCTTCACAGCTTGAAGCCAACGTGCGGCACGTGCTTGCGGCCGGATCGCGCGTCAGGATCGAATTGAGCACTCAGGAGTCGGCGCAAGTCATCGAAGTCGAACTGACCAAAGAGCGATATCGTGAGCTCAATCTTCGCGAAGGAGAAGTTGTGTTTGTGCATCCCAGGCATCGACGAGTGTTCAAGTTGCCGCGGCCGTAGATACTGCTTCAGCTATTTCCACACCGCATTCGATCCCACCATAAGTGGTACACTATCGCCGTGAGCGGAGGGCGCTCACGCAGGTGTTATTTGCCGAGGAGAATGTCCATGAGTATCCGATGTCATGCGATCGGGTCATCGATGCTGGTTCTCACGGTCATGTGCGTGTCCGCTGTCTGGGCCGCGCAGTTCGGTACTCCGAAAGAGGACGAAGGCACGCGCATCTTCAAGGCGACGGAACACCCCCACTACAGCGGGCAATTTCATTTGTCAGGTCAGAAGGCGATGTTGATCGGAAGCGTAAAGGATGAGGTTCCCTGGGATCACCTCGATTATGCCGGCAAGCGGCTGACTCCGGTGGCGGGGACGATCGACATTGAGGTGAACGAGGTGACAAACAGCGGCCGAGTAGTCGCCGAGTTTGTCGAGGGTACCAACCGGTATCGGATTGTGTTTGACCGGTTCGCCGCGAAAGCTCCGTTCCAGGACGGTGGCATTGCCACCAGGATCTATGAGCACGGCGATTCAAACAACGGGGATCCTCTGTACCCGAAGACGTGGCTGTATCTCGGAGGGTGGGGTACGGCGACGATGTTCAAGAATGATGCGGTGCTCTATAGGGACTACGATGCCCATTTTATGGTGATGGAACGATCCCGCGATCCCAAGACACACG
>LNFM01009127.1_pt1 | contig 14598 bp, 9 predicted proteins | sample 596031 | NCBI WGS metagenome assembly LNFM01 (sample SAMN04254537, study PRJNA301005) | activated carbon metagenome | isolation source: dual media filters at the Ann Arbor, Michigan drinking water treatment plant | place: USA: Ann Arbor
AGTCCTTCCCGCGGCTGCCATCTGCTCGGCCCTCGTCCAGAGCTGTCCTGTGCCCCCGGCCAACTCAAACACACTGGGCTTGGCCATCTCCCATTTCTTTTCCCACTCCGCCACCTGCGCCTCGCTCAACCGCAACGCTTTCGGACCGATCTCGATCTCCGGCAGGGGTTTGTCGGTCAAGAGCACCGTCAACTCTTCACCCGTTTGGTCGGTCCGGCTTCGGCGCAAAGAGAAGAAGTTCGGCCGATCGTCCTGCCCGGGAATATCGATCAGACGCCCCGCTGTCAGGGCGTTATTCCCCTCATGCGTCCGCGTGGTTGGAAAAATCAGGTAAGGCTCCCCCCGTTCCCCATTCGCATACTGCTCCCGATCAATCACATAGAGATAGCCTGGTTCCGGGGACTCGATCGAGAGCCGAACCTTATCGCCCGGCTTCAACCGGCTTGTCGAGGAGACCCGCTCCGGAATCCATTCCTGGGTCTGCGATTCTTCCTGCACCAGAATCCGCGCCGGCGATGCGTCCTTTCCCGTCGCCGGACGCAACCGCCAGATCGTGACGCCCACCTGCCGTCCGCCCGCCACAGGACGGCCCGCCGCCGGCACCGGATGATACTTCGGCCTTGTCACTGGCGCCGCCGTGGCCGCCGCAGGACGCGCCTGCAGCACCTCCTCGGGCACGATCCCGCGACTCGGCGACTGCGCCCAACCCTGCGGGCAGCATAACAAGAGCCAAATCCATCGCTTCATTTCGTTTCCCTCTCCCATTCTTGTGAGCTATCGCCACTCACCCTGTTGTACGAATGCCGCCCAGTAGTATGGCGCCGCCCATCGCTTCTGCTTTCTCATCGCCAACTGCGCCTGCCGCAACGCTGCCGCCGGGCGCAAGCCCTGTTTCAGCATCTGCCGGTACATCATCACCATCAGGTCAGCCGTCGCTTGGTCATTCACGTTCCAAAGGCTCACCACCACCCGTGGCGCACCCGCGTAGAGGAACGCCCGCGGCAGCCCGACTAAGCCCTCTCCGCGCACGTCCTTACCCAAGCCCGTCTGGCAGGCGCTGAGCACCACGAGATCGGCGCGAAAATTCAAGTCATAGATGTCGTTTACGCGCAGAAAGCCGTCCTTGGCGTCGCCTTTTTCATTGCGAAACGAAAGCAACAGCGCCGAGAGTCCCGGGCGTTCCGGGTCGATGTAGCCGTGCGTGGCGAAGTGCACATACCGGTACTCTGCCAACGCCGGCGACAGCGCAACCGCCCGATTCGCCTTGGCTCCCAGGGCGATCAGGCTCTGCCCTTTGGGGATCAACCTGCCGATCCGTTCGGCTTCCCGCCGCGTGAAGGGCAATTGAGGAACCGCGTCGATGGCCGCCGTACCTCCGGATAAGTGCTCCAGCATCCTCGCAGGCGCCGGGGCGCCCGTGAACACCGGATCTGCAAACATCGCCAAGGATAGAGTGGGCTCCCGGCGATCCCTGCTTTTGTCCCGCAAGAGCGCCAACGCCGAAGCCGATGGCAGGTTGACGGTCTCCATCGTCACCACCAAGGGATCGTTGCCGCCGGGCCGCGGCAGCATGGCGAAAGGCACCCGTTGCAGCGCCCCATCCGCCACCACCACCAAACGCTCGCCGCCCAGCATCTCCGCGGCGGGAGCCAAAATCGAGTCGCTTAAGGCCTGGGCCGCTTGGGCTGTTGCCGCGGCATTTTGGGTTGCCAACGTCTGCAACAGCGCACCCGCCTGGGCTTCCAGGACTTTGCGGCCTGGCAGCGGAAAGCCACGGAAGCCGCTTTGCGTCACGGCCCACACGAAGCTTCTTTCATCGCCCAGCGCGTACTCCAGCAGCACTGTGCCCGCATCAAGCAAGTCGCGCTGCACCCTTTCGATGCCCATAGGCGCGGGCTGCGTCACAGCAACATACCAGGGGCTCGTCTTCCGGAGGGTCTCTTCCAGGCCACGCCGCTCGTTCTCCACTTCCCGAATCTGGGCCAGCAGTGGCTGCGCCTCCGTGCGCCCGTAGACGGGCAAAAGCCGCGCGCCGAGCGCGTTCAGGCGCTCGTTCAGTTCACGCTCCTTCGCTAGCAATTCCGGCGCCGCGTCCATCCGGATGCCTGCTCCGGACTCGGCCAACATGTCCAGCAAGCCTCGCGCCCGCGCCCGTTCGGACATCGTGAACGCCGCCCCTTCCTGGCCCATGCGCATCAAGAGCCCGATGGCGAACTCGTAGTCGTTTTGCCGCCTCGCCAAATACAGCGTTCGGAGTTCCTGTACCGTTGCCTCCCGTCGAATGGCCTCCGCTAAGGTCAGCGATTTTTCGATCTCCTCCCGCGCCAGGGCCAATTGGCCAAGCGACGCCAGCGCGCGGGCCAACGTCGCCATCGCCCGCGCTTCGCCCGCGCGATCACCCATCTCCCGAAAGCTCGCCACGGCCGCTTGCGCTAGCGGTAGGGCAAGGCTCGCTTCGTCTTTGTCGAGCTTCACTACCGCCATCAACTCGCTTACTGCCGCTTCCTGCCGCCGCTGTTGAATCTCCCGCGCCAAGGCCAGCCCTCTTTCGAGCACGGTTTCCGCTTCATTCAATCTCCCCAGCCGGCGCGACGCCTCTCCATGATTGCGGCTGGACTTCGACAGCGACAGCTTATCCCCGGCCTCCTGGTCGATGGCGTCAGACCGAGCGATATGAACAAGGGCTTCAGCCGGGCGATTCAGCAGCAGTTGCGTATACCCCAGCGCCCCTTCCGTATCGGCTTCTCCCCGCTTATCCCCCACCGCCTTTCTCATGGCCAAGGCACTGTTCAGCAGCGACTGGGCCTCGGCGGTATCGCCCAGGCCAAGGTGCGCCATGGCGACATTGTGCAGCAGCAGGCTCTCCCGCCGGCGGTCCCCGGTTGCCCGAACGAGGGGCAGCCCTACTTGGTAGTTCGACAACGCCGCCTGCCAATTCCCCAGGTTCCCTTCGAGAATGCCGAGGTTGTTGAGTACGAGCGCTTCGCCTCCCCGGTCACTCTTCGCCCGGTACAGCGCCAGGGCCTGCTGATAGAACTCGCGTGCCTTAGTGGCCTCCGAAAGCACGTCCCACATACCGCCTTCAAAGTTCCGGATGGTCGCCAGGCGCCGATCGTCTCCGAGCACGGCAAACAGTTGTCCGGCCTGTCCCAGGCTCTCGAGCGCTGGCCGGAACTGCGCCGCCGCCGCCCGCACACTTCCGATGCCGTAATGCACCATCGCCTGATAATAGCGATCCCCCCGGCCTGCAAAGTACGGCAGAGCGGCTGCGTACTCCGTTAGCGCCGTCGTCCTGGCCGCAGCCGTCCGGATTGTCCGGGCTGCTTCGGCCTTCGCAAAGTGGCCGAAGGCCGCCGCGCGTTCGCGCTCTTCCGGTCCTGCCCCGCCCCACTTCAGTACCTGGATCCGGCAAGAGCCTTGCCCCGCCGTCGTCACCTCCAAACGGTACTCGCCCGATTGCGGCGCCACATACACAATCGTCTCCGGTCCCCACGCTCCGTTGGCGGCGTCCATGGTAAACACGGCCCGGCCTTGGGCATCTTGCAATTTGGCAACCACGTCCGTCCCAGCCTGAGTGACAACGATTTCGACGGCGTCGCCAGCGGCCATCGTCCCGCGAAGGACCAGGGGAGCTACCCGGGTCACCGGGCGCTCAGCTTCCCATCCGGCTCGCAGCGTATCGTCCTGGCCGTTGGCCAGTGTCGCCGCAATCAGACCGCAGAGAATAGCGAAACGCCCGGTTTGCCGTGTCATCGTCTGGCTCCTAAAGATACTTGGTCTTCGGAAACGGCTCCGGACCGCGGGCCGACGCTTCCCAATCGTCCTCGCCTTCAAAGATCTGGTCGGTCGACCCGAGGAAGCCGATGGCGGGCTCTACGCCCTTTCGGGAGATCACAACGTCCAGAAAGAACGGGAAGCCGCTGAATATCTCTGGAGGACTTCCCCACGAGATCGATTCCTCCCGCGCCGATACGGGTATCTTTGCGCTGCTGCCCGTCGAAATGAAGTACCCCCCCTTGGCGTTCTGAATCTTCAGCGTGCCGATGTCCCTGGCGCCTTGAATCACGGCAAAAGTTCCGGCGAACGGCTTGGCGGGCATCGGCAGCGCGGTCAGGTTGTACTCCTGTCCAGCGATCGTCAGCGCGTAGGAGACAACGTAGGTCTCGTCGCGCCACCGGAAGATGGTTAGCCCGGCGAACTCCCAGTCCGCCCCATCAACTTGCGCCTTAAACGGACCCACGATGCCATAGTCGGGGCGCGTGGACCCGTAAGTCACCGGCACCGTGACGAAATTGCCCGAATTGCTTTGCAGCGTTACGGTGGAGACCCCGTTGGGACTGGCGAACGCGATAGTGCCCCATAGATTCACGCCACTGCTTACCGAGACCTGGTCACTCGGTGTGGGCGAAACCAGCAGGCGGAACTGGCTCCAGGGAAACGGAAGTTGGGCCGGCTCCTGGTACATGGTTTCGACTGCCGTCTCCTCGATCGGCCCCCGCTCGGACGCTTCCCAATCGTTCTCATCGCCGGGGTTCCCCACGGAAAGCCCCTGATACCCCCCGGTGATCGCGGCGACGCCGGGCGATGTATCGATGTCGAAGATGGTTGGAAAGCCGGTGTAGGTCTGGTTGTTAAAGACCCATTGAATCCCTGACGCGGTGGCGGTGACCGCAATGGCGGGACGGTTGCCGGACGGGTTAAAGGTGATCCCCGAAGTTCCCCAAATCGGGAAGAGCAGCGTGCCGATCGTTGCGTTGGCCTGCTTCACCGTCAGAAGCGAACTGAAGCCCGGTTCTACCGGTCCGGCAACCCCGGAGCAGACATAGCTCACGCCGTCGATGGTCAGTGAGGAGCTAAACACGAACAGACGCTGCCGGAAGAACACCAGCGTGATCCCGCCGAACACCCACTGCTGGTCCGGCAGTCCGGGCTTGCTCAGGGTGATGCTGAAGCCGGCGATCTGGCCGACTCGGGCGCGCGACGAGGAGTAGCTGACCGTCGCCGTACCCGAAGGGCCGGTATCGAGGCCGATCTGGAGAATGTTCGCGGCAGAGGCGTTCGTCCCCAGAAAAAGGCGGCCTAGAAAGGGAATCCCCTGGCTCACGGGGCGGCCCTGCCCCCGCGGCGGGGCGATCGACAGGCGCAGTTCCGCGCTCGGATTGGGATAAGGCAATGAAGGCATAACGACAGTCTCCTCGCTCACCTACTGGTGGCGCAGTTGTAGTAGCTGGCCCGCCATACCGGAAACCCCGGCAGGCAATTGTTTTAACAGTTGACGGACCCTGGCTTCGCGCACGCCCTCCGCGCGTCCCGGTTCCGCAAGAAAGTCTTGTGGCTTTTCTGCCCAAACTACCCAGATTCGTTCGATTCCCGGATTCTGGTCGAACACATACCAGCCCGTTAACGTCGCAGCCACCGGCTCGGCCTGCTGCCCTGATAGCGGATAGACAACGGCGACTTCTGCAGTTGTCTCCGTGAGGGCGTAGAAGTAGCCCGGCCGGGCCGCGCTCAGCCGCAAACGAAATTTCCAACCGGCCTGAAAGGTGTCCGTCACCACGGCCCGATAGGGAAGCAGCGCCGGGTTCTTCTGTGCTTCGATCTCGAAGCGCAGCAATGGCTCGCGGCTGGCCGTCATCCAATGCGAAACCCCATAAGTCAACGCTCCAGCTGCGACCGCCGACCCGCCAGCCAGAAGCCACCTTCGGCTCATGCGCGGCGCCGGAGCGACGATCTCGTCGAGCTGTTCGGCAATCTCCTCCATCGAGCCCAACCGGGCGTTACGGTCCTTCACCAGGCACCGTTCGATCAGGTCGCCCAGTTGCCGGGGAGCGGCCGGGTTGATCGTTTCTACCCGCGGCGGATGCTGGTTCATTACCTGCGAAAGCGTCGTCATGGCGTTCTTGCCCTGGAACGGACGCCGCTTCGCCGTCATCTCGTAAAGGATCACGCCAAGGGCGAAGATATCCGCCCGTCGATCAGCCGGCTGGCCGATGGCGACTTCCGGGGCCATGTAGGTCGGCGTCCCCAGAATCAGATTTTGCTCCGTCGATTGCTCGCCGGTGGTCGAGGTGACCTTCGCGATGCCAAAGTCCAGGACCTTAATGGCACCTCCTTCGGTGATCATGATGTTGGCCGGCTTCAAGTCCCGATGGACGATTCCCGCGGCGTGAGCGCTTGCCAGCGCCAGCGCCGTTTGCCGGGCGATCTCCAGGAGTTCGGCCAGCGGCGGCGGATCCTGTTTCAACAACTCCGCCAGGGTTCGCCCCCGGATGTATTCCATGGCAATGTAGTCAATCTCTCCCGCATGTCCGAACTCATAAATCGTGATGATATTCGGATGCGTCAGCGCGGACGCCGCACGGGCCTCGCGGGCAAACCGGCGCCGCTCGTCGTCGGACTCGTGCCGCGCGTTGAGCACCTTCAACGCGGCCAAGCGGTCCAGCCGCCCGTCCCGCGCCAGGTACACCACGCCCATGCCGCCCGCCCCGATCCGCTCCACAATTTCGTAGTGGCCCAGCTGATGGCCAGCCTGCAGTTCCCGCGAAATCGAGGCCGTCCCCGTGGCTCCCGCTGGAGAGTGATCGATAAACGTAGCCGTCGCGTCTACCCGCTCGAGCAGCGAGTGTACTTCGTCGAGGATCTCCCCGTCGCCTCCCGCCTCTGCGCGCACATAGGCGGACCGCTGGTCAGCGGGAAGTTCGAGAGCGGCTTCCAAAATCTCGCGAACCCGCTTCCATTGCCGCGCGTCAGGCGCCGGACCCATAGAGCCAGATGGTAACAGGATCTGTTGCGTTGCGGAAGTTGTTGCTGGTTGCATGATCGCGCTTGGCCTGCTCACTCTGCCTAGCGCGAAGGCTCCCGCAAATTGGCCACCCTGATATTACTTTTTTTCTACGCGGCTCATTTCGCGCAGCAGCCACAGGCGGGCCGACGCCCAGTACCTGCCTACCGTGCGGGGCGCAATCCCCAGCGCGCACGCGATCTCCTCGGTCGAGAGCCCACCGAAGAAGCGCATCTCCACCACTTGGCTCTGCACGGGGTCCAGCTTCGCTAACCCCGACAGGGCGTCGTCAAGCGCGATTAACTCCACGGCCCGTGGCGCTCCTGGCATGAGCTCTTCGTTCAACTCCACCATCGCTGCGCCCGCGCCGCGCTTGCCGGCGTGCCTCTGGCGGGCGTGGTCCACCAGAATCCGCCGAATCATCTGGCTGCTCACTGCGTAGAAGTGGGCGCGGTCCTGCCACTCCACCTCTGGCCCGCGGATGAGGCGCAGAAACGCTTCGTTCACCAGCGCGGTGCTCTGCAGAGTGTGGTCGTCCCGTTCCCTCGCCAATTGCCGGTGCGCCAGCCGGCGCAATTCGGCATACACCAACGGCGCCAACGCCTCCAGCGCGGAGGCGTCTCCTCCGCTCCAACGCCGCAGCAGCAGCGTCACCTCCTCACTCACCGCTCTTCCATCCGGCGTTCCGCGCCATAAATCGTCAACAGCGGATGCTTCACCCACGCCCGGAACTCATACCCCCCGTTCGGATTCAATCCCGTCACCGGCAGCGTGAACTCTCCGGCCGCGGTGATCGTCCGGGATGGGCCCGGCTGCCAGGGGATCGACCGGTCGCTGGCGTCCAGCCCCACAATGCTCCGGTAATCGAAGCCGGCCTCCAACTGTCCAGCCTTTCCCATGTCGATCAGCTTCCCGGTGAGCGTCGCGGATGTGCCACTCCACCGGCTGCCGCCTGTCTCGACGCGCGGCGGGAGGAACGCTGGCTTGGCGTTCGTGATCTTGAGCACGATCGGGTTCGGCCACTTGCTGTTATCTTGCAGGCGGTGCGTGAACATAGCCCGGATGTGCAGCCCGTCCGGCTCCTGCCGGAAGGTGGGCGCGGGGTTCACCTCCGGCCGGTACTCCAGCACGCGCCCGTTTTGTCCGAGCACTGTCACCTTCGTCTCCGCCGTCGCGGTGACGCTCTGCAAAACGAAATCCCGCCACTGCCCCCGTACCCAGGGCGTATCCTGCTTCACGATCGCGTAAAGCGTGTCCTCGCTCTTCGCTTTGGTGAACCAGATGTTCTGTTCGTTGGTGATCACCCACGGCCGCACGCCATAGATACTCTCCTGGTTCACTTGCATCCACAGCGCCAGTTCCCGCAGTCGCTCTTCCTGTTCGATCGGCAGTTCCCCATCGGGCTTCGGGCCGACGTTGAGCAGCAGGTTGCCACCCTTCGCGCGCGTCTCGACCAGAATGTCGATCACCCGCCCTCCGGACTTGTAGCTTTCATTCTGCGGTTGATACTGCCAGGCCGTCCCCATCGTGAAGCACGCTTCCCAAGCGCCTTCAATCGGCACGCCGGGGACATAGAGCTCCGGCGTCTGGATCGCGCCGCGCGTGACCACGGTCTGCGGCTGTAACTGCCAAGCGAGCTCCCGCAATTGATGCGGCTCTCCGTCGAGAAACACGTAATCAATGGGGCCATATTGGGTCATCAACTCGCGCACCTGCGCTAGATCGAGCGCCATTAGCCCCGGGTTGTTCCGCGGCTGCACCGCCGGGATGTTGCGCTGAATATCAATCTTGTTCTTCCGGAGCCACCAGAAGTCGTCCGGCGAAAAGTACAGGCCGGGCCGAATTCCCTGCGCCGAAAACGCCTCCAGAACCTCCTTGGTAATGTCCCGTTTGAAGGGAGTCTGCATTACGCCGAAGTCCGTCGTTTTCGTATTCCACATGGCGAAGCCGGAGTGGTGTTTCGCCGTGAAGACGACGTACCGAATGCCCGCCAGTTTGGCGAGCGCGGCCCAGTCCTGCGGGTAGAACTTACGGGGGTTAAAGGTCTTCGGCAGGTCATTGTAGAAACGGTCCGTGTAGGCTGTATCGGCGCCAGCCAGCGAGTGGGAAATCACCACTCCGGTCTGCGAGTCCACGCTCCAGTGAATGAACAGGCCGAAACCGAGATCACGAAACTTCTCCAAACGGTCGGGTTGATTCAACGATCCCGGCGGGAGGTCCGGCTGCGCCGACGCCATCATGGCAAATAGACCGAGTGCGAAAACGTTTCTCATGAGTCGCTAGCCTTCAATTCGAAACAGGTGGCGGTCGCCCCGGAGGTAGATCGCTCCGCCGGAGACAGCCAGCGAGGCGAGGGTCCGCTCGCCCACTTCGCTCTTACCGATTTCCTGATAGGTGGTTCCCGGGGCCACCACCGTGCATTCGCCCTCCTCGCTGAGGAAGTAGATCTTGCCCCCCGCGAAGATCGGCGACGCCGAATGGTTGCCGCCGATGCGGTGTTGCCAAGCCAGCTTGCCCGACTTCGCGTCCAGGCAAGTAGCGACTCCGTTGTCGCTCACCATATACAGCTCATCGCCGACCACGATCGGCGAAGGCGTCAGCGGCACAGTGCGAGGGAAGGACCACGCCACCTCTGATTTGGTGACGTTGCCGCGGCCGCCCGGCCGGACCGCGAAAAGCACCGGCTGGAAGAACCCGGAGCAGATGTAGACCAAGCCATGGGCATAAACCGGACGGGGCACGTTCGAAAAGCCGTCGCCATACTCGATGTACCAAAGCTCCTTACCGGTTCGCGCGTCGTAAGCATAGGCATGGTGAGCCCCAGGGCTAATCACTTGGGGCTGGCCATCCACCGAGATCACCAGCGGTGTCGTATACGCCTGGTTGCCCTTGCCCCGCGGCGTCTTCCAACGGATCTTGCCGGTGGCGGCATCGAGGGCAACGACGAACTGGGCGTCGAAGCCATCGCAACTAATGATGAGAAGGTCTTCGAACAAAGCCGGCGAGCCGCCCGGCCCGTGCTGCGGTTCATACTTCAAGACCTGTTTCCAAAGGATCTCTCCCTTCGTGTTCAGGCACGCCGTGCCGTAGAAACCGAAGTGGACGAACAGGCGGTCTCCCTGCACGATCACGGTTGGCGAGGCGAAGCTGTTCTTGGCGTGGATGCCCGGCCCCACATCCTTGACGCGAAAAACTTCCGTGTCGAGAGTAATCTTGCCGGAACCGGTATCGATTCCCAGCAGGCGCAGCGAGGCGTTCTTCTCCGTAGCCGTAGTGAGATACAACCGCCCATCAACAATAGCTGGGCTCGACCAGCCGGAGCCCGGAATGGGCACTTTCCAACGGACGTTTTTCGTCTCGCTCCAATTCGTAGGCAGGCTTTTCTCTGACGAATGGCCCTGGCCGCCAGGACCGCGGAATTGGGGCCAATCTTCCGCCAACAGTGGAGCCGTCAAGAGTTGACCGAGCAAGGTTCGCCGTCGCATTCCTCCCATTGGATCACAGGGACGCCGCTATTCTGGTGGGTATGGATTTGGCCGCTCCAACTCCCCAGTCGCTCTGGGTCGAGCTGACCTCCCGCTGCCCTTACGACTGCATCTTCTGCTCGCGCAAAAGCGAACGGGGCTTCGGCCAACATATGGACTTCGCGCTGTATGAATCGTTGATCGGGCAATTGGACCGGCCGGAAGTGATCCGGTTGAACTACTCCGGCGAATCGCTTCACTACCCCCAACTGGCCGCGGCGATCCGCCTGGCCCGCGGGACCGGGGCGACGACGGAAATCGTATCGGCGTTGGGCTCCGCGCCGATGAGCGCGGTGGAGGCGCTGGTCGATGCCGGGCTTCATCGCCTTTCGGTGTCGATTCACACCATGCAGTCGAGCCAGTTTCGGCAGATCTACGGCCGCGGCGACATCACGGAGATCACCGAGCGGTTGGAACATTTGGCACACTACCAAGCCATCCGCGGGGTAAACCATCCATCCGTGGACTTCGCGTTTGTGGCGATGGAGTCCAATGTCGCCGAGCTCGCGAACGTGGCGGCCTATGCCGCGCGAACGGGCATTCCGCACATCTCGATCCACCCGGTGATTCGGCGCGGGGTAGCGCCGGGTTCGTTTTGGGGCGAACTCGATGACGCCGGCCATCTGCGGCAGGAGTTCGCCGAGCGGGTGCTCGCCCAAGCCAGGACCGTGGAGAGCCACCACCCTGGCGTGACCATTCAAGTTGCCCGGCCGGAAGAGCCGGCTCCGCCGTCGCTGCGCGGTATCACCACCTGCGAGCAAAACCCCTGGGACACCATCCATGTCCTCGCCGATGGACGGGTCGTGATCTGCGAAGTGCAGGACCGGACGGAGGTAGGCGATCTGCGGGAACAGTCACTGGCAGCAATCTGGCACGGGCCGCGCTATCAGGAGTTTCGCCGGCAGTACGCCGACGGCGGACATCCCGGCTGCCGCGCCTGTCCTTGGCGGCGAACCATTCCGGCTGGCACGCCCGCTCGAATTCTGGTGCGCGGCTGGCATCCGCCGCACGGCGATCCGGTTCATTGGGCCACGGCCAGCGCAGGGTTGGCCGTGGGCAGCCTCGCCGGCGTGTCCGCCATCCATCTGGCCGGCATCCTGCCTCCCGCGCCCGAGGGACAATCGGCCAACACCCTATCGATTGTGTCCGGCCAAGCCGAAGCCGTCACCATCACGAATGAGGGCAGGGAACTGCTGCCCTTTGCCATTAAGCTGGCCAAAGCCGACACGCTGCGCTTTGAAACAACCCATCGCTATGCCCCGGCCGAACGGGGCACCGGTTCCGATATCCGGCAACTCGGCTTTGGCCTGAGCGAATTCTCCTTGGAATACGACATGCCGCGTCGCCAGGGAGTCAGCCGCTTGTTCTCCGCGCTCCGGCGGGCCGAGGGCGCCGCGAAGCTGCGGATCGCTACGCGATGGCGCCGCCCGCTCGATTCGGCGAATCAGGAGTTTGGGGTGTCGATCGTCATCCCGGCCCGCGACACCCCGGACCTGCTCGGTCCGGCGCTGGAGGCGGCCCAGGCGGCCCGCCGCCACCTGGCCGAGCCGAGCGAAGTCATCGTAGTGCTCAGCGGCTCGCCAGCCCATGTCGAATGGCCGCGCCAGGTTTCGGGCGTCCGGTGGTTGATCATGGAGCAGCCCTTAAATTTCGCCGCCGCCATCGAGCGCGGGCTGCGCCTGGCGCGGCATCCCTGGGTCTATCTGCTCAATAGCGACATGCGTTTGGATGAACACGCGCTGACCCCGCTGCTGCCGCTGCGCCGGAGCAATACCTTTGCAATCGGGTCGCGAATCCGTATGGAAGACCGGAGTCTGCGGGAAACCAATTGGACTGACCTTCGCCTGCCGCCCGGCGATGCTGTCGAACTCGTGGAGCGCGACCCGTCGGCCCTGCGCGAACCCCGCGGCTGCTTCTACGTGGGTGGCGGCTCGGGACTTTTCCGGCGAGCACTCTTGCAGAAGATGACGCGACGCAGCCAGGCCTATGCGCCGTTCTATTGGGAAGACGTGGAGTGGGGTGCGTTGGCCTGGCGCTACGGATATCAATGCCTCTTCTGCCCTACGTCCGAGGCCGTGCACAGCCATCGTCAGACCATCGGACGTTTCTACAGCGAGCGGGAGGTGGCCCGCGTGTTTGAACGAAACCGGCTGCTGTTCCATCTGCGGAATCTCCAGCGCATCGAGCATTTGGAGCAGCGCCTGCTTTCGCTCGACGACCTCACCTGGGCCGAGTTGTCCCGGCCAGGCATTCTCCGCCGTTTGGCTTGGTCGCGCGCGCTCACGTTCCTAGCGCCCTATCAGGAAGACGTTCTGTTTGATCGCTGGAAGCTCACGTCATCCGTTTGAGGACGGCGATCTGCCCCGCGTGGTACAGCGTGTGCTGAATCACCCCGTGCAGCAGAAAGTAGACGTCATACGCCTTGCCCGGTACGGCCGCATCCAGGTCCGCCTTTTCTATCGAGGTCAGTAGAACCTCGCAGGCCGCCCGGAGCCGCTCGCGAGCAGCGGACCAGTCTTGCGGAGGCGGCCAATCGTCATCGCCCAGCAGCAGCGCAGGATCGCCGTGTAGACGCCGGTCAGCCGCTTCCATCCACGCCGCGATGTGCAGCGTCAGCTCCGCAATCGAATGACCTCCGCCTGCGGGCCGCGTGGCGGCCTGTTCCGTCGTCATCCCGGAGAGTAGTTCGAAAACGGCATCGCCATGCCACGCTTCGCCGTAGACGGCCCGCCGCAATTGATCCGCAATTCGATAGTTTTCCCGCATCTCTCCTCCATCGTAATTCACGGCCTCGCGCTGCCCGCGGAACAAGCGTAGGATACCCGCGGTCCTGTTTAGACCGACTGAGCGCCGATGAAAAAACCTGATGTTGATCGGGAAGCTGACGCTGCCGGACGGCAAGACGGCCACTTACAACTATCACTACGACAAACAGTAACGAACCGGGGTAGCTATCCGGCCAACAACGTCTTGCGGAGCCAGTCGAGGGCTTGGATTACCGCCAGACTGCGAACGCGGTGACGGTCCCCAAACAGCTTCAACTGCCGGCAGTGGACATGCCGGGGGGTGGCTAGCCCGGCGTAGCAGAGGCCGGACTGTTCTCCTTCGGCGTAGCCGGTCAACGAGAGCGCGTATGTGGCGCCGGTAAGGTCCCGCGCCCCTTGGGCCATGGCAATGGCTACCGGCTCGGAGACAGCGGTATGGGCGCTGAGCACGGCGGGATCGACGCCGAGAAGCTTCGTTTTCATCGCGTCGGTATAGGTTTGAAAGCCGCCCAAATAGTAGGCGCTGCTGCCAGAGGTCTCGGTGACGCGGCCACCCAGCAGCCCGGCGGTGATGCTCTCCGCCGTAGCCAAGGTAGCGTTCTGCTCCCGCAGCAGGCGGCCGACGGTAGCTTCGAGGGTGGCGCCGTCGGAACTGTAAATCCGATCCCCAAGTAGTTCGACGATGGGGTCGGCCACGGCGGCCAGCAACTGCTCGGCTTCGGCTTCCTCATCCGTCCGGGCGCGGAAGTGAATGTGCACGTCGCCCGGTGCGGCGAGGATGGTGGTGACGGGGTTCGTGTACTGCGTGTAGATCGGGGCGATCAGCGAATCGAGATCGCTTTCGCCCATTCCCGTCACGCGATACCAGCGCGTGCGAATCACGGACGGTGGAATCAACTGACGAAGCCGCGGCAGGATTTGCTCCTGCACCATCGGTTTCAACTCGCGCGGCGGGCCCGGAAGCAGCGCGACGTAGCGGCCCTCGGCCGCGGCGATCCAAAGGCCGGGTGCCGTACCGTTCGGGTTGGGAAGAACCTCGGCGCCGGCCAGGACGTTCGCTTGGCGGCGGTTATTCTCGCTGGGCGTCCGGCCAAATTTCGAAAAACGCTCGATGATCGCCTCCCAGATCGCCGGGTCAAAGGACTGCTCCCGGCCGAGCGCCGCAGCGCACGCATCGCGGGTGACATCGTCTTCGGTGGGCCCCAATCCCCCGGTGAGAATCACGAGTTCCGAACGGGAGGAGCTGCTGCGGATCTCGTTCGTCAACCGCACGCGATCATCCCCGATAATGCACTTGGCCACAACTTCGATGCCCAGGTCATTCAGGTGCTGCGTGAGATAGAGCGAGTTGGTATCGACTTTTCCGGGGGTGAGCAGTTCGCTGCCCACGGCGATAATTTCGGCGTTCATAGGAGTTAAGAGATTGGCCGGCCGGGGATGCCGACGTCCAGCCGGTAAATCGTGTTGGTGGTGGAGATGGCCATGGCGCCGGACGGCGTGAAGGCAAGGCCAACCATGCCGGGACCGC
>LNFM01005048.1_pt1 | contig 14597 bp, 17 predicted proteins | sample 596031 | NCBI WGS metagenome assembly LNFM01 (sample SAMN04254537, study PRJNA301005) | activated carbon metagenome | isolation source: dual media filters at the Ann Arbor, Michigan drinking water treatment plant | place: USA: Ann Arbor
TCGGGCGTGGCCACCGCGTCGATGATGCGCGGGCCGCTGACGGGCCCGACGCGCGCGCCGGCCACCCGCGCGGCGCGGGCCTGGCTGCCGGAGATCGACGCTGCACTCACTTGCATGAGGCGATCGTGCCTCAGGACGCCTGATTCTGCACGTTATTTTTTCGGTTCGGCCGGCGCCTGCGCGCCTGCGCCGGACTCGGCGCGCAGGGTTTCGCGCCAGGTCTCGACGTCCGCCGCGGCATAGCCCGGCGGATGGGCGGCAGCCGCGGCGCGCACCACCGCCGCCTGGCGTTCGGCCATCGCCTGCTGACGCAACCAGTCGATGAGCTGGGGCCGGACTTCCTCGAGCGGCGGCACCCGCCCGGGCACCAGCGCGCCCCGCTGCACGAGGTGAAAGCCGGCGTCGGTTTCGACCGGGCCGACCGGCTTGCCCTGGGGGGCGTTCAGCAGCGCCCGTCGCACCTCGGGCTTCAATTCCTCGGGCGCCAGCAGGCCCATGTAGCCGCCATTCGCGCGGCTCGGCCCATGCGCCGACTCGCTGCCCGCCAGTTCGGCAAAGGCGCTCTTGCCGGCCAGCAGGGCTTCGAGGAGTTCGCGTGCCCGGGTGCGGGCGGCGTCGCGGGCGGCGCTGTCGCCGGCCGGCGCCTCGATGAAGATCTGCCAGACCGGCAGACGATCCGGCACGGTCAGGCGCGCCTGCTGTTCGCGGTAGACGCGCTCGATGTCGGCTTCGGTCGGCGCCGGCAGATCCGCGCCCGCCGCTTCCCGTTCGAGATAGCGGGCGGCGACGACCTGCTCGGCCGCCTGGCGCGACGCCCGGGCGACGGCCGGGTCCTGCGTCAGCCCGGCCGCAGTGGCCGCGGCGACCAGCACCTGCACCTGGCCGCGCCGCTCGGCGAAATCCGCAAAGGCGTCCGCGTCCTCGAGCAGCGCCCGGCGGCGGTCGGCGGACATCGCGGCAAGCGCGGCACGCATGTCGTCGAGCCCCTGTTCCTGGCCCGGCGCGGCGCCCTGTATTGCCACCGCAGCGGGCCCGGCCGGCGGCGCCGGCCAGTGGGCCGCGCCCCAGCCGATGGCGATCCCGAGACCCAGCAGGGCAATCCACTTCAGCATCGTCATCACGTCCGTTCCTGTTGCTGGCAGCCGGCGACCGCGGGCCCCGGCGCGCGGGTCGTCAGACTTAATGCTTGGCGTATAATCGGTTCGGTGAACAACCTCGCTCGCAATCGTAACACCAGCCAGGGCGCGGGCGACGCGGCCGGCCGCGCGGTCGCGGGTGCGGGCGAGCGCAACGCAGGGCAGCGACATCGGGCATGAGCGACAACCACCTTGCGATCCTGTTCGCCGACATCAGCGGCAGCACTCAACTGTATGAACTCCTCGGTGACTCGGATGCCCGGATCCGGATTGCCGACTGCCTGCGCCGCCTCGAGGAAGTCGTCGTCGAGCACGGCGGCCGCGTCGTGAAGACGATCGGCGACGAAGTGATGTGCACCTTCCCCGAAGTCGAGCCCGCGGTGATCGCCGCCTGCGGCATGCAGGAGATGTTCAACGACAGTCTCGTCGAGGAAACCGACGGCGGCCAGATTTCGCTGGCCATCCGCATCGGCCTGCATGCCGGCCCGACGCTCGTCGAATCGACCGACGTGTTCGGCGACGCGGTCAACGTCGCCGCCCGCATGGTCGCGCAGGCGAAGGTCGGGCAGATCATCACCACCCGCATCGTCGTCGACCAGCTGCCCTCGCTGCTGCGCGGCAACACGCGCCTGATCGACCACGCGCCGGTCAAGGGCAAGAAGGACACGTTCGAGCTGTTCGAGGTGATGTGGCAGCAGGACGACGTCACCCGCATGTCGCCGGACATCGTCGTCAAGCCCTCGCGCCGCGCGCGCCTGACGCTGAGTTACGGCGGTGAGACCATCATCGTCAACGACGATCGCCCGCAGGTGGTGCTGGGCCGCAGCAAGACGGCCGACGTCACGCTGCAGGAATCGCTGGCCTCGCGACTGCACGCACGTATCGAGTACCGGCGCGGCAAGTTCGTGCTGATCGATCAGAGCACCAACGGGACCTATGTCCGCAGCGAGAACGACCATGCCTTCCTGCGGCGTGAAGAAGCCCTGCTGAACGGCCGCGGCGAAATCAGTCTCGGCCGCCCTTTCGCGGAGCAGCCGCAGGACCTCGTCGCCTACGAAGTCCTGGGCCCGGCCACCTGATCGCACCGCGGAGTCCTGCCCCTTGATCCTCCCCGACGCCCGCGCGCATCGCGCGACTGCACACTGATGCGCTGGCAGTCCGTCTCGGCGACCGATGTCGGGCTCGTACGTCGCGTCAACGAAGACTCGCTGCTCGATCGGCCCGACATCGGCGTGTGGGCGATTGCCGACGGCATGGGCGGACATTCGGCCGGCGACCTCGCGAGCCAGATGCTCGTCGAGTCGCTCGGCCGCCTGCGCGCGCCGGCCGATCTCAGCACCTTCGTCGATTTCGCCGAGCACAACATCCTGGCCGTCAACGATCGCCTGCTCGATCTCGCGCGCTTCCGTCACCAGGTCATCGGCAGCACGATCGTCACCCTGTTGATGACCGGACGGCACTGCGCGTACCTGTGGGCGGGCGACAGCCGCCTGTACCGCCTGCGCGACGGCACACTCGAGCAGCTGACGACCGATCACTCGCAGGTCGAGCAGTATGTGCAGCAGGGCCTGCTGTCGCGCGAGGATGCGCAGAACCATCCCGACAACAATCTGATCACGCGGGCGGTCGGTGCCACCGATGCCCTGTATCTCGACTGCGACATCGCGGCACTCGCGCCCGGCGATCGCTTCCTGCTGTCGTCCGACGGGCTCGACAAGCACGTCTCGAGTGACGAGATCGCCGACGGTCTGCGCCGTTTCGAACTGCCGCGCTGCGCGCGGCACCTGATCAACCTGGCGCTCGAGCGCGGCGGCACCGACAACGTCTCGGTCTGTCTCGTCGAGATCCTCGCCGACTGAACGCGGCCCGAACACCATGAGCAAATCCCTGGTTCGCGCACTCGCGCAGGCCTACGCCGAACAGCGCGTCGATCGCCGCACGTACATCCACGAACGACGCCGCCTGATCGACGAGGCCGTGGCCGGCATCGACTCCGCGCCGCCGGCCGTACTCGAACCGTCGCCGTCGTCGCTCGATCCCACCGACGTGACGATCCAGTTGCCTCGCCATCTCGCCGACGAATCCCAGGAACAATCACCGTGAGCAACGTCAATCCGGCCGAAATCGCCAAATTCTCGGCGCTGGCGGCGACCTGGTGGGACCGCGAGGGCAGCAGCCGCACGCTCCACGACATCAATCCGTGTCGCGTCGGCTTCATCACCGAACAGGTCGGACTGCGCGGCCGCCGCGTGCTCGACGTCGGCTGCGGCGGCGGCATCCTGAGCGAAGCGCTGGCGGTCGCGGGTGCGGTGGTCACCGGCATCGATGGCAGTGCCGACTGCATCGCCGCCGCGCGCGAACACGCGGCGCTGACGGGGATGACGATCGACTACCAGGCGATCACCGTCGAAGCGCACCGGCCGGCGCAGCCCTACGACGTCATCACCTGCATGGAACTGCTCGAACACGTCCCGGCGCCCGCGGCGCTGCTCGCGGCCTGCCGCGAACGGCTCGGCGACGAGGGCGATCTGTTCGTCGCCACGCTGAACCGCACGCCGAAGTCCTACGCCGCGGCGATCATCGGCGCGGAGTACGTGCTGAAACTGCTACCGCGCGGCACGCACGACTACCGCACGTTCATCCGGCCCTCGGAACTGGCCCGATGGCTGCGCGAAGCAGGCTTCGAGCTGGTCCGCACCGCCGGCATGCACTACAACCCGTTCACGCGCCAGGCCAGTCTCAGCCGCGATCTCGACGTCAACTACCTGGTCCATGCGCGGGTCGCGCGATGAGGACCGGGCCGCGCGGCGCGCTGCACGCGGTGCTGTTCGATCTCGACGGCACACTGCTCGATACCGCCCCGGATCTCGCTGCCGCGCTGAATCGCACGCGCACCGCCTATGGGTTGCCGCCGCTGCCGTATGCCGACATCCGGCCGTGGGTGTCACACGGGTCCTACGCCCTGACGCGTCTGGGTTTCGACTATGCCGAGGACAGCGCGGAGTTCGAGACCGCGCGGCTCGCGCTGCTCGACGCCTATCACGCGCACGTCGCCGACGACACGACGGTGTTTCCGGGCATCGATGCGCTGCTCGCGGATCTGCGGGCGCGCGAGATGCGCTGGGGCATCGTGACCAACAAGCCCGGCTGGCTCACGACGCCGCTGCTCGCGCGGCTCGATCTCGCGTGGGCGCCCGGCTGCGTGATCAGCGGCGACACCCTGCCCGAGCGCAAACCGCATCCGGCACCGCTGCTGCATGCCGCAGATCTCCTCGGCTGCGCGCCGGCGCGCTGCCTGTATGTCGGCGACGCTGCGCGCGACATCGAGGCCGGCCAGCGGGCCGGCATGCAGACCCTGGCTGCGTCGTATGGCTACATCGGCCCCGGCGAAGATCCGGCGAGCTGGGCCGCGACCGCGATCGTCGACAGTCCGGCGGCGATCTCCGCGTGGCTTGCGCGGCACGCCGCTGCCTGCTGAACGATGACCAGCGCGCCGGGCCAGCCGCTCGATGATTACCTGCCGCAGCCGGGCACCGATCTCTACTACGCCCATCTGTATGCACCCGCGCCGCTGCGGCCGACGCTCGCGCTGATCGAAGCGCTGCGCGGCGAGATCGCGCGCGTACCCGCGAGTTGCTCGAACGCGGACATCGCGGCGACGAAACTCGCGTGGTGGCGCGAGGAAATCGCGCGGCTCGACGCGGGACAGCCGCGTCATGCGCTGTGCATTGCCCTGCTGCCGCAGCGCGCGACACTGCCGGCGCTGCCCGCGGCGGCGCACGCACTCATCGACGGAGTCGGCGCGCTGCTCGACATCACGCGTCACCCGACGCGTGCGGCGCGCAGTGCCGCCTTCGACGCGGCACACGGCCCGTTGTGGGAACTGGTCAATGCGCTGACGACGCCGCTGGCCCCCGACGCGGCACGCGCCGCGCGCCAGCTCGGCAGCCGCATCGAAGAGGCCTATGCGCTGCGCGATACGCGCCGCTTCGTCGGCAGCGGCGCGGCCTTGCTGGCCCAGGAGACCGTGCAGTTCATCGAGGTGCAGCTGGCCGGCGCGACGCTCTCCGATGCGCAGTGGTATGCGCGCGTGATTGCCCACGACATCGACCAGTGCCTCCTGGCGCTCGACGCTCAGCTCGCCGCGCTGCCGGCACGACGACGCCTGCGCCCGCTCGCGACGCTCGCACGACTCGCGCGTGCCACGCTCATCGAAGTGCGGGATGACGGCTGCCAGGTCTGGGAACAGCGCGTCGAGCTGACGCCGCTGCGCAAACTCCTGATCGCGCTGCGCGAACGCGCGGGCCTATGAGGGCCGCGCGTTCGCCACGGGCCGCTGCCACAGCAGCCGCGCGCGCAGGCGCCGGAACGAGGTGTCGTCGAGCATGTCCGGCGTGATGACGAGCGGGAACGCGCCGCGCGTCGAGCGCAGTCGCAGGAACGTGCACCATGGCGTGACAATCGCGCCGGGCGCGAGTGTTGCGGCGTCCCGGCTGCCGTCTCGCCATTGGAGCTGCCATTGCCCCGCGCTGTCGTAGAGCACGGCCATCAGCTGCGACTGCCACCGCTGCCGCTCCGCGCGCAGCAGATGCTGATGGAGGAGCAGCGCACCCACGAGCAGCAGGCCGGACCACGTCAGCCCGCAGGCAAGGACGACCAGCACACCGGCGATCCCGTGCACCAGACCCAGCGCGATTTGCTGCCGCGGCGAGTCTGCGGGGACGATGCGAACGGCTGCAGCTAGCGTGGCCATGGCCGCTAGAGCATAACAGAGCCCTCCTGCGCGGCTTGAAATTTCCGGGCCCGGACAAGATACTGGCCGGTGCCCGTCCCTTGCCGGATCGTGATTCGACGACGGGTCCCCAGAGCCACTCCAGACCCCCGAAAGACCGGCACAGCATGAGCGACCAAGCTGCAAGCACTGGCCCCGATCAGAAGCCGCAGGCGACACCGGCCCCAAGCCCCGAACCGGCCGCGAGGCCGAAGGAAATTGGCGGCCCGCGCGGCCCCGAACCCACCCGCTACGGCGACTGGGAACGCAAAGGACGCTGCGTCGACTTCTGAGCCCGCGCCCGACGCCACCCGCGCGCCCCTGGTGCCCGGATCCGATTCAGACCACGACACGTAGACGATGACATGAGCAATCGACCGCTATCGCCGCACTTGCAAATCTATCGACCGCAGCTCACGAGCGTGCTGTCGATCACCCACCGCATCACCGGCATCCTCCTGTCCCTCGGCACACTGGTGCTGCTGTTCTGGCTGTCGGCCGCCGCGAGCGGGCCCGACGCGTATGCAGCCGCGCAGTCGGTGCTCGACATGGTCATCGTCAAACTCGTGCTCGTCGGCTGGACCTGGGCCTTCTTCTACCATCTCTGCAACGGCCTGCGGCACCTGTGCTGGGACGCCGGCTGGGGCTTCGAACTGAACAATGCGTACGCGTCCGGCTACACGGTGCTGGGCGTGTCGATCGTGGTGACGCTGCTCGTCTGGGGCTACGTCCTGGCGGCGCCGGGAGGTGCGGCATGAGCCTGCGCAGCGATCTCGGCCGGGTCAAGGGACTCGGCAGTGCGAAGGAAGGCGTCGGCCACTGGCGTCTGCAGCGGCTGACCGCGATGGCCCTCGTGCCGCTCAGCCTGTGGTTCGTGATGAGCCTGCTGTGCGTGTTCAACGACAGCCATGCGGACGTCGTGGCGTGGGTGTCGGCGCCGCACGTGACGGTGCTGCTGATCGCGCTGTCCGTGGCGCTGTTCTGGCATCTGCAACTGGGTCTGCAGGTGGTGATCGAGGATTACGTGCACGCACCGTGGAAACAGATCGCGCTGCAGTTCGGGATCCGTGTCGGGGCCGGGTTGGGCGCGCTGATCGCCATCGTGTCCATTTTGAAAATTTCGTTAGCACTGGGTTGATCGATGACCTCCTACCGGATTGTTGAACACAAGTACGACGTCGTCGTCGTTGGCGCCGGCGGCGCCGGTCTGCGCGCGACGTTCGGCATGGCGGCCGAAGGCCTGAAGACGGCCTGCATCACCAAGGTGTTTCCGACACGCAGCCACACCGTGGCCGCGCAGGGCGGCATGTCCGCCGCGCTCGGCAACATGGGCCCGGACGATTGGCGCTGGCACATGTACGACACCATCAAGGGCTCCGACTGGCTCGGCGACCAGGACGCGATCGAATACATGTGCCGCGAAGCCCTGCCGGCGGTGATCGAACTCGAACACTACGGGGTGCCGTTCTCGCGCACCGAAGACGGCCGCATCTACCAGCGCCCGTTCGGCGGCATGACGACGAACTACGGCGAAGGCACGGCGCAGCGCACCTGCGCCGCCGCCGACCGCACCGGTCATGCGATCCTGCACACGCTGTACCAGCAGTCGCTGCGCTTCAACGCCGAGTTCTTCATCGAATACTTCGCGCTCGATCTCATCATGGACGACGACGGCGTGTGCCGCGGCGTGATGGCGTGGAATCTCGAAGACGGCACGCTGCACGTCTTCCGCGCCCACTCCGTCGTGCTCGCGACCGGCGGCTATGGCCGCGCGTATTTCTCGTGCACGTCGGCCCACACCTGCACCGGCGACGGCAATGCGATGGTGCTGCGCGCGGGGCTGCCGCTGCAGGACATGGAGTTCATCCAGTTCCATCCGACCGGCATCTACGGCGCGGGCTGCCTGATCACCGAGGGCGTGCGTGGCGAGGGCGGGTATCTCACGAACTCCAAGGGCGAGCGCTTCATGGAACGTTATGCGCCGAACGCGAAGGACCTCGCCTCGCGCGACGTCGTGTCGCGCTCGATGACGATCGAAATCCGCGAAGGCCGCGGCGTCGGCGCGTTGTCCGATCACATTCACCTGCATCTCGAACACCTCGGCGCCGAAGTGATCGACGAGCGCCTGCCCGGCATCGCCGAGTCGGCGAAGATCTTCGCGAACGTCGACGTGACCCGCGAGCCGATTCCGGTGCTGCCGACCGTGCACTACAACATGGGCGGCGTGCCGACCAATTATCACGGCAATGTGGTCACGCTGAAAAACGGCAACCCCGACAGCGAAGTGCCGGGCCTGATGGCGATCGGCGAAGCAGCCTGCGTGTCGGTGCACGGCGCGAACCGTCTAGGCTCGAACTCGCTGCTCGACCTCGTGGTGTTCGGGCGCGCCGCCGCGAAGCGCTGCGCGGCGGAGATCAAGCCCGACACCGCGCACCCGTCGCTGCCGAAGCACGCCACCGACAAGCTGCTCGAGCGCTTCGATCGTCTGCGTCATGCGAACGGCAGCGAGCCGACGTCGAAGCTGCGCAACGACATGCAGCGCACGATGCAGAACTACGCCGCGGTGTTTCGCACCGGCGAAACGCTGACCGAAGGCGCGCAGAAGATGGACGAAGTCTTCAAGGCCTTCGAGCACGTGAAGGTGACGGACCGCTCGCTGATCTGGAACACCGATCTGATCGAGACGCTCGAACTCGACAACCTGCTCGGCAACGCGATCACCAGCATCCGGGCGGCCGAGAACCGCAAGGAAAGCCGCGGCGCGCATGCCCGCGAGGACTACCCGGATCGCGACGACGTGAACTGGCACAAGCACACGCTGACCTGGTTCAACGACGCCGGCAAGGTCGACTTCGACTACCGGCCCGTGCACATGTACACCCTGACCGACGAGGTCGACGTCGTGCCGCTGAAGAAGCGCACGTACTGACCGCGCCCCAGAACGCCCGAGGAATGTATGGCTGAGTTCAGCTTACCGAAGAATTCGCAGGTCAACCCCGGCAAGACCGTCAAGGCGGCCGATGGCGCGAAGCGCAGCAAGCGCATCAGCGTGTACCGCTGGGATCCGGACAACGGCGAGAACCCGCGTCTGGACACCTTCGAGATAGATCTCGACAAGTGTGGCCCGATGGTGCTCGACGCGATCATCTACATCAAGAACGAACTGGACCCGACGCTCGCGTTCCGTCGTTCGTGCCGCGAAGGCATCTGTGGCTCCTGCGCGATGAACATCGACGGTACCAACACGCTGGCATGCACGAAGGCCATCGAGTCGGTGCAGGGCGACGTCAAGATCTATCCTCTGCCGCATATGGAAGTGCAGAAGGATCTGGTGCCCGATCTGAGCCACTTCTACGCGCAGTACGCCTCGATCAAGCCGTGGTTGCAGACCGAGACGCCGGCCCCGGATCGTGAGCGCCTGCAGTCGAAGGAAGACCGCGAGAAGCTCGACGGCCTGTATGAGTGCATCCTGTGCGCGTGCTGCTCGACGAGCTGCCCGAGCTACTGGTGGAACGGTGACCGCTACCTCGGCCCCGCGATCCTGCTGCAGGCCTATCGCTGGCTGGCCGACAGCCGCGACGAAGCCACCGGCGAACGCCTCGACAACCTCGAGGATCCGTTCCGTCTCTATCGCTGCCACACCATCATGAATTGCGCGAAAACCTGCCCGAAGGGTCTGAACCCGGCGAAGGCGATCGCGGAAATCAAGAAGATGATGGTGGCCCGCACGCTGTAAGCCGCCGGGATGGCCGTGACGAAGCGGATGTTGTGGCGATGCCGTCGCGGCATCCGCGAACTCGATCTCGTCTTCGGCCGCTTTCTCGAGCGCGGACTCGACGCGCTCTCCCCCGAGGATCTCGACGGCTTCGAGCGTCTGCTCGACCAGAACGATCTCGACATCTACGACTGGCTGATGGGCCGCACCGTGCCGCCGACCGAAGAATTCCGGCGCCTGATCGCGCAATTGCACGCGCTGACACCATGAGCCAGTCGCTCGCCGAATTCGTCGCACCGGTGCCTGCGGCCGGTCACGCCGGGCCAGATGCCAAGGCGTGCCTGGATGCCCTGCGCGTGCTGCGCGTCGGCGGCGAGGAGGCGCGCAGCTTCCTGCATGCGCAGTTCACCGCCGATCTGAAACGCCTCGATTCGCAGCACGGCGGACTCGCCGCGTGGTGCACGCCCAAAGGCCGCGTGCTGTACCTGATGCACGTGCTGAACATCGGCGACGCGTGGCTGCTGCTGGTGCCCGCGAGCGAGGCGGCCGCGCTGTTGAAACGCCTGCGCATGTACGTGCTGCGCGCGAAGGTGACGCTCGAAGACCTGGGCGCGGACTGGAGCGTGATGGGCCAGGCGGTGGCAACGGCGCACGCCCTCCCCGGCAACCTCACGCGCAGCGGTGAGTGCTGGACGCTCGCGTTGACGTCAACGCTGCAGGTCGTGCTGGGCCCGCACGCCGGGGTCATTGCGCAGTGGACCGCGAACGCAGCACCTGCGGTTGACCAGGTCGCCTGGGAGCGCCTCGAAATCGACGCTGCGCTGCCGCGCATCACCGGTGCGCTTGTCGAGCGCTTCCTGCCGCAGGAACTCGACCTCGAGCGCCTGCAGGGGCTGCATTTCGACAAAGGCTGTTATCCGGGACAGGAAGTGATCGCGCGCCTCAAGTACCGTGGCCAGGTCAAATCGGGCCTGCGGCGCGGCGTCTGCGCGGGCACCGTCGAGCCCGGCGACAAACTCTATCGTGCCGACACCGCCGCCGCGGTCGGCGACGTGCTGCGCGTGGCGCCCGACGGCGATCACACGCAGGTGCTCGCCGTGCTGAGCTTCGAGGCGGCCGCTGACGAATTGCACGCGCGCGACGCGCAGGGTCCCACGCTGCGCTTCGACGCGTGAATGCCGGGACGGGCCCACACGGGCGCGTCCTGACGCCCCCCGACTACACCCCCGCCTGGTGGTTGCCCGACGGGCATGCGCAGACCCTGTGGGCAGCGCTGTGCCGCCGCGTGCCGGAGATCGAGACCCGGCCTGAACGGGTGGAACTGCCGGATGGCGACTTCGTCGACCTCGCGCATGTGGGGCCTGTCGGTGCGCCGGCGGTGCTGGTGCTGCACGGGCTCGAAGGCGATGTCCATTCACCGTACGCCCGCGCCCTGCTCGCGGCCATTGCCGCCGCCGGCTGGCACGGCGTACTGATGCATTTCCGCGGCTGCAGCGGCGTCACGAACCGCCTCGCGCGCAACTACCATTCGGGCGACACCGGCGACCTCGCATTCGTCGCCGCGCGCCTCGCGTGCACGGCACCGGCGCTCGCCGCGGTCGGCTATTCGCTCGGCGGCAACGTGCTGCTGAAGTATCTCGGCGAACGGGCTGCCGATGCCGTGTTCACCGCGGCGGCGGCGGTGTCCGTGCCATTCGACCTCTCGATCGCCGCGGACACGCTGAATCGTGGCTTCTCGCGGCTCTATCAGTGGCGCCTCGTCACGAGCCTCAAGGACAAGGCACGCCGCAAGTTCGCGCGAATGCCCGCCCCGCTGGACCTGCACGACCTCGATCGCTGGCGCGACTTCCGGACCTTCGATGATCGCGTGACGGCGCCGCTGCACGGCTTCAAGGACGCGGCCGACTATTACGCGCGTTCGAGTTGTCGGCCCTGGCTGCGGCAGATCGCGACGCGCACGCTGATCGTGCATGCGCTCGACGACCCCTTTCTCGATCCGGGCGGGATTCCCGCGGCCCGGGAACTCGCGCCGGCGGTCGATCTCGAACTGGTGGCGCGCGGCGGCCATGTCGGTTTCGTGACGGCCGCGCGCGGCAGGCCTGACTGGCTCGAACGGCACCTCGTGGCGTTTCTCGCCACGGCCTCACCGGCCCACCGGTCATCCTCGTTAGAATAGAATACGGACTCTATCCGCAGCGGACCCTGGCATGCAGCGTTTACTCGGCACCCGCCTCGCCTTCGGCACCATCGCACTCGCCTGCGCCACGCTGCTCGGCGTCGGCTACTACCTGCAGTTCGTCGATGGACTCGAGCCCTGTCCGATGTGCATCGTGCAGCGTGTCTGTTATATCGCCGTCACGCTGATTGCCGTGGCCGCGACTGCCCATGGGCCCGGCCACCTGGGCCAGCGCGTGTACTCGGCGCTGCTCGCGTTGCCCGCGCTCGTGGGGCTCGGCGTCGCCGCGCGCCAGACCTGGCTGCAGCACCTGCCCGAAGAGCAGATCCCGGAGTGCGGCCCCGGGCTCGCGTTCATGCTGGAGATGTATGCGCCGTTCGAAGTATTGAAACGCACCCTGCGCGGCACCGGCGACTGCGCGAAGGTCGACTGGACCTTTCTGGGGCTCTCGATCGCCGAGTGGTCGGCGATCTGTTTCGCGAGCCTGCTCGTGCTGCTGGTTCTGCAGTTCATCCGCGCGCGCCCGCTGTCGCGCCCCCTTTGAGGCCCTGACCATGTTTCGACTGCCCGCTCTCCTCGTCCTGCTCGTCCTGTTCGGTGCCGTCGACGGCGCCTCGGCCCGCGAGCCGGAATTCTCGTACATGACGCTGAACGGCATCACGCAGGTGGCGACCGTCGCCGAGGACATTCCGACCGATCTGATCGCGCTGGGACTCAAGCCTGCGTTGTTCGAGGATCGCGCGCGGCTCGCCCTCGAGACCGCCGGCATCAAGGTCGTGCCGCTCGCTGACGCGCTGACGGCGCCCGGCGCCGGCAAACTGCGCATCCGCCTGATCACTAACCGCGACGGCTACGGCATCTACTATTTCGGCGTGAAGCTCGAACTGCGCCAGAAGATTCCACTCGGCAATCCGGCCGGCGGCTTCGTGTCGCAGGCCGTGTGGTCGGATGGCGAGAGCGGGCAGATGCTCGCGAGCGAATTCGACAAACCGCTGTCCGCGCTCGATCGCCTGCTCGTCAGGCTCATCGCGGATCACCGGGCACAGAACGGCGCTGCGGACTGAGCGCCGCGGCACACGTCTGTGACTTGCCGCCCTGCACACACGCCGCGCAGATCGATGACCGCAGGCCATCCACTGACCGGCACGATTCAGATCACAGGGCCTTGGCCGCCAGCATCTGCGCATCCACCGCCGCCAGCGCGCTGAGGTTCACGATGCGGCGCGCGGTCGCGGACGCGGTGAGGATATGCGCCGGCGCATTGAGGCCGTGAAGAATCGGGCCGACCGCGACGCCTTCGCCGAGCACCGTCAGCAGGTGCATCGCGATGTTCGCGGCGTCGCGCGAAGGCATCACCAGCACGTTCGCTTCGCCGTGCATTGGCGAGTCGTTGACGGCAGCCGCGCGCACCTGGGGCAGCAGCGCGGCGTCGGCCTGCATCTCGCCGTCGATCTCGAGATCGGGAGCCACGGCCCGCACCAGTGCCAGCGCTTCGCGCATCTTCACCGCCGACGCGTCGTCGCCGGTGCCGAAGTTCGACGCCGACAGCAGCGCCACGCGCGGGCTCATGCCGAAACGGCGTGCGCGTTCGGCGGCGGCCAGCGAGATGTCGGCGATTTCGACCGCCGTCGGATCGGCGTTGACGTGCGTGTCGCACAACAGGAAGGTCCCCTTCTTCAGCACCAGCATGTTCAGCGCTGCGAGCGCCTGCGCGCCGGGCGCCCGGCCGAGAATGTCGACGAGGTGACGCAGATGATCGCGATACGCGCCGGTGAAACCGCACAGCATCGCGTCGGCCTCGCCCTTCGCGAGCAGCAGCGCCGCAATGACCGTCGTGCTCGTGCGCAGCACCGTGCGCGCTTCGTGCAGTGACACGCCCTTGCGCTTCATCAGTTCGAAGTAGGCCGTCGAATATTCGCGGAAACGCGCATCGTTCTCGGGATTCACGAGTTCGAAGTCGACGCCGGCCTTCAGCCTGAGGCCGAGGCTCTCGATGCGTGCTTCGATCACCGCCGGGCGGCCAATCACGACCGGTCGCGCGATGTCCTCGTCGATCACCGTCTGGATCGCGCGCAGCACCACCGCCTCTTCGCCATCGGCGTACACAATGCGCTTGCGATCCTGCTTCGCCCGCTCGAACACGGGCTTCATCAACAGTACGGACTGGAAGATGAACTTGCTGAGTTGATCGCGATAGGCGTCGAGATCGGCGATCGGGCGCGTCGCGACGCCGCTTTCCATCGCGGCTTTCGCGACCGCCGGTGCCAGCGTCGTGATCAGTCGCGGGTCGAACGGTTTCGGAATCAGGTACTCGCGCCCGAACACCAGCGACTCGCCGCCATAGGCAGCCATCACGACGTCGGAGGCCTCCTGCATCGTCAGTTCGGCGAGCGCTTCGACGCACGCGAGCTTCATCTCCTCGGTGATCGTTTTGGCGCCGACGTCGAGCGCACCCCGGAACATGTACGGGAAGCACAGGACATTGTTGACCTGGTTCGGGTAGTCCGAGCGGCCGGTCGCGACGATCGCGTCGGGCCGCGCCGCCAGCGCTTCTTCGGGCAGGATCTCCGGCGTCGGATTCGCGAGCGCGAGGATGATCGGATCGCGCCCCATCGTCGCGACCATCTCGCCCTTCAGCACCCGCGGACCGGACAGGCCAAGGAAGATGTCGGCGTCACGGCAGGCGTCGGCGAGCGTGCGCGCGTCGGTCTCGACGGCATAGGCTTCCTTGTGCGGATCCATCTGCTCCTTGCGCCCGCGGTAGATCACGCCGGCCTTGTCGGCCACGAGCATGTGGCT
>LNFM01010368.1_pt1 | contig 14596 bp, 9 predicted proteins | sample 596031 | NCBI WGS metagenome assembly LNFM01 (sample SAMN04254537, study PRJNA301005) | activated carbon metagenome | isolation source: dual media filters at the Ann Arbor, Michigan drinking water treatment plant | place: USA: Ann Arbor
CGGGCGCCGTGAAAATCCTCCTGGTCGAAGACGACAAGCAAACCGCCGACTACATCGCCAAGGGCCTGCGCGAGCACGGCCATGTGGTCGACCATGCCGATAACGGCCGCGACGGCCTCTACCTTGCCACCGGCGAGAAGTACTACGAGGTGCTGATCGTCGATCGCATGCTGCCGGCCATGGACGGGCTGTCGCTGGTCAAGGCGGCGCGGACCTCGGGCGTGAAGACGCCGGTCCTGTTCCTCACCACCATGGGCGGCGTCGACGATCGCGTGGCCGGTCTCGAGGCGGGCGGCGACGATTATCTCGTCAAGCCGTTCGCCTTCGCCGAGCTGCTGGCCCGCGTCGGTGCGCTCGCCCGCCGGCCGCCGATCATGGCGGCAACGTCGCTCGCCGTCGGCGATCTCGAGATGGACCTGCTGGCCCGCACCGTGACCCGCGCCGGCAAGCGCCTCGACCTGCTCGCTCAGGAGTTCAAGATCCTCGAGTACCTGCTGCGCCACGCCGGCGAGGTCGTGACCCGCACCATGCTGCTGGAGAAGGTCTGGGATTTCCATTTCGACCCCAAGACCAACATCGTCGAGACGCACATCAGCCGCCTGCGCTCGAAGATCGACAAGGGCTTCGACAAGCCCCTGCTCCACACCGTCAGGGGGGCTGGCTATGTCATCCGCCCGCCCGCCTAGCACGCTCACCAGGATCCTGCGCTCGGCCAGTTTCCGGCTGCCGCTGATCTACGCCGTGCTGTTCATGGTCTCGGCCGGCGCGCTGTTCGCCACCGTCTACTATACGGCGACGGCGGCGATGCAGAACGACATGGCGGCCGTGCTCCGCACCGAGGCGCTACAACTCACCGAGATTCATCGTCGCGACGGACTCGCCGGCCTTGCCCAGCAGATCGCGCGGCGCATGAACTTCCGCACCAAGGGCCCGATCTTCTATCTCCTGCAGGCGCCCAACCGCCGCGTCGTCGTCGGCAACCTCCCCGGCATGCCGCCGGTCAACGGCGTCATCGACTTCGTGCCGCAAGCCGACGCGCCGGAGGCCGAGGCCGAGCAGCGGCCCAAGCTCACCGGCTACGGCCTCACGCTGTCAGACGGCTCGTTCCTGCTGGTGGCGCAGGACGCCAATCGCCTGAGCGACATGCAGAGCGCCATCGTGCGCGCCTTCGCCTGGGCCGGCGGCCTCACGCTCCTGCTGGCGATCGCCGGCGGCGCCTGGCTCGGCAACACCTTCCTGCGCCGCATCGATGCCATTACCCGCACCAGCAATGCCATCATGGAGGGCGACCTCTCGGCGCGCATCCCCGTGCGCGGCACAAACGACGAAATCGACCAGCTCGTCACCAGCCTCAACGCCATGCTGGGCCGCATCCAGCAGTTGATGGACGGCTTGCGCCAGGTTTCCAGCGACATCGCCCACGATCTGCGCACCCCGCTTGGCCGCCTGCGCCAGCATCTCGAGGATGCACGTGACCGGGCCAGGACCACGGCCGACTACGACCAGGCGACCGACGCTGCCATCGAGGAAGCGGACGCCCTCCTGGAAACCTTCTCGGCCCTGCTGCGCATTGCCCAGGTCGAGGCCGGCGCGCAGAAAAGCGCCTTCGCCGAACTCGACTTCTCCGCGCTCGTGCGCAGCATCGGCGAGGCCTATCAGCCGGCCGCCGAGGATTCGCGGCACAAGCTCCTGATCCAGGTCGAGGACGGCGTCATGTTCACCGGCGACCGCCAACTCCTCGCCCAGATGATCTCCAACCTGGTCGAGAACGCGCTAAATCACACCCCGGAAGGCAGCGCGGTCTCGCTCGGCCTGCGCAAGCGCGACGCCGGTTTCGAGGCCGAGGTCGCCGACGACGGGCCCGGCATCCCGCAGGACGAGCATGGCAAGGTGTTCGACCGCTTCTACCGCCTCGACCGCAGTCGCTCGACCGCCGGCAGCGGCCTCGGCCTCGCGCTGGTCAAGGCGATCGCCGGCCTGCATGGGCTGTCGGTACGGCTGGAAGATCGCAAGCCGGGTCTCTCTGTCATCCTGAGTCGCGTGGGTCAGACCCACGCTGAAGCGAAGGATCCTTCGCTCCGCTCAGGATGACAATTGCTCCCTGGCTCTGGATTCCGCTCACGATCTTCGCGGCTCTGGCCCAGACCGTGCGCAACACGGCGCAGCGGCGGCTGGTCGACGACCTCGGGACGCTGGGCGCCACCCTGGTCCGCTTCCTCTACGGCATGCCGCTCCTCGCGCTGTGGCTCGGCCTCGTGATCGCCCTGGGCGGCCATGCAATGCCGCCCCTCACGACAGGCTTCGCCGTCTGGGTGCTGGTGGCGGCGGTCAGCCAGATGGCGGGCACGGCGCTGTTGCTGCGCGCCATGGCCGAACGCAGCTTCGCCATCGGCCTCGTCTATTCCAAGAGCGAGGTCATCCAGGTCGCCCTCTTCTCCGTGATCTTCCTGGGCGAGACCCTGTCGCTGGCGACGGCGCTCGCGATCGTGCCGGCGACATTCGGCGTCGTGCTGCTGTCGCCGCGCCCCCAAGGGACAGCGCTGGCGCGCAGCTGGGCCGATCCTGCCGCCCTGTTCGGCCTGGCCTCGGGCTCGGCCTTCGCCATATCGGTGGTCGGCTATCGCGGTGCCACGCTGGCACTCGATGCCGGCTCGCCCTTTCTCGGCGCCGCCGGAACCCTGTTCTGGAGCCAGCTCACCCAGACCCTGCTGCTCGGCACCTGGCTGCTTGTCCGCACGCCCCAGGTCGTGCTGGGCCTGCTGCGCGAATGGCGGCTGTCGCTGTTCGCGGGTCTGGCCGGCGCCTCGGCCTCGTTGGCCAACGTGACGGCGCTGGCGCTCGAATCCGCGTCCAACGTGCGGACCCTTATCCTGATCGAAGTGCTGTTCACCTATTTCGTGTCGCTGCGCATCTTTCGCGAGACGATCAGCCGGCGCGAACTCGCCGGCATCGCCCTGGTGGTGCTGGGCGTCGGGATCATTGTCGCGACGAGCCGCTAGCGCTCGCTCGCCGGCGGGAAATACCACTTTCCGTTCCGGATCGGCAGGAAGCCGCCATTGTCGTCGCCCACTTCCTCGGCCAGGCGCTCGTTCATCGCCATGTTCAAGGCGACCATCAGTCCGGCGTTCTTCGTTCGATCCGCGGCGAGATTGTTGATTTCCTCCGGATCGTTCTCGAGGTCGTACATTTCCAGGTCGTTCATGGCGACCAGCTCCTCGAACGTCTTGGGTGTGTTGAATTGCAGCGGCGAGAAGTAACGCGTGAAACGATAGCGACCGTCCCAAACGCTCCTGATCGCGATGCGATTGTGGAAGTCGGGTTCGTTCTTCTCCAGGAAGGCGATCTTGTCCGCTGTCGACCTCTTGCGCGCAGCGTCGAAAGCGAAGACCTTCTTCGCCCACGTGGCGTCCTGATAGGACAGCATGTCGTAGTTGAACAGCGACGCCGGCCGCAGCGTCTGCGGCTTGGCCGCTTCCGGATTCCTCAGCAGGCTGGAGAAGTCCCGCCCGCGCAGACCGGCCGCTGCTCTGGCGCGGCTCGCCGGGTCCTTGCCGGTGAAGCCGATGATGGTCGGCGCCAGGTCGAGCTGGGACGTGATGACCGTGCACTCCTTTCCCCCGGGATAGGCCGGATGGTGGATCATCAGCGGCACATGATTCTGCTGGCGATAGGCATTGGTGCCCTTCGTGCGCATCTGGTGATGGCCGCCCAGTTCGCCATGATCGGCGCTGAAAACGACGATCGTGTTGTCTTCCATGCCGCTCGCTTTGAGCGATTGCAGCAGCCGCTCGACTTGACGGTCGCAGTCGCGGATACAGTTGAAGTAGTAGTCCTGCAGCAATTTCCAGCGACGGTCCTCGTTGGGCCACTGCCCAACCATCTCGTCCATCACCTGTTGGAAGATCGTCTGCCCGACCGGGCGCGTCGGCGACTTCAAGGCCTGGCCGCGCGTCGATGGCAGAGGAACATCCCAGGACGCCCGGTAGATTTCGTCCGGCGGTGGTGGCTTGATTTTCATGGAATGCCGCCTGCCCTGGACGACGTCGTCGGGCAGGTCGGAATTGACGAACATCACGTCGTGCGGGTTGACGAAATTCACCGCCAGGAACCAGGGGCGGCCCCGGGCCCGCAAGGCCTGCGCTTCGGTCCGCAGCCAGGAGATCGCCGCCGACGCCGTGGCATCGTCGTAGGTATAGCCGCCGAGCTCGAAATCGATGAGATCGCCGACTCCGTAGAAATCCATGAAGCCGTAGCTCTCGATGATCCTGCGATATTCCTTGATCGGGGCGTCGATCTCCTTCTCGACCTGATCCAGATTGGCGGAGAGATGCCACTTGCCCTGATAGCTGGCGTGATAGCCAAGCTCGGTCAGGCGATCGCCGATCGTCCGGAGGTTGGTCGACATGTCGGGCTGCCAGAGCGAGTTCAGGTTGTCGAACACGCCCGTGTGCTGGATATGCTGTCCGGTATAGATCACCGACCGGGCGGACGAGCAGACGCAGGAGGCGATCTGGTGATTGAGGAAGGTCACACCCTTCTTCTTGATCGATTCGCGGCCGGGAACCGGGAACGGCCACTTGGGAAAGAAATGCTCCTCGTCGACCAGAACGAAAAGGATATTGTAGCCGGCGGGCGGGACATCGGGCGCGACCGGCGATGGCGGATTGGCCTGCGCGAGCGCGCCTCCCCCTGCAACGGTGCCGGCCAGGAGCGTCGAACCCAACAGAGCCGCGCCCGAGGTCGCCAATACGCGGCGAGAGGGGTTGTCGGGCGCATCGGAAGATTGGGTCATCGAAGCTCCAACCGAAATGTGGCAGACACAGTACAGCAACCACGCGCGAGCGCAGCATGAGCCGATCCCCGATCCGTCCACTCCTGGCCTATGTCGGCAGCTACACCACGCCCGAGCGCAACGGCCGCGGCAACGGCATCAACGTCTATCGCGTCGACCGCCGCACGGGCGCGTTCAGTCACGTCCAGCATCTGGGCGGGCTGGAGAATCCCTCGTTCCTGGCCATCGATCGGTCGGGGCGTTTCCTCTATTCGGTGCACGGCGACCGCAGCGAAGCGACGGCCTTCGCCATCGACCGGCGCACCGGTCATTTGAGCCTGATCAATCGTCAGTCGACCGGCGGCTACAATCCGGTCCATCTCGCGCTCGATGGCACCGGCAAATTTCTCTCGGTGGTGAACTACGGCTCCGATTCTCTGGCCGTGCTTCAGGTGCAGAAGGACGGTGGCCTCGGCCCCTACAGCACCCTCACGCCGGTCACCGGCACGCTGGGGCCACACCGCGTGCAGCAGCGCAACATGGCGCCGCACCACATCCCGCTCGATCGCCAAGGCCGTTTCTTCTATGTGCCCTGCAAGGGTTCGGACTGCGTCGTAGCCTACCGGCTCGACGAGAAGCGCCGCGTGCTGGTCGAGGCCGCGCGCGTGACTGCCCGGCCAAGTGCCGCGCCGCGCCATATCGACTTCCATCCGACGAAGGCCCTGGCCTACGTTCTCAACGAACTCGATTCGACGATCACGAGCTATCGCCAGGATCGCCGCAGCGGCAAGCTCACGCCGCTGCAGACCGTTCCCTCCACGCCCTCCGATTTCACCGGCTACAGCACCGGCGCGGAGATCTGGCTCGATCGCCGCGGCCGTCACGTCTACGTCTCGAACCGCGGTCACGACAGTATCGGCGTGTTCGCCGTGGATGCCGCCAAGGGCACGCTCGCGCCGAAGCACTGGGTGCCGACGCAGGGCAAGACACCGCGCTTCTTCGCTTTCGATCCGCCAGAGAAGCATCTCTACGTCGCCAACCAGGACGGAAACTCGATCGTCGCCTATCGCGTCGGCCGCGACGGCCGGCTGGCACCGAGCCCGCGTCGCGTGAAGGTCGGCAGCCCGGCCTGCATCGTGTTCTCCGGCGGGTGATCCCATCAGTTGACGGCCTCGGATCGCCTGCTTAAGCCTTGAAGCCGGTTCAAAGGGTGGCGTCGATGGCTCTTGTCTGGCGTTGGACACGCGGGCTTCTCATGTTCCTCGCCGGACTGGGCGTGGCGGCCACCGGGATCGTCGTGTTCTCCCCGCAGACGGCCAGAACCCTGTTCGAAAAAGCCGGCGCCGCCACGCTGGCAAGTCTGCTGGCGCCGCCCCTACCGGAAGCCACCGAGATCATGGAGGCACACTGGCTGGAACAGTCGTGGTCGGACCGCGACCGCTTCTGGTTTCACCACACGTCCCAGGGAACGGCGACCCTTCCGGTTCCCTACGATTGGTTCGTCACGTTCGAACGCCCTGAACTCTCGCCCTTCACTACCCCCGGACGGCTCGCGGACATCGACTACCTGCAGCGTTTCGGCTTCATTCCCAGCACGCCGCCGCCCAAGAGCGCGCCGGAGGCCGCCGCCCCGTCACAGCGCGAGCGCTATACCGACCAGCCCGGGAATCCGGATGGCCTGCCGGTCGGGCTCGCGCGCATGGCCGAGGGAATCGATCTCGCGACGCGCGCGAAATTTCCGCCCCAGATCGGCGTGACGTGCGCCGCTTGCCATACCGGGCACCTCGAATACAACAAGGTCAGCCTGCGCTTCGACGGCGGACCGGCAATGACGCATCTGGGCAGGCTCGAGGACGCCACCGTGCTCGCCCTCCTGTATACGCTGAAAGTCCCGGGCCGCTTCGACCGTTTCGCCGAACGGCTGGCCAGGCGCACGCCCGAATGGCCGGCCTGGAAGGACAAGGCGTCCCTCGAAAAGGAGATGCAGGCGACCCTGGACAGGATCCTCATCCTCAAGCGATGGGTGGCGCAAAGCAGTCGCACGCCGCCGGTCGAGGAAGGCTTCGGGCGCCTCGACGCGCTCAATCGCGCCGGCAATCTGGTGTTCTTCACGGCGCTTCTGCCGAACGACATCCTCGCCAAGGATCCGAGGGATCCCGCCACCCGGCATGTGCCGCCCCATATCGCGGCGAATTTTGCGCCGATCACGGCGCCCGTGAGCTTTCCGCCGCTGTGGGACGTGCCGCACTTCCTGTGGGCGCAATATGACGGATCGATCCTGAACGCACTCGTGCGCAATGCCGGTGAAGCGCTCGGCGCCGGCGCCATGATCGACATCACCGACCTCGATCCGGCGCGACGCTTCCGTTCGTCGCTTCCGATCGGCAACATGGTGGCGTTCGAATCCCTGATCGCCGGCAGCGATCCGCTCGCCCGCCGAAGCTTCGACGGGCTGGCCGCGCCGCGATGGAGCGACGCCGCGAAATTGTTCGAGGGCGACGCCAACTGGAAGATCGATCCCGCGAAAGTCGAGCGTGGCCGGCAGGTCTACCGGGCATTCTGCGTCGAATGCCATCGCGGTCCCGTCCGCGACCCCGAGTTCGACCGGCTCTGGCCCGACTATTCGTTCTGGAACGAGCGCAGTCCCGACCGCCGCGATCCAAACTGGGTCCGGTTCGGCGATCGCAACTACTTCAACGTCGTCGAAAAGACCGTGGCCGGCATGGGCACCGACCCGGAGCAATCGAAGGTGCTGGCCTATCGCAAGGTGACATTGCCGGCCGCGTTGGACTTCGATCCCGTCAGGATCCTGAGCGAGCAGAAGGACTGCGACCTCGCCGGCCGGAACGACCTCGACACCGTCTTCGGGGTCGCCCTGATGGCGGTCGTGGGCCGCTCGGTCGACAAGTGGTTCGCCGAAAACCCGACCGATGCCGAGACCGAGAAAAAAATGCGCGGGCCTCGTCCCAACTGTCCCAACCAGCGCACCTTCACGCCCTCCGGCAAGATCGTCCCGCACTACCGGGCCCGCCCGCACGACGGGGTCTGGGCCACCGCGCCCTATCTGCACAACGGATCGGTGCCGACCTTGCACGCCATGCTGGTTCCGCAACGGGAGCGGCCCAGGGCGTTCTGCGTCGGCAGCCGCCAGTTCGACCCCCGCAACGTCGGCCTGAAGCTCGAACCGCTGCCCTGCGCGACGGGCCTGACGACGGTCGACACCACCGAGCTCGGCAGCAGCAATCTCGGCCATTCGTTCGAGGGAACGGAAACCGACGTCACGAAGCTGCCGCCGGGCGTGATCGGGCGCGAGCTGACGCCGGACGAACGCGACAATCTGATCGAGTATCTCAAGACCTTGTAGCGGTTGCCGAGCCGCGGCCGAAGATTGCTGCCCGGCGGTTGACGCGGGCCAATGGCGTCTATAGGACAACACCTATGACTTCCTGCCGCCTGCCCCTTTGCTTTTGCTCTGCCAAACCCAAGGGAACCGGTGTGCGGGACGCGGCGACGTCGATTCCCGAAATGTCCGCTTTCGGCGGACACGGGGCACGACTTCCTATCGGCCAAATCGCACGGCGGTTCAACGACTTGCGGCGCGTTTGATGCCATCCTGAGACGCGCCAAGTCGATTTCCTTTCTGTCCGCAAGGTGGCGGACACTGTCCCGTCCCGCCGACGCCATCCAGGGAGAGCACCCCGTGAGCGACAAGACATTCGGTTTCGAGACCCTGTCGGTACATGCGGGCGCCGCGCCCGATCCCGCGACCGGTGCCCGGGCACTGCCGATCTACCAGACCACGGCCTATGTCTTCGAAGACGCCGACCATGCCGCGGCGCTGTTCAACCTGCAGACCGTGGGCTTCATCTATTCGCGCCTCACCAATCCGACCAATGCCGCGCTCGAAGCGCGCCTCGCCACCCTGGAAGGCGGCCGCGGCTGCACGGTGGCCTCCTCCGGCCATGCCGCCCAGGTACTGGCGCTGTTCCCGCTGATGAGCCCGGGCGCCGAGATCGTCGCCTCCTCGCGCCTCTATGGCGGTTCGCTGCAGCAGATGAAGAACACCTATCCCAAGTTCGGCTGGAAGGCTGCGATCGTCGATGCCGACGCGCCGGAGAACTTCAAGCGCGCCGTCACCGAAAACACCAAGGCCTTCTTCATCGAGAGCCTGGCCAACCCCGGCGGCGTCGTGAGCGACATCGAGGCGATCGCCCGCATCGCCGAGGCGGCGGGCGTGCCGCTGCTGGTCGACAACACCCTGGCCACGCCCTACCTCTGCAGGCCGATCGACTACGGCGCGACGTTGATCGTTCACTCGACCACAAAGTTCCTGAGCGGCACCGGCACGTCGATGGGCGGCGCGGTGGTCGACTCGGGCAAGTTCGACTGGTCGCGCGGGGGGAGATTCCCCAGCCTCGCCGGTCCCGAGCCCGCCTATCACGGCCTCAACTTCTACGAGACGTTCGGCGACATGGCCTACACCTTCCACAGCCATGCCGTCGGCCTGCGCGACCTCGGCCCCAGCCAGGCCCCGTTCAATGCCTGGCTCACCATGCTCGGCATCGAAACGCTGGGCCTGCGCATGGAGCGGCACTGCGCCAATGCGGCGAAGGTCGCGCAGCACCTCGAGAAGCACCCCGCCGTTGCCTGGGTGAACTACGCAGGCCTCGCCTCGAACAAGTACAACAAGCTCGCCAGGAAATACCTGCCCAAGGGCGCCGGCTCGGTCTTCACCTTCGGCGTAAAAGGCGGCTACGACGTCGGCGTAAAGGTTGTGGACGGCGTGGAACTGTTTTCGCACCTGGCCAACATCGGCGACGCCAAGAGCCTGATCATCCATCCCGCTTCGACCACGCACCGCCAGCTCTCCGACGAGCAGCGGACGGCCGCCGGCGCCGGCCCCGACGTGCTCAGGCTCTCGATCGGCATCGAGACGGTGGACGACATCATCGCCGATCTCGACCAGGCGCTGGCCAAGGCGACCGTCTGATGCTGAGCCACGCCGACAACACGTTCCTGACCCAGGCCGGCAAGGGCACGCCGATGGGCGAGCTGCTGCGCCGCTTCTGGATGCCGGCGCTGCTGTCGGACGAGTTGCCGGAACGCGACGGTCCGCAGAAGAAGATCCGAATCATGGGCGAGGACCTGCTGGCCTTCCGCCAGACCGATGGAAAGATCGGCATCGTCGAACCGCATTGCCCGCACCGCGGCGCCAATCTCTATTACGGACGCAACGAGGAGTGCGGCCTCAGGTGTTCGTTCCACGGCTGGAAGTTCGACATCGACGGCAACTGCATCGATCTCCCGACCTCGCCGCCGGAGTCGGCCTACAAGGACACGATCAAGCTGCTGGCCTATCCGACCCGCGAATGGGGCGAGATGATCTGGGTCTACATGGGCCCGCGCGAGCTGATGCCGGAACTGCCGCAGCTCGAGATGGCGCTGGTCCCGGCGGCCTCGCGCTTCGTCACCAAGAAGTGGCAGGACTGCAACTGGGTCCAGAGCCTGGAAGGCGCCATCGACACATCGCATTTCTCGTTCCTTCATAAAGTGCTGGCAACCGACGAGGAGAGCGCGCGCAAGGCGATGGCCAACGCAGCACTTGGCGACCAGGCCAAGCCCGACGACCGCGTGCGCTGGGTGCAGAACGACCCCCGGCCGCGCTTCCAGGTGCTGGGCCACGAGACGGGGTTGGTGATCGGCGGCGGCCGCAAGACAGACAGTCGCGACCTCTACTGGCGCATCGCACAGTACCTGATGCCCAACCACGCCTACACGCCCGCCGCCTTCCCCGGCGAGATCTACTATGGACAATCGTGGGTGCCGGTCGATGACGTGAACTGCTGGATCTACAGCTACTGCTGGCAGCCGGAGCGGCCGTTCACCAACTCCGAGCGCGCCAAGTATCGCGGCGGCTTCAACGTCCATTCGGAGGTCGACGCCGACTACAGGCCGCTGCGCAACCGGGACAACGACTACCTGCGCGACCGCAACGTACAGCTCAGGGAGAACTTCACCGGCATCTCCGGGGTGAGCGAGCAGGACGCCGCCATCCAGGACAGCCAGAGTCCGATCCAGGACCGCACCCGGGAACATCTCGGCCCCACCGACATCGGCATCGTGGAGTTCCGCAAGCTGGTGATGAGTGCTGCCCGCAAGCTTGCCGCCGGCGAGGCGCCGAACCAGCCTGCCCTCGCGGCGCGCTATGCGGTGCGTTCCGGCGGCTGGCTCGCGGCACCTGAGAAGGATCTCGCCACGGTGATGGCCGAGCGCTTCGGTCACGACCGCGGTTACATCGGCAACCAATATGGATTGGGCGGGTGATGTCGACACTGGCACACTGTCATCCTGAGCGCAGCGAAGGATCCTTCGCTGCGCTCAGGATGACAGCATTTCTGAGGAGGGCTTAGTGCTGAGCCAAGCCGACAACGCGCTCCTCACGCTTAGCGGCCCCGGCACGCCGATGGGCGACCTGCTGCGCCGCTTCTGGATGCCCGCATTGCTCTCCGAGGAACTGGCGGAGCGCGACGGAGCGCCGAAGAAGATCAAGATCCTGGGCGAGGAGCTGCTGGCCTTCCGCCAGACCGACGGACGCGTGGGCATCGTCGAGCAGCATTGCCCGCATCGCGGCGCCAACCTCTACTTCGGTCGCAACGAGGAGTGCGGCATCCGCTGTGCGTTTCACGGCTGGAAGTTCGACATCGACGGCAACTGCGTCGACCTCCCGACCTCGCCGCCGGAATCCTCGTACAAGGATACGATCAAGCTGCTCGCCTATCCAACGCGCGAGTGGGCCGACATGATCTGGGTCTACATGGGTCCGCGCGAGACGATGCCGGAGCTCTCGCAGCTCGAGCTAGGTCTCGTCCCGGCCGGGCATCGCTACGTCTCCAAGAAGCGCCAGGACTGCAATTGGGCGCAGAGCCTCGAGGGCGCCATCGACACCGCCCACTTCTCGTTCCTGCACGCCATCCCGACCAAGGACGAGGAGGTCAAGCTCGACATCCTGCGCAAGACATCGGCGATCGGCCAGGAGAGCGGATTGGCCGACCGCATGCGCTGGGTGACCGACGATCCACGGCCGAAATTCAGGATCCAGAGCCACGATGCCGGCCTCGTGATCGCGGCCGGCCGCAAGACCGATTCGACCGATCTCTACTGGCGCATCGCGCAGTACCTCGCGCCCAACCACGCGCTGGTGCCGGTCGCCTTCCCGGGCGAGGTCTATCATGGCCAGACCTGGGTCCCTATCGATGACGCATCGTGCTGGGTCTATACCTACAGCTGGACACCCGACCGTCCACTGACCAACGCCGAGCGCACCAAATATGCTGCTGGCCTCAGCCTCCACGCCGAGATCGGAGAGGACTATGTGCCCAAGCGCAACATCGGCAACGACTACCTGATCGACCGCGCGCTGCAGAAGACGCTGAGCTTCACCGGCATCAGCGGCGTGTCCGACCAGGACGCCGCGATCCAGGACAGCCAGGGCCCGATCCAGGATCGCACAAGGGAGCATCTCGGCCCGACCGACGTCGGCATCGTCGAGTTCCGCAAGCTGGTGATGGGAGCCGCCCGCGCCCTGCGAAAGGGCGAGGCGCCGCGGGCCGCTGCTCGGGCGCAAGGCTACGCGGTGCGGGCGGGCGGCTGGATCGCCGCGCCCGACAAGGATCTCGTGACGGTGATGACCGAGCGCTTCGGCCATCCGCACGGCTATGTCGGCCACGAGCACGGGCTGGTGGAACAGACCGAGGGGAATAATTAGACCACACCGGCCGGCTGCATTATCGTCCGGCCAACGCCTTTGGGGGAGCAAACACAGTGACGATTAAGATTTACGGTCCCGCCGCTTCGCGCGCCGCACGTGCGCTCTGGATCGTGCATGAACTCGACATTCCGTTCGAGCATGTCGCGCTCGAGATGAAGGACCTCAAGACGGCCGACTATCTCAAGGTCAATCCGAACGGCAAGGTGCCGACGCTGGTCGACGGCGACTTCAAGCTGTTCGAGTCGATGGCGATCAATCTCTATCTTGCGGCCAAGCACAACAAGAACGGCTTCCTGCCGGCCAGCCTCGAGGACCAGGCGGTGTGCCATCAGTGGAGCTTCTGGGGCATGACCGAGGTCGAGAAGCCCCTTCTCACGATCCTGATCGACATGTTCATGACCGCCCCCGACAAGCGCAAGCCCGACGCCGTGGCCGAGGCGCAGAAGGCGTTGCCCAAGCCGTTCGCCGTACTCAACGGCGCGCTGCAGGGCCGCGACTATCTGCTCGGCTCGGCCTTTACCGTGGCCGATCTCAACCTCGCCTCGATCCTGAGCTGGGCCAAGCCGATCAAGTTCGACTTCGCGCCCTTCCCCAATGTCGGTGCGTGGCTCGCGGCCGGCCTACAAGGCGGCACGCTCGACCAAGTAAGCCGCGGCTATTCCGCCGGTGCCGCCTGCGGTGCCGGCGCGCGAGCCTCCTGGCCGCGGTCGCTGCCCGGCAGCAGCAAGGCCACCAGCGTGATCACCACGGAAGTGCCGGCGAGGCCCATGAACAGCAGTTCGAGGTTGCCCGTGCTCTCGCGCACCCAGGCGATGGCCAGGATGGCAACCGGGCTTGCGCCCAGTGCGACGACGAACTTCGCGCCGAAGCCCAGCCCGTGGTAGCGGCTGGGCGTGTAACGGGCGATCAGGATGTTCTCGACCGGGCCCGCGGCCGAGCTCAGAATCGCCGACGCGATCGCGCCGGCCAGCGCCACGTAGCCGTTGCCCATGGCCAGCGCCAGCATGGCGCCGACCTGCAGCGCCGAGGCCACGACATAGGTCGTCTTCAGCGGATAGCGGTCGATGACGCGCCGGCCCATGGCGTACTGCGCCACGCCGGAGACGACGTAGATCATCGAGGTCGCGAGCCCGACCCACAGCACCGCCTGCGTGACGACGCCCCACGACGCAAGGCTGTCGCGCACCCAGGCGATCTGCTCGCCGAGGCGCGACTGGAACACCAGTGCGGCGCCATACATCACCGCGGCCCAGGTGATGCCCTCGAGCGCCATGGTCACCGAGAGCACGGAGAAGACGCGCCAGAAGTTGCGGCGGCCGACTTCTACGCCCGGCGTCGCGGGCATCGGCCTGTCACCGACCCGGCCACGCCGGATCTCGAACAGGAGCACCGCGCCCACGACGAGGCAGACGATACCCGGCACGATGAAGGCCGCACGCCAGGAATAGAGCGTGATCAGCACGCCGGGCACGATGCCGTAGAGCGCCAGGCCGGCGCTGCCCCACAGGCCGTTCACACCCATGGCGTGGCCCTGCTCCCTGGCGGTGCGGATCACCCAGCCGATGCCGACGGAATGATAGATGGCGCCGAACGCGCCGATGCCGCAGAGCGCCAGCGACAAGGCGAAGGTGTCGCCGGCGGGCACCAGGCCGCAGGCGATCGACGACAGGCCGAGGCCTGCGAACATCACCACCATCATGGCCGGCGCGCCGAAACGGTCCGAGGCCCAGCCCGCCGGCAGCGACATGACGCCCAGCAGGATGGTCGCGGGGGCATACAGGCGGAGCAGATCCTCGGCCGGCAGTTCCCAGGCGATGGCGAGAGTGAGCACGATAACGGCATAAAACGCCGTCATGAGGTGCATCAGCGCATGGCCGATCGAGGAAAACAGCAGAACGCGCTGGCCGAGGTCGGTGGAATTCATGCTTTCCTGTATCCGCCCGGCCCTGTTGCGACGCAAGCTGGCTTGCGGCAACGCTGCCATTCGCGCTACACGCCCTGCTCGGTCGGGGCGTAGCGCAGCCTGGTAGCGCACCTGTCTGGGGGACAGGGGGTCG
>LNFM01009128.1_pt1 | contig 14595 bp, 17 predicted proteins | sample 596031 | NCBI WGS metagenome assembly LNFM01 (sample SAMN04254537, study PRJNA301005) | activated carbon metagenome | isolation source: dual media filters at the Ann Arbor, Michigan drinking water treatment plant | place: USA: Ann Arbor
CACATCGCGGTCGAGTTCGACCCGGGCGAATTCGGGTTCAAATGGACGGGACATTCCGTGCCTCCTGCCTCGGGCTCTTGTAATCTCTCGCACCCCCAGAAACCAGCGCAAGCTCTCAATTATCGGACGGGTGAGAGCCTCGGGCACGTAGTCTTTCAGAGCAGACCTGGCCCTCCCGAAAAGTCCGTGCCAGCGTCGGAACGCGCTCGCCGTGTGGAGAGTTGCGCGCCTTAGGCGCCAGATTGCATCTCCGCACGAGATGCCGACGCCGGGAGGGCCACCGCTGGGGTAGCGGCGGCCTTTTCTTTGAAACCATGTTGCAGGGCGGAATCGGCAGCGACGCCCGACGAACAAGGTTCCTGCTCGTTACTTCCCAAGCTTAGGAAGGGGAGAGGGATGTGTATAATGGAGGCCTCGGTCGCTCGCCGCTTTGACCGAAGCGCGACCTTCGTAGGGGCGCGCCGGCAAAATTCGGGCATTGCCGGCGTCGTCATCGAGACCTACAATTGCCGATGAAGTGCCAGGGTGAATGCAACGAACAGTGGTAGCACGGAGTGCACCTTGACCGCGTCGTACCTAGAAGGGGGTTCGGAGCAGACCTATCAGTCCCTGCCGCACGTCTTGCATCCAGTACTGCCCGCCGCGCTGACGTGGGGTGGATCGGGGCTGGAAACGGTCATCGTGTCGTCGGACGACTTCAGCGGTCGCTCTGCGCGACTTCCAGATCACGCCGCCGAAAACAAGGCGCTGGTCGCATTGGCGCAGACCTTGTCCGCCTCTCCGGCCACCGTTCTGCAAAAATTTGCCGAAAGCGCCCTGGAGCTATGCCGGGGGCAGTCCGCTGGTATCAGCCTTCTGGACGCAACCGGAAGCCATTTTCATTGGCCCGCGGTTGCCGGCCAGTGGACTTCCCATAAGGGCGGCGGAACGCCTCGTGATTTCGGCCCCTGCGGCACCGTCCTCGACCGCAATGCCGCGCTCGTGTTCTCGCATCCTGAACGGCATTTCACCTATCTTGCCGGGCTTAGACCCCAACTGATCGAGGCTCTGCTGGTCCCCCTCTACGTTGCCGATAAAACTGTCGGTACGCTTTGGGTCGTGATGCACGAAGAAGGCCGCCACTTCGATCTCGAGGACCTGCGGCTCGTCAACAACTTGGCGGCTTTTGCAAGCTGTGCTCACCGGTCAGTGCTTGCCCTGGAGCATGCGGTTCAAGCCAAGGCTTCCCTCTCGTCGCACATGACGGAGCTGTCGGCTCTATATCGGTTTACTGACCGGCTCTACCGAGCCACGTCACCTAGCGAGGTCTACGACGCGGCCCTCGATGCAATCGGCGAAGCGCTCGGTTGCAGGCGTGCCTCGTTACTCGTTCACGATCAAAAAGGCATCATGCGGTTCGTGGCTTGGCGCGGGCTCTCAGACACATACCGGCAGGCCGTCGAGGGCCATTCTCCCTGGACGCGAGATACGAGGGACCCAGCGCCGATCTGCATTGAAGACATAAACAAGGCCGACCTGCCCAACCATCTCAAGGCGGCAGTAAGAGCGGAAGGTATCGGCGCTCTCGCCTTCATCCCACTGGTAGATAAGGGCCAGCTCGTGGGCAAGTTCATGACATACTATAATGCCCCCCACGTCTTCACCAATGCCGAACGAGATCTCGCCTGCAATATCGCCCGTCAGCTCGGCTTCGGCGTCGAGCGTATGCGCGCCGAGGAGCAACACAGGCAAGCCCAGGAGCGGCAGGATCTGCTTTCCCGCGAGATACAGCACCGCACCAGGAATCTATTTGCTGTCGTGCAAGCCGTCATCGCCCGGACCTTTACCGGCAGGACCACGATAAAGGAAGCCGAAGCTGCGCTGCGCGAGCGTCTTCACTCGCTCGCCCAAACCCACGCGATCGTCGCCGATGGCGCGTGGCGGGGCGCAGATCTTTCTGAAGTCGTGCGGGCCGAAATGACCCCGTTCGCTGATCGAGTCATGATCGAGGGACCGCCAGTCTTGATCGCTCCCCAAGCAGCACAGAACTTCACTTTGGCGCTGCACGAGCTTGCCACTAATGCGGCGAAGTATGGCGCCCTTTCAAATGAATTTGGGCGCGTGCACATCACATGGTCGGTTCTTCAGTCAGAAAGTAGTAGCCAGTTTATATTTCGGTGGCAGGAGCGAGGTGGTCCTCCCGTTAAGCCGCCCTTAGCCAAGGGTTTCGGCACGACGGTGCTGGAGCGGATCCTGTCGGAGTACGCGGCGACCTCACCAAAGATCGAGTATGCCGTAAACGGTCTATCGTACGAGTTAACAGGGCCACTGGATCGAATCGCCACAGCGGCCACCCAGCAAGACGACTCTTTCCCGTCCCGCTAGTCGCGTCTTTTTGGCAGACGGTTGCCGATCGTGTGAATGACCGGCCGCCCTCCGCTGGCACGTCGCACCTGATGACGCCCGGGAGATCTGCTTCGGTGACCGTCCTATCCGCCCTATGACGCGGACCAGGTGTTGAACGTCATCACCCACCGCGTTGCGTGGCAGCTGCGTCGCGTGGCGAACCGACGGAAGGACCGACGTTTGATATGTGGGTAGAGCCACGCGTTTCGACCCAATCGAGGTACCCAGTGGGGAAGTGCAATCGCCGGGGACGGGGTGCAAGGAACCGAAGGGGCGCCGAGCTGTTGAGAGAGACCAAGTTGAGATACGAGGTCAAAAATGCATCTCATTGCGCTCGCAATCGCAGCAGTGCTGCTGTCTCTTCCGGCTACGGCACAGACAACGAAATCCCCAGGAAAGTCGGCCACTACTCCTGGCCAAACAGACAACACCCCCGGGCAAAAGCAGCAAAAGTACCCAACTAAAACCGGTAAGGACTTCGCTCCCGGTCAGAAGCAAAAGAGCCCTGGAGGAGCAAAAGACATAAACCCGGGCTCAAAGCAACGCCAGAACTAGAGCCGTCTTCGCAGGTCGTCGTTAAATCGCTCAGTGATCACGACCGGTCCGTCCTCGACAAGGGGCGGACCCTCGGCAAGCCGACAATAGGGCTGACGACGACCTCAGCGATAACCCTCTTCTTGCACCAAGTGGTGGCCCAAAACGGACTGTCATTTGAGGTCCCGGAAGCCGATGTGCTGATAAGAAGCGGCAAAGTTAGAGGCCACAGATCAACGAACGTATGGACCCGCCACCGGCGGGTTCTGCCTCCTAGATAGCGCCAGGCCAGATATCGTCCTGCTTCCCAATGCGAGGGTCCGCACAACACCGGCCCGACCAGCTCTGCGGGAACCATAGAGGCTGACGAGGGGAATTGCCGCATCAAGGAGAAAGACCATCCACAGTCCAAGATCGGGGTGTGCTCGAGCTAGTGGTACAGAATTCTGAAGTACCTCGAGATGGAACAATGTGACGCGTCTTGCGTTACGCCAGTCGGTGGCAGCCGAAGTCTTGTCAGAAGCTTCAAGCGCAAGATACCGGGGACTCGTCTACAGTGCGTCGATCAATAACAGGCACATGACCTCCAGCGCGAAAGCGAGGATAATCGCGAGCTATTTTCGCGGATTCCCGCTCACGCGCCGCCCGCGGGCACGGTTAAGCACTGGGAATAGAAATGGTTGCTGAAAAGCACAAAGCCTCGACGGGCGTTGCGGGCCTTGACGACATACTCGGCGGCGGCTTGGCGGCTGGGCACGTGTTCCTGCTCGAGGGCACGCCGGGGACCGGCAAAACGACTATTGCGCTCCGGTTTCTGCTTGAAGGGTCTCGGGCTGGCGAGACGTGCCTTTATATCACATTGTCGGAGACCGATGCAGAGCTGCGCGCCGGAGCGGCGTCGCACGGCTGGACCATTGACGATAGCATCACGGTTTTCGAGCTCGTTCCGCCCGAGACGGTGCTGGATGGGAGCCGTCAGCAGAGCCTGCTCTACTCATCTGACCTAGAGCTAGGAGAGACCACGAAGGCGATCGTCGAGGTGTTCGAACGCGTCAAGCCCAATCGAGTGGTACTCGATAGCCTCTCAGAAATCCGACTGCTGGCGCAAAGCTCGCTCCGGTACCGTCGGCAGCTTCTCGCTTTGAAACATTACTTCGCTCGTCACTCGGCGACGGTTCTAATGCTGGACGACCGAACATCGGAGCTGTCCGACAAGACCGCCCACAGCATCGTGCATGGCGTCATACAGCTTGAGGAGCTGGCTCCGAACTACGGAGCTGAGCGGCGGCGGTTGCGCATCATCAAGTACCGGGGAACGCATTTCCGCGGCGGCTTCCATGACTTCACCATCCAGACAGGGGGAGTGGTCGTCTTTCCCCGCCTCAGGGCCGTCGAGCATCGCACGAAGTTCGACCGCAAGCAGGTCAGCAGCGGAATCGCCGAGCTCGATGCAATTCTGGGCGGCGGCTTAGAACAGGGCACCAGCACACTTGTTCTTGGTCCGGCTGGTACAGGCAAATCGCTGTTCACCCTGCAGTTCGTTTGGGCGGCGCTTCGCCGAGGTGAAAAGGCGGCGATGTTCGTCTTCGACGAAGAATTGGGGTTGCTGTTTGCGCGCTCGCGGGCACTCGGATACGACTTGGAGGCAGTTCAAAACAAAGGCACTTTGCACATAGAGCAGGTCGACGCCGCGGAGCTTTCGCCCGGGGAGTTTGCCTGCCGCGTCCGCACGACCCTTGATCAATCGCGTGTGTCGTCTGTGGTCATCGACAGCCTCAACGGCTATCAGGCCGCCATGCCCGATGAATCCTCCCTGGTGCTGCATATCCACGAGCTGCTTCAGTACCTCAACAGACGAGGTGCGAATACTTTCTTAACTGTCGCGCAACACGGGCTCGTGGGTGACATGAGGACGCCCGTGGATGTCACGTACTTGGCGGACACCGTGATCCTACTGCGCTATTTCGAGGCCGTGGCCCAGGTGAGGCGGGCCGTTTCAGTGATTAAAAAGCGAGCAGGCGGGCACGAAGAAACGATCCGGGAATACCGGATTGGCGGCTCTGGCCTAACCATCGGACCGCCGCTGGTTGATTTCCAGGGGGTGCTTCATGGGGTGCCGACCTTCATCGGGGGCGGTCGCGCATTGATAAGCGATCGGGAAGGGAGTGGGGCCAATTCCTAACTCAGCCTCCTCCAAAGCCTTGATCTTGGCTCCAATGGGTCGCGACGCCCTCGTCGCAGAACGGCTCTTGCAGGACGCGGGGATTCTCTCAGCGACCTGCGCCAGCCTGATGGAGTTGTGCGCGGCGCTAAGTGAGGACACGTGCTTCGCCGTCATTGCAGACGAAGCCTTGAGGGTAGCGGATCTTCGCTTACTGTCGGAGTGGCTCGCCGGTCAGCCCACATGGTCGGATCTGCCGTTTATCATTCTGACTCACCATTCCGCCGGGTCTGCGCTTGCTCCAGAGACGCGGCGTCTATCCGAGGTGCTCGGCAATGTGACGCTGATCGAGCGTCCCTTTCATCCATTGACGTTCCTCAGCGTCGCCAGAACTGCGCACAAAGGACGCCTCCGTCAGTACGACGCCAGAGCTCGCATCAACGACTTGCGGGAGAGCGAGGAAAACCTAGAGCGGCGTGTAGCCGAGCGCACGGAGGAACTAAAGCGCGCGCACGCGGACATTATCGCTCAAATGCGGCAGCGGGAGCAGGCAGAAGAGAAACTGCGCCAGTCACAGAAGATGGAGATGATCGGCCAACTGACTGGCGGCGTCGCCCACGACTTCAATAACCTTCTTATGGCGGTGATTGGCAACCTTGATCTGTTGCGCAAGCGCGTACCCCCCGATCCGACTGCGCATAGACTGATTGATGGCGCTCTGCAAGGCGCTCACCGCGGCGCGGCACTCACGCAGCGGCTCCTTGCCTTTGCACGCCGCCAGGACCTGACAATTGAACCCACGGACATCGCTGATTTGATACGGGGCATGAAGGATTTAATAGAGCGTTCAGTAGGCAGCCAGATCGAGCTAGTTATGCAGATTGGGCTGGATCTTCCGCCCGTTCTCGTAGACGCAAACCAAGTCGAGTTGGCTGTCCTAAACCTCGTAATCAACGCGCGCGACGCAATGCCGAACGGGGGCCAGGTAACGATCATTCTCGATCACGGACCTTCGGGCCAGTCGCCAGAGAACCCCACTGGAAATTTCGTCCGCCTAGCGGTGACGGATACTGGGACCGGTATGGACCTCGAGACGCTGGAAAAAGCCACTGAACCATTCTTCTCGACCAAGGAGCTGGGCAAGGGGACCGGTCTCGGCTTGTCGATGATTCACGGTCTCGCGCGTCAGCTCGGGGGGGCGCTGCGTCTAAGCAGCACCGTCGGTCAAGGCACGACGGCCGAATTCTGGATGCCGGCCACAACCCAACCGGTCTCCGCGAAGGCCAAGAACGGGCAGAGCCCGACAGAAGCGACCGATTCGAAACTGACGGTGCTCGTCGTGGATGACGATGCGCTGATCTCGATGAGCACGGCTTTGATGGTCGAGGATCTGGGCCACGAGGTCGTCGAAGTGAACTCGGCCATCGACGCCATGGAGATCTTGCGATCAGGACGCAAGATTGACCTGCTGATCACGGACTTCTCGATGCCAAAGATGAATGGCGCGCAACTTGCGGCAGCTGCAAAGGAAGTCAGCCCCAATCTTCCCGTTCTGATTGCCACCGGGTATGCCGAGCTGCCCCCTTGTTCGGGTTTTGGAATCCCCCGCATCAGCAAGCCTTATCAGCAGGAACAGCTCGCCGCTGCCGTTGCTGATGCAATCAGAGCGAGTACGAAACCCTTGTAGAAGCAAAACCCCACCTTCTCGATCGACGCTGGCAGCTATTCGGGAGGTAGGGCCGATCTCAACTGAGAGGTTGGGCTGCTGGAAGTCTGGCCCACCAGCTTACACCGCTCAAGGGGCCTAGCGGCGGTCGTCGTAATCGACCGCTGCCGCCAACAGAAGACGCCAGACGGAGACGGTAGCTGCTGTTAGTTGGGCGAATTTACTCCCTCGTTGGTCGAAGGTGGCAGCTGATGGCCAACGCCCTCGGGAAGCCGAAGCTGGCCCTCATCTGTTTTCAATCCCCCCCGCAGAGGCGCGCTTACGCTATGGCGAAGAGCCGCGCGGGCTGTCTGAGTAAACCAGGACCCGGCGGGTCAGCTCGCGGTTGCGGCCAGGAGCCACTCCTCAAACCTCATCCGAGCATGAAGAGGGCTCTGCCGCGGGGAGCGGGGCCCGGACCCCGCTCAGGGGGAGGGGCGCGGTGTCGACATGCAGCCTCAACTCTTCGATTCCTTGGAGGTACGCGCGCCCGCTGGCGGCTGCAAGCTTGGCTCAGCGGTCTCTCTCATCACGGGCGACGCATGGCTCCACGAGCCGAAGCTCGACGGCTGGCGCGTCCATGGGCACAAGCAAGTCAGCGGCGTCGCGCTCTATTCGAAGCGCGGGATCGACCTCACGGCGCGGTTCCCGCAGATCGCGTCGGCAGTTGTTGCGATGCCGGCGGTGTCTGTGATCCTCGACGGCGAGATCGTGGCGCTCGATGAGGAGGGCCGACCGGACTTCCTGGCGCTGCATCGAGGTCTCGCGCCGATCGTGTTCTATGCCTTCGACATACTCCATCTCAATGGGCTCCACCTGCGCGAGCTTCCGCTCCACGAGCGCAAGGTACTTCTTGGCGTGCAGATGTCCCGCACGGCTAGCCCCATGATCCGAGACGTGGCCGGCTTTGACGATGGACCGGGGCTGCTGGCTGAGTGCGAGCAACTACGCCTCGAGGGCGTCGTGTCGAAGCGGAGGGACGCCCCTTACAAGCTCTTCGCAAGATACGCTGTCGTCACGCCGATGGCCGCGTGAAATTCGAGCAAGGATCAAGGTGTTGAGGCGGCCCCAGAATGTGCAGGGTCGCCGCGTGCGCCTCTTCGAGCGTCGCGGCGACTATGATAATCGTCGTCTCACCGAACGATGTATAACGATAGGTGCCATTGGCGAAAGACCAGTAACCGAGGGGTCGTCCCTCCTGTCGAAGGACGACGCCATGTCGCTCTCCTCGGATCGCCCAGCCGCCGCGTCGCCGGACCTGCATGCTGCCATTGAGGGACGTTAGCAGCGCCAGCTCAGTCTCGTTGAACTTGAGAGGCGATTTCCTCCGAAACGGAACGACCTGTCCCATGGATGTGACCCGTTGTGAGAGACTGTCTCGGCCGCCGATCGAGCAAGGGTTTCCCCCATGCGTCCTGTACGACCTTCAGGCTGGAATGCTGAAGGTCAACCGAGGTTCCAGGGGTCGATCGGCTACCGGCGCTTTCGGTCAGCGTTGGCGGGAGCATGTGTCCCGTCTGTGTCGCCGAGCGACTGCACTTCCTGGGACGCATCCTGTTGAACGTCGATGCCATCGACGATCTGCGAGGCGAGCCATTCGAGCTCGGACAACTGGCGTCCGAAGCAGTCTACGATCTCGGACTTGATGTCCCGCCCATTCCGGTGGACACCGCATTCCGGCTTCGAGAGGGTATCTCGCAGCTCAGTTATTTCATGGCGACGGTGCAGCGCCACCGCAAACTCGCGCCGGCGGTCGTGAGCCATATCAGCCCTCTCCTCTCAAGCTGACGATACGGCATGGTAGAGCGAACGAGACGAGGCCCGCAATCGGTCGGGCTACCGACCGTTTGCGATACGGCGGCCGCAACGGCGCTGAATGAGGGAACTTCTTGGGACCATTGCAGTTCGGAGTTCGCGTGGCAGGTCGCCTACAGCGGAGCTAGAGATGCGCACGGTAGCCTTGTGTTGGTACAGCCGATCCCAGTACTCCGACATCCTGTCCATCATGGCTGATAAAGAGCGCCTCCCTCCAAGTTTCGATGAATGGAGAAGTGAGGCCCTAAGGCTCGAGGGCCAACTTGAGGCCCGCTACGATGTGCGACGCGTCCCATTGAACCCCGACGAGTTCCTTCATTGGTGCTGGGAAGCGAGCATTAGCCCCGACGCATTCGCTCGAGATCGATATGCGAACGAGGGGGCGTACCGGAGGGCGACGACGACGGCCATAACGGCTATCGTACCGGCACCGCGCATATCGCTGGCAGCATGATCGGCCGCTGACCGCAGCACTCCATGTACTGGCGGGGCTGACAGCACCGGTCATTCCCCTCCCCGGCCGCACATCTCCCTCGGCTCAGGCCAACTGAAAAGTACAACAAAAGAGACGCGAGTCTTGATTGTAATTGCAATCAAATCACGCTCACGGGTCTTACTCGGGTGCATCCCCTTTGCGCCACAGATAATACCCGCGCGCGTGGACACCCCTGATGATCTGTTCCGGATTGATGTCGGCGAGCCCCACGTCTCGCACGCCCAGCGTGGAATACCGCACGAGTTGCCAGGCCACACCGTCGGTCTGGGGTAAGTTTTGCCCAATAGAGTCCAATGTTACGGCAGCGAGATTTTCCGCCTCGTATAGGAACGCGGGCCGCCCACGAAGCTCCTCTTCATTGGCATTCCCGGCAGGGACACTCGATACATCTGCGGTATGCGAGGGAAGGCGCTCCGGCGTTCCGGAATTTTGGCCCTCGATGTCGCCCGGATTTAGAGGATCCGGGCGTTTGAATATCGACATTGCATATCCATGTTCAAGTTTGATGGATAACACTCCGACGTGCTTCTCGTTCCCACCGTGACTTCGCTGAGATCCGACGGGCTCCCAGTCCGGGCGGCACTATGACCTCCGTCGCGAAGGACTTCGCCGAACTGGATTGGGGGCTTGATGGTCATGAATTCGCCTCACTGGCTGACGCCCCCAATGACCTCATGCAACTGAGCGTCACGGGCAAGGGCGAACGGCTGCGCGCCGTCTTGCCCCCGGCGATCAACGGGTCGACCATCAGGCTGGTCCGAAATCGGACAGAGCCGCGGTCAGCGGCCGCTAATGCAATTTTACGCGAGGGCGGGTGGCTCGCCGCATCCAATTGCCCAATGTATCTAGCAGGACTGCTCCCCATCCGAAGAGGACAGCGAGGTGGCGCTTGTAAAGCCACCGATACAGCAGGCGAGCAATGGCACCCTCAACTTCGAGGCCGGCCCCGCGGATGAAGCCCATCAAGCGGCCCACAGCGTGACGGTCGCCCAGGGACAGAAGCGATCCAAGATCATTGTAGCGGAACTGGGCGAGATCGCACCCGCGCAGGAAAGTCGGAATGGCTCCGACAAGAAACATCGCCTGCTGGTGAGCCGCTTGAGCTCGTGGCGGCACTCGCGCCTCGGTGCCAAGCCAAGGAGCGGACGCGCAATCGCCGAGGGCAAAAATCGACGGGTCGGTGACGCTTTGGAGGCTAGGCGTCACCAAGACTTGGCCGACGCGATTGGTCGTGAGACCGCCGAGGTCCGACAGTATCGGCGGCCCGCGGACGCCGGCTGCCCAAATGGTGAGGTCAGAGGCTACGCGTTCACCAGATTTCAGAATGACAGCCGAGGGTTCGACTTCAATAACGGAGCTCGCATTACGGACGTCTACGCCGAGTGCCGTCAGCGTCGTCTGGACGGAGGTTGAGACGCGTTCGGGAAGCTGCTGAACGAGCCGCGCATCGGCATTGATTACAGTGAGGCTCAGGTAGGTATCGGGCTCGATGTCGTGCAGACCGTAGGCGGCGAGGGCACGAGCCGACGATCTCAGCTCGGCCGCCAATTCGACGCTCGTCGCACCGCCGCCGACAATACAGACTCGATAGCTCTCAGGCCGTGCCAAGCCAGTCCGGTAGTTCGCACTCATGCATGCTTGCAGGATTCGGTCAAAAATGCGTTCGGCGTCGGTCACGGTATCAAGGACCAGTGTGTTGGCAGCAACTCCGGGGATGCCGAAATCTGCGGTCACGCCTCCGATGCTTAAGACCAACACGTCATAGACAATCTCCCGTTCCGGAATGATCACTTGACCATCCTCACCCCTGGTCGCGGCAACGCGGATGCGACGCGCGTTGCGATCAAGCCCCACAAGGCGTCCCTGGTCGAAGACGAAGCCGCGCCACTGGGCGAGTGCCAGATAGGAGACATCGTGGCTGGCGACGTCTAGAGTGCCAGAGGCGATCTCGTGCAGCAGTGGCTTCCAGATGTGTGACGGATCGGGATCGACGAGATGAACCTCGATATCGCGACGGGCGGCGAGCTGAACGGCGAGTTCCACACCACCAGCGCCGCCCCCGCAGATGACGACGCGTGTACGTTCGCGCTGCATGTCAGCGGACCCAGGACCGGGGGATCTCAAGATTGCCGCAACGGGCGGAGTTCAGCCCTGAAGTAGACCGCTGACGTGCGGCAGCAGGGCAGGGCGATATCAAGAAGAATGAGAATTGATCGTACGGCATTGAGGTTGCAGGTTCGAACAACTATTCGCAAAATCCATCCCGCCGCAGGAACGCTTTGTTGATGGCAACTGCCGCCTTTGCGCCTTCTGCTATGGCAATCGAGACCATGAGCACATCACGCGACACGTCCCCTGCCACGTAGACCCCGGGCACAGAACTGTCCTCGTTCACGGGGTCTGTCACCACCCCGCCTTTGTCGTCCCGCTCACAGCCGAGTCGCCGGGAGAGGTCCGAGGCCTGATGGCACCCCGTTGCAAAGAACAATGCTTCGCGTGCGAGAGGCTCACCACTATCAAACGAGATCCGGGATAAAAGCCCGTCGTCGCCGATCAATCCTGAAACCTTTTCAATTCTGACCGGGATTTTGCGCTCCTGAAGCTTTCGGGCCAGTCTCTCGCTAACTTCGGTGCCGTCGCTGCACACCACTACATCAGCCATCCAGTGGCGCATCATAAGGCCGAGTTCGGCGCCCTTGTCCCCGCTTCCATAAGCGGCGACAGCCTTGCCGCTGTACTCATAGCCATCGCAGTAAAGGCAGTGGTGAACCGAAATCCCATAGAGTTGTTCAACCCCGGCAATCGCAGGCAGTTCGTCCACTATGCCGCTCGCAAGCAGGACCTTCTTGGCGATTCCCTGCGAACCGTCCTCACAGCAATACTCAAACGTATCGCCAATCGGCCAGACATCGACCACACGCGTGGTACGGGCTCGCACCGTCGGATAGTTGGCAATCTCCGCGCGCGCCGTTTTCAAAAACTCTGGAGGCGCGTTGCCTTCTTGCCCCAGAAGGCCATGGATTGCGTGCGAGGCCCGATTTCGGGGCAAGCCATCATCGCAGACAAGAACCTGCCTGTGGCACCTACCCAGCACGAGCGCAGCGCTCAACCCTGCGGGGCCGCCTCCTACGATCAGGACATCGACATCCATGCGCGTTCCTCCGGCTAGTTCGGGTCAGGAGACCCTGTGCCCTCCGGCAACTGCTTCGTCAGGCCAGGAACCAACAAGCGCGACCGCTCGTTGAAGGCCTTCCACGGAACAACCATGACGAAAAGTAATGACCACCTCGGTCCGGTCTCTGAAAGCGGTCATTTGAGCGTAGCCGTGCAGCGCATGCTCACTGAGTCAACAGAACGGGAGATGCCCTGGTTCCCGCGCATCCTGCCCAATGTCATCGCGATTAGAGGAGTGCGGCCATCCCATACGATCTTCCCCCGATTTATCCACGAACAGAAGCCGCACTCAGGGATCGAGTGGTGGAAGCACTATCACGAGCGCGGGCCCACGATGTCGATTGAGCAGCTCGGGCTGCAAATGGTCGATCTCGTGTCCTGGAGCGTTGGCCGACTGTCCGCCACGTGGGACTGATGTCATGAGCAAGGCGAAATCGACGCAAGCTGCGCCGCGAGAAGCAGCGAGCGGACAATGTGCATCGAGCTGCCAAGATGCACAAAGTGCGACTTGCGATGGAGGCGCAAAGCGCAACAGCGCCGCCTTCATCACCAGCAGGCTCCCTCTTCGTCGGATGCTCGGGGTGGTTTTACTGGAAGTGGCGCGGACTGTTTTATCCTGAAGGTTTGCCGACCGGTGAATGGTTTAATCATTACGCAGCAGGATGCCTATGCGATCGGCAACGCGAAGACGATGCGCCGGCTCCTGAAGTGATGTTTTATCTCCAAAGCGGTCGGGCGAGCAGCTTGCGACCCATCGGCGCCCCTGCATGCGCAGGAAGCCGGTTGTCAGGCGACATGGAAAACTGCCCCTTGCGGCTATCGAGCGCGCCAGATCAGCGCGAATTGATAATGTTCAGCCACCGAGTACTTCACTTCGACCTCCGACTTGAGCCGCCATTAGTTGCTGTAGCAGCGTGCAAGTCAGAGTTGACACGCAACATCGACATCGATGATGCCTCGTTCCCTACAAAAAAGCTCGCTGGGCGAGCCATCGCGACGGGGAGGGTTGCCGACGAATGAACTCGTACCGCGCAGCAAGTGGGTAAGTTCCCTCGTTGCTCCCTCAGCAAACCGTCAGCTTTTCCGTGCTCCGAGAGCAATGCCGATCAATGCAACGACCGCGAGCGTGGCCATCGGTTGTTCACGGGCTGACTTCTGAACGGCCTGATTGAATTCGCCGCCAACTCTCTGCATGCTGCTGGATGCTTGGCTCGCTGCATCCGCCAAAGGCGTGGCGGTTGCCGCACCCTCTGGCTCATCTGTCCTTAGTGACATCTGGTACTCCTTTAATTACACCTCACGCCGTCACGGGGGACAACATCCCCAGCCTGGAGGGGTGCCCCGGCAGCGACGGGGTAGGCGCCAATGCCTCCTCCGCCGCCAGATAGCGCCGGCGCCACGCAGAGACTTGGTTCGCATTGACGTCGTAGTGTCGCGCCACCACCGAGACCGATGCGCCGGGCGCAAGCGTCGCCTCGATGATCTCGCGCTTCAGCGCCACAGGCCAGCGCTATGCGCCGGCGCTTCCCCTCGCTTGTGTCCATTATCGCCTTTGTGGACACATCCACATCCCCCACCGCCTCGGATCAGCGCGCAGATTCGGCGAACCCGCGCATGACAGCAAGGTGGCACTCACCGGAGGGAGACGTCTCGTCGACGCTCGGGCATGCGGATCTGAAGACGACGTCCGTCTACTCGCAAGGCTCGCGCCGCCAGCTCGAGTTAGTCCTTTTGCGATATCAGCGGTGTGATGCGCCGGATCGCCACGCGCCGGTTGATCCTTTCGGGCTCTTCTGTGGTCACTTTCAAATACTGCTCGCCGTAGCCTTGCGTCGTGAGGTTCTCAGACGCTAGCCCGAACGTCTCGGTTAAGGCAATCGCGACGGCTTCCGCACGCCGGTCTGACAGGGTCAAGTTATCCTCCTCTGAGCCAACCGCGTCCGTGTGTCCCTCGATGAGAAAGATCTCATTTGGTTTGCGGCTGATCACACGTTCCATCGCATGGGCGACCCGCTCTAGACTCTGGTATGCGGCTTGATCGAGTTCCCACGAGCCAAATTCAAAATTGATCTCGTCGAGATCAATTCGCCTCATATATTGCCGCAGATGCTGTGTGTATTTCACCTGATCCAATGAGTAGGTGCGCCGCAAGCGCTCTACCGGAGGAGCAAGCAGTGCGTCGTAGATCTCGTCCTCTGATGCTCTGCTGTACTCCACGATATGGCGCGAGAGATCAATTCGCGGCTCAGGGATGTCGACGACGAAATCGGATGGACTGTAACGCCGCCCACGTCCGCCGTGAGCGGCATAGAATTGACGGTTGTC
>LNFM01009129.1_pt1 | contig 14595 bp, 9 predicted proteins | sample 596031 | NCBI WGS metagenome assembly LNFM01 (sample SAMN04254537, study PRJNA301005) | activated carbon metagenome | isolation source: dual media filters at the Ann Arbor, Michigan drinking water treatment plant | place: USA: Ann Arbor
ATTTTGCTGGTGCTTATAGCAGAGAGGCCACACCTGATCCCATTCCGAACTCAGCAGTTAAGCTCTCTTGCGGTGATGGTATTGCACGCGTGAGTGTGTGAGAGAGTAGCACAGTGCCAGCTTCTATTTATTAAAGCCCGTTAGGAAACTAGCGGGCTTTTTTTTTGCCTCAAATCGATTCAGTCTCATTTCTGTGTGCCCTTATTTGTCATCTTAAAATATTTTTGATGGTTTTCGGTCGCTATTTGCAACCTAGGGCCTGTAGAGCTCTTGAATAAAGGCATCAGAATTGATGATCAGTTAGCTGAGGTGTTCCTTGGTTAATATCCATAAACTATATTTTAGTGTCTTTTTCTCAATCGGGATTGGTTTAGGCGGATTGATTTCATGTGCGCCAACTAAGTTTAGCCCAGCTGTAGGACCCTTATCAGTATGTGATAGTGCAACAGAGGTTTGTCAGGCAGGCACAGATGGTACAACTTTAATTGTAGAGTCATTCAGAGTAGGCGCCGGTAAAGTCGATATTTTATTTGTGATTGATAACTCAGCTTCGATGTCAGTTGCGCAGGTTGAACTTGGGGCAAAATTTAGTGGGTTTATTGCAGCTCTTGATTCTCGTGACATTGATTATAGAATTGGAATCACAACAACCGACTTGGTAGCCTCTCAAGCTTCGCCACTTATCGCTTTTAGTGCATCAGAGTTTTTTATTGGTCGACAGACGACTGATAGAATTGCAAAGTTCCGGGCAACGATTAAAAGGCAGGAAACAGGTCGATGTGAGAACTTTATTCGCACAATGTACTTAACTCATGGTAACACTTTCCAATCTCATCCAGACTATGTTCGACAATATGATTCTTACTGTCCAACTGGAGATACAAGAGGAGTAGCTGCTGCTTTGAATGTTATCAAAAGTGGTTCAGACTTTATTCGCTCTGATGCGAACTTAAGTATTATTTTGATATCGAATGATGAGGTTCGTGGCGGTCGCCTTCCGCTTGATCCGCAGATTGACTCATCTGAAGCCTTTTTGTCTTCGATTTCAAATCTCAAATCGACAAATTCTTCTTGGACAAATAAGTTCGTCGAGTTTAATTCGATTGTTACCTTGGATGCACAATGTGCAAGTCTGCAGGAGAATAGCTTTGTGGACTTTCCTCCTCCTCGTGTCGGTACTACGATTAGAGACTCTAGCGGACGACCTGTGATCCGAGCAAATCCTGGTGCTGAATATGTTAAGCTGTCTTCTAGTGCATCTCAGGACGTGGATGGAAATCCGAGAACTTTTGGAATTGTAAAAAGTATTTGTGAAAGTGATTTCACCAATGCGTTCAAAGACGTTTCGACAAATATTTCTGATTCCTCACGACTTATGGGTTTAAATTGCAACGCTGTGTCAGCCCCAAAGGTAACTATCAAAAATTCGAGTCAAACGGTCCCATTTCTTTGGAAGGGCGATCGAATTCTTTTCCAGCGAGGTTCTGAGGGATTGGACATTTCCGTGGAGTACAAGTGTAAAGTAGGCCAGGTTAATTAAATTTGTTCTATCGGAATTAGAGTCAAAATCGCATTCGAAATTTCATGAGTTTGAAACAGCAACATCGGATAGCTCAATACAAGGCTTTGGCTTAGGCCTTTGTCGTAACCTGAACTAATTCGTGTCTGATTGCATTATACATTTCTTTAAAAGCCATAATCATTGAGCTGAAAAAAATGAATCAGAATGTTCTCTGCTAAGCCTAAAAAATCACGACTATGGTCCGATTGGGTTCAGGCAGTTACCTACCGATATTGTTGATACTATGGCAATGGTAGATCGATACAAAAAACCCAATGGATTTCTTCAACTTCTTAAAGTTATGGAAACTTGCGGACCAAAAAAACGTGAACAATTCATGTCGGTTATAAGATCCGAGACTCCTGTGTGGGCAGAAGCTTTAGAGCAACGAATTATTTCTTTTGATAAAATCTTGTCTTGGAAGGCTGAAGCAATTCTTGAAGTGATGGCACAAGTCAATCCACTTGCCATGGTTACTGCGTTGAAGTCTTTAACGCCTGAAGGGTTCGAAGCTTTTCTAGCAAAGATTTCTCTAATCGAGCGAGCGAAAATCGAACGTCAGTACAAAGAGATGAATCCTAGTCCGGGCGAGATAAATTCTTGTGTCATGAAAGTGTTGATAGAAACCCGGGAGCTATTTTCTAAAGGTAGTCTGAAGTATGATAAAGTAGACCCCCTTCTTGCGATTCCCGATGAATTCGAGGAACTGCTAGAAAAAGGAATAACAATTGTTCAATCGACTGGCTCAGGCGCTTCATCTTCACCGAATAATGTGACTGAAATCGGGAAGAGATCATCGTTGCCTCCGCCTATCGAAGTCAACACGACGGTCAATGTCGGTAACGGCGTGGATGTCGAAAGCTTGAAGAAAAAGGTTATAGAGTTGAGCCAACAAGTCAATTTATTGAAAAAAGAAAACATGCTCCTGCGAGACAAGCTCGATCGAATTCGGAAGATCGCGTAATCATAGGATTTCGTTTGTAAACTCGGTCGCATGTTTAGTTTTTGCATTGAACTGGGAACGTTGTGATGTCCATTAAAGTGGGCCTCTTATTCTTTGCAATCAATTCCTAAAAAAGATTACATAAATGAAGTCTTTGATTTAGTTGGACTAGTTTAGGAAATTGGCTTTCTAGAATCTTAACATAATTTTTCGACTTTCGACTTGTTCATCGATTCCAACTTTGAGCCGATGTGGGTTTAAAGCATGGAAACAAACTCTCCATTAACCAAATACGACAACTTTCAAAAACTTCGTGAAAATCAGATTGTCACGGAAATGGGAAGTATTTTTTCAGTCATTTCAAATTCGATGGTCATTCCATTATTTTTACTTTTTTGGTTGGCAGATATTCTCTATATGCCACATTTAAAATGGGAAACTTTGGCACTGCGATTGACGGTTATTCCCCTTGTTCTCTTTTGTAAATTAGTGCTTTCAAAGCCACGTTCCTATAACTATTTACAGCTAACGATGTGCCTCTACAGTTTTTGCTGCGCGAGTGTCGTAACTGCCATTATTTTTTTACAAGGTGATCCGCAAACAGGATATTACGCTGGATTAAATCTAATCGCCCTCGGCACTCTGTCTTTTGTTCCATTTAGGCTGCGGTACTTGTTCGTATGTGCGAGCACGATTTACATTCCCTACTTTATCGTTGTCCTTCATCAAGCATCGAGTGCCGAAGACTTTAAGCAGATTGCGATTCATTCATTTTTCATCGTTGGTACATTAAGTATATGTGGGGTCATCCACTACTTCAACGAATCATTAAGACAAACAGATTTGAAATCCAGAATTGGCCTTATCGAAGAAGTCCAAGAACGTCAGCATATCATCGATAAAAAAACTTCTGAAGCGACTCAGCTTCGGCAATTGTCGACACAGTTTTCACCACAAGTCGTCGATGCAATCCAACGCGGTCGATTTTCATTAAACAAAAAAGCTGAACTTCGCAAAATTTGTGTCGTTTTCATTGACGTTGTAGGCTCTACAGAAAAAGTTAATTCTCTAGCTCCAGAAAAATTTCAAAATGTGATCGAACAATTTTTAAAAATTTCAATAGAGTCGTTTTTAAAATATGATCTCACGATCGACAAATTTCAAGGTGATGGAATTTTAGCATTCTCCAATAGTCCGGTTGAACACGCCGATTTCGTCGATCGAGTTTGCTTGGCAGTCTTTGAAGTAAGAACCAAGTTTGAACTCGTGCGACAGCAAATAGAAAATGAATGGAATGGAGACTTTTCAATTCGGACGGGCATTGCAGTCGGCACTGCAAATGTAGGATTCTTTGGCGATAGAAAAAACTATAATAGTTTCACTGCAATCGGACGACCTATGGCGCTTGCAGCTCGAATTTGCGCAGCAGCTCATCCGAATCAAATTTTGCTTGATCGCGAGTCTGCTTTTTCACTTCCCAAGGATCAATTTCAGGTGAAATCGGTGGGTTCAAAATTATTTAAAGGATTCTTTGCTGAGGAGATTGAATGCTTTGATTTAGTTTCGAAGTTTTCACGCCTTGAGACTCCCAATGAATCGGTTTGTCCCTTGCATCCAGATAGACCGTTAAAGATCAATTTGGAAGACCAAGTTCTAGAGTGTTTGGAGTGTGGCTTCAAGCATAAGACTACAGAAATTGAGGATTACAGCTTGGACGAAGATTTTTTGGCCAGAATAGGCAAAGTGAAAAATAAATAATCGGCCTTGTTAGTGTGAGTTCCCGAAAATCTTATCTCCGTTGCTAGTCTACATCGTGCCTAGACATTCGAACAAAAAGATTGAAGCACATCTGAAATGAAGTGATCTCAAAAATGAATTAGAACTAAATGTAAGTTAGTTGATTCAACATGAAGGTCTTTACTTCTGCAAAAGTTCATTGCGGAAGTAAAGACGACTCGGAAGTTTAGAATCCGAAAGCGAGTTTTGCGCCGTAACGGCTCGTTCCGAAAGCCTGAGAGTATTCAACGCCAAATTTTATCAAAAGCAATGAGACATCAACGCCTGCAAGGATTTGTGTCGATGATTTAGATCGAGATTCTGACTGCGAAGTCGAAAAAGATGCATCAAAAATTGAAGTGGTTCCACTTACGCTGAGCTCGTTGGATCCGTTTAAGAGACCAACGCCGACATAGGGTTCAACCAAAGGTAGCATAGGGGAAATCAGTAATTGCACTCCTGTCACAGAGTTTTTGTTGGATACGCTTGAAGTCACTGAGGAAACTGTCTGCTCAAAACTGAACTTTGAGTTCGTGTAAACTCCGCGTAAAGCGACATTGATGGGGAGCACTGGAATGACTTCATTGATGTTGTACTTGATCGCGAGTGAGGTCGAACTCACTTCTCCACCCGAAGATTTTACTGTCGGAAATAGGACGGCTTCGAAAGCGATCCCCATCGGGATTCCAACTGCCGCGACAAGCCCCGCGTTGTACAGACTTTTTAACTCAGCTCCTGCATTGCGCTGGACGATTTCATTTGTTCGTGGTGTTGATGTTTGAGCTGCGACGAGACCTACTTGAAACCCGAAAATGGTTCCCATTTTTGAGGCGCCCAAAACTGAACCATGCGTGAAGTTTGCGGACATGTCTTCAGTTATTTTATCGAAATCGTCCGAGGTAATGTTCGAGAACGAAGGGTCGGCCGATACTGAAATGGAAGACATTGATAAAATCAGCACACTCGTAATCGACAAAACGTAATTTTTGGTAAGCATAAAAGCTCCTTTTATTGATAGTTTGAGCTCTAACATAGCGAAGCTCAAGCAAAGGCCTTGAGGCCGTAGGACCTTAGTCTTGTGAGATCATAATTATGAAATAAAATTCTTTCATGTTCAAACGCACGGGAACGATAGACGATTAAGTGAAAAGAACCGTTAATTGAGAAGAAATGATTAAGTGAGAAGAACCCGAAGAACCTGAAGAGATTTGGAGCGGGAGACGGGATTCAAACCCGCGACCTCTGCCTTGGCAAGGCAGCGCTCTATCAACTGAGCTACTCCCGCGATAGAAAACTTTGAAAAACAAGTTCGTTCAAATTAAAGAAGCGCCAGTCTTAGGTCAAGTAATTCTCTCCCTCTGCAGATATTTGATGCAGGCCTATTGCCAATGTGTAAATTATATGTAAATTTAATGGAAGGTCGTAGAATCAAGATTGGGGATTGAAATGTTGTTTGATAATCAGCCTGAGCGCGAACTGGAATGTCTTCTCATCGATATGAATTCTTTTTTTGCATCTTGTGAACAACAGGATCATCCAGAGTTGCGTGGTCGCCCTGTGGCCATCGTTCCTTCTATGCATGAATCGACCACCATCTTAGCTGCAAGTTACGAAGCAAAGGCTTATGGGGTTACTACGGGGACTAAGATCTTTGAGGCAAAACGAAAGATTCCTAAAATCGCCTTAGTACTTTCAAGCCATCGTAAATATTTAGAGTACCATGAGAAGGTCAAAGAGGCGATTGATGAGATTTGCCCCGTCCAGAGAGTCCTTTCAATTGATGAAATGTATTGTCGTCTCATTGGGCGAGAGCGTGAGCCTGAAAATGCGCGACGAATTGCAATTGCTGCTAAGAATAATATTCGCCATCGGGTCGGTGCATGCCTAACCAGTTCTGTGGGGATCGCCGTCAATCCATTACTGGCAAAAATGGCATCTGACTTGGTGAAACCTGATGGACTTGTCATTGTGCCTCAAATTAAAATCATTGAAGTATTCGGCCATAAGCCTCTATCGATTGTCCCTGGTATTGGACCCAAAACATTCCAGACATTGCAAAGCCATAACATAAGAACTATTTCTGATTTGTTGAATTGTGATCTCATGAACATTCGTCAGGTTTTGGGTGGCCCGGCCGGCATTAAGCTTATCCAAAACCTAAAGGGAGACTGGATCGACCGCGGTGCGAAAGATCAGCAAGCATATTCCGCGGAACATGTTCTGTCTCCGGAATTTCGAAGTATGAAACAGAGTTTAGTGGTTGGCCTCAAGCTTATGGGAAAAGTCGTTAATCGAATTCGAAGAGATGAAGTGAAAGCGGCGCGCCTTGGAATAGATATTATTTCAAAGAGCGGAGAACATATTCAGGTTTCTCGAAAATTTATGACAACCGATGACCGTCGATTTTTTATTCGGATTTTTGGGGAGATTGAACGTGAAATTCTATTTAAGAAATCTGATTTGATTCCGATGAAGATCGCGGTTCAACTAAGCGACGTCGAAAAGTGCGACCGTGAACAATTGACGCTTTTTCAAAACGCAAAATCAGATAGCTTGAACATTGCGATTGATGAAATTTGTGCGAAATTTGGACCGCAGGCCCTTATTCCAGCTCCACTTGTAAAAATAAGGGACCATGCGAAAACTGGAATCGCATTTAGCTCAATTCCAGATTTTGCAGATGAATTAACTTAGAAATAGTTATGAAAGGTTTCAGCGCTTTTTTTATCTTTGAGAACAATCGATTGCATCTCGGTAATCTAAATCAACAAAAGTCGAATACCCCGGGCGAAGTTTTGCTTCCACAAGAACTTCTGCATTATCATTTTTTCGGTCTAAAGTTTTTGACTCAGGTAAACGAATACGAAGAGGAAGCGAAATACCTTCTTCAAGAAGTTTAATATATTCTCGATACGAAGTCGCTTTTTCGTCTGGAGACATTTCTGATTCCTTTTTTGCATAGTCTATTTTTGGCTTAATAATTCCGGTCAAATGAAGTCTTATATATTTCGACCTTTCGCCCCTAAACTGGATTTCTTTTTCGTCAATTGAATAGGCAAAGAATTCTTTCTTTCGGGGAGATTTAATTTCGACGAGGCTTTGTTGTCTATTGTACTTCGTTTCCGTCAGTCGCGGTTGATCGATTTTAAGTATTTTAGAAAATGAATCGAAATTCTGATTAAGGTACCATTCGCCAGAATCTGGTTGGTCCGGAAATGGTCGAAATTTTAACATTGTGACAGGCAATTCATAGTCCATTGGAACTTTAATGGATACTTCTAACGAAAAACCTTGAAGGTCTTTTGCATCACTAAGCTCTACGCTTCGTCTGCTGTCTTCTTTATTCGTTTTGAACATTTCATCTATGTGCTTGTACTCTTCATCTTTATTACAAGTTTCTGAATTTGATCGATCACAAGCTGCTGCATATCGAAGTACATAGCGATAAGTCGGATGCACACATTTTTTCGGGTCCATGCAGAATTCGGGAACGAATACCATTCCTACACTTCGAGGAGCCATCAAAGGTGCGTGTATTGATTCGGTCAGGATGTATTTTGATTTAGGAAAAATTCTAGCGATTTCAAATTGGCTGTCTAATAAAACGCTCTTCTGACACGTAACTTGATGATTCGCATAAAGGAACTGACTACGACCACTGGGAATTGTAACGGCAATATCCGATTCAGACCGAAGCACTTTATCCGAGTTTGCAATTTCAGATGCGAAAGCATGCTTTTTCAATTTTTCGTTTAGAAATTTAACAGCAATATTCGCAATCTTGAGGCCCTTGTCTTCAGGAACAAGATCAGGGTGGTAGAAAAGTTTCTCATTGTCCTCTGGGAATACGCCACCGATATTGATGAGTTCTGGGGCGTCCTTGAATTTCTCTTGAAATTCTTCTTTTGAAGATAAAGCAATTGCGGTTCGCCGAAATTTGTAAATAGTATTGGAAAGAAACGACATTTCTTTTAGTTCACGGATTCCAAGATCTAGTAGTTTTGCAAGCAAGGACTGTGATTCTATGTCAATTCCATCTTTGTACATTGCGGCCGTCGCAAGTTTCGAGCCCCAAAATGGTGTGCCGATTGTAATAATTCGATCTGTCGCTTGACTGTAAATTTGATACTTTTCAAGCTCTGGAGCCGGATCCCCATCTTGGTTGACAAGAAGCTTGACCCCTGTATACCAAATCGCCGCGACGAGGCCACCTTGAGAGTGCGCTATAAAGGTGATTCTATCGCCGCGTTTGAAGCCACGTTTTGGAAGTTCAGAATCTAAAAATGAACTTAGGTTATTGTAAGCGAAATCAAAAGTTGATTTAGTCAAATTTCCAGTGGGATATTCAAAAGAAAGTACCTGAGTTTCTTCCTGCGGTTGAATTTTTGTCAAATGTTGCTTCAAAAGCAAATCTAAATATCCAAAAGTACTTTTTGTTCGATCCTTCCCAGGTTGAGTTGAATTTGTTCCTCCGACCCCATGAATCGTGATCACAAAGTGATTCCTCTTTTCGGTAACTGAATCATTTGCCGTAGGTACTCGAGTACCTGAAGAGCTGCCCATTGGGGTCGTGCAGCTCATGAAAAGTGTCATGAATAAAGCTATTATACTAAATTGCAAAGTCTGGTTCAAAATTGAGTAAGATTTCATCTCTACATCCTGTCACTAGGTCAGTTAAAATAGAATTCTGTTTTCAAAGTAATGTTAGATTGTTTTCAACAGTTTTCAAAGGCTAGAATTGATGCCATGCTGGCCGCATGGCAAACGCACTCAGTATAAATAAAGCTAAAAAATCAATAGGGTCCAGAGAGCTCTTCGGGGACTTATCCTTCGGGCTAGACTTTGGTGCGAGAGTGGCGATTGTCGGGCCGAATGGAGCCGGCAAATCAACTTTACTTCGATGCCTTGATGGTACAGAGCAAATTGATTCCGGAGCCCTTGTTTGGAATGCAAGCATAAGCCGCTATTACGTGAGCCAATCACCGAACATTTCCAAGGCAGAAGCACAATCCCTTTCTTTGTGGGATTATTTCAAGCGAAATGCTCCAAAGGCAGAGCGTGATCACTTCGAAACGAGTGAGTCATCCATGCGCCTTTGGGAGCTTATATCGAAAACAAATTTTGGAGTCGATGATCTTACTAAACCTTGTTCTGTGCTTTCGGGTGGTGGTTTTAAGAAAGCCCAAATTATTCAGGCTCTATTGCAAAAGCCTGATTTCATTCTGATGGATGAACCAACAAATCATTTGGATGTCGATGGTATCATGTGGCTGGAGACGTTTCTAAAAGATGAACGAGATCTTGGCCTCATTCTCGTGAGTCACGATCGCTTATTCTTGCAGAATACGGTTGATGAGATCATTGAAATCAACCCAAGTTTTCGTGACGGCCATCTCCGCAGTCAAGGCGGATATATCGAGTATGTCGAAGCGCGGACAGAATATGTCCGAGCGCAGAAAGTGATTCAGCAAAGAAAAGAAAATGACATGCGTAAGGAGCTTTCATGGTTGCGTCGTGGCGCTATCGCACGATTGAAGAAGCAACAAGCTCGCCAAAATTCAGCTGCAGACCTCATTTCTGAAGTTGAAGAGTTGCGATCCTTGAACCGATCCCGGCAAATAGATATGGAAATGAAAACCTCTGGTCGATCTCCGAAAAAACTGGTTGAGATGGAGGGCGTTTCCATTTCGAGAGGGCCGCGAAAACTTATTTCCAATCTTGATCTCATTATTCATAAAAATACAAGACTTGGATTACTTGGCGCAAATGGCTCTGGCAAGTCGACTTTAATTAACTACATTGTCGCCGCCTCTAAAATGAATTTTTCTGGGCAGTCTGAAGCTGCAAATCAAGCAGATCAGGGTCTTGTTGTGCAAGGAAAAGTAAGATGTTACAGCGAGATTAAAGTAAATTATTTTGATCAATCTAGACAACAACTTCAAAGCGAACTTTCGGCGCTTCGAAATATTTGTCCCGAAGGAGACTACGTCCATGTGGCGGGTTCTCCAGTTTTTGCTCGAAGCTACTTGGATCGATTTGGATTTCGAAGGGATCAGCACGATTTGAAAGTCCGTGAACTTTCCGGAGGCGAACAAAATCGTTTGGTATTAGCCAAGCTCATGACGCAAGAGTCGCAATTGATGATTCTTGATGAGCCGACGAATGATTTAGATTTTGAAATGCTCAATAGCCTTCGAGACACTTTGGATCAGTTTGATGGCGCGATTATTTTGGTTACTCACGATCGAGCTTTTATGGATGAAGTGTGCAACGAAATACTTTATTTCTCAGAGGATCTTCAAAATCAAGAGCTGATTAAGTTTTCAAGTTTTCTGCAGTGGCAAGACTGGAAAGTAGAGACTGCCGAGCGCAAAAAAGCGGAAACGAAGCAAGCGGAACTAGAAAGATCCAAAAGCGGGACCGGTAAAAAAGGCGACAGGTTAAGCTATAAAGAAGAACGTGAATTCGCAACCATAGAAAGTACGATTCAGGCTCTTGAAAAGAGCTTGGAAGAGCTCAATCAAAAATTGGCAGATCCTCAAGTGATGGCCGATGCAAAAAGACTAATTGAACTGACGACTGAAGTGAGTGGCATTGAAAAGAAAATTGAAGTGGCCTACAATAGATGGCAAGTTTTAGAGGCAAAAAAGAATGGATAAATTGATTCTTAAGATTGAATTGAGACAGTGGCTTCTGATTTTGAGTGGACTCGCTTTGGCTATCTTTCTTTTCTCAAAAAGTCCAATAGCTCAATCTAATCACTACCATAATTTTGCGGATGGGCGTTTTTTGTGGATACCGAATTACCAAAACGTTCTTTCGAATCTGATTTTTATTTTTGCAGGGTACTTTGCAGCTGTTTATATTCAGTTCGAATCTTTGCTTGGCCGTGAACGATTGTTTTTAATCACATTTGTTGTCGGGGTTTTTTTCACGGGTTTCGGTTCAATGTATTATCATTTAATTCCAAATTCAGAAACCTTGTTCTGGGATCGTCTGCCGATGACGGTCGGTTTTGCCAGTTTCACGTTTTGGCTTTTATCAAAGTCTGCATTGAAAAAAATAAGTGGCTCCAGCTTGGAAATAATACTGTTTTGGATGTATTTGTTTCTAGCAATAGGGACAACAATTTACTGGTCATGGACAGAGTCCGTGAATCAAGGTGATCTGCGTCCGTATTACTTCGTCCAAATTTATAGTATTCTCGCAGCACTAATCGTTGTGTTGACCTATCGAAACAACTCCTACCCCCGACGAGGGTGCGTCTGGCTTTTTGCGTGCTATGTTCTAGCAAAGGTAACTGAGGCTTTCGATTCCAAAATCTATTCAGCCTCATTTGAAATTGTCAGTGGCCACGCATTAAAACATCTTATTGCTGGCGTTGGGTGCGTGCTGTTCTTGCACTACTTGAACCGATGGATGAAGTCTACTTTGGCCACGAGAACCTGAATTTTTCCTAGCATATTCAATGGCAATTGCGGGTCATGCTGAAAGTGCCATTAATGGTCGCTGTGTCTCTAAATTAAACAGCCTTAGCCCTTCTTTACAAAGTATGAAGCCGTCATTTTTGGCTCAGTCTCTGCTAGATGAGTAGAGCACTTGAGAGAACTTCAATTTTTGCACGTCTGGAGAGTCCATGAATTCTTTTGGAATAAAACGCAGCTTTACAGTACTTAGAAACAGTTTTTTTGGTGTGGCGATCGTCACCAATGCATTGGCGTCTGCCGCAGATAGTATGGCTATCTCGGGACTCATGACGACAAAAGTGATTAATGCCTACGACAAATCGGAAAAGCGTATTAAGCAGCAAACCATTCCTGTCTTGGATTTGACAAAGGGAATTGAAGGGGCTGCAAAAACAGTTCTAATGGTCACCAAAAATCACCTGACGGCGCAGTCGTGTGAGGATAACTTGAAAATTTTGAATTCGAGTTTATTTTACATTCAGTCAGGCGAGTTTTTGGATATGGCCAATCAGGGAGCCAATTCTAATCAAGATGCAATTACTTTGCTTTTTGATTCAAGAGTGCAGTTGACAGAAAAATTGCGTGATTTTGTTTCCGGTAGAAATGGCGTAGCTAAATTTTCTGATGAAAATCAAATGCGCGGCTGTGTAAACGAAATGAGAGTTTCTCACCGAAGTTTAAGGAATTTAGAAGATCGAATTGCGTTAACAGCTTATTTAAATCAAGGAAAATACAAAAAACCTGGAGCTTTGACGGGTTTACCGTCTGCAGACTTGGGCTTGAAGCCTTTCGAGCAAAACGAATGGCCAAAACTGATGGTCAGTTCAAAATATAGTGAAAAGCGGAATCTTTCTTTGGCCGATTTGAAAACTGGTGATGTGTTTCTGACAAAAGGGACGACATTCGCGAGTGCAGTGATCAGCCGAATCGGAAAAGTTGATAATCAATTTAGCCATCTTGCGATGGTTTATGTCGATGAAAAGGGTGAATTGTTCGGAGAAAAAAATGCAGGAAAAGTGTATGTCGTTGAATCAGAACCTGACTTCGGTTTGCAAATCGTAGCCCTTGATCACTTCTTGAAGAACGATAAAAATCGATTGGTGCTTTACCGCTACAGTCCGGTCGCTGGGCCTAACGGAACCGATTCCTCGTCGAATGATGCAGCTGAAGTCGTCAAACGGGCCGCTCGATATGCAGCGGAGCGAGCTGACGTCCGTGCAAATCCCTACGATAAAGAAGGCAAAGACACAACCATGGTGGATCGCCTTGCTCAACATAAAAAAACGACCGGGCAAGATAAGATTGAAAGAATTGGTTACAACTTCGAAATGGACATGAATGTTGAATCGACTCTTTTCTGCTCTCAAGTTATTTCTTGGGCGATGAAAAATGGTTGTGTTGGGCTTAAATGTCAAAGCTTTCCTGAATTAGGCAACTCTGGAGACAACATCTTTCCGTTAGATCAATCTGAGATCGTGACGGAAAACAATGGGTTTGCAAAGATGCTGCAGCTTGGAATCAGCAAAACCTTTGCTCCTGCTGACTTCGAGGTCGAGCCTCGGTTCGAGTTGATCGCAGAGTGGCGCGATGTGAATTATTCTGCTTACACACGAATTCAAGATATCGCGACGACTAAGTTTTTTCAGTTAATGGAAGAAAGCGGTTATGAATTTATCGAAACTCCGGAGCTTAAGGCATTTGCGGAGGCCGCAACAAAGCTGCTTAAAGATAATGGTAAGATGCCGGAAAACATGCCCGATGGTTTAACGAAGGGTTCATTGTACACTGCATTTTTGACTTGGCATCCAGGACTGAGCCAAATAGTTCCGGGAGCCATTGAAAACGCAAATCCCTCAACGTTGATGAATATGCTCGTGAACGCTCTTGGAATTGCTCCAGAAACTTTAAAAGCCCTTATGGATGATGGAACAGAAAGTGCGACTGCTGAAAAGCAAGCTGAAAAATTACGGCAAGTCGCTCTTCGATTTGCACAGCATGCAAGTATTATTAAAGTTGTCCAAGATGCAGAACAAAAACAAATCGAAGCCGCATTAAAAGAAAAGCAAGAGTCGAACTCTAAAACTCTGCAGCGAGCTACGTTTATGACGGAGCGGCTGATGTCGTCTGTTATCGATGCAAAACGCGGGCAAGATTGTGAGATCTATAAAATTACACAGAACGGCACGCAAGTAACCGCAGCAATGCGAATCGAAAAGAAATTGGGAAGTTCAACAGTCGTTTGGCATGACTTGGTTCGCATACCAGAAGAAAAAATACAGTCACGCGGACAGGTTTGCGAAACTGAGCCGCTGGAATTAAATCAGTTTTAAGAAAGTTGAACAAATGAAAAAGCCAATCCACCTTTTGATTTCTTTAAGTTTAATGATGAGCGCGACAGCCTCTTGGTCTCAGGAAGACAGCTCCGCATCTGTTGCACCAGCGCGAGTGGTTCCACTCACAGCTGGAAAAATGTATTCAGCTGTTGTGGTTCGCCCTGATTTGGCTTCTGCGCCTGAAATGGCTGGTCATATTGACCGTATTCAGGAAGACCTTAGATTAACCACTCAATTAATTGTGAGTGAGTCTATCCAAAGCTTAATCTTTTCAGGCGACTTAAATGCTGTTCTTGCACAAGTTTCCGAAGTAGCAAAAGATCGATTGTCGCCAACATTCATGGAGCTAAATTCAAAATTGCCAAATGATGCGATTTATTTAAATAGCTATGTCGCACAATTTCCAGTTTCAAAGGATGTCGCAGTTGTTCCCGTGCCGATGCTTGGCGATGTGCAAGTCATCCCGCAAGATCTAAATACGATGTCCAAGACAGAAAAAACAAATTTTTCCTACAC
>LNFM01015814.1_pt1 | contig 14594 bp, 14 predicted proteins | sample 596031 | NCBI WGS metagenome assembly LNFM01 (sample SAMN04254537, study PRJNA301005) | activated carbon metagenome | isolation source: dual media filters at the Ann Arbor, Michigan drinking water treatment plant | place: USA: Ann Arbor
ACTACAAATTCGCCGTCAGCTTCACGATCCTGATCATCGTCCTGCTGTTCATGCCGACGGGTCTGTTCAAGGGGAAATCGGTATGAACCGCAACATCATCCTGTTCGGCATCGTCGCGGTGCTTTACCTGCTGACCGGCTTTTTCCAAAGCTGGAACCTGTCGCTGACCATTCTCAATACCGCGCTGTTGGCCACGATTGCGGCCTTGGGCGTCAACATGCAATGGGGCTATGCCGGGTTGTTCTCGACCGGCGTCATGGGCTTTACTGCACTTGGCGGGCTGGCGGTGGTGCTGGTTTCAGCCAAACCGAACGCCGAAAACTGGGGCGCTGGCGGGCCGATGATCCTCTTCGGGCTTTTCATCGGGGCGGCCTCGGTCGCGCTTGCGATCTTCACCTACAATCGGCTCAAGGCCGGGCGGAACCGCAACCTGATCGTGGCCGCGATCCTGATCGGCGGCTTCTTTCTCTTCCGAAGCATTTACGACCCGGCAGTCATCGCCGTTGAAGCGGTAAACCCGCAGTTCGCCGGCAACATCGGCGGCCTCGGACTTCCGTCCCTGCTGGCCTGGCCCGTCGGCGGACTTCTCGCCGCCGGCGCGGCTTGGGCGATCGGAAAGACAGCGCTCGGTTTGCGCTCCGACTATCTGGCCATCGCCACGCTTGGCATCGCGGAAATCGTCATCGCCTTCATCCGCAACGAAGACTGGATGGCGCGCGGTGTAAAGAACCTGATCGACCTGCCACGCCCATGGCCGGTGCCCTACGAAGTGAACATGCAGAAAGACCCCGGCTTCATAGACTTTGTCGCCAATTACGGTCTCGACCCGGCCAACGCTTCCACGATCTTCGTGAAGCTGCTTTATGCCGGGCTTTTCGGTCTGGTCCTTGTCGCGGTCATCTGGCTGTCCGAACGCGCCCTGAACAGCCCTTGGGGTCGGATGATGCGCGCGATCCGCGACAACGAGGTTGCCGCCGAGGCGATGGGCAAGGACGTCACGCGCCGCCATCTTCAGGTATTCATCCTCGGCTCCGCCGTGATCGGCTTCGCTGGCGCGATGATGACCTCGATGGACGGCCAGTTGACCCCAGGCACCTACAACCCGCTGCGGTTCACCTTCCTGATCTGGGTGATGGTCATCGTCGGCGGCTCGGGCAACAACTGGGGCACCGTCCTCGGCGGCCTGCTGATCGGCTGGCTCTGGCTGGTGGTCGAATTCCTCGGCCCGAACCTGATGGGCATCCTGACCTCCGGGCTGACCGAAGGGCCGCTGAAGGCGCACCTGATCGACAGCGCACAGCACATGCGACTGCTGACCCTCGGCGTGATCCTGCTTCTGGTGCTGCGCTTTAGCCCGCGCGGACTCATTCCGGAAAAGTAGGCAGACATCCGCGACATTTTTTGTCGCGAAACGGCATGACTTTCCGTCTGCCCCGGCCAATCTGCGGCCTGGGGCAGTCCAGGGAGTAGCGCCATGAAAACCCATACCCGCGTTGTCGTGATCGGCGGCGGTGTCGTCGGATGTTCGGTGCTGTATCACCTTACAAAACTTGGCTGGTCGGACGTGACCCTGATCGAACGGTCGGAACTGACCTCCGGTTCCACCTGGCACGCGGCGGGCGGTTTTCACACCCTGAACGGCGACACCAATATGGCGGCGCTCCAAGGCTATACCATCCGGCTTTACAAAGAGCTGGAGGCGATCACCGGCATGTCCTGCGGCCTTCACCATGTTGGCGGCATCACCCTTGCCGACAACAAGGAACGCTTCGACCAGCTGAAAGCCGAACGCGCCAAGCACCGCTATATGGGCCTTGATACGGAAATCCTCGGGCCGGAAGAGATCAACAAGTTCACCGACGGAATGGTCAATCTCGAAGGCATCGTCGGCGCCCTCTACGACCCGCTCGACGGCCACCTCGACCCCTCCGGCACCACTCACGCCTATGCCAAGGCCGCGCGGATGGGCGGGGCCGAGATCATCCTGCACAACCGCGTGCTTGAGACGAACCCGACCAAGGACGGCTGGGAAGTCGTCACCGAAAAGGGCACCATCACCTGCGAACATCTCGTCAACGCCGGCGGCCTCTGGGCGCGTGAGATCGGCGCAATGGCCGGTGTTTACCTGCCATTGTTGCCGATGGCGCACCAATACCTCGTCACCGACGATATCCCCGAGATCATGGATATCCTGAAAACGGGTCGCGAATTCCCCCACGTCATGGACCCCGGCGGCGAAAGCTATTTGCGTCAGGAAGGCCGCGGCCTCTGCATCGGTTTCTATGAAAAGCCCTGCGAACCCTGGGCGCTGGACGGCACGCCGTGGAACTTCGGCCACGAACTGCTGAACGAACAATTCGACAAGATCGAGGACTCGGTCAACTTCGCCTACCGCCGCTTCCCGGTCTTGGAGCGCACCGGTGTCAAGCGCGTGATCCACGGCCCCTTCACCTTTGCGCCCGACGGCAACCCGCTGATCGGCCCGGTGCAGGGCCTGCGCAACTACTGGTCCGCCTGCGCCGTCATGGCAGGCTTCAGCCAGGGCGGCGGCATGGGACTCGCGCTTGCACAATGGATGATCGAGGGCGAGGTCGAGCGTGACCCGCGCGGCTTTGACGTCAGCCGTTTCGGCACCTGGACGACGCCGGGCTACACCGTCCCGAAGGTGATCGAAAACTACCAGATGCGCTTCTCGGTCGGCTACCCGAACGAGGAACGTCCCGCTGCCCGCCCCTTCCGCGTGACGCCGATGTACGACAAATTCACCGAAATGCGCGCAGTCTGGGGCCAGCAATACGGGCTTGAAGTGCCGAACTACTACGCCCTGCCCGGCGAACCGGTCTACGAGACGCCCACCTTCAAACGCTCCAACGCCTGGGAGGCGACGCGGCAGGAAGTCATGTCTGTGCGCGACGGCGTTGGCATCAACGAAGTGCAGAACTTCGGCAAGTACCGCGTTACCGGCCCGAACGCACGGGCCTGGCTTGACCGGATCATGGCCGGCAACATTCCGAAACCCGGTCGCCTGTCGCTGACGCCCATGCTGGCGCACAGCGGCAAAATCATCGGCGATTTCACCGTGTCGTGCCTGTCTGAGCATGAATTCCAGCTGACCGCCAGCTACGGCGCGCAAGGTTGGCACGAACGCTGGTTCGAACAGAACGCCATCGACGGTGTCCGCGTCGAGAACATCTCCGACGCCCGCTCCGGCTTCCAGATCGCCGGGCCGAAGGCGCGCGAACTTCTGTCGCGCGTCACCCGCAGCGACGTGTCGGGCGATGCGTTCAAGTTCATGGATGTGCGCCGCATGACCGTTGGCATGGCCAACTGCATCGTCCAGCGTGTCAGCTACACTGCCGACCTCGGCTATGAAATCTTCACCGACCACATGTCCGTTCGCCACCTTTGGGACGTGCTGACCGAGGCGGGCCGTGACCTTGGCATCCGCCCCTTCGGCATGCGCGCGATGATGTCATTGCGTCTCGACAAGTGGTTCGGGTCCTGGGGCCGCGAGTTCAGTCCAGACTACACGCCGATGGAAACCGGGCTTGACCGGTTCATCCGCTGGAACAAGGACGCCGACTGGATCGGCAAGGCCGCCGCCACCGCCGAGAAAGCCTCCGGGCCAAAGCGCCGCCTCGTCAGCTTTGTCGTCGATGCGGACGATGCCGATGTCGTCGCATGGGAGCCGATCTGGCTCGACGGCGCTGTTGTCGGCTTCTGCACGTCGGGCGGGTTCTCCCATTACACCGGGCTTTCGGTGGCACAGGGTTTCCTACCTGCCGACCGCGTGCAGGACGGGCTTGCAGTCGAGATCGAGATCCTTGGTCAACGTCGCGCCGCGAAGGTCCACCTTGCACCGCTCTTTGATGCGGACGGCGCGCGCATGCGCGGCTGAGGCTTGACAGCGATGGACCGGGCCGCAACGCTCGGTCCCATGCAGCCAACCGTTCATATTGTCATTCTCGCCGCCGGCGCATCGTCCCGCATGCTTGGACGTGACAAACTGCTGGAGCCTGTGGCGGGCCTCCCGATCCTCCGCCATGTGGCCGAAACCGCCATCGGCACTGGCTGCCCGGTCGTCGTGATGCTGCCACCGGCCAGCCCCCGTCACCTTGCATTGGACAACTTGCCAGTCACGTCGATCGACGTTCCCGACGCGAACCTCGGCATGTCGCGCTCCTTGTCACGGGCCGCCACGCTGCTGTCGCACGATGTGCCGACGGATGCCCCGGATGGGCTGATGGTGCTGCCCGCGGACATGCCCGGCTTCACGATCGGGGCGCTGACTGCAATGGTTGCCGCTTTCCGTAACGCACCAACCCTGATCCTGCGCGCCACCGACGCCTCGGGCAAGCCCGGCCATCCGGCGATCTTTCCGCGCGATCTCTGGCCGGAACTGGCGGCACTCGAAGGCGATGAAGGGGGGCGCAGCGTTCTGCGCCGCCATCAGGCGCGCCTGCGGTTGACACCCCTGCCCGGCGACATGGCGACGCTTGATCTCGACACGCCCGCCGACTGGGCGGCGTACCGCGCTTCAGGCCGATAGAAGAACCCGCGCCTCATGGGTCTTGAGCGTCGGCCGAGCCGCCTCAAAGGCACCTCCGCTTGTGGCGAGTTCGGGAAAGATCGCCAGAACCTCGTCACGCACCGGCGCTTCCATCCCCGAGACCATCCGTTGCGCCGGTTGGAAACTTTCCGACCACAGCCCTTCGGACAGAATGATCTCGTGCCGGTCGAACAGCACATGCACATAGGTCACCCCGGCCGTTGGCAAGACGCGCGAAACCCCTTTCGCGCCGACCAGATGCTTTGCCGCAACCAAGACCTCGGCATCCCCGAACAAGAGTTCAGCTCGGGCGTTCTCGACCAGCACCCTGTGCTGCGCCGACAACAGCATGTCGCGCAGCGGGAACCCGTCCAGCGCCTTAGCCTCAATCCTGACCGGCCTGAGATCGGGCTGAGCCAGCAGTTCTGCCGCCGACAAATTGCGCCGCCCGACCCAGCGAACCGGCTGCAACCCACTGTCGCGCGTCAGCACAAGATCGCCCTCGCGCAGCGTTTCCACGGCGATCGGCCCGCGATCCGTCTCGATCAGCGTCCCAGCGGTGAAGCAAGGAATGACGCTTTCGATCTCGGTGAAATTCAGCGTGCCGACGACCGTCACACCGTCCGGCGCAAAGAACGTGACGGTTCCGTTTTCGCCGTTCAGCGGGTCATAGACAATGTCGACCCGGCCCCAGCCATAGCCCTGCAGATCCAGCACGTCGAAATCGCCCGGCGCGCCAATGCCGCCACCACCACCGCTGATCGTTTCGGCGGTCAGGCCGTTGTCGGCATCGCCCGCCCCGATGATGAAGGTGTCGTTGCCAACTCCGCCGGAAAGGCTGTCGGCACCTGCACCACCGCGCAACGTGTCGTTACCGGCATCGCCCAGAAGGGTATCAACCCCACTGCCACCATCGAGGTTGTCATTGCCGTCGCCGCCGTAAAGGATGTCATTCCCCGCATCGCCAAGGATGCTGTCGTCGTCGCCTTCGCCCCACAGCGTATCGACCCCATCGCCGCCAATGATGGTGTCGTTGCCGAACCCGCCCCAGATCACGTCGTTGCCTGCGCCACCGTCAAGCAAGTTGACGCCGGTCAGGTTGCCGCCCGCAAGATCATCGATGGTGTCGTTGCCGTCGCCGCCAAAGACGGTGTCGTCGCCGGCCCCGAAGATGATGCTGTCGCGGTGATCGTGTCGTTGAAATTGCTGCCGGTGATGTTTTCGATCGAGACAAGCGCGTCGTTACCGCTACTTCCAGTGCTGGTGACGGTATTCGAAACCAGGCTCGCAAGGACGCCAGCCCCAGTGTTGCTGCTGTAGTCCGCCGTGTCTATGCCGAGGCCACCCTGAAGGGTGTCATTGCCGCCACCGCCAACCAGAGTGTCGTTACCGTCGCCGCCTGCAAGGATGTTTGCGTTGTTGTCTCCGACCAGAAGGTCGTTAAACGATGACCCCGTCAGATCCTCTATCGTGTTGTAGGTGTCGCCAGCCGCCTCGCCCGTGTTGAGAGCGCTGTTCAACAGATTGGCGGTAACGCCTGCCAAGGCCGTCTCATAACTCGCGACGTCGATGCCACCGCCGCCAATGAGCGAATCCGCCCCAAGGCCGCCGATCAGGGTGTCGTCGCCACCCCCGGCACTAAGCGTGTCATTGCCCGCGCCGCCGGACAGGACGTTGTCCGAATTGTTGCCGGTGAGCGAATCGTTGAAGTTGGACCCGGTCAGGTTCTCGATGCTGGAATAGAAATCGCCGGCCGCGTCCCCGGTCAGAGTTCCACCGCCAAGGCTTGCCGTGACCGCCGCGCCGGCCGTTTCGTAGCTGGCGGTGTCAATGCCGGCGCCGCCGATCAGACGGTCAGCACCGACGCCACCAATCAGGGTGTCATTGCCGTCGCCGCCAACCAGCGAGTCGTTCCCCCCACCACCCGACAGAACGTTGTTGCCCGTGTTGCCTGTCAGAGTGTCGTTGGAGTTCGACCCAATGACGTTTTCGATGCTGACGTAGCTGTCGCCGCTGGCATCGCCAACGGTTCCCCCGGTCACAAGGTTCACAACGACGCTGCCACCCGCGGTGACATAGCTGGCGGTATCGGTCCCGGCCCCGCCGTTCAGAACATCGGCTCCCGTCCCGCCGATCAGGCTGTCGTCGCCGTCGCCGCCGAGGAGGGTATCGTTGCCGCCCAGCCCGACGAGCGTGTCATTACCCCCCAGACCACTGAGGGAATCCGCTTCGTTCGGGAAATTCGGGTCGCCGGTGATTGAATCGTTGCCGCCGCCGCCGCTTAGAGTTGCCATCGTTACCCAGACCCCGTCATTCGTGAACCGCCAACCACCCCAACCACGCACATCAGCCAGGCCATCAGACAACCCCGCCCTTGCGCATCGGTTGTTTTTAACCCGCCTTCACAGTAGCAGACAATTTAGTCGAAATATCGACCAAATGGCTCGCTTGGCAAGCGCGACGCAGAGTTGGCCGGGCCTCTATTGCCGTAAATCTTCAGTTCGACAGGCCCTTGGCGTCTTTTCCGGCCAAAATCCGCCGGAGCGGCCGATGCGTTGTGTCGCCGCGTTGCGCTTTCAGCGCCGGAAACAGCTCGAAGATTTCCAACCGTTGGGCGTTTCCGACCGCCTTAAGGCTCTGGTCGTTCGGCTCGAAACTTTCGCTCCACGCGCCGTTCGACAAGATCACCTCGTGCCGGTCAAAAAGCAGATGGATATAGGTCGTCCCGCTCGACTCTACGGCCTGGATCGCAGTACCAGCGGCCAGATGCTTGGCCGCAACCAGCACCTCGGGTTCATTGAACAGCAGCGACGTGCGGTCATTCCCCACCAGAATCCGGTGGTTTGGTGACACCAGAAGATCCCTCTCCGGCAGGCCGTGGCCAAGCGCACCCTCCCGTATCAGTACCGGCAAAAGGTGCGGCGCTGCCCGAAAGTCCTGCGCGAACATCGGCGCGCGTCCGATCCAGCGCACTTCCTGCAAACCGCTATCGCGCGTGACAACCCTGTCGCCCACGCGCAGTTTCTCAACCGAAATCTCGCCGTGCTGGGTCGCGATCTGCGTGCCCGGCGTAAAGCAAGGCGATATCCGAATGTCCGGCCCGGAGTCTGCTTCCGTTGCCAACCGCGCCCTGTCGCGCGGCATTTGAAGGAACTGGTCAGATCGGTTGGACATGGCTCTCGATCAGCGATGCGGTTGCCGGGTACGCCCAACCCGAATAGCCCTCGCCGCAAGGTATTGATACTGCTTTGTCATCACGCCTTGGCGATGAGACCGTCGGATCGCCAGCAAAGGCCTTATGCATCAAGGCAATTCAACCAAAGGATGAACCACTTGCTATCGGCGTCGACCAGTCCGGGGCACGAATGGTGAAACCCCTGGATTGCCCTTCGGCGAATCGCACTTTCCCTGTCAGGATCGTTGCTGTGGTGCCCGAGGCGAGATTCGAACTCGCACACCTTTCGGCGGAGGATTTTGAATCCCCTGCGTCTACCGTTCCGCCACTCGGGCCACGGGTGGTGGTTTAGACGGCGGCCGCGCCGCCGTCAATCTGATCAGAGGCTATCGGTCTGAAACGTGTCGCAGTCTGCCAACTGCCCGGATCGCAGCCCCGCCACGAACCAGCGCGACCGTTGCTCTGACGTGCCATGCGTGAAGGTGTGCGGCATCGGTCGCTGGCCTGCGTTGGCTTGCAACGTGTCGTCGCCGATCTGGCGTGCCGCATTCACCGCCTCTTCCAGATCGCCGCGTTCGATTGTGCCAAGCGTCTGTTGTGCCTCGCGCGCCCAGATGCCTGAAAGGCAATCTGCTTGCAGCTCGATCCGAACCGAGATCTCGTTGCTTTCCGCCTGGCTCACCCGCTGGCGAATCTCGTTCGCCTGACCAAGTATTCCAAGTTCGTTCTGGATGTGGTGACCGATCTCGTGCGCAACCACATAGGCAGCCGCGAAATCGCCCTTTGCACCAAGGCGGCGTTCCATCGTCACGAAGAAACTGGTGTCCAGATAGACCCTTTTGTCCGATGGGCAGTAAAACGGACCCGTCGCCTCCGATGCGCCGCCACAGGCCGACTGGGTGCCATCCTTGAACAGAACCAGCGTGGCGGGCCTGTACTCTCGGCCAAGCTGCTCGGCAAACACCTTCGCCCAGATCTCTTCGGTGTCGGCCAGCGTGACCGAGACGAACTCGCCCGCAGCCCGATCTTCGGCCGTCAGTTCAACCGGCGCCCCAGATTGGCGACTGGCCCCGGTATCGTTCAAGAGCGGAGTCACATCAATCCCAAGGAAATAGCCGATGATCACGATGGCTAAAATCCCGACCCCGCCGACGCTGCCCGCACGGGCGCCACCGCCCATCCGGCGGCGATCCTCGATGTTGTTGCTGCCGCGGCGGCCCTTCCACTGCATGATCACTTCCTTTTTCAGCTACGGGGCGGACCTTTCGCCCCGTCCGAAAACGCAGCCAAGCACCCCAACACAGGTTAACTCGACACAAGGCCCGCAGCTCCAGCGGATCGTGTCCAGAACATGATGAAGCCTAGCGGCTTCACATTGCGCCAGAAAGCTCTTTCACACACCCTTTTCAGCGAGGCGTGACTTCCCTCCTCCGATCACCGCGCCTATGGTCGCCGCGCAAACAGCAGCGGAGCCTTCCATGACGCGGATCCAACTGTCCCTTCTGGCCGCTTCCGGGTCTGCGGCCTTGCTGGCCGGGGCATTCGCCTTTCAATACATCGGCGGCATGGCACCCTGCCAGCTTTGCCTCTGGCAGCGCTGGCCCCACGCCGCCGCGGTTCTGATCGGCGCGTTGATGCTGGCATCCGGCTGGCGCATTCTGGCTTGGGCCGGGGCGGCGGCCGCGCTTTTGACGGCTGCGATCGGCATCTTCCACGTCGGCGTCGAGCAACTCTGGTGGGAGGGACTTGCCTCCTGCACGGCAAGCTCGCTTGCGGGCGTCTCCACCGCCGACCTCCTCAATCCCGAGGTTGTGGTAGCCGCACCTGTGCGCTGCGACGAAATCGCCTGGGCACTGGCTGGCATCTCTATGGCCGGCTGGAACGCGATCCTGTCACTGGCCCTTGCCGGGCTCTGGGTCATGGCCGCGCGCGCCAGATCCTGACGCGCCGCTCGGCCTATCCCACCAGCCGCTGATATTCTTGCAAGGCAAACCGGTCCGTCATCCCCGCCACATAGTCCGCGACGATCCGCGCCAGTTCCACATCCCCCTTCGCGGCAGCGATGTCGGCATGCCACTCCTCAGGCAGCAGCGACGGGTCGGAAAGGAACATCGGAAAAAGCGTGTCGATCACTTCCGTCACCCGCGCGCGTTCCGCCATGACCGAAGGCGCGCGGTACATCCGGTGAAACAGGAACGACCGGATCGCCTTCAATTCCTGAAACAGTGGCTTTGAAAACCGGATCACGGTGGTGCCCATGTGCCTGATCTCGTCCACCGACTTCGGCTGCGCGGCGGCAAGCCGGTTCTGCGCCACCGCGATCACGTCCTCGACCATGCGGCCAAAGACCCGCCGCAGCGCCTCGTGCCGCCTACGCATCCGGTCAAGTTCGGGGTAAAGCCGGTCCACTTCGGCAAAGGCCGGGCCAGTGACCGGCAATTCCATCAGATCGGCCTCGGTGAACAACCCCGAGCGCAGGCCATCATGCAAGTCATGGTGCGAATAGGCGACGTCGTCGGCAATCGCAGCCACCTGCGCCTCGGCCGAAGCATGGGTTGACAGTTCCAGATCCCACTCGGCGTTCACTTCAGCCAACGCATAAGGCAACGGCCCGTCGTGCTTCTTGTCGGCGTTCGGCCCCGTAACCGGACCATTGTGCTTGGCAATCCCTTCAAGCGTTTCCCACGTCAGGTTCAGCCCGTCGAAATCGGCATAATGCCGCTCCAGCCGAGTTACGATCCGCAAGGCCTGCGCGTTATGGTCAAATCCGCCATAGGGCGCCATCAGGCGCTCCATCGCATCCTCTCCGGTATGGCCGAAGGGCGTGTGACCCAGATCATGCGCCAGCGCCACCGCCTCGGCGAGGTCAGTGTTCAGACCCAGCACTCCGGCGATGGTGCGCGCCACCTGCGCCACCTCGATCGTATGGGTCAGGCGCGTGCGGTAGTAATCGCCCTCGTGTTCGACAAAGACCTGCGTCTTGTGCTTCAGCCGCCGGAACGCGCTGGAATGGATGATCCGATCCCGATCCCGTTGATAAGGCGACCGGAAGGACGACAGGTTTTCCGGCCAACGCCGCCCGCGTGAGGCATCTGGCTGACAGGCAAAAGGTTCAAGCATTGCGGCCTCGCTTGTGGGTCGCGGTTCGGTCCCCTATATTCGGTGCAGCACCGGAAGGATACGGGAACAGCCATGGAACTGACGCTTCCACCCCGCGTGACGGACCGCGCCTTCGCCCGTCTGGCCGAAATTGCCGAACTGACCGGCGAACAGCGCGCCTTGCGCGTCGCCGTCGATGGCGGCGGCTGTTCCGGGTTCCAATACGACATCAAGCTCGACGATCCTGCCGCCGATGACCTCGTGCTGGAAAAGGACGGCGTCAAGGTGCTGGTCGATCAGGTCTCCCTGCCCTTCCTTGCCGACGCGGTGATCGATTTCACCGAAGAACTGATCGGCGCGCGCTTTGTCGTGCAAAATCCGAACGCCACCTCCAGTTGCGGTTGCGGCACCAGCTTTTCGATCTGACCGCTTTTCTGCGTGACCTTGTTCGCTCGCGATCTATCTGATCTTCCAAGCGAACGGGAGCATTGCGATGTCGGTCACCCTCATCCTCGGATCGGCACCAATGGCCGTGGCGGCACGCGCGTGGCCGCGCGCGCCCTTTGACCGGGTTCTGACAATCAACAACGCCCATGCGATCCGCAACGACTGGGACGAGTTGATCTTTCCGCATGACTTCCCCGCTGATCGGGTGCCGGCGTTGCGTCCGGGCCAGCGTTTCGTCACCGAGTCGGAGTTCGTTCCGGCGCAAAACTCCTTTGGTGGCTTTGTCTACGCTGGCGGCACAATGGCCTTCACGGCAGGCTATTATGCCCTGCACGCACATCAATCTCGCGTCATCGCCTTCTTCGGCTGCGACATGGTCTACCCCGCTGGCGGCCAAACCCATTTCTACGGAACCGGCACCGCCGATCCGCTGCGCACCGACATCACGCTGCGCTCGCTCGAGGCGAAATCGGCGCGGCTGCTGGTCATGGCCGCCATGCAAGGCGTAGCGCTGGTCAATCTGTCGACGGGACCATCGCGCCTGATCTTTCCGCGCGCCAGACAAGCGACTGCGGCACGCGTGCGCCCTGCCCCCTTCTGCGCGCTGCGCGCCGCCGAGGCGCTCAAGGCAGAAGCCGCACTTGGCTACCTCGTGCCTTCCGGTCGCTATTGGGAAGAGGCCGCGCGTTTCGAACCGGCAGAGCTTGACCGGATAGATACGCTGTGGCGCGCCGCCGCGACCGAAGCCTGGCTGCAGACTGCTTGAAGCCGCAGGCGTTCCGGGCCTAGAACAACAGGAACGGAGGACGCCCGATGAAACTCGCTACCTTCAACATCAACGGCATCAAGGCACGCATCGAAGCGCTTCCCGCATGGCTCAATGCCGCGCAACCCGAAGTGGTCTGCCTTCAAGAGATCAAATCGGTCGACACCGCCTTCCCGCGCGAAATGTTCGAGGCGATGGGCTACGCAGTCGAAACGCATGGTCAAAAAGGCTTCAACGGCGTGGCGATCCTGTCCAAGCTGCCCTTGGCCGATGTCCGCCGCGGCCTGCCCGGTGACGAGACAGACGAACAATCCCGCTGGATCGAAGCCGTGGTGATGCGATCGCGGCCGCTGCGGGTCTGCGGTCTTTATCTGCCGAACGGCAACCCTGCGCCCGGGCCAAAGTATGACTACAAACTCGCCTGGATGGCCCGCATGGAAGCGCGTGTCCGCGACCTTCTGGCAACCGAAGAACCCTTTGTCTGCCTCGGCGACTACAACGTGATCCCACAACCCGAGGACGCAAAGAAACCCGAAGCCTGGGTGACCGACGCGCTTTTCCTGCCCGAAAGCCGCGCCGCCTTCCAGCGCATTGTGAACCTCGGCCTGACAGATGCGTTTCGCGCAATCACGCCCGAGCCGGGGCATTATTCCTTCTGGGATTATCAGGCTGGCGCTTGGGATCGCAACAACGGCATCCGCATCGATCACATCCTTCTTAGCCCGCAAGCCGCCGACCGGTTGGTCGACTGCCGCATCGACAAGGCGGTGCGGGGTGGCGACAAACCCTCTGACCATGTCCCGGTCTGGTGCGAACTCGACGGCTGAAATCGGCAGTCACCGCTGCGTGACATCGTGGTTGTAAAGCCAGTCAAAACGGCCAAGCATCGCATTTGGTGCAAACCTGCCGGTCAGCCGCATCCCGGTATGTGCCAGCGACCTCAGCGGTCCCCCCAGATGATAAGCCCGCGCGTTGGTATTCGCAGCCGCGACAATCCGGCTGGTCCTTGGCTGCCGCAGCGCCTGATAGGCGGCAAGCCCCGCCGCCGCCGTGTCGTGACCTCCCAGACACTCGGCCAGAACCCAGGCATCCTCCAAGGCCATCGAAGCGCCTTGCGCCAGAAATGGCAGCGTCGGGTGTGCCGCGTCGCCAAGAATCGCGGCAGCGCCATGGGGTGTCGCGCGATACCAGACCCGCGCTACCGGGTGACGAAACAACCCCCAGAGCCACGGGTCCTCGACCTGATCAAGCCACCCCCGCACCCGCGGATTGAAGCGCTCGAACGCCAGCCGCAGGTCCATCGAATCGTCCCTCAGCGACCAGCTTTCCTCAGCCCATTTCCGTCGTTCTTCAACGGCCACGATGTTGCGCAAACGACCACCTCGCAGCGGGTAGCTGACGATGTGGCGCCCTTCGCCCATGTGAACCTCGGCCACGGCAGCAGCGCCGGCTTCGCACGGGATCAGCGCGCGCCACGCAACCTGATGCGTGAAAAATGGCTTTTCCGGCCCGTTAAGCGCCAGACGCAACCGCGAATGCAAACCATCCGCCCCGATCAACAACCCCGTTTCCAGCCAATCACCACCAACCGAAAGTAAAGGTCGCGGCCCGGAAACATCGATTGAATCAACCCGCTGCAACAAGCGCAGCGTTACCCCGGCCGCCTCGGCACCCTGCAACAGAAACGCGATCAGATCGGGACGGTGTAGAAAGTGGTAACCCTGCTCCGGCCGCAACCGACCAACCTCAAGCCGCGTCACCGCCGCACCCGTCAGCCCGTCGCGCAATTCCACCGCCTCGGCACGGGTCGACGCGGCCTGCAAGGCATCCTCCAACCCCAGCGCGCGCAAGACACAGGCACCATTCGGTGAAATCTGCAAGCCCGCGCCCACCTCGCGAACGGCGTCAGCCTGCTCCAGAACCGTCACCGACGCGCCCCGCAACGCCAACGCCCGCGCCACCGCAAGCCCCGCGACCCCTGCCCCAAGAACAGTGACCGATTGCCCGATCAGGCTCATGGCTCGCTCCACAAATGACAACGCCGGGCAAATCGCCCGGCGCCAAGTTTCTGCTGCACGGCTCTTGCGCGCAAGATCAGTCGTCGCGATGGACCCGTTCGCGGCGCTCGTGCTTTTCCTGCGCTTCCAGCGTCATCGTGGCGATCGGGCGCGCGTCCAGCCGGCGCAGGCTGATCGGCTCGCCGGTCATCTCGCAATAGCCGAACTCGCCATTCTCGATCCGGCGCAACGCGGCATCGATCTTTGCCACCAGCTTGCGCTGACGGTCACGCGTGCGCAGTTCCAGCGCACGGTCCGTTTCCTCCGACGCGCGGTCGGCGATATCCGGCACGTTGCGACCGGAATCCTGCAAGCTGTCGATGGTTTCGGCGGACTGGTCGAGAAGTTCCTGCTTCCAGATAATCAGCTTCCGGCGAAAATACTCCAATTGCCGATCATTCATGAAAGGCTCGTCCTCCGCTGGACGATAGTCATCAGGCAAGAACACTTCGGCCTTCATCGAAACTCTCTCCATGTCGTCGGATCGCTCCGACAGGTGGG
>LNFM01012128.1_pt1 | contig 14593 bp, 13 predicted proteins | sample 596031 | NCBI WGS metagenome assembly LNFM01 (sample SAMN04254537, study PRJNA301005) | activated carbon metagenome | isolation source: dual media filters at the Ann Arbor, Michigan drinking water treatment plant | place: USA: Ann Arbor
GAGCCCCAGCCGGGAGGACCGTTCCGACGGCTTGAAGAGCACGGTGTTGCCCGCCGCCAGCGCCGCCGCAATCATCCCGGCCGGGATGGCGAGCGGAAAGTTCCACGGCGCGATGACGGCCGTCACTCCGCGCGGGCCATAGACGCGATGGTTTAGCTCTCCCGGCCGGTTTCCGAGCCTCGCAGGCCGGGAGAGGCGGCAAATTTCGTCTCCATAGTAGCGAAGAAAGTCGATGGCCTCGGCGACGTCGGCATCCGCTTCCCGCCAGGGCTTTCCCACCTCAAACACTTCCCATGCGGCGAGTTCGAATCGGCGGCGGCTCATGTCGGCGGCGGCTTGCCGCAAGATCGCCGCGCGCTCCTCGGCGGACCGGCGACGCCAACTGTCGGCATGGCCTTGTGCCTGTTGGATGGCCCGGTCAAGATCTGATCGCGCTGCGCCTCTCACTGAAGCGACGTTCTGATCGGGGTAACATGGATTATGCGAGGTCAGCCAGGGACCTGTGAGCGGTGGCAACGAGGAGTCTATGTCCCATTGCCGTCCCAATTGAGATCGAACCAAGGAAATTCCTTCCTGCATGGCGCGGCGGACTGTCTCCTGGGAGAAATCGCTGTGCGGCTCGTTCATGAAACTGTACGCGCCGTTGGACGGTTTGGCAGCGGCGGACGGTGCCGGGGCGGCAGGAGGAGCGAGGAGCCGCGCCAGCGGCTGAGACTCGACGTACTCTTTCCTGAGAAACGATTCATTCGAGGTATTTTCCAGTAGTCGCCTTACCAGGTAGGCCATGCCGGGCAACAGGAGACCCACGGGGGTGTACAGCCGGACGCGGCGGCCAAGCTTCACCATGGCCTGCTGAAAAGGCTCGGCCATGCCGTAGATCATTTGGTACTCCCGCGCATTCGGGGGCAATCCACAGGCATCCGCCACGGCCTCGATCACGGCCAGAGTGCGCAAATTGTGTGTGCCGAAGGCAGGGCGGATGAGATCGGCATGGTCGAACAGGGTGCGGATCAATCGTTCGTAGTTGGCGTCCGTGTCCGATTTCTGCTCGAACAGCGGAATCGGCCAACCGGCCTGGCGATACCGGACCGTGTCGGAATCCCAGTAAGCCCCTTTCACCAGTCGAATCGTGATGGGCGCGCCGCGCAATCGGGACCAGGCGAGCAGGTCCTCAACGTCTCGTCCGGTGTCCCGGTGGTAGGCTTGCAGCGCGAGGCCGGCGTATGGATAGGCGCGATAGGGGGCCTCGGCAAACAGCCGTTTGAAAATATCCAAGAGGAGCGGTTTCGTCTCCGCCTGCTCCATATCAAAAATCAATCCGGCAGGCAGCGACAGGGCCCGATCGACCAACGGCCGGAGACGCGCCGCCACTGATCGATAACTCCCGTCGGGATCAATCGGGTCCAGCCGCGAGGAGAGCGCCGAAATCTTGAGCGAAAGTTGCACGCGAGGCAGCGGACCGAGGTGATCTTCTTCCAGCAGAGCAACGGGAGGCCAGGCGGACGAGGCACGTCCTAACTCCGCCAATGCTTCCAGGCAATGGTCGCGGTAGAGGTCGGCTTCCTGTTCGCTGATCGTCGCTTCTCCCAACAGGTCGACGGACCAAGCCCGGCCCTCTGTCCACAAATGCGACAACACCGGAGCCGCATCCGCAACCGAGGCTCCCGCGATGAAAGTCCTGGCCATCTGCTCAACCTGGTTTCTAATCGACTTGCCGGTCAATCGCGCGCCCAGGCTTGTGGCGGCTATCGCCTTCAAGCCCCACTGGAGCCCGAAGAGCTCGCGGCTCAATCCGCCGAAATACTCCTCAGCCAGCGAGACGACCCGCTCATCGTCGGCGATTACGGGCAGGACGTCGATGAAACGAAACAACTGCGCCTTAAAAGCGTCGTCCTTCATGGCCAGATTGATCGCTGATTGAGACCACCAGCGCCCCTCGAAGATCGTCGGGGAATGGCCGGCGGAGAGTTGCGCGAGATATTCGCCGATGCGACGGATAGCCGGTTCGAGCGAATCGGGTGAGATTGTCATGGGCGCTCCCGAAAAGAACGAAAGATTCGAATACCGTCAGTATACATGGAGCATCGTAATCGGTCATCGATTACGAGTGCGCAGTGTTACGTGGTCGAGTTCGAAAGGACCTTCATGAACCATACGGGCTCGGCATGTCCCGGTCAGGCCATCGTCCGGATGGTCCGACCGGCCCATTTCCTTTCCCTTCCTGCATCGCTTATGATGAGGCGGTCGGCAAGATAAGATTGGGATCTATCAGCGTCACGGCCGAATGCGTGACGCGGGAGCGAGGGAGGGTGAGGTCATGGCAGACGAACATACCCAGGGTGGACAAGCGCCGCAGGCGGCCGCCAATTTGATTCCGGGCGTCAAGCATGTGATCGCGGTCAGCAGCGGCAAAGGCGGTGTCGGCAAATCGACCGTCGCGTCGAATCTCGCCTGTGCGATGGCGCTGGCCGGCGCGAAAGTCGGACTGCTGGATGCCGATCTGTATGGGCCCAATATTCCGATGATGATGGGGAGCACCAAGGGGCCGGAGCAGAAAGACGGGAAGATTGTTCCGGTGGAGGGCTATGGCGTGAAGCTGATTTCCATGGCCTTTCTCGTGCCGGAAGATGCGCCGTTGGTCTGGCGCGGTCCGATGGTCCATCAATATCTCCAGGCATTCTTCCGGGATGTACTGTGGGGCGATCTTGATTATCTGCTGATTGATTTGCCGCCCGGCACCGGCGATGTGCAGCTGTCGCTCTCTCAAATGGTGCCGCTGGCCGGCGCGATCACTGTGACGACGCCGCAAGAAGTGGCGCTCTACGATGTGCGCAAGGGCATGGCCATGTTTCAGAAGGTGAATGTGCCGCTCCTCGGTATCGTGGAAAATATGAGTCACTTCATCTGTGGCCATTGCGGAGAACGCACGGAGATTTTTTCATATGGCGGCGGTGAGCGGGCCGCAGAGAAGCTCGGCATTCCGTTCCTCGGGCGCATTCCGATCGATCCGGCCATCCGGGACGGCGGCGACAGCGGGCATCCGATCGTCACGGCCGATCCGGCGTCGCCTCAGGCTGCGGCCTTCAGGGAGATCGCCAGGAAGATCATGACCGAAGTCGGGGGGACTGAAAAGAGCGGCCCGTCTATCGACAGTTTGCTCAAAAAAATCAAGCAACCGTTTACGACAAACTAATTGACGCGAGGGGGAGGACGGTCATGGCGGAGTTTGTGCGGGTGGCGGGAACAGCCGATGTGCAACCGGGCCACGGGATGGTTGCCGAAGTCAACGGCAAGACCGTGGCCGTCTTCAATGTAGACGGCGCCTTTCACGTGCTCGACAATACCTGTCTCCATCGCGGCGGGCCGCTTGGGGAAGGAGAAGTCGAGGGGAGCGTGGTGACTTGTCCTTGGCATGGATGGCAATTCAATGTGGCGACCGGCGCCTGCGTGAACAATCCGTCGGGTAAAGTTCAGGTCTATCAGGTGAAGGTCGAGGGCAGCGATGTCAAAGCGCTGCTGTAGATCATGATGTGTCGCACGTCTATCGGGTCTGTTTCGTCTGTCTTGTTCATGCCGGATAGACCAGAGAGACCGGGCGACAACAAGACAGACAACAATGCTGCTTCATGAGAGCGAGGCCCTTCATGGCGACAACCACCAAAGATCAGATCGACTTAGCTGCTGCGCTTGTGCGCCTCTACGTGTTTTTAACCCAGTATCTCGATCGCTGTTCCGATGCAGCCGCCCGCGCTGGTTATCCGGAGGAGGAACTCCAAGCGCATCTTGCCGACACCAGGCGCCAACTCATGGACATTCTTGCCGTGAATCCTGTCGTCAAAAAGAAACTCACCGACGAGTGCGACCGTATTCTGGCGCTAGGCGCCTCCTGTATAAAGTCCGGTTCGGCGGACAAGACGTTACGCGATGCCATTCAGGCGGAGCGAGCCGTGCTCCGCAATAAGACCATCGCGTTGAGCGATCTTGTGGCGGTGTTTCGCGCGCTGGCATGACGTATGAGCGGAGCGGGCTGTGATAAGCATCAGTTGGCCGGACTTGACGATCGGGTGAGGGGATTCAGCCGGACGGTCGAGTTCGAACGAGTGGGGGAGAACTACCGGGGGCTGCTGCGCTATGAAGCGGTCCGTGTAACGACAGAGCTGTTCCCAACCCAGGATGCCGCGTTGCTGGCCATGATTCAGCTTTTGCAGAGCCGGGGCTATCGGCAGCTCAAGACACAGAAGAGCTTCAGCAACGGCGTGTATCTTGGCTCGCAGGAACTCTGGGTAGAGTATCCTGACCCGCCGGAAGCCGAGCCGGAGCGAGCCGGATTCTTGGCAAGGATGTTGAGCTGGTGCCGTCAGGGTTCGCACAGGAACAGCCCCTCATGAGCTTTATCCCTCTTGATCATCTTCGACCGTCTTCATCTCCCATCGGCCGTCCGCGCCTCCCATCCTGGTTCAAAGTTGAGGCCACCACCGGTCCGGACTATCTGGATATCAAACAGACCATGGAACGGCTCAATCTGCATACCATCTGCGAAGAAGCGCGTTGTCCGAATCGCTGGGAATGTTGGAATGCCCGCACCGCCACGTTTTTGATCCTGGGCGATATCTGCACCAGACGGTGCCATTATTGCTCGGTGGAAGCGGGCCGCCCGCTCGCGGTGGATCATGAAGAGCCCCGGCGTGTGGCAGAGGCCGTACAGGCCCTGGGATTGCGCCATGCCGTCATCACGTCCGTGAATCGGGATGAGCTGGCCGACGGCGGGGCGGCCGTCTTTGCCGAGACGATCCGACAGACGAGACGGCTCAGTCCAAACTGCACGATTGAAGTCTTGATACCTGATTTTGAAGGCAGCGAGGACGCGTTGGCGGTGGTGTGCGCGGAGAAACCCGAGATACTCAATCACAACATCGAAACCGTCCGGCGGCTGTTCCCGTCGATCAGGCCGCAGGGAAAGTATCAACGGTCGATCGAATTGCTGGGTCAGGCCAAGCGATGCGGCATGACGACTAAATCAGGATTGATCCTGGGCATGGGAGAGACACTGGATGAAGCGCGGGAAGTCATGCGCGACTTGCGGACCGTCAAGTGCGACATCATCACGATCGGCCAGTATCTTCAGCCGACGAGAGAGCATCTGCCTGTCGCGCGGTTCTACGATCCGGCTGAGTTTGCTGTGTTGAAAGACGAAGGGCTCGCGATGGGCTTTACCCATGTCCAGTCAGGTCCACTGGTCCGCAGCTCCTATCACGCCGGACAGCAGGTCGCTCCTGGACTCTAGAGCAGGACTATGAGTCACAATGTCGTCATAGTCAGCGCCCACCCGGATGATATGGAAATCGGGATGGGTGGCACCGTAGCCAAACTGGTCGAGTCGCAGAAAACGATTACCTCAGTTGTCATCACGAACGGAGGCCGGGCGTCGAATCCGTTTGGTTGGACCGAACAACGGATGGCCGAGACAAGACGGGAAGAGGCGCTCCGTGCCGCCACGGTGTTGGGGGTGAAGGAAGTCATCTTTCTCGACCAGCCGGACGCTGTGGAGGAGATCAACGTTCGCGTTGTGAAACAGCAACTGGTCGAGCTGCTCAGCCGTGTGCAGCCGGCGGAAGTCTATACACTGGATGAGGAACTCGACCGGCATCCGGCGCATCGGCTGGCCGGCAAGTTGGCGAGGGAATGTGTTCTTGAATCGGGCATGGTCCCGACCGCCGGCCTCTGGGCCTATGAAATCTGGGGACCGCTTGCGACCTGGAACCGGCTGGAATATATCGACGACTATGTGGCGAAAAAGATGCTGGCGATCGCCGAGCACCGCAGCCAGGTGGCGACGATTCCCTATGGAGAAGGCGTGCTGGGATTGAACCGCTGGCGCGCCGTGTTCGCCGACCCCAAAGTCAGCGCTCCCGCCGGTGCCTATGCGGAAGTCTTCCGCCAGATTGCGATCTCACCTCGTTCGAACTGAGCGGCACTTCTGTGCGCAGACGGTAATCACCATAATAGGCTCTCAAATAGGTTCCCATAGGCGCGCCGCTTCAAGCTTCCCTTGTTTGATGCGTGATTCCATTGGGCCTCCGATGGCTGCAATCCTGGTTTGCAAGCCGTGCCCACGTCATGCCCGTTTTCTCGCCGCACGGTTCTCCGGGGCGCCTGTCAAACAGATTCTGCCATTCAGCTGCTTCTCCCCCTCAGGTCACAATCAGGCTGCCTCTTATGCCGGAAGACAAGTCTGCCGATAAGGGTAGGCAAGCGGTATCAAGAGGAGCGAGTCATGACCAGTCGGGCAATCAGTTGGAGCCGAGTCCGCCGATGTTCTCGCTATGGGATTGATTCTGTATCGATAGGGTTCGCGGTTCTGCTGCTGAGTGTGTTGTGCCTCACCGGCGTTGCAGATGCAGCCGGCCCTGATGCCGATCCGCGTGAACAGTATATCCCGCTCTTGTGTGTTCTGATGGAGGAGACTCCTACGGGGAAGGTCACGTATAGCGGGAAGGTCATCTATGTCATGGTGGTCTTTACGACGCGGAAGGACGCCGAGGGGCTCGACGTTCATTTTACGGTTGGGCCTGGCCGGTTCTCGATGATGACGCAAACCGCAGCGAAACAGGCGATTGTGAACACAGCGCGGGCGCTTGGCCTGTCCAGTGACTCTTGGAGTGTGGGACTGGGGGCACTCGAACCGGGCCTTATCATCGATGGTCCCAGTCTTTCGGCTATGGTCGGTCTCGCAGTTGCGGCCATGGCGAAGGGAGAATCGATTCCCCGGAATCGTGTGATCACCGGAACGATCACCTCAGACGGTCATATCGGGCCGGTCGGTGGGGTCGGATTAAAAGTATTGGCAGCCCGGCAGGCCGGTCTTCAGATGGTCCTTGTGCCGTCAGTGGATAACAGCAGAGAGAGAGCCCCGAATGCTACGCAGGTCTTTACAGTTGGTTCGGTCAGACAGGCCTACGAGGCATTAACAGCACCCGGCGTATTATGGTCTGGTGTTCGCAAAGGTCTGGCGATGCAACCGATACTTCTGGCCAACAATCATCCCATACAATGACGCCATTCCCTCATGCGTGCACGTCGCGTTACCAGCGTACGAAATACGGAATAGCGGCCAAGACACAACCGACGGCGACAAGCACATAGACGTTGGCAATAAAATAGGGGACGACGCAGAGGGCAATCCCTATGCAGATCGGGACGATCGCCTTTTGCCGTTTTCCATAGATCGCGAATCCCGCGCCGAGAGACCCAAAGATGAGTCCCCAGATCAGGACTGCGGTGCTGCCGATCTCAAACATGCATGCAATTATGCGCGCCGAACATGGCAGCGGGTGTCGTTACGAGTGTGCTGCCAAGGCCTTTGCAACAATGTCCTGCGCCTCTGCTTGAATCTTCGTGAGATGGTCTTTCCCTCGGAAGCTTTCTGCGTAGAGTTTGTACACATCCTCGGTTCCTGACGGTCTGGCGGCGAACCAGCCCTGGTCAGTCACCACCTTGAGCCCTCCAACCGCTGCGCCGTTGCCCGGTGCGGTCGTCAGCATTGCCACAATCCTGTCGCCGGCTAATTCGGTGGCCTTCACCTGGTCGGGGGAGAGCTTCGATAGAATGGTTTTCTGCTCCGTTGTGGCCGGTGCGTCGATGCGTTCATAGACCGGCTCGCCCAATTCCTTCGTCAGGTCGCGATAGAGCTGCGCCGGATCCTTGCCGGTCTTGGCCATCATCTCTGCAGCCAGCAGATTCATGATGATGCCGTCCTTGTCGGTGGACCAGACGGTGCCGTCGCGCCGCAAAAACGACGCGCCCGCGCTTTCTTCTCCGCCGAAGCCGAGGGATCCGTCAAGCAGGCCGCCGACAAACCATTTGAAGCCGACAGGCACTTCAACCAGCTTCCGCCGGAGCTTCCCGGCGACGCGATCGATGAGGCTGCTGCTGACCAGAGTTTTGCCGATGCCGGCGGTAGTGCTCCATCCATGGCGATGGGAAAACAGATAGAAAATCGAGACGGCGAGGTAGTGATTCGGGTTCATCAATCCGGCGGAGGGCGTGACGATACCGTGCCGGTCGTTGTCGGCGTCGTTGCCGAAGGCCACGTCAAACCGGTCTTTGAGCGCGATCAGGTTCGCCATGGCAAAGGGAGAGGAACAGTCCATTCGGATCTTCCCGTCCCAATCCAGTGGCATGAAGCGAAAGGTGGGATCGACAGTCGGATTCACGATCTCAATGTTCAACCCGTAGCGTTCAGCAATCGGCCGCCAGTAGGCGATCCCGGAACCGCCGAGAGGGTCGATCCCGAGCCGTAGCTTGGCTGCCGTGATCGCGTCCATATCAATCACGTTGCCAAGATCGCTGACGTAGGCGTCGATATAGTCATGCCGATGCGTGGTCGTGGCGCGCCTCGCTTCATCGAGAGGAAGCCGCTTGACGCCTTGGAGGCCGGCGGTCAGGAGTGCGTTTGCACGGTCTTCAATCCACTTGGTGACCTGCGTATCGGCCGGTCCACCCTGGGGCGGGTTGTATTTGATGCCGCCGTCTTCCGGCGGATTGTGCGACGGGGTGATGACGATGCCGTCGGCCAAGCCCGATGTTCGACCACGGTTATAGGTGAGGATGGCATGTGAAATGACCGGTGTCGGTGTGTAGCCGCCGTCCCGATCAATCATCACATCCACGCCGTTGGCGGCCAGGACTTCCAGGGCCGAGTCGCAGGCCGGTTGCGACAGGGCATGGGTGTCGATGCCGAGATACAGTGGTCCGGTTGTCGCCTGGCTACGCCGGTAGTCGCAGATCGCTTGGGCGACGGCGAGAATATGCCGCTCATTGAAACTTCGCTTCAGGGAGGAGCCCCGATGTCCCGATGTGCCGAACGAGACTCGTTGCGCACGAATTGCCGGGTCCGGTTTCTCTTCCAGATAGGCAGTCAGTAGCTTGTGGAGATCAACCAGACTGGAAGCCGCAGCCGGTTGTCCTGCCAGGGGATGAGTAGCCATGGCAAAGATGTAGTCTAGAACGGAGACACTGTCAACACTCACACGCGATTGTGGTGAAGTAACAATCGGTCACTATGAGGGGATTGTCTTCACCTGCGCGCGTGATAGCTGTAGGCCCATTATAGGCCTTAGAGGCCTTCTATAATCGGCAGCGCCTCCATCAGGCGCTGGGCTATCGGAGTCCGGAAGAGTTCCAACGGCAGGAGACGGATGGTTAACTCACGTGCCTGTTTTTTCGGGGCCATCTCAACCTGACTTTGTTCTTTTGTTCCGAGTGAACAGATTACTTTGGAAAAAGTAGGTTCCCTTCTGGCGCAATAATCGCGAGCACTTTGCCGGAGTTGGCATCAACGAATACCATTGCATTTGGGTGGAGAGCCCGCTCTCCTGGAGGGAGTACAAGATTGTAGACCACAGCCTTCACATGCCTCCCGGCCATTGCTGACTCCATTTGTGCTAATTCTGGCCCGCACACGGTATCTATGCGGCCCAGTTTTTTATCTTTTACCGAACACTCCTGCCAACGAGCTTTGAGCCAGTGCCACCGCTCAAGCTTCTTATCTAAATGGGAACTCCATTCTGGTGGTAAATGTTCCGCACCGACGAAGGCCGTATTGGCGGACTGAATCGCTTTTTCAGTTGGCGATCTGGGCTCCAACGCAGGCTGAGGCGGAGAGGAGAAACAGGAATACGATCCTGGGAAAATGACTGGTCTGTTTCTCTTGATCCATGGGATGGTGATGGAGGAGTAACGTGCCCCACGGCTCCGGCCAGACCCGAAGTTGGTGGTCAACTAGCAAATGTGTAGTCCAGAACCGTGACGCCGTCAACTGATGTGTCGAGAAGAGTGGTGTTAGCCGGGAAATCCCTTATAAGACGCAGAGTTTCTAGATTTCACCCCCTGCTTCCGGTAAGATGCCCGCAGATTTATGTGTGCTGCAGGCCGCATTGTGTGTGAGGGGGTGGTGTGTCCCGTCTTCGTCTTGGTCTCCTTGTTCTGCTCGCCCTGGTCCTCTGTGCCGCCGCCTTCTTGTTGTTTTCCAAGCAACTGACCGGCGAAAACTATCTCAAGCAATTTGTGTTGGACCAGCTTGAGGAAAGCCTCGGGCGGAAGATCGACGTGCGTCATGTGAAGCTCGTGGTCTTTCCCAGCATCCGTGTGCAATTGTCCGAGGTCACGATCCACGATCCCCAATCGGAAGACGTCATGCTGACCGCCAAGCGAGTCGATTTAGTCGTGCGCCTGCTGCCGCTGCTCCGCAAGCAAATCGTGGGGAAGCGGTTGCTGATCGAAGAGCCGACGCTCACGCTGCGACGCAATGAGGCCGGCCGGTGGAACGTGCTGGATGGGGTGAGCGATCAGGCGGAGGCGAATCAGCAGACTGTGGGCGCGATGGCCAGGATGCTCATGATCCGGGAGGCCAGGCTCGTCAACGGCGCTCTGACTCTGATCGATTCGGCCAGGCCGGATGGAGTCCGCACGCTCAAGCTGGAACAGGTGAATGCCACACTTCTGATTCATCCGGAACGCGGGGTTGCGGATCTCCATGTCTCGGGCACTCCTTCGGGAGAGCGAGGGCCGGCGATGGTGTCGTTGGATGGGAAGATTCGGCGATCGGAGAAACCGGTGTCGCTGACCGAGCAGGCGCCGGTTGAGCCACCGATGCTGTTTCAGTTTGACGGCCATCTGGATGCCAAGAATGTAAGCATTCGCGACGCGGTTGAGTTCCTCGGCTCCCAGCCCCTTCCGGATCGCCTTCAGGGAGCGCTGACGCTCCAAAGTTCTGTTCACATCATGCCCGGCGTTGCCGGATACGACCTGGTCCTGTCCGATATCTCAGCGCGTTTGAACGAAATGGCACTGACCGGAAAAGCGAACCTCGCAGGCCTCATGACGGTGCAACCCACGTTCGCGATCACCCTCAGCAGTTCGCTGGTGTCATTGGCGCAATTGCTCAACACCGTGCCGACTGCGTGGATCGACCCGCAGATGGCCGCGTGGCTGGCCGATCGGCAGGTCGACGGCAAGGTACAGGTGATGAATGCGACGCTGACCGGGACCGCGTCGGCCGAGGCCGCGCTTTCGGTGACGGGAGAGTTCCGTATCCAGGAGGCGCGGGGCCTGATTGGCCGGGACCGTGTGGCGGCGAGCGATCTGGCGGCGGTGGTATTCGTGGAGCCCGGACGCATGCGCATCACCGGTGTGACGGGGAGCTATGGCACGATCCGGTTGACGGATGGAAAGGCCGTCGTCTCGTTTCTTGAGGCAGGTCCATGGCTGGAACTGGAAGTGACGGGCGAGATGACGGCTTCGCATCTGGTGGATTTTCTGGCCCAGACGATGAAGGTTGAACGATTGACGCAGGTGATGGCCGGAGTTCGGGATGTGGAAGGCACGGCCCGGCCCACCTTCCGCCTCGTCGGCGCGTTGACCCCCGGAGGAGAGATTACGGTTCAATCCGTGAGCCTGACTCATTCAGCGCTGCCGGAACGACTGACGGGGTTGCAAGGGCGATTCATCCTGGCTGAGGGATCGACACAACTCGAGGACGTGACCGGCCATCTCGGAGATGTGGCGGTGCAGGTTCACGGGACGATTACCGGTGGAAGCGCGAGCGTATTTCACGATGTCTCTGTTCAGGCGCGAGGGGATGCCGCACATTTGATGAGCCTGGTGTCCGGAGGCGCCGCGCCGCCTGGTTCATTCGAAGGCATTATCGGAGCGGCTGTCACACTGTCCGGTTCAGCGGCGGCGCCTCACCTCCGCGGCACGGTCGTGTTCGATGAGTCGATGTTCATTCTGCCGGTTTTGGGCGAAAAGCCCATCGGCGCGCCGGCAACCATCGCATTCGAGGGCGACGTGACCAAGGCCGACGCCCTGACGGTGAACCGGGTGGAGCTGATTCTGCCGTCGATCCGGATTCCGGCCAAGGGAAGTATGCGGCTCGGTGATCCATTCAGTATCGATGCCTCAGTGACGACCGGGGCCTTGTCCTTGTCTCGGGTGCCGGAGTGGATTTCAAAAAGCGGTTTCGAAGCCGGGAACATCGAGGTCTCCCTTGACGTCAAAGGAAAGGGCAAGGATTGGCAAGCCTGGCGGATTACCGGGTGGATGGCGTTGACAAACGGCTTGATGGCCGGAGGCGCCGAGGGCCCCATTCAGGATCTCTATGCCCGTGTCAAGCTGGTGCGTAACGGCGCCGAGATCAAACGATTGTCGTTCAAGATCCATGACAGCGATGTGGCCTTGGAGGCTACGGTCAAAAACTGGACGGCCAAGCCGGTGATCATCGGCAAGATCGAGTCGAATCAGCTGGATCTGGATCTGTTGATTCCCAAGGGGGACCGGTCGGTTGTGCGGGAATTTCTTGAAGACCTGGCGGCGACGAGCCGGGTGACCATGGCTGCGGTAATCGCGCGCGGTCACTACAAGCACCTGAAGTTCGGCGGGCTGTCGGCGCGCGTGAACATTCAGGACGGGGTGCTCGATGTCGATCGTATTTCCGGTGAATCGGCCCACGGACAAGTCGCCGGGCGGCTCGTGGCCCAACTGTCCAGAAAGACGCCGGTGGAAATGGACGTCTCATTCCGCGCCACCGGTGTGCCGGTCAACGATCTCCTGCGATTCACGGAAGGCCATGTGACCGGTGTGACGGGGGATATGCGGCTGAGCGGCTCTCTTCGGGGGCATGGCCGCAATCCCCATGGGGTCTATCCGTCGCTCAACGGGAAGGCCGAGGTCTTATTGGAAAAAGGGCACATTCTCAAATCAAGCGAGCGGGCGGTATGGAAAATCATCCGTCTCTTGAACCTTCCGGTCGTCTTGCAGGGAAAAATGGACCTTGAAAAGGAGGGGCTGCCGTACAATAAAATTTCCGGGACGATTGTGATCCAGAACGGCGTGTTTCAGACCGAAAACATGATTATGGACAGTCCGATTCTGAAGCTCACGGCGGCGGGTCAGTACGATTTGCCGACCGATCAGCTGGATCTCGTCATGGCGGTGAGTCCATTTGGGGCCTACTCGCAATTCATCAAGACCATTCCTCTCTTCGGCCGGATTCTTGCCGGTGAACGGAAAGGATTGGCGACGGCGATATTTTCCGTTAAGGGCGCGGTGGAAGATCCCGATGTCACCTACATGCCGGTGAAGTCCTTTGCATCGGGTCTGTCCGGGCTGGCCCAGCTTGCCGTCGATGTGCTGACGAATACGCTGACGCTTCCGATTGATCTCGCGACGTCGGATGAAGAGGGCAAGACTCCTGCGCCGGATGTTGCACTGCCGTCTGAATCATCTCCCTCCACTCCGTGATGGAGCCTTATTCTTGACCGACTCCCGCCCCCATGCTAGCATCCGCTTCACAATGTTGAGGACTCAGACACACATGCCCGTATCAGGCCGCATGGTTATCTCTCACCATCCGTTCTTTCGTTCATGAAACGCGCTGCCGTTTCTCAACCTGAAATTGCGACGCTCTTTATTGCTGCGAGCGAACAGGATTCGAACCTCTATTACGCCACCAGATTTATCGCGCCGGACTCCTTCATCTATATGGAGATCAAGGGGGAACGCCTGCTGGTAATGAGTGATCTTGAAATGGATCGTGCCAGGGCCCAGGCCTCGGTTGACCGCGTCTTGTCCTATTCCGAGCTCGAACAGAAAGCAAAAGCGCAGGGCATCAAAGATCCGACAACGGTCGATATCGTGCATGTGGTGTTAAAGGAATTCAAAATTCGCCGGCTCTTGGTGCCGGCGAATTTCCCATTCATCCATGCCACCAGGCTCCAGGAACTCGGCTATAGCCTGAAACCCAAGCGGGATCCATTTTATGAGCAACGGGTGGTGAAAACCGCCGACGAAATTCGCCACATCGAAACAGCGCAGCGCGCTACGGAAGACGCCGTTGCGGCGGCGTTTGAGACTGTCCGACGGGCGACGATCGAGCGGGGATGGCTCCATCTCGACGGAGAGGTGTTGACGTCTGAGCGGATTAAGAAACTGATCAACGTGAAGCTGATGGAGCGGGATTGTGTCGCTCAGCACACAATCGTGGCCGGAGGGGAACAGGCCTGCGATCCTCACAATGAAGGCAGCGGCCCGTTGCCCGCAGGGCGCAGCATCATTTTTGATGTGTTTCCCAGGTCGGCCACCAGCCGGTATTTTGCCGATATGTCCCGCACAATTGTTCGGGGGGCGACGACTCCGGACCTGAAACGGCTGTACCAAACCGTCAAGGACGCTCAAGAAGAAGCCATTGAGAAGGTCAAGGATGGCGCCGATGGGATGAAGATTCATCAAGGGATCTGCGCGCGATTCGACAAGGCGGGGTATAAGACCGGTTTGGTGAACGGGCGCATGCAAGGGTATTTTCATGGAACCGGCCATGGCGTGGGGTTGGACATTCATGAAGCGCCGCGCATCAGTCGAACCGGTTCTCTTCTGCAAGAAGGCCATGTGGTCACGGTTGAACCGGGGCTCTACTACCCGGGTTTGGGAGCGGTGAGAATTGAAGACATGGTTCTCGTGACGAAGGATGGCTGCCGCAATCTCACCGACTTTCCCAAGTCGTTCGAACTTCAAGATTCTTGATTCCGATACGCAGGCG
>LNFM01009135.1_pt1 | contig 14585 bp, 14 predicted proteins | sample 596031 | NCBI WGS metagenome assembly LNFM01 (sample SAMN04254537, study PRJNA301005) | activated carbon metagenome | isolation source: dual media filters at the Ann Arbor, Michigan drinking water treatment plant | place: USA: Ann Arbor
CGGGGCGCCCGAGCCGGGGAGGACGTAGCCGGCGAGGACCTCGAGGAGGCTCGCGCCGTTCGGCACGCTCCCCTCGGGGGCGACGAGCCGCGGCACGAAGGCGGCGGGCTCGACGGAGGCCGAGTCGTCGAACGTCGACGCGTCGACCGCCGGGATGCCGTTGCCGACGGGACCCGAGGCGTTCGGGTCGAGCATGGGGGCCATCGGATACGTCACGAACGGGTCGGTCGCCGGGGCGACCGCGACGGGCGCGGGCGGCTCGGCGGCGGACGCCGACGGACCCGCGGCGGGGGCGTCGGGCGGCGATGCCTCGACCACCGTCGGCGCGAGGACGCTCGGCGGCGCCGAGGGCGGGGCGAGCGGCTCCACCACGACCGGGGCGACCCGGATCGCCTCACCCAGACGCGGCGCGTCGGGGGTGACGGGGAGCGGGGAGACGACCGGAGCGGGGGCCGGGACGGCCACCTCGGGCGTCGGCACGACCTCGCCGGCGGGGGCGGGCGGGGTGACGGCGTCACCGGGCTGCTCGCTCGGCGGCGGGGCCGGGGCCTCGGTCGAGCCGTCGTCCGTCACCGGGGCCTCATCGACCGGCGTGCCGGGCTGCTCCTCGGCGGGGGCCTCATCGACCGGGGCCTCATCGACGGGCGCCGGCTCGGCGCCGTCGTCGGCGGGGACCGGCTCGGTTGACTCGTCGGACGGTGCGGGGACGAGCTCCGTGGAGGCCGGGGAGCTCGCGACGGCGGGCTCGGCGACCGCGGCCTGGCCGAAGGCCAGGGACGGGACGGCGAGGGCGGCCACCAGGGCGATCAGGACGAGGAACATCCCTCGCGCCGACAGGAGCCCACTGGTGTCACGGCCCGTCATCATCGAAGGAGAAACGCGTCCCGCCATGTCGGAGTCCCACCGGGGGCGGAGGCCACCGGCGGGGGCAGACTACACCGGTGCACTCACCGGCGGAAAGGGCGCGGGGTGAGGATCCCCCGTTCGGGGGAAGGGCGACCGTGAAGGGGGTTTCGGTGAGGGTTCCGCGGAGGTGGGCGACGGTGGCCGCGGCGGTGGCGATCGTGGCGGCGGGAACAGGCGGCTGCGGGGGCGACGCCGACGACGCCGCGACGCCCGGCACGGGACCCGCGAACACGACGGCGACGGCGCCCTCGACCGTGGCGGTGACCGTCTGGTTCGCCGACGGCGAGGGGCGTCTTCGCGCGGAGAGGCGGGCCGTCCCGGGCGGGGGCGACCGCCTCCGCGCCGCCCTCGACGCGCTCGCCGCCGGACCCGACGACCCCGCGCTGCTGCCCGCCCTGCCGTCCGGCACCCGTGTGCTCGCCGCATCGTCGGACGGCGCGGTCGCGACGGTCGACCTGAGCGCGGAGTTCGAATCGGGGTACCCGCCGGGTGGCGCCGCCGCCGAGCTCGCCGTCGTCGCTCCGCTCGTGCGCACCGCCGCGGACGCCTCCGGGGCGCCGCGCGTGCGGGTCCGGGTCGAGGGCCGCACCCCCGTGCCGACCGGCTCCCAGCTCGACTTCTCCGTCCCCCTCTCCCCGGGGGATCTCCCCGCCCCGTAGCCGCGGCGATGACGGCGGACCCCGCCGTTAGAGTCGATCGCCGGTGCTCCCCGCCACCCAACTCCACCTCCCGCTCCCCGCCCCGCAACCCGGCGCCGAGGGCGGCGACTCGATGCCCGACCGCCTCTGCGCGCTGCTCGCGCGGAGGGGGCGTCCGCTGGAGGTCGGTCACGTCGCCTCGCAGCTCCTGCGGCTGCGGCGGTGCCCGGAGTTCCTGCAGCGCAAGCTCGTCGCCGAGATCGTCGAGGGCGACGCCCGGCTCGCGTGGCTCGGACGCGACCTCGTCGGCCTCGCGCCCCCCGACTGGTCGGACACCGAGCTGTCCGAGGCGACCTTCTGCGTCGTCGACCTCGAGACGACCGGGGGCTCACCAGGACGCTCGAAGGTCACCGAGATCGGCGCGGTCCGCGTCCGCGGCCTGCGGATCGAGGAGCGTTTCAGCAGCCTCGTCGACCCCGGCCGCCCCATCCCGCCCGTCGTCACCGACCTCACCGGCATCGACGACCGCCTGGTCCGCGGCCACCCCGACATCGCCCGGGCCCTGCCCGGCTTCGTGGAGTTCGCGGGGCAGGACGTCCTCGTCGCCCACAACGCCCCCTTCGACCTGCGGTTCCTCAACTACGAGCGGCGGCGCCTCACGGGTCGCTACTTCACGCAGCCGTGGCTCGACACGCTCGTCCTCGCCCGCCGCCTCCTCGCGGGTCGCGCGGGACGGCACGACCTGGGCACCCTCGCCGAGTGGGCGCAGACAACCGTGCGTCCCAACCACCGGGCGCTGCCCGACGCCGAGGCGACGGCCGAGGTGCTGGTCGTGCTGATCGGGATGCTCGCCGAGCGCGGCGTCGTCACCCTGGAGCGGGCCGTCGCGTACGCGGGCCTCGGCGGCATGCGCCACTCCCACAAGCTCGCCCTCGCGGAGGACCTGCCCTCCACGCCCGGCGTCTACCTCATGCGCGACCGCAACGGCGACGTCCTCTACGTCGGCAAGGCCGGGAACCTGCGCCGGCGCGTGCGCGCCTACTTCGGGCCGGGCGGCAAGCACGGGCGCCTCATCGGCCGGGCGCTCGAGCGCCTCGAGGTGATCGACCACGAGACCTGCGGGTCGGAGTTCGCCGCGCTCCTGCGCGAGAACCGGCTGATCAAGGAGCTGCAGCCGCCCTGCAACCGGCGTGGCACCGGCGGCGCCGGCCGGTACCTGCGCCTCGTGGGCGGACCGGAGCCCCGGCTGCACCTCGCCGCCGCCGTCCGCGACGACGGCGCCGGCTACTTCGGGCCGTTCCGGTCGCAGCGCATGGCGCGGGAGGCCGTCGCCTGCCTCGAGGTCCTCTACCCGTTGCGCGACGCCGACCCCCGGCTCCGGGAGATGTCGGTCCGCGACCTCGGCGCCGTGCTCGCGGGGGACCCCCTCGCCCTCGGGGGGCTCGGCTGCCGCCTCGGCGCGGCGGCGGCCTCGGGGGCCGTCCACGTGGACCGCGGGGAGGGACCCGACGGACCGCGGGCGGTGCTCGCCCTGCTCGCCGCCCTCGCGCGCGCGCGACGCGCGGCGACGAGGTCCGGTGTGATCGTGGAGCCCTCGGGACCCGACGGCGCCGCCGAGGTGTTCTTCGTCGCCGGCGGCGTCGTCCGCCACCGCGCCGTCGTGGACGCCGCCGCGTGGAGCGTCCCGGTGCGGGACGGCCTCGCCCGCCTGCGCCGGCACGCCCGGCCCCCCGTCGCGTTGCTCGCCGCCGACGCGCTCGACGAGGCGTCGCTGGTCGAGGAGCGCCTGCGCGACGGCGCCGACGCCCTCACCCTCCGGCCGGGGTGGCGGACGGCCCGGGCGCTCGAGCACGTCGGCGACGCCGTCGGGCGGATCGCGTCGACCGCCCGGCCGGTCGACGAGGCGATGACGGCGTGACGGCCACCTGATGGCCCTGCGGGCCGCGGCCGCGCTCTCGCTGAGCGGCCGCTTCGGCCCGCTCGGGTCCCAGTCGGCGGCGGGGCTCGACGCCTGGGCGCGTGATCGCGGGGTCCGCCTGCGCATCGAGGACGACGGCAGCGACCCCGCGCGCAGCGCGCGCCTCTGCGCCGACCTGGCCGGGGCGGCCGATCTGCTGTTCGGTCCCTACGGCAGCGGCGCCGGACGCGCCGTCGCAGAGGCCATGGAGGGCCGCGCCGAGGTCGTCTGGAACCACGGCGCCGCGGCCGTGCCGCGGCGCTCGGCGCGCCTCGTCGACGTGCTCGGATCCGCGGGCTCCTACTGGCGCGGTCTGACCGCCGTCCTCGGCGCCGCCCCCCGCGTCGCGATCGTCCGCGCGCCCGGCGGCTTCGGCGCCGAGGTCGCGGAGGGCGCGGCCGCGGCTCTCGCCGCCGCCGGCGTGACCCCCGTCGCCGACGTCCCACTCGACCCCGGTGCCCCGGAGGCGGCGGCCGGCGTGGCCGTGGCGGCGGGCGCCGCGTGGGTCGTGGGCGGGGGCCGGTTCGAGGACGACCTCGCGCTGGCGCGCGCCCTCGCCGGGTCGGGCATCCACGCCGCCCTCGTCGCCTGCGGCGTCGCCGAGGCCGGCCGGGCGCTCGGCGACGCCGTGCTCGGCTGGCTCGGGCCCGTCCAGTGGGACGGCACGCCCGGGCCGGTGCCCCTGCCGCCGGGTTGCGACTACCCCGCGGCGCAGGCGCTCGCCGCCGGCCTCGTCGCCGGTGAGGCCGCCGCGCACGCCGGGTCGACCGCGCCCGACGCGCTGTGGGACGCGGCCCGCGCGCTGCGCACCCGCACCCTCATCGGACCCTTCGCCGTCGACGCCGCCGGACGGCAGACGGGGCACGCCCCCGCCATCGTCCGGTGGGAGCCCGGGCCGGACGGTCCGCGCCGCGTGGTGGTCTGGAGGGCCGACGCCGGGGAGCCGTGAGACACTGCCCCCGTGATCCGGCCGGGTGGCGCACACGCGGAGGCGGTCGTGCGCCTCGTCGAGTGGTTCGGGCGCGAGGGCGCCGACCTGCCGTGGCGCCGCACGCGCGACCGCTGGCTGGTGCTCGTCGCCGAGGCGCAGCTGCAGGCGACACCCGTCGCGCGGGTGCTGCCCTACTACGCGCGGTTCACGTCCCGCTGGCCGACGCCCGCCGACATGGCCCGCGCCGAGCTCGGTGAGGTGCTCGCCGAGTGGCAGGGGCTCGGCTACCCGCGCCGTGCGCGCAACCTGCACGCCGCCGCACGCGTCGTGGCCGGGGAGGGGTGGCCGGAGCGGCTGACCGACCTGCCGGGAGTGGGGCCCTACACCGCCGCCGCGATCCGCTGCTTCGCCGACGGCGAGGACGTGCTGCCGGTCGACACCAACGCCGCGCGCGTCGTCGCCCGGCGCTTCCCCGGCGGGTGGCCCGGCGCCCCGGGCCGCGGCTGGGAGGCGGGCCAGGCGATCATGGACCTCGGGCGCATCTGGTGCACCGCCCGGGCGCCGCGCTGCGGCGCGGGCTGCCCCCTCCGCGACGGATGCCCCGCGGCGGACGGCGGCACCGCCGTCGCCCTCACCCCCGCCCGGCGGCCGCAGGGGCGCTACGAGGGATCGATGCGCCAGCGTCGCGGCGTCCTGCTGCGGGAGCTGGCCGACCGGGGACAGGTGGACGCCGCCCGCGACCCGGAGGCCGCCGCGAGCCTCGTCGCCGAGGGTCTCGCCGGGGAGCGCGGGCCGGTGCTGGTGCGCGCCCGGTGAGGGGCCAGCAGGTCGTCGTCGCCGCGGTGATCGAACGGGGTGGGCGCATCCTCGTCAGCCAGCGCGGACCCGGGGTTGGGCAGCCGGGGCGATGGGAGTTCCCCGGCGGCAAGCGCGAGCGTGGCGAGGGCGACGAGCAGGCCCTCCGCCGCGAGCTGCGCGAGGAGCTCGGGGTGGACCTCGAGGTCGGCGCCCGCGTCTGGACCGCGCGGGCCGGGCCGCTGGAGCTCCGCTTCTTCCGCTGCCCCTGGGCCGGCGGTCAGCGCCCCCGTCCGCACGGGAGCGTCCAGTTCCGCTGGGTGCGGCGCGAGGACCTCCCCGCGTTGCCCTTCCCGCCCGCGGATGCGGACCTCGTGCGGGCCCTCGCCGCCGGCTCCGTCTGAGGCCGTCGCCGGCCGGGGCGTTTGTGCGGCCCGGTAGACTCCGGTCGGACCCGGGAGGTGGGGATGGCAAAGGCAAAGCGGCAGCGGCGGAACAGCATCCGGACGATGTCGGCGGACCAGTCGGCGCTCGAGGCGCTCGAGTCGCTCGAGCGTGCCGAGCGCTCCGTGTCGGAGTCCGACGACGACGGCGGGACGAGGGAGCCGGCCCCCGCGGCCACGGGAGACCCCGAGGGCGACTGAGCGGGGAGTGTGGTGCCACGGATCCGGGCGGGGCGCCCGGGGGGCGCCGACCCGGCGGGCTCAGACGGAGCGGGTGAAGGCCTCGCCGCTGACGAGGAACCGGACGCGGCCGCCGAGCTCGGCCCCGTTGTTCGCGACGCGCTCGAGGTGGCGGCCCACCAGCACCGCCGCCGCCGACCAGACCCTCGTCTCGGGCTCGTCGGGCGCCGCCGCGGTGCTCGCGACGACCTCCCCCAGCATCTGACGCACCACGGCGGCCTCCACGGCCGCCTGCTCGCCGAGCTCGGCGTCGCCGCGGGCGATGGCCTGCACGGCGCGCGCGAGCGTGTCGACCGACCGCGCGCTCATGCGGGAGATCAGCGCCTGGACGTCCGGCACGGCGCCCTCGGGGCGCACCGACGTGGCGGCCTCGGCGATCGCGACGGCCAGGTCGCCGACGCGCTCCAGCGCGATCACGGCGATCAGGCCGACGTGCAGCAGCCGCTGGTCGCCCGCGACGGGGGCCTCGAGCAACTGGAGGCTGAAGACCTTCTGGTCGAGCTCGGCGCACCGCGCGTCGACCTGGTCGTCGGTGGCGATGACGTCGGCCGCGGCGGTGACGTCCACGTCCTCCCAGGCGGCCACCCCGCGCTCGACCTGCGACAGCACCAGGCTCGCCATCTCGACGAGCCCGGTGCGGAAGTGCTCCATCTCGGCCTGGAAGTGGAGTCGCGTCGACATCGTGGTGATCCTGTCATGCCCGCAGAGCCACGATGTGAACGTGCTGTCACCGCTGCGGCAGGTGACCCCCGGAGAACGCGACGAGCGCATCGGTCGTCGCGATGAGCCTGCTGCCCGCCACGGCCCGCGTCGCGCGGACCCCTCCGTCGCGTGACTGCAGTCGCCGGAGCGCCGCGCGGGTCGATGGCGGTGGGGTGCGTCCCATCGCCCGCAGCGCCCGGATCGCGCCCGCCGTGGAGTTCGCGTCGGCGGGGCGGCCGCCGCCGGCGGTGGCGTACCCGCCGTCACGTGCCCGCTGCGCCGTCATCCAGGCGGTCGCGGCGCGCAGGCCTGGGTCGGAGGCCGGCAGGCCCGCGGCCCGCAGCCCCTCGATCACGGCCGCGGTCGCATCGACCGAATCGCGTCGGCGGGCGAGGGAGAAGTCCCAGCCGCCGGCGCCGCGGGCGGCCAGCGTGGCCCGCACCGCGTCGCGCGGCACCGGCACCGACGCGGCCGACAGGGCCAGCATCGACAACGCCTGGTCGTAGGCGGTCGCCCCGTAGCGTCCCGACGCGTAGCGACTCGTGACCCGCCGGACGTAATCGACGCCGGCGAGGCGGCGGGGGTTCCCTCCCGCCGCGACGGAGGCCATCACGACCTTCGCGGCGCCGCCGGCGGTGCGGGCGTACGACGGCGCCACCCGCCCGAGGGAGCGCAGGCGCGGCCGCAGCGCCGCGCGCGTGCGTCCCGCGGCCCGCAGGGCGACGATCACGTCGGCCTGCTGGCCACCGGGGGCGCCCGCCGAGTTGGCCGTGAGCCAGCTCGCCGCACGGGCGGCGGCGCGGTCGTCGGCCGTGGCCGCCCCCGCGTGGGGGGCGGCGACGGCGACCGCGGCGACGGCGAGGAGGACCGGTCCGGCGCGCCTCATCGCCGGGCGGGGGCGACCCGGAACGCCCCGGTGTTGATGCGCGACAGGCCCCGGGCCTCGCGGTTGCCGGCCCCGTCGGTGGCGCGGCTCCACACGCGCCAGCTCCCCGGCGCCAGGCCCCGGCCCGTCGGCAGCAGCCAGTTGCCGCCGACGCTGCGGGCGGTCACGAACACGGGACGGGCGCAGGCGCGGGGGGCGGTCAGGCCGCCGGAGCGCGTGCGGAAGCGGCACTGCGTCCCCACGCGGCGGGCGAGCGCCACCTGCACCGACGCGACGTCCGACCGGTCGGGGCCGGCGACGCCGCGGATGCCGCGGACGGACCGGGCGACCGACCCGATGCGCGGGTGGGTGATGCGGCTGCCGGGGGCGACGGTGTCGGCCGCGGCCGACGTGCCGCCGGAGGGGGCCGCCGGGGCGGGCGCCGCCGGCAGGTTGCAGACGGTGGGGTCGGCGCCGAACGAGCAGACCGGGCGGGCGGCGCTGCGGATGTCGCCGGCGCGCGTCGCCTGGACCGTCTGGAGGCCCGTCCCCTGGGCGACGAGCGTCACCTGCCCGGCGGCGTCGGCCGTCGCGGCGGTCGCGCCGTAGCGCACCTGCGCGCCGGCGGCGGGCGCCGCGGAGCCGTCCGCCGCGTAGCTCGTCACCGACACCGTGAAGCTCCCGCCGGTGGAGACGCGGTCGCCGGACGGCGTCACCTCGAGCTCCCGCGCGCCGTCGGAGGCGCCGTAGTACCAGAGGACCCGGTCGCCGTCGGCGAGGGTCCGGTCGCTCGCGCCGACCGGCGGCGAGACGCGGTTCACGCGGTACTGCCAGCCGACGGAGCCGGCGTTGGCGTCGGTCCCGATCCTCTGCACGAGGACGGCCGAGAAGGCGGGGAAGTACTCGAAGCCGAGGCCGAGTCCCGTCGAGGACGTCGCCCGGTACAGCTGCCAGAACGCCGAGCCGCGGCTCACGTCGACGGGGGCGAAGTTCGTGTCGAACACGGTCGCCGTGCCGGCGCCCTCGATGGGGATGGCGCTCTCGGGGATGAGCGTCGCGGTGCCGCCCTCGACGCGGACGACGGTGTCGACGGCGGAGGCGACGGGGGCGGCCAGGAGCGTGGCGGCGCAGGCGGAGGCCAGGGTGGCCCGCAGGGTGAAGCGCACGATGTGATCCTCGATTCGCGGAGGTATGGGGTGAGGGGCCGGAGCAGGTCTCCTGGCTCGTCCGGTACGAACGCGGATCCCACGGCCTTCCCAGGTCACCCCAGTGGCTGACGCGATGTCGTGTGGGTCCGCTCCCGGATCACAGTGGCGCGACCGCGCCGGATTCGCACCGGCTTCCCTCGCACCGACCCCGTGAAGCGGGGCCAACCTACCCGCTACGCTCAGTGGGTGTCCACCGCCCGATCGCTCGCCCTCGCCGACGGTCGGAGGGTCGGGTGGGTGGAGAGGATCAACCGCGAGCCGGCGCTCTTCTGCCTGGCGACGCTCACGATCACCGCCACCGGGCTCGCCCTCGACCGCAACGCCGACCTCGCCTTCCAGCTGGTGCTGGCCCTTTGCACGTGGGGGTTCCTGGCGGTGGCGTTCATCTACCTCACCCCCATGGAACGGGCGCAGACGTCCGTGGTGGTGGTGGTCGCGACGTGCGCGGAGATCATCGGATCGGTGATCTGGGGCGTGTACAGCTACCGGCTCGGGAACCTGCCGCTGTTCGTCCCCCCCGGGCACGGGCTCGTGTACCTCACCGGCCTCCGCCTCAGCCAGACGCGCTTCTTCCGGCTGCGGCCCGCCCTGATCGTCCGCATCGCCATCACGGGCGTCACCGTCTGGGCGATCCTGGGGCTCACGGTGCTCAGCCGCACGGACGTCGCCGGCGCGATCGGCGCGGCCGTCCTCGTCGTGTTCCTGCTGAGGGGACGCGCCCCGACGGTCTACGCCGGCGTCTTCATCGTCGTCGCCGCGCTCGAGATCTACGGCACCTGGATCGGCACGTGGACGTGGGCCGCGGAGATCCCCGGCACCGGCATACCCGACGGCAACCCGCCGAGCGGCGCGGCCAGTGGCTACGTCTTCTTCGACATCGCCGCCCTCGCGCTCGCGCCCTACCTGCTGCTCGGCTGGGAGCGCCTGCGCGGACCGCGGGGACCCGGCGACGGCCCCCCGGTCGCGGCCCCCGGCACCTAGGCCGAGAGGTGCTCCGCGCAGGCGGCCGGGTGGCCGCCGTGCCGGACGCCCATCAGGGTCACCTCGGTCGGCCAGCCGGGTGCGGGCGCCGCGGCGTCGGCGGGCGCCGCGGTCACCACCGCGCGCCAGCCGGCCACCGCGACCTCCCACCCGACGTCGAGGAAGTCGAGGGTCATGTCGTGCAGCAGGTCGGGCGGGCCGACGAGCAGGTAGCTGGGCGGGGTCGGAGGCACGTCGCGTCCGCAGACTAGACTCGGTGGCCGTGGCGGCGCAGTCGATCACCGGTGAGATCAGCCTCCTCTGGCAGGACGTCGACCCCTATGCCGGGGACGTCCTGCTCATGACGCTCGACACCGACGAGCCGATGCGGATGAACACCTTCGAGATCAGCGGGGACCTCGCCACGCGCCTGAAGGACGGCGTGCTCGAGGAGGGGATGCGGGTGCGGGTCGAGTGCCGCTCCGAGACGATCGAGATGGTCAACCTCGAGAACGGCGACACCTCCGACGAGGACCGCGCCGTCGTGCTCGACGTGGTGGTGCTCGGAGCGTGACGCGCTCCGGCGACCGCCACCGCTCCGTCTATACTCGCCCGGCCATGGAGGGCTCTTCCTTGGGGCGTAGCCAAGGGGTAAGGCAGCGGGTTTTGGTCCCGCGACCGGAGGTTCGAATCCTCCCGCCCCAGCCAGTCAGAACCTCCTCTCTCCAGCCCGGGACGGACTCGACAACCGCATGAGCATCGGCGCCGTCGTCCTCGCCGCCGGTCAGGGAACACGGATGCGCTCCGCCCTGCCCAAGGTGGTCCACCCCCTCGCCGGCCGGCCCATGGTCGGCTGGGTGCTCGACGCCCTCACCGGCGCCGGCGCCGCCCGCACCGTCGTGGTGATCGGGCACGCCGCGGACGTCGTACGCGACGCCCTGCCGCCCGGGGTCGACGTCGCCGTGCAGGAGGAGCAGCTCGGCACGGGCCACGCGACCCGGATCGGCCTGGGCGCCCTCGCGGCCGACTGCGACGTCGTGATCGTCGCGTGCGGCGACACCCCGCTGCTGCCCGCCGCCCTCGTCGCGCGCATGGTCGAGGAGCACCGCGCCGCCGGTGACCGCGCCGCCACCATGCTCACCGCCGTCGTCGCCGACGCCGCCGCCTACGGACGCGTCGTCCGCGGACCCGGCGACACCGTCGCCCGCGTCGTCGAGGCCCGCGACGCCTCACCCGCCGAGCTGGCGATCCGGGAGTTCAACGCCGCCCTCTACGTCTTCGACCGGGCCCGCCTCGAGACGGCGCTCGCCGGTCTCGGCAGCCACAACGCCCAAGGCGAGATCTACCTCACCGACGCGCTCGAGGCGCTCGACGGGCCGGTCGTCGCCGTCACGATCGACGACCCCGAGCCCGCGACCGGTGTCAACGACCGCATCGACCTCGCGGCGTGTGAGGCGGCCCTGCAGCGCCGCCTGCGCGACGAGATGATGATCGCCGGCGTGACGATGCCCGACCCCCAGGCCGTGTACCTGTCGGCGGGGGCGACCGCCGGGCCCGACACGGTGCTGTGGCCCGGCACGCACCTGCGCGGCGACACCGTCATCGGGGAGGGGTGCAGCATCGGCCCCGACGTGGTCATGACCGACACCGTCGTCGGCGACCGCTGCACCGTCGTCAGCGCGCACCTCGTGTCGTCCACGCTCGCCGACGACGTCAGCGTCGGCCCGTTCGCGTACCTGCGGCCCGGGGCCGACCTGCGCCCCGGCGCGAAGGCCGGCACCTACGTCGAGATCAAGAAGAGCGTCATCGGCGCCGGGGCGAAGGTGCCGCACCTCTCCTACATCGGCGACGCCGACATCGGGGAGGGCACCAACATCGGCGCCGGCAACATCACCGCCAACTACGACGGCTTCCGCAAGCACCGCACGCGGATCGGGGCGCGCGTGAAGACGGGGTCCGACTGCGTCTTCGTGGCGCCCGTCAGCGTCGGCGACGACGCCATGACCGGCGCCGGCTCGATCGTCACCGACGACGTCCCCGACGGCGCGCTCGGCATCGCGCGTGCCCGCCAGTCGGTGATCGAGGGGTTCACGGCAAAGGCGACCGCCCGCGCGCGGGAGGCCGCCAGCGAAGGTGGGGGGGGCAGCCGGTGAGCACCAGCATCGACCGGGACGACTCGAAGCGCCTGATGGTGTTCGCGGGGCGCTCCAGCCAGGACCTCGGCCAGCGGATCGCGGGGCGCCTCGGCATCGACCTCGGCGCCGTCACCCTCAAGACCTTCGCCAACGGCGAGATCTACGTGCGCTTCGAGGAGAGCGTCCGCGGCGCCGACGTGTTCCTCGTCCAGTCGACGTGCCGCCCGGTCAACGACAGCCTCATGGAGCTGCTCGTCATGATCAACGCGGCGAAGCTCGCCTCCGCCCACCGCATCACCGCCGTCATCCCCTGGTACGGGTACTCGCGCCAGGACAAGAAGTCGGCGCCGCGCGAGCCGATCACCGCGAAGCTGATCGCCGACCTGCTGTCCGCCGCCGGCGTGGACCGCGTGCTCACCATGGACCTCCACGCCGGTCAGGTGCAGGGGTTCTTCGGGGTCCCGGTCGACCACATGACGGCCCTGCCCATGTTCGTCGACGACTTCCGCGAGCGGGTCTACCAGGGCGCGATCGCCGAGAAGCTCGTCGTCGTCTCCCCCGACGCCGGCCGCGCGAAGCTCGCGAACCACTTCGCCGAGCGCCTCGGCGCGACGCTCGCGGTGCTCACCAAGCAGCGCCCCGACCACAACGAGGCCGAGATCACGCTGCTGATCGGTGACGTCGAGGGGCGCGCCGCGATCCTGATCGACGACATGATCGACACCGCCGGCACGCTCTGCGCGGGCGCGAAGGTGGTCAAGGACGCCGGGGCGACGCGCATCTACGCCGCGGCGACGCACGGCCTGCTGTCGGGCAGCGCCGTCCAGCGCCTCGAGGAGTCGGTGATCGAGGAGGTCGTGATCAGCGACACCGTCCCCCTGCCGCCCGAGGCGGCCGACTCCGACCTCTTCCGCGTCCTGTCCGTCGACCGGATCCTCGCCGACTCCGTGCACAACGTCTTCTGCGACGAGTCGGTCAGCGCCATCTTCGCCGGGGAGAACCAGCTCTTCTGACGCGGCGTCCCCCGCGCGGGGGCCGCCGGCGGGATCACCGCCGCCGCGGCGATCCGGGGCTGTCGCCGCGCCCGGTGCCGGTGTTAGGTTCGCCCCCCGGCACACCTAACGGGCGCGCCCTTGGCTCGGATCCTCCATCGGATGGGCCACTGGATCGCCGGCCACCGCCTGCTGGTGCTCCTCGGGTGGGTCGCGGCCGTCGCCACCGTCCTCGTGCTCGTCTCCGCCGTCGGCGCCGAGACCAGCAACGACCAGAGCCTGCCGGGCACCGACAGCGAGGCCGCGAAGGACGTCCTCGCCGACCGGTTCCCGCCGCAGCAGAACGGGCGCAGCCCCATCGTCTTCCACGTCGATTCGGGGACGCTGCAGGACGGCGGCACCCGCCAGAAGGCGATCAACGGGGCCGCGACCCGGATCCGGAAGCTCGACTACGTCGACAGCGCCATCAACCCGTTCAGCCAGCAGGGGCAGGCCCAGCTCTCGGCCGACGGCAGGACGGCGTTCATCGGGGTGCTGCTGACGGTCGGCTCCGACGCCCTCACCACCGAGCAGGCGCAGGAGGTGCTGGACGCGGCGGCGGCGTTCGCCGGCCCCGCGGGGCTCGAGCTCGCCGCCGGCGGGCCGATCGGGTCCGAGCTCTCGAAACCCGAGACCGAGAGCAGCGAGGTCGTCGGGATCGTCGTGGCGATGGTGATCCTCACCCTCGCGTTCGGCTCGGCCGTCGCGATGGGCATGCCGATCATCACCGCCGTCCTGGGTCTCGCGGCGGCGCTCGGGCTGATCGGGTTGATGGGGCACCTGATCGGGGTCCCGGTGATCGCGCCGACGCTCGCCACGATGATCGGCCTCGGGGTCGGCATCGACTACGCGCTGTTCCTCGTGACCCGCCACCGCGACGGGCTCCGGTCGGGGATGGGGGTGCGCGAGTCGATCGCGGTGGCGGTCGCGACGTCCGGCAGCGCGATCGTGTTCGCCGGGACGACCGTCGTGATCGCCCTGCTGGCCCTCGCCGTCGCGGGGATCCCCCTGGTGACGTCGCTCGGCTACGCGTCGGCGGTCGCGGTCGTCACGGCGGTGCTCGCCGCGATCACGCTGCTGCCGGCGTTGCTCGCCCTCACCGGGACCCGCATCGGGGCGTGGCGCGTCCCCACGGCCCTCCGCCCCCCCGAGCGGGCCCCCGGCACCGGCATGTGGGCGGCGTGGGGCCGCCTGGTGACGCGGCGGCCGCTCGTCGCGATCGGCGCGTCCCTCGCGGTGCTCGCCGTGCTCATCGTCCCCCTGTTCTCCCTCGAGCTCGGGCAGGAGGACATCGGGGCGACACCGCCCGGCACCGAGGAGCGCGACGCCTACGACCTGATGGCGTCGGGTTTCGGGGTCGGCTTCAACGGGCCCTTCCTCATCGGCGTCAGCCTCGGCTCCCCGGCGACGGCGGACCCCGCCGTGACGGCGCAGGAGGACGAGCTGCGGTCGCTGCAGGCCGAGCTCGAGCAGGAGCAGGCCGACGGGCAGGCCCAGCAGGCGGCGCTCCAGGCCGAGGCGGCGGCGTTGACCGCCCAGCAGGCCGAGCTGGAGGCGCGGCAGGCGGACCTCCTTGCGGAGCGGTCGGCGCTGGAGGCGCAGGCCGCGGCCCTGGCACGTGAGCGCGAGGGACTGCAGGCCCAGCGGGCGGTGATCGAGCGCGAGGTGGCGGCGGCGGGGGCGGCGGGCCGGGCGCTGGTCGCGCGGGCGGAGGCCGCGGCGGGACGGGCCCGTGCGAGCGCCGCGCGGCGCCGGGCGGCGGAGCGGCAGCTCG
>LNFM01009137.1_pt1 | contig 14585 bp, 10 predicted proteins | sample 596031 | NCBI WGS metagenome assembly LNFM01 (sample SAMN04254537, study PRJNA301005) | activated carbon metagenome | isolation source: dual media filters at the Ann Arbor, Michigan drinking water treatment plant | place: USA: Ann Arbor
CTGTCCCCCCTGCGCATGCCGGGCAGTCGTCGCGCCACGCTGACCGCCCTCGCCCGCGCGGCCCTCGACAACCCGCGCCTCTTCGACCCGACGACGCCGCTGGAGGCGAGTCTGGCGCGGTTGTGCGCCGTGAAGGGCATCGGCGCCTGGACGGCGCACTACATCGCGCTGCGCGCCCTGCGCGCGCCCGATGCGTTTCCCGCCAGTGATGTCGGATTGTTGCGTGGCGCCGCGTCCGAGACGGGCGTGCGGCCCTCACCAGCGGTGCTGCTGGCGAGGGCCGAGGCCTGGCGGCCATGTCGCGCCTATGCGGCGCAACTGCTGTGGACCGAGGAGCGCCGCGTCAGTGTGCCGCGGTGATCACGCCGCAGGCGATGCGATCGCCGGCGTTGCCCGCCGGATCGGACTTGAGGTCGTCGGCCTTGGCGTGAATCACGAGGGCCGTACCGCCGTTGGCAAACAGCGAGTTGGGGCCCTTCCCGAGCGTCACCGCCGTGTTGGTCACGGTCTTCTCGAGCGTGCCGTCCGCGCCTACGGTGATGTTGGGCATGTCGCCGGCATGATGCCCGTTGGGGTTCTGGAGCCCATGCTGCTTGGTGGTCGGGTTGAAGTGCGGCCCGGCCGAGGTGAACGCCGGCCCTTCACACTTGGCAACGGCGTGGACGTGAATGGCGTGATCGCCCGGCGACAGGCCCTTCAGCGAGACGGCAATCGAGACCCCCTCGCCGGCCGGCGAGATCATCGCGTGGCCGACGGCCTGGCCCTTGCCGTCCTGCAGGTTGACGTGAATCGGCGCGGGCGTCTGGGCGGCGCCGACCATGCCGAGCGCGAGAAGCGCTGCGGTGCCGAAGATGAGGCCAAGCTGGCGTTGCATGCGGGTATTCCTTTCGATGAGCCCCCGGGAGGTCCGGAGGCGACGTGATCTCCTTCCATCCTAGAGGACGCGGACACGGTTTGGCACACGGAACCTCGACGCATCTCGACGGTGAACACATCCGGACGCCTCGGCGAGGCGGCCCTCCCACATCGAGGTGGCCCTCCCATCTCGAGGCGGCCCTCCCACCTCGAAAGCGGCCCTCCATCTCCGAGACGGCCCCCATCGCCGCGGGCGGCGCTGACGCAAGCTGATACAGCTGGTAAGCATCGGCTTGCCGGCGCGGGCTCGGTGACGCGGCCGGAGCCGCCTCAGCCCAGCGGACTCGACTGGCGTGGTTCTTGAAGCAGGACCCTGCCATGACCCTCGTTCCCACGGCACGTCCACCGGCCGCTGTCACCCCTGGTCCGCGCCCGCGCGTGCTCGTCACCGGCGCGACCGGGTTCGTCGGCTCGCACCTGGTGCCCATCCTCGCGCGCACCGGTGCCGACGTCGTCGGTGGCACCCGGGATGTGGAACGAGCGCGACACGACCACCCGGACCGCGCGTTCGTGGCGCTGGATCTGTTGCGACCCGAGACCGTCCACGCGGCGCTGCAGGGGTGCACGCAGGCGGTGTATCTCGTCCATGGCATGGCCAGTGCCGACCACGAGTACGAACGGATCGAACGTGAGGCGGCCCTGACGTTTCGCGCCGCGGCGGCCGCGGCTGGCGTGCAGCGAATCGTGTATCTCGGCGGCATGCGGCCGGCCGGTCCGCCCTCACGGCACCTCCGCAGCCGCCTGGCGACCGGAGAGATCCTGCGCGAGGGGCCCGTGCCGGTCATCGAACTGCAGGCGACGATGGTCATCGGGAGTGGCAGCGAGAGCTTCCGGATGGTGCGGGATCTGGCGGCCCGCCTCCCGGTCATGCTGCTGCCGGCGTGGCTGGACAGCCGCACGCAACCCATCGGCATCGTCGACGTCGTGCAGGCGATCGTGCTGGCGCTTCGCCTGGACACCAGCGAGAGTCGGGCCTGGCCGCTGCCCGGCCTCGAGACCCTGACGGCCCGCGCGATCATCGAGCGCACGGCTGGTTTGCTCGGCCGGCGGCCATACACTGTCCAGGTGCCATTCGTGACGCCATCGCTTTCGGCGTACTGGATCGGCCTGATCACGCGTGCCGATCCGCACCTGGCCGCCGAACTCGTCGAAGGGTTGCGGACCGACATCCTGTCGCCAGACGATGGGTTCTGGGCGGTGTATCCGCAGTATCGCCGCCAGTCGTTCGACGAGACCGTGCGGCGGGCGCTGGCCGGGGAGGCCGACGAGTTGTCGCAGATGGCCCTGTTCGTCGAGGAGGCGGCCGAGTGGGTGACACCGAAGGACGATCACGCCGCCGCCGTGTCATGACCCTCCGTTCCACGCCGCCGAGGACGACCCTGCTCTGGCAGGGCCTGTTGCTGGTGGCGCTCAATGTCAGCTGGGCCCTGGTGATGGCCCGTTTCGGCCGCGGCGACATCTACTGGGTGGTGGGGGTGCATGCGGTGCTGGTCGCGCTGGTGGTCGTGGCGGTGCGCGGCGTGCCGCGGCGTGCGGCCTTCCGCCTGCGCGGCCGTGACCTCGCGCTGGGCGTCGCGGTCGGTGTGCTGATGACGGTGGGCACGTACGTGGCCTTCGAGGCAGCGCGGGCCCTCGTGCCGGAACTGACGACGCATGTGTCGCGGCTGTATCGCGCGGCCGGGACCGAGACGCCGGCCGTCGCCCTGGCGTGGACGCTGGTGATCCTGACGGCCGAGGAACTGCTGTGGCGGGGCGCGTGGATCGACGTCTGGAGCGCGCGCCTGGGCGCGACGGTGGCGGCAGTCACGAGCGTGCTGGCGTTCTCGCTGACGCAACTGGGCAGCGGGTCGATCATCGTGGCCGTGCTGGCCTGCACCTGTGGCGCGATCTGGACCGCGCTGCGGATGTACACGGGCCGTGTGGGGCCTGGCCTGATTGCACACGCCATCTGGACGCCGACCGTCATCCTCTTCCATCCGGTGGTGTGAGCGTTCGCGGTGTCAGACCCATCCGGTGCCGGGCGTTGTCGGGCCATGCACGCACCGGACATTGCCGAGGGCCCGTCGAGGTGGTACGCTGAGTGGGAGGCGAAACAAAAACGAATGTCTCTCCCGCGCTCGCGTGCACATCTCGAAGCGTTGCTGCAGGCTCGTCGGCTCGATGGCACCCTCGCCGGTCGGGTGCCTGCCACCGGCGTGCTGTCCACGGGCTTGCCTGAACTCGACACCACGCTCGGCGGCGGCTGGCCTCGCGGCCATGTCTCCGAAATCGTCGGGCCGGCGTCTTCGGGACGCACGCGCGTCCTGGTGTCCACGCTGGCGGCGGCGACCGCGCGTGGCGACGTGGCCGCGTGGATCGACACGGTCGACCGTGGCGACCCGGCGGGCGCGGCCGCGGCGGGGGTGAGGCTGTCGCACGTGCTCTGGGTGCGCGGGATGCCGCTGTCGCCCGGGGTGCTGGCGTTGCGACCTCGTCGGGGTGATCCCGATCTCACGCACACGGTGGTGCAGCGGGCGATCAAGGCCGCGCATCTGGTGGCGCAGGCGGGTGGCTTCGGGGTGGTGGCGCTGGATCTGTGCGACATCCCGGCGTTCGTGCTGCGGACGATTCCCTCGTCCACGTGGCTGCGGTTGCACCGCGCCATCGAGGGACGCGAGACGATGCTGGTGATCCTCGCGGCCGATCCGATCACGCGCAGCGCGGGTGGGGTGTCGGTGCGTGTGCAGGGGCGCCCGCGCTGGGAAGGCGAGACCGCGCGCTCGTGCCGGCTCGCCGGCATGGACTGCGCCATGCGCGTCGTCAGCAGCCGGGCCGCCGAGGGCAGCACGCGCGAGGTCCAGGTCGCCCTGGCGGGATAGACGGAAATTTCAGAATGGCAGGAATTTCACAATGTCACGACCACCGCCATGCGTCGAGTTGCTGACCATGGTGGTGAAATTCTGAAATTCTGAAATTCTCCAAGCCCATGTTCGCAGCCCTCCATCTCCACTCGTGCCCTCCTGATCTGACGCGTGAGGACATCCTGACGCGTCTGTCGGCGGTGGCGGCCGACATGACACCGCGCTGGGAGCGCCTGACGGCGCGCACGCTGGTGCTCGACGTCTCGGGGCTGCAGCGCATTCTTGGTGGTCCCGAGGAGATCGCGGCGGCCGCACGCACCCTGGCGCGGGATCGCGACCTCGAGGTGCGTGTGGCGGTGGCGCCGACCTGGGTGGCGGCGCTCATCCTGGCGTCGGCGGGTGTCGAGGCCGTCGTCGCACGGGGGCACACGCCCCCGGCCCTCGCGCCCTTGCCGGTGGAGGCGCTGGCGGCCGTGCCCGGCGTCGATCTGGCGCTCGTCGGAGCCGTGCGGGTGCGTCGGTTGGGCGGGGCGCGCAATTACCGGCTGTCGGCGGGGCAGGGGCTGGTCGGTGGAGGGGCGGTGCCGGATCGTCAGCCGCCAGACGCCGAGACCGAGACCCTCGTGGACGATGCCCCGCTCCGGATGCCGAGCGGGCGTCCCTGGCCCGATGTGCGAGCCACGCTGGAGCGCTGGGGCATCACCACGTGTGCGCAGCTGGCGCGCCTGCCAGCGGCCGATCTCCAGGCCCGGCTCGGGGAGCGTGGGCTCTGGCTGCAGCGCCTGGCGGTGGGCCTGGACCCGCGTCCGCTGCGGGGGCAGCCGGCCGACGAGGCGTTCTCGCAGTCGCTGGAGCTCGAGTGGCCGATCGAGGGGCTCGAGCCGCTGTCGTTCGTGCTCGGCCGCGTCCTCGATCCGCTGTGTGCGCACCTGGAGACGCGCGATCGCGCCGCGGCCGTCGTGCGCCTGTCCCTGCAGCTCACCGATCGCCAGACCCATGTGCGCGAGATCGAACTGCCGGTGCCGGTGCGCGAGGCGCGGGTGCTGCGCACGCTGCTGCTGCTCGATCTCGAAGCGCATCCGCCGCATGCCGCCATCGATCGCCTGACGGTGAGCGTCGACGCCGTGCCCGGGCGGATCGTCCAGTTCTCGCTGTTGCGCAAGGCGCTGCCGTCCGACGATCAGCTGGCGGCCCTGCAGGCCCGGCTCACCGCCCTGATGGGCGCGGGCCGGTGTGGCGCCCCCGCGCTGGTGGATTCCCACCGTCCTGGGGACGTCGCCATGGCGCCGTTCGTGCCGACTGGGGTGGAGGGGCAGGACACGGGGGCCGGCGCGTGGCTGGCGGCGCTCGGGCTCACCGCCACCAGGGAGGCCGGGCGTGCCCGCGAGGACGCGCGCGAACCGGCGCGCGAAGGCTGGCTCGACACGGCGGGCTATCACGTCCGTCGGTTGCGGCAGCCCTGGCCGGTCGTGGTGGTGCTGGGCCAGGGGCGCATCCCGCGGGCCATCCGCTTCGGAGTCCGATCGCGCGACACGGTCTTTCGCGATGGCCCGATCGCCCAGGCGGCCGGCCCGTGGCGATCGTCGGGGGCGTGGTGGCAGCCATCCACCGAGGGCGATGGCGCGTGGGATCGCGATGAGTGGGACATCGCGCTCGAGAGCGGCGCGGCCTACCGGATCTTCCAGGATCGCAAGACGCAGCAGTGGTGGGTCGAGGGCGAGATCGACTGAGGCGGCCCTCCCATCAGACGCGGGCGTGTCGCGGCTGGGCCGACCACTGGCCCGAGCGCCAGACCTCCGGGCGCAGGATCACCAGCACCGTCAGCACCTCGAGGCGGCCGATCCACATGGCCAGCGTCAGCGTCACCCGGCTCACGGGATGCAGGTCGGCGAAGTTGCCCATCGGGCCGACCTGATTGAACCCGGGGCCGATGTTGCCCAGGCAGGCGATCGAAGCGGTGAGCCCGGTCATCATGTCGGCGCCGAGTCCCACGACCACGCCGGTGCAGATGGAGAACACCAGCAGGTAGAACAGGAAGAACACCACCACGCTGTTGAGGACCGACTCGGGCACCACCCGGCCATCGAGCTTCACGGGGAGCACGGCCCGCGGGTGCAGCGTGCGGCGCAACTCGCGCAAGGTGTAGCGCGCCAGCAGCACATGCCGCACGACCTTCGGCCCGCCGCCGGCCGATCCGGCACAGCCGCCGATGAACATCAGCACGAGCAGCACCATCTTGGCCTGCTCGTTCCACAACTGGAAGTCGACGCTGGCAAACCCGGTCGTCGTGAGGATCGACAGCACCTGGAAGAGGGCCGTCCGCGTGGTGGTCATCAGCGAGGGGCCCGTGCCGAGTGCCAGCACGAGCAGCACCGTGGCCAGCACCACGACCCCCGCGTACGCGCGCAGTTCCTCGTCGCGGGTCAGCACGTCGAGGCGGCCGCGCGCCAGCGCCCGGTACTGCAGGGCGAAGTTGGCGCCGGCCAGGAACATGAAGACGATGATCACCCACTCGGCGGCGGGGTTCTGATACCCGGCGATCGACTGCGGATGCGGCGAGAAGCCCCCGGCCGCCAGCGTGGCCAGGGCGTGACACGTGGCGTCGAACAGCGAGAAGCCGACGGCCCACAGCGCCAGCACCTGCAGCAGCGTCAGGCCGGCATAGACCTGCCACAGCAGCAGGGCCGTGCGGCGGATCTGCGGGCTGACCTTCTCGTTGCTCGGGCCTGCAGCCTCGGCGAAGAACAACTCGCGGCCGCCGATGGCCAGGCGCGGCAGCACGGCGACGAACAGCGCGATCACCCCCATGCCGCCGAGCCAGTGCGTGAGGGCCCGCCAGAACATGAAGCCCCGGCCGTACGGCGAGAAGTCGCGCAGCACCGTCGCGCCGGTCGTCGTGAGGCCCGACATGGCCTCGAACAGGGCGTCGATTGGCCCGAGGCCCGCCCACACGAAGGGCAGCGCGGCCAGGTGGGCGATGAGCAGCCAGGACAGCGCCACGACCGCCAGCCCCTCGACCCGGCGCATGCCCTCGACGGCACCTTCGGCGTCGCGTCCGCCCGCGCTGCGCATCAGGTGTCCCAGCGCGGTGGTGACGATGGCGGCGCCCAGGAAGCCGATCGCATCGTGCCATTCGCGATAGAGCACCGCGACCAGCAGCGCCGGCAGGAACATGGCGCCGAAGAACCGCACGATGACGCCACCCACGTGGACGACCAGGGACAGGCGCATGGGTCAGTCGCCGGGCGCGGTCACGGTGTCCCGCGCAGGAAGTACTGGCGCACGCGGTCTGCGGCCTCGCGTGTCGCGAAGACCAGGATGCGATCGCCCGGGCCGATGCGATCCTCGCCGCGCGGCACCACCGCGTGGTTGGCGTGCAGGATGGCGGCGATGATGGCGTCTTCGGCCGTGCCGATGTCCTTGAGCTGCCGTGGCTCGAACGTCGGCCCCAGCGTCAGCTCGAAGACCCGGGCCTCGCCGTGTTCGACCACCGCCAGCAGGCTCGTGGTGCCCCCGGCGATCTGATCGAGGATCGACGCCACCGCGGCACCGCGGGCCGAGATGGCCACGTCGATGCCGACCCGCTCGAACAGCCGGAGATTCGAGGGCCGGCTGACGCGCGTGATGATCTTCGGTACCCCGAGCTGACGGCCGAGCAGGGAGGCCAGCAGGTTGCGCTCGTCGTTGTCGATCACCGACACGAGCACGTCGCTGCCGCCGACGTGCTCCGACTCGAGGAACTCGAGGTCGGTGCCATCGCCGTTGAGCACCAGCGTGCGCGTCAGTTCGGCCGCGAGCAGGGCGCCGCGGGCCGGGTCGCGCTCCAGGATGCGGAGATCGCAGGTGGGCATGGCCTCGAGCCGGCGCGCCAGCTGCAACCCGACGTCGCCCCCGCCGATGATCGTCACTTCGAGCCGGCCGCCGGTGCGCCCCGGGTTGAGCAGGGTCTCGACCTCGGACATGGCCTCCGGGGTGCCCATCAGGATGATCTTGTCGCCCGCCGCCAGCTGCGTGTGGCCGCGGGGCACCGAGATCAGGCCGCCCCGCTTCATGGCCACGATGAGCGACCCGCGGGGCATCCGGAGGCGCGACACCGGCGCGGCCGTGAGCGGCGAGTCTGCGGCCAGCCGGTACTCCAGCAGGCGGACGACGCCACCGGCGAAGACCTCGGCATCGATGGCGCCCGGCGCCGTGACGGTGCGCTCGATGTCGGCGGCCAGCTGCGCCTCGGGCCAGATGACCCGGTTGACGCCGAAGGCCCCGAGTCCGCCCGGGCCGCCCTGGGCATCGAGGAAGTCGGCGCGCGAGACGAGGCAGATGGTCTGCGGGTGCCCCAGCCGGTTGGCGATGGCGCAGGCGACGATGTTGACTTCGTCCAGGCCGGTGGCGGCGACGAAGAAGTCGGCGCGTGCCATGTCGGCCCGCGCCAGGACGTCTTCACTCGTGCCGCTGCCGAGGAGGAATTCGACGTCCAGCGACTGGAAGACGTCGGCCACGGCCGGGTCGTGATCGATGACGAACACTTCGTGGTCGGCGGCCAGCGCCCGCGCCAGCCCCTGGCCGATCTGGCCACCTCCCGCAATCACGATGCGCACGCGTCGCCCTGCACGGCGCGGAGCGTAGCACGGTGCGGGCGGCGCCGGGCAGGCTGGTACGATCGGCGCCGCGCCTTGCGCGTCCCCGGGCATGACGTTCAACGTACTCACTCGACGCCTCCACTACTGGCTGACGGCCGTCCTTGCCGCGCCGCTCCTCGTCGTGATCGGGTCCGGCCTCCTGCTGCAGACCAAGAAGCATGTGGGCTGGGTCCAGCCGCCGGAGCAGCGGGGCACGGGCACCGTGCCGGCCCTCGACTTCGACGGCATCCTGTCGAGCGTGCGGCAGGTGCCCGACGCGCAGGCGACCGGGTGGCAGGACATCGCGCGTCTGGACGTGCGTCCCGATCGGGGCCTCGTGAAGGTGCTGCTGCGCAGCGGGTGGGAAGTGCAGGTCGATCTCGGCAGCGGGCGCGTGCTGCAGTCCAGCTACCGGCGATCGGACGTGATCGAGTCGCTGCACGACGGCTCGTTCTTCGCCGGCGAGATCAGTCGGCTCGGCGTCTTCCTGCCCGCCGGCCTGGCGCTGCTGGGGATGTACCTCAGCGGTCTCTGGATGTTCTGGGTGCCGATCGCGGGCCGGCGTCGCCGACGGCAGCGTTCGGCGCCTGATACGATCGCCCCTGCGTGAGTTCGACCCTCGCTCCCTCCTCCTCCTCCTCCCTCGAAGACGTGCTGGCGCGCTACTGGGGCTACACCCAGTTCCGGCCACATCAGCGCGAGGTCATGGAGGCCATCCTCGGTGGCCGCGATTCGCTGCTGGTCATGCCGACCGGTGGCGGCAAGTCGCTGTGCTTCCAGGCGCCGGCGCTGATCAAGCCCGGGCTGGCGGTGGTGGTGTCGCCGCTCATCTCGCTGATGAAGGACCAGGTCGACGGCCTCACCGCCAACGGCGTGCCGGCGGCCTGCTACAACAGCGCGCTCGACGACAGCGAGAAGCGCGCCGTCATGCAGGGCGTGCGTGACGGTCAGACGCGGCTGTTGTACGTGGCGCCGGAGCGGCTCGTCGGCGACGGCGGCGATCGGTTCGTCCGCTTCCTCGCGCAGGTCGGGGTCAGCTTCATCGCCGTCGACGAAGCGCACTGCATCAGCCAGTGGGGGCATGATTTCCGGCCCGAGTACCGCCGGCTCGGGCAGATCCGCACGCTGCTGCCGCAGGCGAGCATCCATGCGTTCACCGCCACCGCGACGGGGCGCGTGCGCCGCGACATCGTCACGCAACTCGGGCTGCGCGATGCGCTCGAGGAGGTCGGGTCGTTCGATCGACCGAATCTCGTCTATCGCGTCCTGATGCGCGACCAGCTGAAGAAGCAGGTGCTCGAGGTGCTGGCGCGGCATCGCGGCGAGGCGGGCATCCTCTACTGTCCCTCGCGCAAGGAAGTCGATGCGCTGGCGGCGTGGCTGGTGGAGGAGGGCTACGGCGCGGTGCCGTATCACGCCGGCCTGACCTCCGACGAACGGGCCCGCAACCAGGACGCCTTCCTCACCGAGCAGGCCGCCGTCGTCGTCGCCACGGTGGCGTTCGGGATGGGCATCCATCGGTCCAACGTGCGCTTCGTGGTGCACACGGGGGCGCCGCAGTCGCTCGAGCACTACCAGCAGGAGTCGGGGCGTGCGGGTCGCGACGGGCTCGAAGCCGAGTGCGTGCTGATCACGTCGGGGGCCGACTTCCTCAAGTGGCGCGTGATGCTCGAGAAGAATGGCGAGCTCACCGACTCGGCGCAGGGACTGCTGCGCGACATCGAGCGCTACACCGCCAGCACGCGGTGCCGGCATCGGCATCTGGTGCAGTACTTCGGCGACACCTACGATCGGGACGACTGCGGTGCCTGCGACGTGTGCCTCGGCGAACTCGAGATCGTCGACGATGCGGTGACCATCGCGCGCAAGGTGCTGTCGTGTGTGGCGCGGGTGGAGCAGCGGTTCGGCGCGGCGCACGTGGCCAACGTGCTCGTCGGCAAGACGTCGGAGGCGGTGACCGCGCGTGGACACGCGCAGCTGAGCACGTTCGGGTTGTTCTCGGGCGTGCCGGTCACCGAAGTGCGCGGCTACATCGAGCAGCTGACGGCGCTGGGCTTCCTGCGCCAGACGCCGGGCGACTACCCGGTGCTCGTGCTCTCGCCGGAGGGACGCACGCTGATGCGCGACGGCACCAGCGAGCCCCCGGTGGCACTGTTCCGGCAGAAGCGCCGGTCCAAGGATGCCGGCCCACGGCGATCGCGCGTGGAGACCGAGTCGTGGGAAGGCGTCGACCGCGACCTGTTCGAACGCCTGCGCGAGGTGCGCCTGGCCCTGGCCCGCGGGCGCGGCGTGCCGCCGTACGTCATCTTCCACGACACGACCCTGCGCGAGATGGCCCGGCTGCGCCCCAGGTCGGCCGAGGCCCTCCGCGACATCTATGGGGTCGGCCAGCGCAAGGCCGAAGATGTGGGGCCTGCCTTCCTCGAAGTCATTTGTGGGGCAAATGCCTCGTAAATTTAGTCCTTTACGTCTTCTCTTCGCCTGAGCCATGCTCACGTCACCGGCCCCCTGTGGGGCCCTTTTTTGTCCAGAGACTTTCGCCTTTTCTTTGCATGTGACGGCCGGGTCGGAGACCCGGCCCTACCCGGTTTCCGATTCCCGATTCCCGACTCCCGACTCCCGATACCTGATGTACGTCGAGCTGCACACCTCATCGGCTTTCTCCTTCCTCGACGGTGCGTCGTTGCCCGAGGCGCTCGTCGAGCAGGCGCGCGCGCTCGGCTACGACACCCTGGCGCTGCTCGACCGCGACGGCGTCTACGGCGCGCCGCGGTTCTACCAGGCGGCCCGCAAGGCCGGCCTCCGCGCGCTCGTCGGGGCCGAAGTGACGATGCAGACGGGCAGTGGCACACGGGCGTCGGCCCCCGCGTCGCTGCATGCGCCGCTCATCTGGCGCCTGCCGCTGCTCGTGGCCTCGGCGCAGGGCTATCGCTCGTTGTGCCGGCTCATCACCCGGATGAAGCTGGCCGCAGCGAAGGGGCAGGGCGCGCTGACCGTGCGCGATCTCGATGGGCACGTCGACGGCCTCATCGCCATCGTCGGGCGGCCGATGCTGGCGGCCGATCGCCATGGCGTGGCCGGGCTGCTCGATCAGATCGTCGGCGTGTTCGGCCGGGCCCAGGTCTACGTGGAGATCCAGCGGCATCTCACGCGTGACGAGGAAGTGGACAACCGCATCCTGGTGGCGGCGGCCGAGGCGTATCGCGTGCCGATCCTCGCGACCAATGGCGTGCGCTTCGCGACGCCCGAGGCGCGGCCGCTCTACGACGTGCTCACGTGCATCCGGCATGGCACGACGCTCGCGCATGCCGGGCGTCGGCTCGCGGCCAATGCCGAGCGCTACCTGAAGTCGCCCCGGCAGATGCAGGCGCTCTTCAGCGATCTGCCGCAGGCGGTGACCAACACCCAGGTGCTGGCCGAACGTCTGGATTTCACGCTGGCGAATCTCGGCTATCGCTTTCCCGACTACCCGGTGCCCGAGGGGGAGACGCAGGTCTCGTTCCTCCGGCGCATCACCGAGGCGGGCGCGCACTGGCGGTACCGGCCGTTGTCGGAGAAGGCGCGGCGGCAGATCGCGCGTGAACTCGATCTGATCGAGAAGCTCGATCTCGCCGGCTACTTCCTCATCGTGTGGGACCTCGTCAACTTCTGTCGGCAGCAGGACATCCTCGCGCAGGGGCGAGGGTCGGCCGCCAACAGCGCGGTGTGCTACAGCCTGGGCATCACGGCCGTCGATCCCGTCGGCATGGAGCTGCTGTTCGAGCGCTTCCTGTCGGAGGAGCGCGGCGAGTGGCCCGACATCGACCTCGATCTCCCGAGCGGCGATCGACGCGAACAGGCCATCCAGTATCTCTACACGCGGTATGGCGAGCGCGGTGCGGCGATGACGGCCAACGTCATCACCTATCGTGGCCGCAGTGCGGCGCGCGAGGTGGGCAAGGTGCTCGGGTGCCCGACCGAGATGATCGACACGCTCGCGAAGGTGATGAGTCCCTTCGAATGGCAGGACCCGAAGGACACGCTGGCCCGCCACCTGCGGGAACTGGGCGTCGATCCCGACCTGCCGCAGATCCAGCAGTTCGGCGATCTGTGGATGCAGATGCAGGACATCCCGCGGCATCTCGGCCAGCACTCCGGCGGCATGGTCCTGTGCCAGGGGCGGCTCGACGATGTGGTGGCGCTGGAGCCGGCGAGCATGCCGGGACGCGTGGTGGTGCAGTGGGACAAGGAAGACTGCGCCGACATGGGCATCGTCAAGGTGGACCTGCTCGGGCTCGGCATGCTGGCCGTGCTGCAGGAAGCGATCACCATCGTCAACACGACGGCGGCCGACGAAGCACGCGCCAGCGGACACGACACCGAGGCCACGCCACCGGCGACGATCGATCTCGCGCACCTGCCGCCGGACGATCCGGTCGTCTATCAGATGTTGCAGGAGGCCGACACCGTCGGGCTGTTCCAGGTGGAGTCGCGGGCGCAGATGGCGACGTTGCCCCGCCTCAAGCCGACCTGCTTCTACGACCTCGTGGTGGAGGTCGCGATCATCCGGCCGGGGCCGATCGTCGGCCAGATGGTGCATCCGTACCTGGCGCGGCGCCGCGGCGACGAACCGGTCGTGTACGCCCATCCGTCGCTCGAGCCGATCCTGAAGCGCACGCTCGGTGTGCCGCTGTTCCAGGAGCAGCTGCTGCGCATGGCGATGGTCGTGGCGGGATTCTCGGGCGGCGAGGCCGAGGAACTGCGCCGGGCGATGGGGTTCAAGCGATCCGAAGCGCGCATGCGACAGATCGAGGGACGATTGCGATCGGGTATGGCCGAGCGCGGCATCACGGGCGAGACGGCCGAGAGCATCCTCCGGTCGATCTCGTCGTTCGCGCTCTATGGCTTCCCCGAGTCGCACGCCGCGAGCTTCGCGCTGATCGTGTATGCCAGCGCGTACCTGAAGGCGTACTACCCGGCGGCGTTCTACACGGCGCTGCTCAACAACCAGCCGCTCGGGTTCTATCACCCGGCGACGCTGATCAAGGATGCCCAGCGGCACGGTGTCCGCTTCCTGCCGGTGGACGTGCAGCACTCGGCCTGGGCGTGCCGCATCATGGCCGACGGCGCCGTGCGACTCGGCTTCTGCATGGTGCAGGGGCTGCGGGAGGAAGTGGGACGCACGCTGGAAACAGGCGCAGGGCTCAGGGCGCAGGGCTCGGTCCTGACGTCTCAGGGCTCAGGGCTCAGGGACGCGGCGGCGGAGATCCTGCGCTGCCCGAAGTGTGGCGCCGACGATGCGTCGATGTTCGAGGTCGAAGCGCGGGCGGATGGCCGTCACGTCTATTGCGGCGTCTGCGCCCACGACTGGGAGGACGAAGAGCGCCGGACACCGGGCTCCGGGCACCGGGCACCGGGCCCTGCCGCCGCGTCCGCCGCCGCCGTGGCGAAGGCCGACAGCCGACTGCCGACGGCCGTGTCCGTGCGGTGGTCGTCGCTCGACGCCCTGGTGGCGGCCACGGGCATCCGGCGTGATGAACTGAACACGCTGGCGAGTCTCGGCGCTCTCAATGCGTTCGGCACCGATCGGCGCGGTGCGCTGTGGGAGGCCGAGCGCGTGGTGCGGCCGACGGGTGATCTCTTCGCCTTCCTCGACGAGGAGGCGCCGCCGGTGCGTGTGGGTAGGGCCGAGAAGGGTAGGGTCGAGAAGGGTAGGGCCGGCTCTCCGAGCCGGCCGTCACCGGTGCCCACGCAGGCCACCCCCGACGCTGTTCCGACGGCCGACGAGAGTCCCCTGACCCCGATGACGCCGATGGAGCGCATCGTCGCCGACTACCGCGGCAGCGGCGTGACGATCGGGCCGCATCCGATGTCGCTGCGGCGCGCCGACCTGCGCCTGCGCGGCGTGTTGCGTTCGGACGAACTCGTGCGCACCCGTGGCGGGCGGCGCGTGCGCGTCGCTGGCGCGGTGATCACGCGACAGCGTCCGGGCACGGCCAAGGGCATGGTGTTCCTCACGCTCGAGGACGAGGCGGGCCTGGCCAACGTCATCATTCGCCCCGACGTCTTCGATCGGCAGCGGCCGCTGATCATGCGCGCGCCGTTTCTCGTCGTGGAAGGCGTGCTGCAGCAGCAGGAGGGCGTGACCTCGGTGCGCGCCGAGCGGGTCATGGGCTTTGCCGGCGATCAGCCGCGGACGCCGTCGCACGACTTCAGATAGGCTCAGGGCTCAAGG
>LNFM01009138.1_pt1 | contig 14584 bp, 11 predicted proteins | sample 596031 | NCBI WGS metagenome assembly LNFM01 (sample SAMN04254537, study PRJNA301005) | activated carbon metagenome | isolation source: dual media filters at the Ann Arbor, Michigan drinking water treatment plant | place: USA: Ann Arbor
TGAACCACTTGCCGCTCATGTTCAGCGGCATGCCGTGGGTCAGGTGGCCGCCTTCGGCCAGGCTCATGCCCATGATGGTGTCGCCGGGCTGCAGAAGCGCGAAGAACACCGCCTGGTTGGCCTGGGAGCCGGAATTGGCCTGCACGTTGGCGAACTTCGCGCCGAACAGCTGCCTGCAGCGGTCGATGGCCAGCTGCTCCACCACGTCGACGTGCTCGCAGCCGCCGTAGTAGCGCTTGCCGGGGTAGCCCTCGGCGTACTTGTTCGTGAGCTGAGAGCCCTGCGCGGCCATCACGGCCGGGCTGGTGTAGTTCTCGGAGGCGATGAGCTCGATGTGTTCTTCCTGCCGGCGGTTCTCGGCCTGGGTGGCGGCGAAGATTTCGGGGTCGATGGCGGCAAGCGTGTACTGGGAACGGTCGAACATGGCAGTCCTGGTCATGTGGGTGACGCGCCTTCTGGCGCAGCGCCTTCATGGCGCTGCCGAGGGATGCCCAGGCGAACGGCTGACACCAGGCCGAAGCCGGCATGGCCTGCGCTTCCCGGTGGTGGCCCACCTCGGGCGCCGGGCCCGGAAGGGCCGGCCCTATCGCCAGTCGCGCAGGTCTTCAGTGTAACTTGGGCCTGCGAAATCGGCCGGGCCCGGCGGGGCCGGTTCAGCGCAGCAGCGCGAGTTGCTCCGGCGTGTCGGCCGGTTTTTCTGCGGGGCCGGGCAGCACCGGGTCGACGCCGGCTTCCTTCACCGGCGGGGGCGGTGGCAGGGCCTGCGCGTTGGCCGGCACCGTCTTTCCATCGGCCACGTTGCGCAGCAGGCCTTGTTCGCCGAGCACCCGGCCGACATAGCCGCCGTCGGTCTCCAGCAGCGCGGCGCCCACGTAGTAGCGCAGCCCGTCATGCAGGCTGCCGGCGCGGGCGATGCATTCCTTCAGCACCTGCACGCCCACGCGCAGGTTGGTGATCGGGTCGAAGGCGGCATGGTTGCCGCCGAAGGCGACGTACTTGTCGTCGTGCACGCGCGTCATCACCTGCATCAGGCCCTGGGCGCCGACCGAACTCTGCGCGAAAGGATTGAAGCTGGACTCGACCGCCATGATGGCCAGGATCAGCGTCGGGTCGAGCCCGGCGCGCTGCCCGATCGACCAGGCCTCCTGCACCAGACGGCTGATGGGCTCCGGTGCCACCTTGTAGCGGCGCGAGATCCAGTGCGCCACGGCGGCCTGCTCCCGGTTCAGCTCTTTCGGGTTGGCGGCCGTCGCGCGTTGCACCGCATCGGGCTCGGCGATGGCCGCCAGCACGTCGCCCGACTCCAGCGTGCGCTGCTCGTGGCGTGACTGCAGCCAGTCCAGCGCCACCGTTTCCACCTGGTGACGCAGGTCGGACCGACCCGAAGCCACGATCAGGGCGGCCACCACGGCCAGACCCACCAGTGCCAGCATGTTGTGGCTGATCTCGAGCAAGCCGTGGCCCACGTCACGGACAAAAACGCCCGCTGATCGCGCCACGGCGCGCTGCGCCTGGCGCAGCGTGTCAAAGGCTTTCATCGCATCCTCCTGCCGTCGCTCGGGGCGCAGCGGCCCTGGGGGCCGTCCGGCGCGGAGCGACTGTGATAATCGAACGACCCACCGGGTGGCCTGCTCTGCAAGCCCGGCACCGGCTGTCTCGACACCCGCCGAAGCCTGACCTTGGGTCGATGGCGACTGCGGGTAAACCCTGAAATCTCGGGACTGGCCGAATTCTAGGGAAGGCCCAAATACACGGTCAAGAATATGAAATTCAGCGTTTATTTCTTTTCTGTATGAAGTACGCTGACCTGCGCGACTTCATGGGCCAGCTCGAACGGCTGGGAAAGCTCAAGAAAGTGGCCGATCCAGTGTCTCCCAGGCTGGAGATGACGGCCGTTGGCGACCAACTCCTGCGCTCTGAAGGGCCGGCGGTGCTGTTCGAAAGGCCTGCGGGTTACAAAATTCCTTGCCTCATCAACCTGTTCGGCACCCCGGAAAGGGTCGCCCTGGGCATGGGTGCAGCATCGACCGCCGAACTGCGGGACGTCGGCCGCCTGCTCGCCGCATTGAAGGAGCCCGAAGCGCCGCGCGGGCTGAAGGACACCGGCCGGCTGCTTCACATGGCCAAGGCGGTGTGGGACATGAAGCCTGCCGTCGTGCGCCGGCCGGCCAGCCAGGAGGTGAGCCTGGAGGGCAGCGAGGTCGACCTGTCGACACTGCCGGTGCAGACCTGCTGGCCGGGCGATGCCGGACCGCTCATCACCTGGGGGCTGGTCATCACACGCGGCCCCCAGGGCGTGGCGCAGCCGCGCCATCGTCAGAACCTGGGCATCTACCGACAGCAGGTCATCGGCAAGCGACAGGTGATCATGCGCTGGCTGGCGCATCGCGGCGGTGCGCTCGACTTCCGCGACTTCGCGCGCGCCAACCCCGGCCAGCCTTTTCCGATCGCCGTGGCGCTGGGGGCCGATCCGGCGACCATCCTGGGTGCCGTGACGCCGGTGCCCGACTCGCTGTCCGAATACCAGTTCGCGGGCCTGCTGCGCGGCAGCCGCACCGAGCTGGCGGAGTCCGGCGTCGGCGAAGGGGCATTGAAGCTGCAGGTGCCGGCCAGCGCCGAGATCGTGCTGGAGGGCCACATCCCGCCGACGGAGAAGGGCTTCGAAGGCCGCAGCGAACTGGGCATCCCGCTGGCCGAGCGAGGGGGCTACCTGCACGCCCTGGAAGGGCCTTTCGGCGACCACACCGGCTATTACAACGAGCAGGACTGGTTTCCGGTGTTCCAGATCGACCGCATCACGCACCGGCGCGACCCGATCTACCACACCACCTACACGGGCAAGCCACCCGACGAGCCCGCCGTGCTGGGCGTGGCGCTGAACGAGGTCTTCGTGCCCATCCTGCAGAAGCAGTTTCCCGAGATCGTCGACTTCTACCTGCCGCCCGAGGGCTGCAGTTACCGCCTGGCCGTGATCTCCATCAAGAAGAGCTACCCCGGCCATGCCAAGCGGGTGATGTTCGGTCTGTGGAGCTTCCTGCGCCAGTTCATGTATACCAAGTTCATCGTGGTGACCGACGACGACGTCGACATCCGCGACTGGAAGGAAGTGATCTGGGCCATCACCACGCGCATGGACCCGGTGCGCGACGCGACACTGGTGGAAAGCACGCCGATCGACTACCTCGACTTCGCCTCGCCGGTCAGCGGCCTGGGCGGCAAGATGGGGCTGGATGCGACCAACAAGTGGCCGGGCGAGACCACGCGCGAATGGGGCCGCAGCATCCGCATGGATGCCGAGGTGACGACGCGGGTGCAGGGCCTGGTGGACCGGCTGATGACGCCTTGAGGGACAGGTTCAAGGACCCGTCGAAAGGCTCGTCGAGCGGAGAGCCCACGCGCTCCGGGCCTGTTGCAAGTTTCCGCTTGCCAGGCCGAACGCCCGGATCTATTCTTGTGACGCCTGAAAAATCAGGCAACCCAAGACGGCGCAGTCACTGCGCGTCAGGTGCCCCGGACTTCGTATCTCCGGAGCACCACTGGTGACCGAGGTCACCCGACCCCCTGGCCGGCAACGGCTCAGGGGGTTTCGCTTTTGGGGGCGGCCTGGTGGGACATATCGGCAGGCACCGACCGTGGCGCCTGGCCGAGCGCCTGCGCGATCAGCGCATACGAGCGCCGCCGCACCGCAGGGTCGTGCGCCCAGGTGTTGATCACGATCTCGTCGATGCCGAAGGCGGCGGTCAGCGCCTGGATCTTCTGCACCACCTGCTCGCCGGTGCCCACCAGGGCCTTGCGCCGGGTCGCCTCGACGACTGCCATCTCGTCGGCGGTGAAACCGCGGGCGGCGATGTCGTCGGGCCGCTGCAGCGGGCCCAGCACGCCGCGTTGGCGGTCGATGCGCCAGCGGTCGCGGCTCAGGGCCAGGTGGCGGGCCTCTTCCTCGCTGTCGGCGGCCAGCGCCCAGACGCACAGCGTGGACTGCCGCTTCGGGTGGCGCGGGCTGGGGCGGAAGAGCTGCCGGTACAGGCCCATCGCTTCTTCGGCGCCCTGGCCGTCCATGAAGAAGTAGGCGAACGCGTAGGGCAGGCCGAGGTGGGCGGCCAGGCGCGCGCCGTAGTCCGAAGAGCCCAGCACCCAGATCTCGGGCTGGCGGCTGAAGTCGTCGGCGGCCGTGGTGGGCGGACGGGGATGGGCGTGGATGCCATGGTGGCGGTGCCCGGCCAGCCAGGTCTGCAGGTCGACGATCTGTTCCGGAAAGTGCTCGGCGGCCATCGCCGCGTTCGGATTGAGCATCATCGCCGTGCGCATGTCGGCACCGGGCGCGCGGCCCACGCCGAGGTCGATGCGGCCGGGCGCCAGCGCGTCGAGCACGCGAAACTGCTCGGCCACCTTCAGCGCCGAGTAGTGCGGCAGCATCACCCCGGCGCTGCCGATGCGGATGTGCTGCGTGCGGGCGGCGATGGCCGCCATCAGGATCTCGGGCGCCGTGCCGACGATGGTCGACAGGCTGTGGTGCTCGCTGACCCAGAAGCGGTGGTATCCCAGCGCCTCGCAATCCTCCGCCAGCGAGAGGCTGTCGCGCAGCGCGTGGTCTTCGCCGCGGCCGGCGGTCGAGATGGACTGGTCGAGGACGGACAGCTGCAGGCTCATGCAGCCATGCTACAGGGCTGCTCCGATCGCCGCCGGCCGGGCAGGGGCCGGCCCGCTGCGCGTCGTGGCGGGTCAGGCGGTGGTGTGCAGCTCTCGAATGCCTTGCGCCGCCGAAGCCGAGGGCCGGCGGATCATCGCCGCAGCCTTCTCGCCGATCATGATGGTCGGCGCGTTGGTGTTGCCGCTGATGATGCGCGGCATGATGGACGCGTCCACCACGCGCAGGCCCTGCACGCCATGCACGCGCAGTTCGTGGTCGACCACGTCCATCGGCCCCGGGCCCATGCGGCAGGTTCCCACCGGGTGGTACTCGGTGTCGGAGTTGCGGCGGATGAAACGTTCGATCTGCTCCTCGCTCTGCGCCGCCGCCAGCTCGGGCAGTTCCCTGCCGCCGAACTCGGCCAGTGCCGGCTGCTGCAGGATGCGCCGCAACTGCTGGAAGCCGCGCTTCATCAGCGCCATGTCGGCAGGGTTCTCGAAGAAGCCGGGGTCGATCGCGGGCGGCCGGGTCGGGTCGTTGCCGGCCAGGCGCACGCGACCCCGGCTCTCGGGCCGCAGGGGGCACAGGTGGCAGGTGTAGCCATAGCCGAAGGGCAGCTTGCGGGCGTGGTCGATGAGCTTGGTGATGACGAAGTGCAGCTGCAGGTCGGGCAGCGGCTCCTCGGGACGGCTCCTGAAGAAGGCGCCGGCCTCGGCGATGTTGCTGGTGAGCACGCCCGTGCGGTGGCGCATCCACTCGAAGGCCGCCGCGATCATGCGTGGCGAGCCGCCGGGCGACACCGTGAAGGTGTCGGTCAGGCGCGGCGCCTCCACCACGTGGGTCATGCTGATGTGATCGTGCAGGTGCTCGCCCACGCCCGGCAGGTCGTGCACGACGGTGATGCCGTGCTGCTGCAGGTGCGCGCCCGGCCCGATGCCCGACAGCATCAGCAGTTGCGGCGACTGCAGCGCGCCGGCGCTGAGGATCACCTCTCGCCGCGCCTGCAAGCGCTGGAACTGTCGGCCGTGCTGCACTTCCACGCCGGTGGCGCGCCGGCCTTCCATCGTGATGCGCAGCACGCGGGCGTGCGTCATCACCTTCAGGTTGGGGCGGCCGAGGTGCGGTGTCAGGTAGGCCTTGGCCGCGCTGCAGCGCTCGCCGGCCTTCTGCGTCACCTGGTACAGGCCCACGCCTTCCTGCGACTCGCCGTTGAAGTCGGGGTTGAGCGGCAGCCCGGCCTGGCGGGCGGCTTCGACGAACAGCTTGGCCGTGCGGCTGGGACTCTGCAGATCCATCACGTTCAGCGGCCCGCCGGTGGCGTGGTGGGCGCCGGCGCCGCGCTCGTTGTGCTCGGCCTTCAGGAAGAAGGGTTCGACCTCGTTCCAGCCCCAGCCAGGGTTGCCCATGGCGGCCCAGTGGTCGTAGTCCTCGCGCTGGCCGCGGATGTAGATCATGGCGTTGATCGAGCTCGACCCGCCCAGACCCCTGCCGCGCGGCTGGTAGCCCAGTCGACCGTCCAGGCCCGGCTGCGGCACGGTGTCGAAGGCCCAGTTGTGCTGCCAGCCCTTGAGCATGCCGCCAGCCACGATGCCCACCGGGCACTGGATCAGCACGCTGGCGTCGGTGGGGCCGGCCTCCAGCAGGCAGACCTGCACGTCGGGATCCTCGCTGAGCCGCGAGGCCAGCACGCAGCCGGCCGAGCCGCCGCCGATGATGATGTAGTCGAACATGGTGTCGATGGAGGGTCGCTGATGCCGCCCGGCGGGGACCGCAGGGCTTCGCGAACCATCATAGACACGCGGGATCGCGCTGAACGGGGACGCCTCTCTAATCGGCGAGGGCGCGCCGAGCGCGCGGCAAGAGGCCGGCGAGCTCACGGCGGCCCGGGGGCCGACGGGCCGGAGCCTACGAGGCGAGCGAGATCTCGGCCGCCGACAACTCGATCGGCTGGCCATGCGGCGTGCGTGCCGCGGCGGCTTCCCAGGCATGTTCCAGCGCGTGCAGACGTTCGGCATCGGCCAGGCCCTTGGCGATGACCAGCCGTTCCAGCGCGTCGAGCCAGTGCGTGTAGTAGGTGTCGCCGTGGTCGGGGTCGCCGCCCTGCTGGGCGCGACGGATGGCGTCGGTGAGTGCCGCGGCCCATTCGGTCCAGCTGAAGACACCGCGCTCGTGCAGGGCCAGCGCGAGGGCAAAGGCCTGCGCCTGCCACGGGGCGCTGAAGACCGGGCCGTCGGCGTCGCGCGGCAGGCCCGGCAGGTCGCAGGCGGGATGTTCGGCGCTGTCTGGCGCTGCGGCGGCGGTCATGCGCGCGCTGCCGCTTCCAGGTAGGGCTCCCAGGCATCGACGCTCACGCGCAGGCCGGGTTCGGCGTCCTGGCCCCAGAGTTCGGCGCCATCGAACTCCACGGTGTAGAGCCAGGTCGGGGACTCGTCCCAGCCGCCGTCAGGACGCGGCACCGCGTGGCGGTCGGCGAAGACATGGCAGCCGTGCACCAGGGTGATGGTGCCGATATGGCCGCGAACGTAGCGCGGCAGACGCGTGTGGCCGGCCGGGTGGCGGTTGGCCGCGCGCACGGTATCGCCGACGGCAAAGCGCGCCGCCCCGGTGGCATCGCGCTCGGTGGGCGTGCCGCGAAGCAGCGCCGCATCGACGGCGTCGGCGTGCAGCACCCGTGCCAGCGGCTGCGCCGGCTGCAGCACCTGGCCGGCGGCGAGTTCCGCGGCGCCGAGCAGGCCGCGCGAGAGCATCAGCTTCTCCAGGCCGCGGATCCAGATCTCGTAGTAGCTCGAGCCCAGATACGTGGCCGGCGGCAGGCTTTCGCGCGCCGCGCGCGAGATGTCGATGTTCCACTGCCCGCTGGCGCCCATCGCCAGCGTGAGGCCGAGCGCGCGGCGCTCCCAGGCGGCATGGAACAGCGGCTCGTCGGCTTCCAGCGGCAGCGGTCCGAAGCCGTGCATGCCGCCCATGTCGTGCACGCCGTTCATGCCGTGACTCCTGCCGCGGGGCTCTTCGCCAGCCCGGTGCCTATCATGGAGTCGCGGGTCACCAGCTCGGCCAGCTGCTCTTCGGGCCAGCCCTCGGTGCCGGCCGGACGCTCGGGAATCACCAGGTAGCGCACCTCGGCCGTGGAGTCCCAGACCCGGACCTGCCGGTCCGCAGGCAGCGTGAGGCCGAACTCGGCCAGCACCGCGCGCGGCTCGCGCACCGCACGGGAGCGGTAGGCCGCCGACTTGTACCAGACCGGCGGCAGGCCCAGCACCGGCCACGGGTAGCAGGAGCACAGCGTGCACACCACCATGTGGTGCTGCTGCGGCGTGTTGAACACGGCCACCATGTGCTCGCCCTGTCGGCCGCTGTAGCCCAGCGTGGCGATGGCCGCCGTGGCGTCCTGGCGCAGGGCTTCGGCGAAGGCCGGGTCGCTCCAGGCCCGCGCCACCACGCGCGCGCCGTTGCGCGGTCCGACGTGAACCTCGTAGGTCTCGATCAGTCGATCCACCGCCGCCGGGTCGACGTAGCCCTTGGCGACGAGCAGCGTTTCCAGTGCGCGCACGCGCAGGTCCATCTCGTCGAGGTGGGAATGGTCGTGGTCGTCTTCCAGGCCGGCGGAATGATCCTGCGCCGCTGCACCGGGCGTCGTGGGGTGAGGCTTTGACATGCGAGCCAGTTTAAGGCGGCTGTCGCGCGTCGGACATTCCTGTCGATAATGCGGCCCCGCCCAGGTCGGCCAAACCGACGGCGACAGGGTCGATGTCGGCGCGCGCACCCGTGCCGCCTGCACGGCCCGGCAACGGCGCCCACACGGCGCCCCCAGGGAGACCCGCTTGTTCAAGAGTTTCGAGAGGCTCGTGCCGTCCTACCCGGACGCCTTGCCGCCGCCCCCGCCGACGACCTTCTTCGCCTTCCTGTGGGACTGCTCGAAGGGCGTTCGGCCCTATCTGCTGGCGGTGACGCTGCTCACCGCCGCCATCGGCGCCTTCGAGGCCTACCTGTTCAGCATGATGGCCCGCGTGGTCGACCTGCTGGCCACGACGCCGCCCGCGGAACTCTGGACGCGCGAGAAGGGCACCATGCTCGTGCTGGGCGCCGTGCTGCTGGCCAGCATCGTGGTGGTCGCGCTGCAGGCGCTCTACAAGTACCAGGGGGTGTACAGCAATTTTCCGATGCGCCTGCGCTGGAACTTCCATCGGCAGATGCTGGAGCAGAGCCTGGGCTTCTACGGCGACGAGTTCGCCGGGCGCATCGCCACCAAGGTCATGCAGACCGCGCTGGCCGTGCGCGACACCTGGCTGATCTTCGCCGACATCATGGTCTACGTGGTGATCTACTTCGTGACCCTGGTGGCCATCGTCGGCGGCTTCGACCTCTGGCTGATCGTGCCCTTCCTGGGCTGGCTGCTGCTCTACATGGTCACCCTGTGGATCTTCGTGCCGCGCCTGGGCAAGGTGGCGCAGGCCCAGGCCGACGCACGTTCGCTGATGACGGGCCGGGTCACCGACGCCTACACCAACATCGCCACCGTCAAGCTGTTCTCGCACTCGCACCGCGAGGCCCACTTCGCGCGCGGCGCGATGCAGGAGTTCATGGTCACGGCCTACGCGCAGATGCGCCTGGTCAGCGGTTTCGAGACCGTCAACCAGGTGCTCAGCGTGGCCCTGGTGGCGGCCACCAGCGGCGTGGCGCTGTGGTTGTGGATGGGCGGCGCCGTCGGTGTCGGGGCGGTGGCTGCGGCCACCGCGATGGCGTTCCGTCTGAACGGCATCTCGCACTGGGTGATGTGGGAGATGGCCTCGCTGTTCGAGCATATCGGTACGGTGCAGGACGGCATGCTGACGCTGTCCAAGGCGCGGACCATCGTCGACCGGCCGGGCGCCACCGAACTGAGCGTGACACAGGGCGAAGTGAAGTTCGACCGCGTCAGCTTCGGCTACGGCACCGGCCGCAACGTCATCGAGGATTTCTCCATGACCATCCGCCCGGGCGAGAAGATCGGCCTGGTGGGCCGTTCCGGGGCCGGCAAGAGCACGGTGGTGAACCTGCTGCTGCGCCTGTACGACGTGCCGCAGGGCCGCATCCTCGTCGACGGCCAGGACATCGCCGGGGTGACGCAGGACAGTCTGCGCCGCCACATCGGCATGGTCACGCAGGACACCTCGCTGCTGCACCGCTCGGTGCGCGACAACATCCTCTACGGCCGCCCCGACGCGGGCGATGCCGAGATGAGGCGCGCCGCAGAGCGTGCGGAAGCGCACGACTTCATCCAGGGCCTGAGCGACGCCAAGGGACGCAGCGGCTACGACGCGCATGTCGGCGAACGCGGCGTGAAGCTGTCGGGCGGCCAGCGCCAGCGCATCGCGATCTCCCGCGTGATGCTCAAGGACGCCCCCATCCTGCTGCTGGACGAAGCCACCAGCGCGCTGGACAGCGAGGTCGAGGCGGCCATCCAGCAGAGCCTCTACAGGCTGATGGAGGGCAAGACGGTGGTGGCCATCGCGCACCGGCTGTCGACCATCGCGGCGATGGACCGCCTGATCGTGATGGACCGCGGCCGCATCGTCGAGCAGGGCGATCACCGCTCGCTGCTGGCTGCCGGCGGCATCTACGCCCGCTTGTGGGAACACCAGAGCGGGGGCTTCCTGGGCGAGGACCTGGACGAGCTGGCGGCCTGAGGGCTGCGCCGACGCGGCAGCAGCGGCGGGGCCCGGAGGGACCGCCGAACAGGGGCTCAGTGCTTCTGCATCTCGGCCGGCTGCGTCTCGGCGTATTGGTGCGCCATCGTGGCCAGCGAGGCCGGCATCGTGTTGGGCCAGCCACTGGCCGGCGCCATGTCCAGGTGCATCATGGGCTGCGTGGGCTCGTCGTCCAGCAGCGGCAGGTCGACCATCTGCCGCGAGGGCGTGGCAGGCGCAGCGGGTGGCGGTGCCGCGGACTTCGCTGCCGTGGCGGCGGCACCGACGGCGGCCGCCGCGGCGGCGCCGGCGGAGGACATGACGCCTTCTCTGGCAGCAACCTGGCGGCCGGATCGTGACTTTCTGCCGCGGGCGGCGCGCCGCGCCCGCTCCTGGGCACTTCGGCGCACCCAGGCGACGCCGACCGCAAGAGCCACCACGCCGACCACGGTGGCCACCAGCAGCAGCACGAGAGCGAAGGTTTGCATGACGTCCATCGACGGCTTATCGGCCACATCGGGAGCGGACTTGAGTTGCCGCTGGAGTGGGCGCTGATTCAAGTCGGTGCAGCGCTGTGCCGAAACCCCGATGCAGGGTGTGGCCACACCACACCTGACTGGAGAACCCATGTCATTCCAATCCGCCTACGCGCAACTCACCGCCCTGATCATCGACGACATGCAGACGCAGCAGACCACGCTGCGCGGGCAGTTGCAGATGCTGCAGATCAGCCGAATCGACGTCGCCGGTACGGCAGACGACGCTGTGCGTATGCTGAAGGCCAGGACCTACGGACTGGTGCTGTGCGACTACAACCTGAACCAGAAGTCCGACGGCCAGCAGATCCTGGAATACATGCGCGAGGGCGGCCTGCTTCCGCCGGAGACGCTGTTCTTCATGGTCACCGCAGAGAACTCGTATGCCGCGGTGGCTTCGGCCAGCGAGCACAAGCCCGACGCTTATCTGCTCAAGCCGGTGACGGTGGGCGACATCGAGGAGCGGCTGAAGGCGCAGCTCGAGCGACGCAACGCGTTGATGCCCATCCACCAGTGCCTGGGCCGCTCCGACCTGGCCGGCGCGCTGACGGCTGCCGATGCGCTGATTGCACGCCAGGACCGCTGGACCATGCACGCCCTGCAGATCAAGGCGCAGACGCTGCTGCAACTGGCCCGTCACGACGACGCGTCGGCCATCTACTCCAAGGTGCTGGGCATTCGTCCCGGGCTGATCTGGGCGCAGATCGGCATGGCCAAGGCGCAGCGCGCCGCCGGCAACCTGGAGGAGGCCAAGGCGCTGGCCAACGACGTCATCCGCACCAAGGAAGGCGAGAAGAACGTCGAGGCCTACGACGTGGTGGCACAGTGCCTGGAGGCGCAGGGCGACCTCGAAGGGGCCTTGTGGACGCTGCGCGACTGCGCCACCGTGATGCCTTCGGCGCGGCGCCAGCGCATGCTGGGCGAGAGTGCCTACCGCAACGGCGACCTGGAAACGGCCAAGGACTGCTTCAGCAAGCTGACCAAGGCCACCAAGGGCTCCATCACCGCGCAGTCGCAGGACACCCTCTCGCTGGCCCAGGTGCAGGTGGACAGCGGCGATGCCGCCGCGGCCCTGGCACTGCTGGATGCGGCCGTGCCGCAGAACCGCCACGACCCGCAGTTCGCCAACATGGCGCTGGCCGTCAAGGCCCAGGCCCAGGTGAAGACCGGCGACCTCAAGGGCGCCGAGGCCACGCTGCAGCGCGCGCGCCAGACCATGCGCCGCGCCAAGGCCGACTTCGCCACGGTGGCACTGGCCAAGGCCGAGCTGCTGGCCGGCAACGAAGACGCCGGCCTCAAGCTGCTGGCCACGGCGGTGAGCGCCGACCACGAGAACCCGCGCGTCAAGCAGCTCATTGGCAACGTGCTGCGCGACACCGGCCGCGAGCACATGCTGCAGCAGGTCATCGATGCAGCGGTCAGCGGGCTCAACACCAAGGTGTCCGACGCCAAGGCGCTGTTCCGCAACAGCCAGATCGATGAAGCGCTGGCCGCCATCGAGGCCGCTCTGCGCGAGTACCCCGAGAACACCGGCGTGCTGCTGCAGGCCGCGCAGATGAGCTGCATGTCGCTGCGCCTGAAGAAGCAGGCCAACGTCGCCGTCTCCGAGCGCGTGCGCGCCTACCTCACGCGGCTGGACACCCTGCTGCCCGGCAGCGACCGCGTCGCGCAGATGCACCGCTACTACCGCGAAACGATGGCCGGCCTGAAGGCGCCGGGCGCGGTCGGGCAGGCCGCCTGAGTCCGTTGGCGACGGCTGCGTTCACGACCCACCGATGACGCCCGAACTCGCCGCCCTGGCGGTGCACGACCTGAAGAACGCGCTGGGCGTGCTGGACGGCCAGCTCGAGGCGCTGGAGTCCGATCCGTCGCCTGCGCAGGCGCGGGCCGCGCGCCAGCATTGCGCGCACCTGCGGCGTGAGCTGGTGGCCTTCCTCACGCTCTACCGGGGAGAGGCCTTGCGCGCCGTGGTCGACGACGAGTCGCCACGCAGCGTGCTCGAAGCCGCGCAGCGGCAGGCCCAGGCTGCCGCCAAGGTGACGGTCGAGGTCGTTCTGGCGGCCGAGGTGCCGGCGTTCTGGTACTTCGACGCGCGCCTCGTGCGCCTGGCGCTGGACGCCGCGCTGCACAACGCCTGCCGCTATGCCCGCACCCGCGTGACGCTCGGGGCCACACTGCGCGGTGCCGACCTCGTGCTGTCGGTGGACGACGACGGCCCGGGGCTGGCCGCCGAGGCCACCGGTGACGCCTGGTCGACCGGCCTGGGCACCGAGCTCTGCCGCGCCGTGGCCCGTGCCCACGAGCTGCAGGGGCGCACGGGCGAGGTACGCCTGTTCGATCTCGCCGGGGGCGGTGCGCGTTTCGAGCTGCTGCTGCCTTAGCGTTGCCGCAGCGCCCTGCGGCTATTCCCGCGTTTCCCACCGGCCAGGCCGGCGCCCGCGACAATAGCGGGTTGTCTTCACGGCCCGCCATGTCTGCCACCACCCTCGCGCCCTTGCGCCCGCCCAAGGCGCTGACCGCCTACCGTCCCTTCTGGGCCAAGCGTTTCGGCCCGGCGCCCTTCCTGCCGATGAGCCGTGCCGAGATGGACGCGCTGGGCTGGGACAGTTGCGACGTGATCATCGTCAGCGGCGACGCCTATGTCGACCACCCGAGCTTCGGCATGGCGGTGATCGGGCGCACGCTGGAGGCGCAGGGCTTTCGCGTCGGCATCATCGCGCAGCCCGACTGGCAGTCGGCCGAGCCCTTCAAGGCGCTGGGCAGGCCCAACCTGTTCTTCGGCGTCACGGCCGGGAACATGGACTCGATGATCAACCGCTACACGGCCGATCGCAAGGTCCGCAGCGATGATGCCTACACGCCCGGAGGCGTGGGCGGCAGGCGCCCCGACCGCAGTTCGCTGGTCTACGCGCAGCGCTGCAAGGAAGCCTGGAACGAGGTGCCCATCGTGCTGGGCGGCATCGAGGCCTCGCTCAGACGCATCGCCCACTACGACTACTGGCAGGACAAGGTGCGCCGCTCGCTGCTGGTCGACAGCAAGGCCGATCTGCTGCTGTACGGCAACGCCGAGCGCGCCATCATCGAGATCGCCCACCGCCTGGCCGCGCGCGAGCCGGTCGAACGCATCACCGACGTGCGCGGCACGGCCTTCGTGCGCCGCAGCGACGATCCCGATGCTGCCGGCTGGTTCGAGATCGACTCCACCGAGGTCGACCGTCCGGGCCGCATCGACGAGCACATCAACCCCTACCTGACAACGGCCGAGGCGGCGGCGTCGGTGGGCGAGACCTGCGCGAAGGAAGAGGGCGGCGCGCCGCCGCCGGCCGAGGCCACTGTGGCGATGCCCGTCTCCCGCAAGGCCGGTGCGGTGAAGATGCCTGCGCGCGAGCGCACCGTGATCCGCCTGCCGGCCTACGAGAAGGTGCGCGCCGATGCCGTGCTTTACGCGCATGCCAACCGCGTGCTGCACCTGGAGACCAACCCCGGCAACGCGCGTGCGCTGGTGCAGCGCCACGGCGACGGTTCGGGCGCGCGCGACGTGTGGATCAACCCGCCCCCCATCCCCCTGGCCACGGCCGAGATGGACCACGTCTTCGACCTGCCCTACGCGCGCAGCCCGCACCCGAGCTATGCCGATCAGACCGGCGGTCACGACGGTCCGACCAAGATCCCGGCCTGGGAGATGATCCGCTTCAGCGTGAACATCATGCGCGGCTGCTTCGGCGGCTGCACCTTCTGCTCGATCACCGAGC
>LNFM01009139.1_pt1 | contig 14584 bp, 13 predicted proteins | sample 596031 | NCBI WGS metagenome assembly LNFM01 (sample SAMN04254537, study PRJNA301005) | activated carbon metagenome | isolation source: dual media filters at the Ann Arbor, Michigan drinking water treatment plant | place: USA: Ann Arbor
GCGGCGACAGCGAAGAGTGCGGCCAAGGATCCTGAATTTCCCGTCCAATTCATTGTATTCCTCCCGGATTTATTCCGCGCAGCTTCTCGGCTGCGTCCCTCCCCAGCATGCCAGCGCACAGGAACCTCGACAAGGCGGCATCCTCGAGCGGCACGTCGGGCACGCCAAGCACAAACCGGCCGAAGCGCACCATTGACCACCGTCCCACAATGGGCGATTCCCAATATCAAACATGAAAGTCCAGATTGTTTGATGAGGAGACGCCCGTGGAATTCGGTATCCAGTTCTTTCCTGTGGTCGACCGCCTTGAGAAGCCCGCGGCGCAATACTGGAGCGAGTGCCTCGATCTCGCCGGTATCTGCGACGAACTCGGCTACACCTCGATCCGCACCGTCGAGCATTACTTCCACCGCTACGGCGGCCTGTCGCCGTCTCCACTGATGTTCTTGGCCGCCGCCGCCCAGCGCAGCAAGAAAGCGCGCATGATAAGCGGCGCTTGCCTCCCTGCGTTCAATCATCCCCTGAAGCTCGCCAGCGAGATCGGCCTGTGTGATGCGCTCAGCAACGGTCGCCTCGAAGTCGGTCTCGCCCGCGCCTTCCTGCCGCTCGAGTTCGTGCGCTTCGGAGTGAGCCTCGACGACAGCCGCGCCCGCTTCGAGGAAGGCATCGCCCTTATCAAGCGCCTGCTGACGGAGGAGAACGTCACCCACAAGGGGCGCTTCCACCAGTTCGAGAATACCACGATCTATCCGCGCACGACGCAGCAGCCGCATCCGCCGATCTGGGTCGCCGCGATCGCGACACCCGAAAGTTTCGTCAACGCAGGGAAGAATGGTTACGGTGTGATGGCGATACCCATGACCGGCGGCAAGATGCAGGAGCTGCTCGGCATCTACCGCGACGCCTGGAAATCGGCCGGCCATCCCGGCAACGGCCGCGTCATGCTGGCCTTCCACATGTATTGCGCCGAAAGCGAAGCGAAGGCCCGAGCGGACAGCGAATCCGACCTCAACTACTACCTTTCCTCCGTCGTCGAAGCGGCTAGCGACTGGACCGGCGGCGCATCGACCAAGGACTATCCGGGCTACGACAAGATGATCGCCGAGTTCGCCAAGGAAAGCTGGGCCACCCAGGTCGACAAAGGCGTCGCCTGGGTCGGCACGCCCAAGCGCCTGGTCGAAATGATTCGAGGCTACGCGGCCGAAGTCGGCGGCTGGGAGATCGCCTCGATGCAGGTCAACTTCGGCGTCATGGCGAAGGACAAAGCAGAAGCCTCCATGCGCCTCTTCTCGCAGAAAGTGATGCCGCACCTGAAGTAGGTCGGATCGGCAATTCCCGCATCGCGTCACCCCACGGACTACCGGGCCTCCCCGAGTAGATTTGGAGCAAACTCGAAATGCCACGCACGCTTGGCTTCGTTATATCTCTCGCCGCAACTCTTTTGGCAACGGCTTCTGTCTGTGCCCAGGAACCAGCCGCCTTCTACAAGGGCAAGACCGTCAAGTTCGTCGTGGGCTTCGGCACCGGCGGCGGGTTCGATGCCTACGCACGCATGATCGCCCCGCCTCTCGGCAAGGCGCTAGATGCCAGCGTCGTAGTCGAGAACCAGCCCGGCGCGGGCGGTATCATCGCGCTCAACCGCGTCGCAGCGTCTCCCCCCGATGGCCTCAGCCTGATGATCGTCGACGGCACCCCGGCAGCTCTCGGCCAGCTCCTCGGCCAGGAGAACGTTCGCTACGACCTCACGAAGCTCGACCATCTCGGCATGATCTCGGCCACCCGCTTCGTCTGGCTCGTCGCCGTGAACTCGCCGGTCAAGACATTAGCCGATGTGCTGAAGCCCGGGACGAAGGTCCTGTGGGGCTCCGCCGGCCCAACCGATGGCCCCACGGGTAGCGCCGCATTCAGCTGTGAAGCGCTCGGCATCGCCTGCCGCGTGATCCTCGGCTACAAGGGTTCCAACGACATGATCCTCGCCATGCAGCGCGGGGAAGTCGACGCCAACTTCCTCTCGGAAAGCAGCGCCTTTTCGCTGGAGAAGTCGAACCAAGCCCGTGCGATCATCACAGCATCGCGAACGCGTTCGCCTTTGCTTCCGAACGTGCCGACAATTTTCGAAAGCACCGAACTCACTGCAGACAAGCAGCGTCTGCTCGACTATCGGGCCAACCTCAACGATCTCGGCCGTATTCTTGTCACGACGCCCGGTACCGAGCCGCAGCGGCTGGCCTTCCTCCGCGCCGCGGTCAAGAAGGTCTTGACCGAACCTGAATTGATGGCAGAGGGCGCGCGCACCGGCCGCGTCCTCGAATTCCAGGAACCGGCCGTTGCCCTGAGCAAAGCCAGAAGCGTTCTCGAAGGCATCAGCGCGGAGGAAAAAGAACGCATCCGGCATATCGCGCTGAAGAAGTACCTGGAGTAGCGGCGGCGTCGCCCCCCTTTGGGTCCTGCACCACCGACGGAAGTCGCTTTATGACCCGCCCCATACCTCGCGCGCCGTCTCTACGATCAGCGCGAGCTTCGCCTTCTGCACGTCCGGCGTCATGGTTTCGCCGCCGATGCCAGACGAGAAACCGCACTGCGGCGACAGTGCGAGTTGCTCCATCGGCACGAACTTCGCCGCCGCATCGATCCGCCGCTTCAACTCGTCCTTCGTCTCCATCGCGGCACTCTTGGTCGTCACCAGACCCAGTACCGCGACTTTGTCCTTCGGCAGGAATCGCAGTGGCTCGAACCCGCCCGCACGCTCGGAATCGTATTCGAGGAAGTATCCGTCGATGTTCATTTCGTTGAACAAAACTTCTGCCACCGGCTCGTAGCCGCCCTCGGCAACCCAGCTGCCGGCGAAGTTGCCCCGGCACAAGTGCATGCAAGCCGCCATGTCTTTCGGCTTTTTCGCGATCGAATCGTTGATCAGCTTGGCGTAGGTCTTCGGCAGTTGCGCCGGGTCCTCGCCGAGCGCCGAAACATGCTTCCTGAGCTCGGGATCGCAAAGATACGCGAGGTTGACCTCGTCGATCTGGATGTACCGGCAGCCGGCTGCCGCGAGATCGGCGATCTCTTCCTGATAGATCCGCGCGAGATCCGCGTAGAAGCTGCCCATCTCGGGATAAGCTTTTTGATCGATCATCTCTCGGCCACCGCGGAAGTGCACGACCGTTGGCGACGGGAACGTCACTTTGGGAGTCGCCTTGGCGATAGAGTGCAGGAACTTGTAGTCATCGACGAACATGCCGCCCTGCGGCCGCCGCAACTTACCTGCCACTCGCATCGTCGGCGGCGCATGCTCCCGCACGCCGGTCGCGGAGTGGAACTTCACCGGCACTTTGGACGGCGCATCGACGATGTTCTCGATCTTGAGCAGAAAGTCCCGCTGCCAACTTGTGCGATTATACTCCCCGTCGGTCACCACCTTGAGCCCAACCGCTTCCTGCATGGCGACCACATCGCGGATCGCCGACTGCTGGATCACCGCGAGTTCCATCATCGCCTCCGGCGTCAACTTCGCCGAAACGGGCTTGTCCCGTGCCACGCCCCGCGCCTTGGCCAGCTTATCCGGTCGGATGAGGCTGCCGACATGGTCGGCGCGGAAGGGCGGTTTGGTCCGCTCGGTCATTACAGAATCTCCTGGCTGGTTTGACGGCCGCGCCGAGGCCGGTCGCGGTCCGCTGGATAGCGATTGAAGGTAGGCCGCGAAGCTCGTCGCACGAACAGCTGGCACACACGGTCGCTTCTATGACACGATCACCGCGTGGAATGCATCCCATCGAAATGCACGGCACCGGCCTCGTCCCCCCGCCCAGCGCCATCGTCGTAACCTTTTGTCAACCATGTTTCGGTCACAGTGTCGGCCAAACTCTACGCCAGTCATCGGCTCGCAGACTTCATAAGTTCCTGTCGCCCGCGGATCGTATTGCGCGAAGGCAAGCCGGAAGTAACCCACAAAGGGGCGCGTTGTGCTCGTGCGTCGTCTGCTTGCCTTAGCCCTGACCTCGCTCGTCGTCGCGCTGATGGCAGGCCAGAATTCCGCCTCAGCCGACCCGCGGTTGCTGGCCAAGCTCAATGAAGATCAGCTGAAGATCTATCGAACCTGGAAGGAAGCGCGTGCGGCATATGACAGCCAGCACGACGCGTATTGGAGCGCGATTTCCTCCCGCCGCGCCGAGCGCCGGCGCAAGAACGCCGCCGGCGAACGGATAACCCCCCAAGACTTCGTCCAGCACCAACCGCCGAAGTACGCTGGGCCCCCGCTGCGCGGCGACGTAGCCAAGCTGATGGCCGAACTCGTGCCGCCATCGCCCGACAGCGAGATCACGACGCTGCCTGAAATGCTGGCCGCGGCCAGGCAGCATTACCGTTTCACACCATCCATCGTTCCCGAACGTGAGTTCAAACGCCGGTATGCAGTAGAAGCGCTCTCTGTCGGCCTCACCAAGGATGAAGTGACCCGCATCTACGCCTTCGAGACCGGTGGCCGCGGAACCTTCGACATGCAGGCTGGCATCAATCCAGACACGAAGCAGGGTCGCGCCATTTCGACCGCGATGGGCTACGCCCAGCTACTCGCCGCAAACTCCATCAGCGAACTCGCCCAATACGGCGATGGCTTCATCTCACGCCTCGGAATGCTCGCCGCCCGTACCGGCACGCCCGCCGATCGAGCCCGCGAGCTGACCGCCAAGATCGATGCTCTCCGCGCCAAGTTGCGCACCGCCCGCTCCGTCCCGCGCGAGTGGGCGCGCCACGTCGATATGGCGCGAACCTCTCCAGGCTTCGGCATCCACGTCCTCAATCTCGACGGCGATGTCGGTCCCTGGCTGCAGGTCATCAAGCTGCGCGGGATCAAGGATACTGCGATACAGGCCGGACGCGGCAACCTCTCGCCGGCCGAACTCGAGCTGATGAACCTCGCGGGTCCACGCACCGGCCTCGAAATGATGGACCCGGCGGGACGCACTGCCGCCACCGCAAACTTCTTCTCGCGCGCGGCCTACTACCGCAACACGATCGTGCGCGAAAAGACGGCGGCGGAGCTGCTCGCCGCCATAGATCATCGGATGAACGAGAACATGACTCGTCCCGGCTCGATCGAGTTCGCACAGGTGTTCGATGAACTCACCGCCACGACCCAGCCCTTCGCCGGCGGGAGTCGCCAGAACTTGATGCCCGTCGCAGCCTTCCGGCCCGTGACGGCCGCAGCGCCCTCTCCGTCAGCCCGGCCGATCGAGCCGCCTCCGTCCCATCTGGTCCCGCCCATGCCCGTCCGCGCCGAAGCTCCGCGACTGACGCCACCGGCACCGACGCCTGCTCAACGCCCGGCACAGACGGAACCCGCGCCACGTCTGCAATGGGCCCCACCGAGTTTCGCTACCCAATTGCCAAAACCGCTCGGCTTCCCAGATTGAGACGACGGCGCCCTCGACCCGCTGCCCGTTTGATCTGGAGAGCACGTTCGCTGGCTGGTTCGAGCACTGCAAGGCCCGACTGAGCCTGCATACAAACCGCTTTACGCCCGCACCACGCCACAATGCCGGCTGAGCACACACGCGAGATCGAGTAGTGCCTCGTCACCGCCGACCCAGCCCAGGAGAGAGAAGCCGACGGGGCACCCCGCGACCGTTCCGGCCGGGATCGTCACTTGCGGCAGGCCTCCGAGACCCGCCAGCGCTGTCAACCGCATAACACGCAACCGGAACGAATCCATCGAGCGGGCGTCGAGATCGGGCTTCGGCGCGATCGCTGGTGATGTCGGCATCACCATGATCGTCCCCTGCGGAATCATCCCGCGAATATGCGCCCGTCCCGCCTCGACCGCCTTGCGGCCGGCCGCCGCCTGTTCCGCGGTCACCGTTGCCGCGAAAGCGACGCGCTCCTTGATGCCGGGACCCAGATTAGGCTTCTCCCGCGTAACGAACTCGCCAAACGTGTCCCACACTTCCCGCGCCTGCACGACGCGAAAGCCTTCGCACCATTCGTCGAGACCTGCGGGAGCTGCGATCACGTCCTCACCAGCCGGCAGCGAACGCGACGCCAGCGACAGAAACTCGCGGCACACCTCCCCGACCGGTTCGTCGACCACCTTGAAAGCATCCTTGGCGACGAGCAGCCGCGTTACCGGCTGTTTCACGGCTTCGCCACGCAGAAGCACGCGACCGACGAGCCGCAGGATGCCCGGCGACTGCGCGAACCATCCCGCTGCATCGAACGTCGGCGCCATCGCCATCGCACCCGCGAGATCGACGCGCCCGTGCGTCGTCCTGATCCCGTAGAGACCATTGAACGACGCAGGGATTCGTATCGACCCGGCCGTATCGCTGCCCAGTGCGAAATCGCATGCGCCTGCCCCGCACGCCGCAGCAGATCCGCTCGACGATCCACCGGGAATGCGTCCCGGCGCTCGAACGTTCGCGGGCATGCCATAATGCGCATTGATTCCGACCATCGAGTAGAACAGCTCCTCGCAGATCGTCTTGCCCGTGATCGTCGCGCCCGCATCGATCAGCTTCTGCACGGCCGAAGCATGGCGCACCGCGGGCTCGTGCACTGCGAGCCATTCCGGACTGCCACCCCCGGTCCGGGTGCCCTTGATGTCGTACATGTCCTTGACGACAGCGCTCAGTCCAGCGAGTGGCCCGCTCGGCGCTCCAAGTACGGGCGCATCGAGATCGTGCGGCACATAGAATGATCCTACCTCGCCCATTACCCGCCCACCCGCTGCGGCTGCATACGATACCAGTCGAGGATCTTCGCCCCGTCCCAGGCAGCCACCCCCGGCCGGCTCAGCATGTCGGCGAACGCACGCCGTACGTGGGCGATGCGATGCGGCATGCCCGAAAGATAGGGATGCATGGCGATCGAGAGAAACTTCGGCCGCTCCGCAGACTCCGCATATAGGCATTCGAACTGATCCATCGCCCGGCGATAAAGCTCGTCCGACGGATGGTTCTGCAGCGCCATCATGACGATGTCGTGCAGCTCGAAATTGTACGGCAGCGCCACCACCGGCTTGTGCTTCGTCTTCAGCGTCACCGGTTCATCGTCGAGCACCCAGTCACCGATGTATTCGATACCCGCCGCCGATAGATGATCCAGTGTATCGAAAGTCTGTGTGAGCCCCGGCCCGAACCAGCCGCGCGGCTTCTGTCCCCAGAACTTCGAGATGATATCGACCGACTTGTCGATCACCGCCTTCTGATCTTCCAGTTTATGCATCGGCACCTGATCATAGCCGTGCGCATTGAGTTCCCACCCCGCTTCGGCACAAGCCCTCGCCACCTGCGGATAGGTCTCGCACACACGCGCATTGAGCGTCACGGTCGGCGAAATGCCGAGATCGTGAAACATCCGCTTCAGCCGCCAGAATCCGACGCGCATACCGTATTCGTGCCAGCTCCAGTTGGGATGATCCGGCAGCATCGGCACGCCCTGCGGCGGTGAGATCACCATCCGCGCCATCGGCCGGCTCATGTCCCATTCTTCGAGTGCGAGCAATGGCCAGACGATGAGCCGCAAACCGTCCGGCAGCTTGAGAGGCGCGCGCGTCTCGATCGGTGAAAAGGGAAGTCTTTCCCTAGGGTGCATCAGTAATCTCCGGCGGTCATGTCGAACGGGGCCGCACATTGGCACGATCCCGCCCGCCGGCCAACCAGCCCGCCCCACTCTCCGGTTTCGTCGTCGCTTCGGAGCTTAAGCGGCCGGCAGCCCCCAAACCATGGTTCAATCTGCGATCCCGAGTTGCGACCGGATTCGGAAAAGTCCCGTCCACGACCACGGCCTCACTTCGAGTCGATGATCTCCTTCGCCTTCTTTTTCACGGCATCCGAAGCACCGAGGATTTCGACGGCAACCTTCCGCGCCGCCTCGCCCGTCGTCGGGCTTATATCCATGCCGGACTTCGCTGCCTCCGCCAGAAACGCTGCATCTTTCATCGTTGCTTCGAAAGCCCTACGGAGCGCAGCCACGCGATCCGGCGGGATTCCGGGCGTTGCTACGATCGCGCGCGAGATCGCAACATCCGCCGACAGGAAGCGCAATACTTCCCGGTCCTGGGGGCTGCGCGCGAGTTCGAACATCAACGGCACGTCCGGCAACTCGGGATGACGCTCGAGCCCGATCTGAACGAGATGGAAGATCTTCTTCTCCGCCAGCCAGTGCGGTCGCGTCGACTTCCACGCCGCCCATGAATTGGAGCCGCGCCCGCCGACCTCCCCTCGTTCCATTGCAAAATTCACGTCGTTGCCGCCGGGATAGCCCGCGATGATTTTGAACTTTGTCGCCGTCAGCATGTTGAGTGCCCGCGGATAGACCGCCGCAGACGTGCCCGTTGGCGCGCCGACCGTGAGCTCCTTGTTGAACACATCGGTGATGTGCGTCACGCCCGTCGTGTGCCACGCGCTGATCAGGTTCGGAGTGGCCGTCGTGTTCCCGATCCACGCGAACGCAAGGACGTCGAATTCAGTGCCCTGACCGCCGACAGCCTGATGCAGTGGCATGTTCTGCAACAGCGCGTGTAGGACGGTCCCGTCCCGCGGCGCGACGGTCGCGATGTAGTTTGCGCCCGTGACCCCCGCCCCGCCCGGCATGTTGCGAGGGACGATATTCGGCTCGCCGGGAATATGCCGGCCCATATGGCGCGAGACCAGCCGCGCTCGATTGTCGTAGTCCCCGCCCGCCGTCGAAGGAATGACCATTTGCATCTGCTTCCCCCGATAGAAGTCCGCGACAGAATCAGCAGCGGCGACGATCGGAGCGATCATCGACAAGGCGGCCAGAGTTACGGCGCAGGCCAGGCCCCGACTACGATCGAGAGCGGCTCGATCCGAACAGGCTCGATCGAAAGTCGCCATCCGGTATTCCTCCCAGGGTTGTTCTGTCGTCTCTCCCAATAGAGCCCGCTCGAACCGCCGCAGCAAGCTCGAACTAGGTGGCGCGAACTCGCGTGTCACCCATTAGGCGAGGCATCGATTAGGCGGTATGCGCGAGCACCAGAATACCAGCGATCATCACCAGTCCCGCCGGGAAATTCACGGCGTACGCAATCGCGAAGAGTGCACCATGTTTGGCAACCGCCCGCGTCCGCACGAAGCGCGCGGAGTCAGCTTTGAACGCATCGGTCGTCGCGGAGATTGGCCCGGCACAATTCGCCGTCGGTGCCGATAACATCTTTGATGTCAGCCTTACCGGCATGCCTCCAGCCCCGCCCAAAATTGAAGTGACAGACTGCGTCTGTGAGCCAGCTCTTGACATCGTAGCGTGACGCCCATCGGCTCATCAGGAACCCGATCGCGAGCAATCCGATGCCGATGACTGCTACGAAGCCAATGGACATGGCCACTCCCCGCTCACGCGCGCGACCGAACTGCGATCCTCACCTTGCCATCGTGCCCACTCCCCGCTCCAAGATGTACCGCAGGGAACAGATAGTCTGACTATGAGAGGCAAATATGAGCATGCGAAAATTGCAGCATAGCGCGGCGATCGCAATCGAGGAGAATTCCAGATGCCAGACGCGAACGGCTCGACCGAGAACGACATCAGCGCAGGCAAGGGCGAACTCGCGCTTTCCGAATTGATCGAAGCTGCAAGCGCATCGGCCGTGGCATTTCCAGATACGGAAGAAGGTAGGTTGATGGACAGCTTTGCAATCGGCACCGGTTTCGATATCGCGCTGATCCAGCAGGGCTTGCTCCCCCCGATCCCGAGCAGCGAAATCGAAAACCCAGTGCCCGAAGCCGATCTGGCCAGCTCATGCCCGAACGAAACGGGAATTCCGGCCGAAACCGGCGCGTCCACATTCAACGAAACGTACGCAGCATTCGCAATCTATCAGCTCGATCCCAGCACCACGCCTCAACAGCACTATTGAACAGCAGGCTGCACGTAAAACGGGGCAGACCCTATCGGATCTGCCCCACTCTAAACTTCAGACGGATCAACGTCACCTCAGGCCTTGCCGCCCTTCTGCTTTAGCAGCTCGAGCAGCCGCGGCGGCGACATCGGCAGCGAGCGCGGCCGGATGCCGATGGCATCGCCGATTGCGTTGGCGATTGCCGCCATCGTCGGCACGACCGGCACCTCGCCGACGCCACGCAGTCCATAGGGATGCTTCGGGTTCGGCACTTCGACGATGATCGTGTCGATGTTCGGAACGTCCGAGGCAACCGGCATCCGGTAGTCGAGGAAGCCAGGATTCTGCATTTTCCCATCGGTTCCGAAGATGTACTCTTCGTTCAGCGCCCACCCTATGCCCTGCACCGCACCACCCTGGAACTGCCCCTCGACCTGTAGCGGATGGATCGCTTTGCCCGCATCCTCCACGACCGTGTAGCGCACGATTTCCGTGAACCCGGTTTCCTCGTCCACCTTGACGTCGACGATATGGCAACCGAAGCCCGGCCCCGCACCGGTCACATTCATGTCGGAACGCGCAGCGATCGGACCTTCGGTGTTCGTCGTCTGCTTGGCGATCTCTGCAATCGACAGCGGCTTGAACTCGCCGACGTTCGTGCTCGCTGGCCGGAACATGCCGTCCTCGAACGTCACGCCTTCCTCGGGCACCTTCCAGATCCGCGCCGCACGCGCGCCCATCTCCTTGATGACTTTACGCGAGCAATCGACCAGCACCACGCCCTGGCTGAACGTCGTGCGGCTACCGGCCGTTACGCGGTTGAATCCGAGCTGATGCGTGTCAGCAAGCACCGCGCGCACCTTGTCGACGGGAATGCCGAGTTCCTCGGCCACCATCATCGAGATCGAAATACGTGATCCCGCGACGTCGGCTGTACCGAGCGTAATCGTTACCGACCCGTCCGGCGCCACCTGCAGCGAGGACGACGTTTCGCCGCCGCGATTGAACCAGAAGCCCGTCGATATGCCGCGTCCGCAGCCCTTCGGCACGGGCGACTTGTAGTGTTCGCAGTTCTTCGCAGCTTCCAGCGTCTCGATGAAGCCGATCTTGCCGAATTTTTCCGCATAGATCGTAGTGGCGCCATCGGCCATCGCGTTCTTCAACCGGAACTCGATTTGGTCCATGCCGATCTTGGCCGCCAACTCGCTCATAACGTCCTCGACGCCGAACACGACCTGGGGAACGCAAGGCGCGCGGAACGAAGCAACCTTCGGACGGTTCGAGACGACCTCGTACGAAACCGTCTTCACGTTCGGAAGATCGTATCGCGTGAACATCGCCTGCGGCGCGTTGGTGAAGGCCGAGCCCGAATAGGGACCGGTCTGGAACACAAGTTCGGCTTCCGCTGCTGTGATCGTACCGTCCTTGCGGCAGCCGATCTTGATGCGCGACTGCGTGCCCGAAACCGGCCCCGTTCCTCTGAACACTTCGGAACGCGTAAATGTGATCTTGACCGGACGCCGCGCCTTGCGCGCGAGCTGTATCGCGATCGGCTCGGCATAGAACGCAGTCTTGCCACCGAACCCACCGCCGAGTTCCGACTGCTGCACCTTGATCTTCGAGCTGTCCATCTTGAGGATCTCGGACAGCCGGTCGCGATAGACGAACGGCGCCTGAGTACAGCACCACAGCTCGATTTCACCTTCCTCGGACGCCGTCGCAACGCACGACTGCGGCTCGATGTACCCCTGATGCATCGGCTTGGTATCGTAGAAGTGCTCCACGACGACCTCGGCCTCGGCGAACCCCTTCGCGACATCGCCGACGCCGAGTTCATACCGCTCGACGACGTTGCTCGCCTTATCGGCCCATACACGCGGGTCGCCGGGTTTCGCCCCCTTCGTGCGCATGTAGGAATGAAGGACCGGCGCGTCCGGCTTCATCGCCTCGACCGGATCGATCACGTGCGGTAGCACCTCGTACTCGACCTTGATCAGCTTCAAGGCCCGCTTGGCGATGCTCTCCGACGTTGCCGCCACCGCCGCGACCGCGTGGCCCTCGTGGTAGACCTTCTCCCGCGCGATCACCATCCGGGTCATGTCGCCGAACGGCGTGCCTTCCTTGATCTCGGGGAAGTCGGACCGCGTCACGACAGACTTCACGCCAGGAAGCTTCTCGGCCTCCGATGTGTCGATCGACTTGATGATAGCATGCGCATGGGGACTGCGCAGAACTTTGCCGACGAGCATCCCCGGCAACACGATGTCGGACGAGAACTTCGCCGCCCCTGTCACCTTGTCCCAGCCGTCGTGCTTGATCGGATTTGTACCGACGATCTTGAGCTTGCGATCCGCGGAAAAGCCGCTGTTTTCTAAGATATCGTGAGCCATCTCAGTTCCTTTTCTCCTTCCCCCTATGCGGGGGAGGTGGCCCGAAGGGCCGGTAAGGGGAGGGTGCGGAACGCTTCGCTGCCGCACCATGCGAGGCCTCAAGCCCCGCGCATTTCCTTGGCAGCCACCAGCACCGACTTGATCAGCTTGTCGTAGCCAGTACAGCGGCAGAGATTGCCGGCGAGCCAGAACCGCGTTTCCGTTTCGGTCGGATCTGGATTGCGATCGAGCAACGCCTTGGCCGCGATCAGCACGCCGGGCGTGCAGATGCCGCACTGCAGGCCGTTGTGCTCGAGGATCGCCTTCTGCAGCGGATGCAGCTTATCGCCTTTCGCCATGCCTTCGATGGTTTCGACCTTGGCCCCGTTCGCCTCGACGCCGAGCATCAGACAGGCGCACTGCAGCGTACCGTCGACGATCACCGAGCAGGCACCGCAATCGCCCGTCGCACAGCCTTCCTTCGTGCCGGTCAGCATGAGCGTGTCGCGCAGCGTATCGAGTAGCGTCTGCTGCGGTTCGACCAGCGCGTCGTATTCGTCGCCGTTTACGGTTAGCGTGATGTGGTGTTTTTTCATGTGCCGTATGCCTTACTTGTTCGCCAGCGCACGCTCGAGCGCGACTTTCGCCACGCGCTTCGCGAGTACTCCCGTCACCTCGATGCGGAACTCCTTCGTCCCGCGCTTGTCGTCGATCGGCTTGCAGGCCGCCCGGCACGCAGCGACCATCTTCTCGATAGCTGCATCGTCGACCTTGGTGCCGACCAGCGCGGCGCCCGCGTCTTTTACCAGTAGCGCCGTCGGTGCAACCGCGCCGATCGCGACTCGCGCATCCTTGCAAATACCCTTGTCGTCGAGCACCAGGTTGATCGCCACACCGGTGACCGCGATGTCCATTTCCGTCCGCGGCGTGAACCGCTGATAGGCGTCGCCGGAAATCTTAGGCCGCGCGGGAAAGAAGAACGACGTGATGATCTCGTCCTTGGCGAGCGAGGTCTTACCGGGCCCCGTCGGGATCTGCTCCACCGGCACATCGCGCACGCCCTTCGGCCCCACCACACGCGCGAGCGCACCAGCCGTGAACATTGGCGGAACGCTGTCCGCACCTGGTGACGCATTGCACAGGTTGCCGCCCATCGAGGCCCGGCCTTTTACCTGGATCGAACCGATCAGCTTCACGCCTTCGATCACGCCCGGCCATGCCTTCGCGAATACCGCGTGATCGCAGATCTGCATGCCGGTCGTGGCCGCACCGACCCGGAATCCGCCGCTTTCAGCCGAGATGCCGCGTACCTCCGGGATTTTCTTGATGTCGACGATGAGTTCCGGCTCGATCAGCTCGGTTTCCATCTGGACGATGACGTCCGTACCGCCGGCAAGCACCCGCGTCGTGCCCTTGGCCCCGGCCAATAGCGCCACGGCTGCACTGACGCTCTCCGGCGCCTCGTATCGAAGTTCGCTCATGATGTTCCCTCTGGCCTCCTGCCCTGTATGTGGACTAGCGGTATTTGAACTGGCGTTTCACTTTTGGTGCGTGAACCGTGCACAGGCACCTGAAGTCGAGGCGCTCTCCCCCCTATCTCCGCACAAAAGTAGCCGCTCGCCAAGCCGCTTCTCGAAATTGACGGATCAATACGGCGTTGCCCACAGCTAGGCCTTGGCGAAAAAACTTTCCTTCCCGCTATGCTGCGACGCTTGATCGGGCTAAATCGGAGTGAACCTCGAACTTCGCTCCCAGGAGAACCCATGGACACGTTCAACAGACCCGAGACCAGTCAGGACCTGCGCGACTGGCTTCGTCTGATGGAGACCACCGGCGAGTTGGTGACCGTCAAAGGCGCCGACCGCGAACGCGAGATCGGCGGCATCATCGATATCGCCATGCGCGGCATGGGCCGGCCCGCCGTTCTGTTCGAGGATATTCCCGGCTATGCGAAGGGCAACCGCGTCGTTGCGAACCTGTTTACATCGGTGCGCCGCATTGCCCTCTCCCTCGGCCTCCCCGCCGACACCAGCGAAGTCGATCTCGTCCGCTTCTGGCGCGACTACATGAAGAACGCACCGACCATCCCGCCCAAGGAGGTCAACCACGGCGCGCTCCTCGAAAATACGTTCAAGGGCGATGACATCAATCTGCTCTCGATCCCCACGCCTCGCTGGCACGAGGGCGACGGCGGCTACTTCATGGGAACGGGTTGCCTCGTCATCATGCAGGATCCCGACAGCGGTTGGATCAACTATGGCTGCTACCGCGTGCAGGTCCACGACCGAAAGGTCGCCTCGATCATGATCTCGAAGGGCAAGCACGGCGACATCCTGATGCGGAAGTACCACGACAAGGGCAAGCCCTG
>LNFM01009140.1_pt1 | contig 14583 bp, 12 predicted proteins | sample 596031 | NCBI WGS metagenome assembly LNFM01 (sample SAMN04254537, study PRJNA301005) | activated carbon metagenome | isolation source: dual media filters at the Ann Arbor, Michigan drinking water treatment plant | place: USA: Ann Arbor
CGGCGCTTCAGCTCTCCCGGAAACTCCCGCTCATCCGAAATCCGCGCCTGGGTCAGCAGGCCAAGTCGTCCGTCGGCAAGTGTGGCCCCGGAAAACGTGGCCTCGAAGGTGACCGGCTCACCCCCGGGATAGACAGTCCAGTAATCTTCGAAGACCTGTCCCGCCCTGACCATCTCCAGCGAGGCGTGGAGCCGCGCCCGGGCAGCCTCCGAAAGTTCGGGCATGCGTCGCTTCTGAATATCTTCGACCGAGGATACCCGCCAGAGCTTGAGCGCCGCCTTGTTCGACCAGACGATCTGGTCCTGTTCCACGTCGAATAGCCAGACCGGCACATTCAGGATCTCAAAGGCTCCCAGCCCCTTCCAGCTGATGTGCAGAGGCAGGGGGCCCGTCGTCACTGGATCGTCAAAGACGCGGCGGGACATGGGATACGGATCTTCTCAAGGGCGCCTGGCTGGAAACAGCGGCCGCGGTACGGCAAGTCAGACAACATCCAGGATTCCCGGTCTGGGATGGGATTGTCCGCTGCCTCTCAAACACTGTTCTTCCTCCCATTCGACCTGCGTGCGGTTGTATGGTCGCTGCTGTTCCCCGATCGACTTCACGACGGGCCGCCCGGCCCGGATTCTTGTGCGGCGGTGCTTCCTGTCCGGTCTCCGGCAGCCGGTGCCTTTTCGGCCCTATGTTACACTCAGGTACGGTTTTTTCCCCTCTCGATCATGTCCGGAAATACCCTCGGCAAGTTGTTCTGTGTAACTTCCTTCGGGGAAAGTCACGGTCCCGCCATTGGCTGCGTGGTGGACGGTTGCCCGCCGGGACTTTTGCTGAGCGAAGCGGATATTCAGAGCGAACTCGACCGCCGCAAGCCGGGTACGTCCAGGCATGTGACTCAGCGCCGCGAGCCCGATACCGTGGAAATCCTCTCCGGCGTGTTCGAAGGCAGAACCACCGGCACGCCGATCGCGCTGCTGATCCGCAACCAGGATCAACGAAGCAAGGACTACGGCAACATTGCCGAGACCTTTCGTCCCGGGCATGCCGATTACACCTACTGGCAGAAGTACGGCGTGCGCGACCCTCGCGGCGGCGGGCGCCAGTCCGCTCGCGAAACCGCGGTGCGGGTTGCGGCAGCGGCGATCGCCCGGAAGTGGCTGCGCGAACAGCATGGCGTGCTGATCCGCGGGTACATGTCGCAGCTCGGGCCGATTCCGATCGACTTCAAGACCTGGGATTCGGTGAACCTTAACCCGTTCTTCTCTCCTGATCCGGAACTGGTGCCTGAGCTCGAAGCCTTCATGGACCGGCTGCGCAAATCGGGCGACTCCTGCGGCGCGAAAATCACCACGATCGCGGAGAACGTTCCGGTGGGCCTGGGCGAGCCGGTGTACGACAAGCTCGATGCCGACATTGCCTACGCCATGATGAGCATCAATGCGGTGAAAGGCGTGGAAATCGGCTCCGGGTTCGCATCCGTGGTGCAGAAGGGTACCGAGCATGGCGACGAGATGACCCCGGAAGGATTTCTTTCCAACCATGCCGGCGGGATCCTCGGTGGGATATCCACCGGCCAGGCCATCGTCGTCAACATCGCGGTCAAGCCGACCTCGAGCATCCGCCTGCCACGCCGTTCGATCAACAAACAGGGCGAGCCGACCATCGTCGAGACCACCGGCCGTCACGATCCCTGTGTCGGCATTCGTGCCACCCCGATTGCCGAAGCCATGCTGGCGCTGGTGCTGATGGACCACGCGCTGCGGCATCGGGCGCAGAACGCCGACGTCCGTTGTCCGACACCGAGGATTGCGGCTCTTGCAGCCGAGGGTTCCGCCGGGAGCGGTACTGCGGCCGCCACCAACGATCCGGAACCGGACGAAGCCTGATCCATACCCACTGTGTCCTGGCTGGAACGGCTGTCAGCAGTCAATCACCAGGACTGGCATCCGGTCGCGGCACCGGCATTGGTCGCCAGCATGGTCGGTCTCATCATCGTGGCGGTGCTGGCCAATACCGGGGCACGCTGGGTCTTCCTGCTGGATTCTGCCAATCTTGCCTTTCACGAAGCTGGACATCCGATATTCGGGCTGCTGTTCGGCGAGCGCTTCGCCGTGTACGGCGGTACGCTCGGCCAGTTGGTCTTCCCGCTGGTTGCGGCGGGTGGGTTCTGGTGGCGCCGGGAGACTGTGTCGTTTGCTCTCAGCCTTGCGTGGCTGTTCGAGAACTTCTGGAACATCGCGCGCTACATGGCGGATGCCAGGGCGCAGGTGCTGCCACTGGTCGGCAGTGGCGAACACGACTGGACCGAGATTTTCTGGCGCTGGGGGGTGCTCCAGCGCGATACCGCGATCGCCGGATTCGTCAGTCTGCTCGGCTGGGCCGGCGTGCTGATCACAGCGGGTTGGCTCGCGCAGCGCTGGTGGCGGGACCGGGAGACTGCATGACCCACAGGTTATGCCCACGGTCATGATCCGCGGCTCGTTTTACCTTCGGCTGTCCAATTTCTATTTCTGGTACTTCGCGTTCATCGGCGCCTTTGCGCCTTACTTCGCGCTTTATCTCAAATCGCTCGGTTACTCGGCGTCCGAGATCGGCGTGTTGCTCGCAGTCAATCCGATTGCCCGGATCTTCGGCCCGAACATCTGGGGCTGGTTGGCGGACCATTACCGCGCCCGCGGCCGCCTGATCAGACTGACGGCAACCGCAACCGCGTTGTCCTTCGTCGCCGTGTTTCTCGATCTCGGCTTCGCCTGGATGTTAGTGGCCCTGCTGGTCCTGAACATTTTCTGGTGTGCGGTGTTGCCGCTGGCCGAATCGGCAACGCTGAATTTGCTTGGCCCGCGGGTCGGCACCTACGGCAGGGTCAGGCTGTGGGGCTCGGTCGGCTTTGTCGCCGTGGTGATTGCCGGGGGCTATCTGCTCGATCATTTCGGAATTGCGGCGCTGGCGCCGATGGTGCTGGTGCTGCTGGCGCTGATGGCGATGAGCGTCTTTCCGCTGCCGCGGGACCGTGATGGTTCGGTGCGCACCGAGCATGCGCCGATTCTTAGCATCGTTTCCCAGCCGGCAGTGATGGCAATGCTGGCCGGATTTTTCCTGATGCAGGTGGCGCACGGCCCCTACAACGCGTTTTATTCGATTCACCTGGTCGAGGCCGGCTACTCCAAGAAGGCCGTGGGCTGGCTGTGGGCGCTTGGCGTCGTCGCCGAGATTGTGCTGTTCCTGATGTTGCCGAGGCTGATGCGTGCCTTCAGCCTGAACCGAATCCTGCTTTTCAGTTTCGGCGTCGCCTGCGTGCGCTTCCTGATGATCGCCTGGGGAGTGAGCTCATTGGGCGTGATGCTGGCGGCCCAGTTGATGCACGCGATCACCTTTGGCGCCTTTCACGCCGCCGGGGTGGCGGTGATGCATCAGATCTTCCGCGGCCGCAACCAGGCGCGCGGGCAGGGGCTTTACACCAGCCTTGGATATGGACTCGGCGGAACGCTCGGCACCTTGATGTCCGGTTACACCTGGGAGGTCTGGGGGGCGCAATGGACGTTCTCGATAGCGGCTTTGGCGGCCCTGCTGGCCCTGCTGGTGGTGGCCTGGAAGCCGCTGCCCGCCGCGGCGCAAAGAAGCCGCTGACTGGAGGGGATATCCCGTCGTCCCGGCGGCTTATGTCATAATTTCCGCTTGCTTTCGGAAATGCCATGAATCCGCAAACACTCTATGACAAGTTATGGGCAAGCCACGTGGTCCGGCAGGAGCCGGACGGCACGGCGCTGCTCTATATCGACCGTCACCTGGTTCACGAAGTCACCAGCCCACAGGCCTTCGAAGGCCTGAAGCTTGCGGGCCGCAGGCCGTTTCGAGTCGATTCGGTGGTGGCGACGGCCGACCACAATACCCCGACCCGGGACTGGGACCAGGGCATCAAGGACCCGATTTCCCGGCTTCAGGTCGAGACCCTGGATGCCAACATGCGCGAGTACGGGGCCAAGGTTTACTTTCCTTTCCTCGACAAACGCCAGGGCATCGTCCACGTGATCGGGCCGGAACAGGGGGCCACGCTGCCCGGGATGACGGTGGTGTGCGGCGACTCGCATACCAGCACCCACGGCGCCTTCGGCTGCCTGGCGCATGGCATCGGAACTTCGGAGGTGGAACACGTGTTGGCCACCCAATGCCTGGTACAGAAAAAATCCAGGACCATGCTGATCGACATCAGCGGCCCGCTCGGACTGGGGGTTACCGCCAAGGATCTGGCGCTGGCGGTGATCGGTCGCATCGGCACTGCGGGCGGAACCGGTTTCGCAATCGAGTTTGGCGGCAGCGCGGTGCGGGCGCTGTCTATGGAAGGCCGCATGACCCTGTGCAACATGGCCATCGAAGCCGGTGCGCGCGCCGGGATGGTGGCAGTCGACGAAACCACCATCGACTACCTGCGCGGCCGCCCATTCGCACCGAAAGCAGGGACGTGGGACAAGGCGGTGGCCTACTGGCGCACCCTCACGAGCGACGAGGGTGCCCGCTTCGATATGGTGGTGCGGCTGGATGGCCGCGAGGTTCTGCCGCAGGTCACCTGGGGAACGTCACCGGAGATGGTGTTGCCGGTGGATGGCCGCGTACCGGATCCGGACAAGGAAAAGGACGAAACCAGGCGCGAGGGCATGGCGCGCGCGCTGACCTACATGGGCCTCACGCCGAATACCCGGATCACCGACATCCGCATCGACAAGGTGTTCATCGGCTCGTGTACCAATTCGCGGATCGAGGATTTGCGTCTGGCCGCCAAGGTGGTTCGCGGCAGGCGGGTCGCCGCCAACGTGCGCCTCGCCATGGTCGTGCCTGGCTCTGGCTTGGTCAAGGAACAGGCGGAGAAAGAAGGCCTGGACCAAATCTTCCGCGACGCGGGCTTCGAATGGCGCCAGCCGGGCTGTTCCATGTGCCTGGCAATGAACGACGACCGGCTGGAGCCGGGCGAGCGCTGTGCATCGACGTCGAACCGCAATTTTGAAGGGCGCCAGGGGGCGGGCGGACGTACGCACCTGGTCAGCCCGGCCATGGCCGCCGGTGCGGCGATCGCCGGACACTTCGTGGACGTGCGGTCTGCGTTCTGAACTCCGAACCGGATTTGCCATGGTCAAGCGCATTCTTGCCTCTCTCGCCGCCGCGGCAATCGTCGCCTTGGCGGGCTGCAACACCATGGAAGGTCTGGGCAAGGACCTGAAACAGCTCGGCGGCAAGATCGAGAAAAAGGCGGAAGAGAAAAAATAGCATGAAAAAGTTCACCCAGCTTACCGGTCTGGTGGCGCCGCTGGATCGCGCCAACGTCGATACCGACGCCATCATTCCGAAGCAGTTTCTGAAGTCGATCAAGCGCTCCGGCTTCGGTGTAAACCTGTTCGACGCCTGGCGCTACCTCGATCACGGCGAACCCGGGATGGACAATTCCACGCGCAAGCCCAACCCCGACTTCGTGCTCAACCAACCGCGCTACAGGGGTGCGAGCATCCTGCTCGCGCGCAAGAATTTCGGTTGCGGGTCTTCGCGCGAGCATGCGCCATGGGCGCTGGACGATTTTGGATTCCGGGCAATCATTGCCCCCAGTTTCGCCGACATTTTCTACAACAATTGTTTCAAGAACGGCCTGTTGCCGATCGTGTTGCCGGAAACCCAGGTAGACCGCCTGTTTCACGACGTGGCGGCGTTCCCGGGGTTTCGGCTGGTGATCGACCTGGATGCGCAAACGGTGGCTTATCCCGACGGCAGCCAGACTTTCAGCTTCGAGGTCGACGCCTTCCGCAAGCACTGTCTGCTCAACGGGCTGGATGAAATCGGACTGACACTGCAGCATGTGGACGAAATCAAGCTGTTCGAATCCAAACGCAGGCTGGAGCAACCCTGGCTGTTCAGCTGACGAAGTCTCGACTTTGAAGTGCAGACCGGGGCAGATTCCAGTGCCCCGGTTGTTTTTTTGAGGATTCAAACATGAAGATCGCAGTATTGCCCGGCGATGGCATTGGCCCGGAAATCGTCAAGCAGGCCACCCGGGTGCTGGAGGCGCTGGCGCGCGACGGGTTGAAGATCGAAATGGAGCACGCGCCGATCGGCGGCGCCGGCTACGACGCGCACCAGGACCCGCTGCCCGAGAAGACCCTGGCCTTGGCCCGGGCGGCTGACGCCGTGCTGCTTGGCGCCGTGGGCGGCCCGAAATACGACACACTGCCGCGGGCAATGCGTCCGGAGCAGGGCCTGCTGCGGATACGCAAGGAGCTTGGGTTGTTTGCCAATCTCCGGCCGGCCTTGCTGTATGAGGAACTGGCCAATGCATCCACGCTCAGGCGCGACATAGTGTCTGGGCTGGATATCATGATCCTGCGCGAACTAACCGGCGACATTTACTTCGGCCAGCCGCGCGGGCAACGCAGAACCGAGTCCGGGGAGCGCGAAGGTTTCGACACCATGAAGTACTCCGAGTCGGAGATCCGCCGCATTGCCCATGTCGGATTCGGGATTGCCCGCAAGCGCAGCCGGAAACTGTGTTCCGTGGACAAGGCCAACGTCTTAGATACCAGCATTCTCTGGCGCGAGGTAGTCGTGGAAGTTGCGAAGGACTATCCGGACGTCGAGCTGTCGCACATGTACGTGGACAACGCCGCGATGCAACTGGTGCGGGCGCCGAAACAGTTCGACGTGATCCTGACCGGCAACCTGTTCGGCGATATTCTGTCGGATCAGGCGTCGATGCTGACTGGGTCGATCGGGATGCTGCCCTCGGCTTCGCTCAATGCCGCCAATAAGGGGCTGTATGAGCCGATCCATGGCTCGGCGCCGGATATCGCCGGCCGCAATATAGCCAACCCCCTGGCCACCATCCTTTCGCTGGCGATGATGATGCGCTATACCTTTGGAAAGGAAGAGGAGGCGGCGCGGATCGAGGCGGCGGTCAAACGGGTCCTGAGGCAGGGGTTTCGTACCGGCGACATCTATGAGGAAGGCACCAGGAAAGTCGGAACGGCGGAAATGGGCGATGCGGTGGTCGCGGCATTGCATGCTTGATTGGCTGGATGGTGAGCGATAAATAGCGAACAGTGAGGTGATTGAGATGATTTTGCTGTTCACCCGTTCACTGTTCACTGAAATTGGGGATCTAGATGATGCGAGTAGGGTTGATCGGTTGGCGTGGCATGGTCGGATCAGTGCTGATGCAGCGCATGCAGCAGGAAGGCGATTTCCCCGAAATCGATCCGGTGTTCTTCACCACTTCGCAGGCCGGTGCTGCGGGGCCGGACGTTGGCCAGGGGGCCGCGCCGCTGAAGAGCGCCAGCGATATCAAGGCGCTCAAGGCGCTGGAGGTGATCATTTCCTGTCAGGGCGGCGATTACACCAACGAAATTTATCCGAAGCTTCGGGCCGAAGGCTGGACTGGCTACTGGATCGACGCGGCCTCGGCGCTGCGCATGCAGAAGGACGCGGTGATCATTCTCGATCCGGTCAATCTCGAAGTCATCGAATCGGCACTGTCGCAAGGCGTGAAGACCTATGTCGGCGGCAACTGTACCGTCAGCCTGATGCTGATGGGCATGCACGGCCTGTTCAAGGCCGGGCTGGTGGAATGGCTTACGGCCATGACCTACCAGGCGGCTTCCGGCGCTGGCGCCCAAAACATGCGGGAGTTGCTGTCGCAGATGGGGCGCGCCCACTTCGTGGCTCAGGACCTGCTGCGGGATCCGGCCACTTCAATCCTGGAGATTGATCGCAAGGTCGCAGACGCGCTGCGAAGTTCGGAGTTCCCCACCGAAAATTTCGGCGCGCCGCTTGCCGGCAGCCTGATTCCATGGATCGACAAGGATCTCGGCAACGGGCAGAGCCGCGAAGAGTGGAAGGCGCAGGCGGAAGGCAACAAGATCCTGGGTCGCGAGGCCAACCCGATCCCGATGGATGGCGTATGCGTGCGCATTGGCTCGATGCGCTGCCACAGTCAGGCGCTGACCATCAAGCTGAATCGGAATGTGCCCCTGGACGAGATTGAGAGCATGCTCGCCGAGGCCAACCAGTGGGTGCGGGTGGTACCCAACCAGCGTGAGGCCTCGATTCGGGAGTTGACGCCGGCGGCGGTCACCGGCAACCTCGACATACCAATTGGTAGGTTGCGCAAGTTGCCGATGGGTGCGGACTACCTCGCGGCCTTCACGGTGGGCGATCAGTTGCTCTGGGGGGCCGCAGAGCCGCTAAGGCGGATGTTGCGCATCCTGCTTGCGCGCTGAGCGCCGGATGGGATCAAGTGGGCCTCGGATACCAGGGCCGGGGGCGAGAAATAGATCGAAAAAGTCGCGGGTTATCCGGTAATGCCAGAGGGAAGTTGAGCTTGCATCCCTAACCCCATGATGTTATTTTGAATACCCTTTATACAATAACGATCAGGGTGGGCGCCTTGGGCATCTCGTCTCTTCGCGCATGGATACTCGCCGCGTCGTTGCTCTCGGTCTGTGCCGTGGCCAACGCGGCAGGTCTGGGCAGACTCAACGTCATGTCGGCACTTGGCGATCCGCTTGTAGCGGAAATCGATCTCGTTGCGGAAAAGAACGAGATTGACTCGCTTGCCGCGCGGCTGGCTGGGCCGGAAGCGTTCGATCGCGCCGGGCTGGTCTATTCGTCCTCCCTTGCGGACATCAAGGTCAGCATCGAGAAGCGCGCCAGCGGCGAACCCTACATCCGGCTGACCTCACCGCAGCCGCAGAACGATCCCTTTCTGGATTTGTTGGTGGAGTTGTCCTGGGCATCGGGACGGGTATCCCGGCAGTTCACAGCCCTGCTTGATCCGCCCTTCCTGATCGCCGAACGTGAGGCGCAGCGCGCCGCTGAGGCCGAAGTCCGTGCAGCCCAGTCGGTGCCGGCTCCCGAAGCCCAGCCAATGCCGGAGCCGATGCCCGAAACGGCTGCTGCGTCGCCTGAAGATACGGCGCCGGCAGCGACCGAATCTCCGGTCGAGGGGCCCGCGACTGCCGCTGAACCGGTATCGATACCTGATGGGCCGGTCGAAACCATCGGCGGGACTGCACCGACACTGTTCGACGCAACGCCGAGCGTATCGATTGCGGCAGGTGATAGCTATGGCCCCGTCAAGCGGGGCGATACCCTGTCGAAGATTGCACGCGCTTCCATGCCAGCCGACGTCAGCCTGGAGCAGATGCTGGTTCTACTGTTCCGAAATAACCCCGAAGCGTTTGCCGGCAATAACATGAACCGGTTGAAGACCGGCCGAATCATCCAGATGCCTTCGGCCGAACAGCTTGCTTCACTGCCGGAAGCCGAGGCTCGTCGCGAAGTGCGGGTACAGGCGCAGAACTGGAATGCCTATCGGGAACAGCTCGCGGCCGCAGCCGGCCAGAGTATCCCCGCTGAAGATACCGCCCAGCAGGCAGCCGCTGGCAAAGTGACCACGACCGTCGAGGACCAGGGTGCAGCCGCGCAGCAGCCCAAGGAGGTCGTCAAGCTGTCGAAGGGCGAGCCGGCAGCATCCGTCGCAGGTGCTCCGGCAACAGACAGCGCCGCCGCGCAAGCCCGGGTTCGCGCCCTGGAGGAGGAACTGGTCGCCCGCGACAAGGCAGTTAAGGAAGCCGGCGATCGCGTCGCCAAGCTCGAAAAGACCATTTCCGATCTGCAGGCGCTGCTCGAGATCAAGAACAAGGGCATGGCCGAACTGCAGAAGCCCGCCGCGCCCACCGCACCGGCACCCGCGGCACCGTCGCCTGCAGCACCTGCCGCCACACCGGCACCGCCTCCCGCCGCGGCTACGCCCGGCGCCGAGGTCACCCCTGCGCCGGCACCTGCGCCCGCCACGCCAGCGGCGCCAAAGCCCGAATCAGAAGCGGCGCCGCCGACCACGCAACCCGCCGCACCCAAGCCCAGGCCGCCGAGACCGGCGCCGATGCCGGCACCGGAGCCAAGCCTGGTCGACCAGGTCGTCGACAACCTGCCCTATGTCGGTGCCGGACTGGGCGTACTCGTACTCCTCGGGGCGCTCGCGGTACGCGCAGTCAAGCGTCGGCGCGAATCCAAATCCGACTCCGAAGAATCTGGTCCTGCGAGGGTCGGCGCAGGATTTGTGGGAGCGGCGGCGGGATCGGCATATTCCGGAACTGAATCCGATATCACCGACGCGCGTGCGGCGAAAGACATTGCCGAGGAAGTCGATCCGGTAGCCGAAGCCGAGATTTTCATGGCATACGGCCGCGACGGCCAGGCCGAGGAATTGCTCAAGGAAGCACTGGCAGCCTCGCCCGGACGCCATGAAGTCAGCCTCAAACTCTTACAGATCTACGCCAAGCGCAAGGACACCAAGGCGTTTGAACAGACCGCCCGGGAACTGCAGCAGGGCACCGGGGGTTCAGGTGAGGTATGGGATCAAGCGGCACGGCTGGGTTATCAGGTCGATCCCGGTAAACCGCGGTATGCGGCCGGCCGCCCGATGGGCGACGAAACGGGAGCGCCTGACAATATGTCTGCGGCTTCCAATGCCGCTGAAAATGTCGATTTCAACATTGGGGTCGACGACCCGTCAGCCACCACGGCTACAGACATTGATCTTGGCGACAGTGGCACCGATCTGGACAAGACGCAGATCTTCAACCCGGGCGAACTCTCGCAAGATGGCGGGGAATCAGAACGAGAGCCGGTAATGGCGATGGACCTCAACCTCGATCTGCCGGAGCCCGAGTCCGAGTCCCGTACTGGCGGCAGCAGCATCGACTTTGAGATCAACCTGGACAGTGTTCCGGCTTCGTCCGAAGTGCAACCGGGCAGCGAGCCGTCGGCGCCCGCGTCTGGCGGCATCGACTTCGACATGGGCGCACTTTCCATGGAGCCGGCGGGGGAGCCCAAGGTGGGGTCGGGTGCGCCTGAGATCGATCTGTCCGGCATCAGCCTGGATCTGGGCACCGAGACTGCACCGCAGAATTCACCCACCGGCAAGGACGATCACTGGTATGACGTGCAGACCAAGTTCGACCTTGCCAAGGCCTATCAGGAAATGGGCGACAAGGATGGCGCGCGCGACATCCTCAAGGAAGTGTTGCAGGAAGGCGATGCGGAGCAGAAGTCTGCGGCGCAGGCCGTGCTCGCAAGTCTGGATTCCTGAAGCTTCGCAATCCCGTCCAATGAATCCGTGGCGGACTTATGTCCGTTACGGCATCCCCGCCGGCATCGCCGGGTAGCGTGGCCATGCCCATCCGTCTTTTCGTGTTGCATAGACATTGCGGAGCCTCCGCTTGAGGCTGGCGCTCGGGCTTGAGTACGACGGCGGGGCCTTCTGCGGCTGGCAGACCCAACCCGAAGGCTGCGGGGTGCAGGATGCGCTGGAAGCCGCGCTATCCGGAATCTCAGGCGAGAAGATTGACACCGTCTGTGCCGGACGTACCGATGCGGGCGTGCATGCCCTGGCTCAGGTGGTGCATTTCGATACTGCCGCCGAGCGCCCCTTGAGCGCCTGGACCCGCGGCGCAAACGCTCTGCTGCCAAAGGGCATCGCAGTACTCTGGGCCCGCGAAATTCCAACCGATTTTCACGCGCGTTTTTCCGCCACCGGCAGGCGCTATGTCTACCTCCTGCTCAATCGGGCGCAACGCCCAGGATTGTTGCGAGGACGGGTCGGCTGGCATCATCGCAAGCTCGATGTCCAGGCGATGCACGACGCGGCATCCTGCCTGGTGGGCGAGCATGATTTCAGTGCTTTTCGTGCCGCCGAATGCCAGGCGAAGTCGCCAGTGAAGATCATGCGTGAAGTGCGGGTTTCCGCCCGAGGCGAACTGGTCCGCTTCGAGTTTCGCGCCAGCGCTTTTCTCCAGCACATGGTGCGCAACATCGTCGGCAGCCTGGTCTATGTGGGCAGCGGGCGCCAGCCACGCGAGTGGATGCGTGCGCTGCTGGATGGACGCGACCGAACCAGCGCAGCGCCGACGTTCTCGGCCGCGGGTCTGTACCTTGCAGAGGTAGAATACGACCCCGTCTGGGCCCTGCCGGGCCCATGCCATGCCGATGCCGCAGAAGACGCGGTATTGGCCGGCACCTGAGCCGGAACGACCGACATCCATCATGGCCACTGCAGTCAAGATCTGCGGCATCACCCGCGTAGGGGACGCCCTCGCCGCGGCCAGTGCGGGCGCGCATGCGGTCGGCCTGATCTTCTATGGCGCCAGTCCGCGGAACATCTCAGTTCAGGACGCCCGACAGATCGTGCAGGCGTTGCCGCCGTTCGTCACGCCGGTCGCTCTGTTCGTCAATCCCGCCACGGAGTTGGTCCGTGACGTTGTGGCGCAGGTACGTCCCCAGTTGTTGCAGTTTCACGGAGAGGAGGCGCCGGAGTTCTGCACGCAGTTCGGCTTGCCTTACATCAAAGCCGTGCGGGTTGGTCCGAGGGTCGATTTGCTACAATACGCAAGTCGCTATGCTCACGCCAAAGGTCTGTTGCTCGATGCGTTGGTGGACGGCAGCCATGGCGGTACCGGTGCTGCATTCGATTGGAACCTGATTCCGGCCGCGTTTCCCCTGCCGCTGATCCTGGCTGGCGGGCTCAGCCCCGATAACGTCGGCGAAGCGGTGCGGCGCGTGCGTCCGTGGGCAGTGGATGTCAGTAGCGGTGTCGAGGTTGCCAGGGGTATCAAGGACGCGGCCAGGATTGTCGCCTTCATTCGAGGAGTGAGAGATGCAGATGTATGAGGCCCTGAAGGCCTACAACCTTCCCGATAAAAAAGGCCATTTCGGGCCCTACGGTGGCGTGTTCGTGTCCGAAACCCTGATCCACGCGCTCGATGAATTGCGCGATGAGTATGAGAAAGTCCGGACTGACCCGGCGTTCATCGCCGAATTCGAATCTGAACTCAAGCATTACGTCGGCCGCCCCAGCCCGGTCTATCACGCCAGGCGCCTGTCCGAACACGCGGGCGGTGCCCAGATCTGGCTCAAGCGCGAAGACCTCAATCACACCGGCGCGCACAAGATCAACAACACCATCGGGCAGGCCTTGCTGGCAAGAAAGATGGGCAAGAAGCGCATCATCGCCGAAACCGGCGCCGGCCAGCATGGCGTGGCCTCGGCAACAGTGGCCGCGCGCTTCGGCATGGAGTGCGTGGTTTACATGGGCTCCGAGGATATCAAGCGGCAGTCGACCAATGTCTTCCGGATGAAACTGCTGGGTGCGACCGTGGTCCCGGTGGAAAGCGGCTCGAAGACGCTCAAGGACGCGCTGAACGAAGCCATGCGCGACTGGGTGACCAACGTCGAGAACACGTTCTACATCATCGGCACGGTGGCAGGGCCGCACCCGTACCCGATGATGGTGCGCGATTTCAATTCTGTGGTCGGCCGGGAACTGCGCACCCAGATGCCCGAAGAAATCGGCCGGCAACCGGACGCGATTCTTGCATGTGTCGGCGGCGGTTCCAACGCCATCGGCGCGTTCTATCCCTATATCGAAGACAAGGCGGTTCGGCTGATCGGCGTCGAAGCGGGAGGGCTCGGACTGGCTTCCGGCAAACATGCCGCCACCCTTTGTGCCGGCAAGCCCGGGGTGTTGCACGGCAACCGCACATACCTGATCCAGGATGAGAACGGACAGATCATCGAGACCCACTCGATCTCCGCCGGGCTCGACTATCCGGGCGTCGGCCCGGAGCACGCGTGGCTTAAGGACAGCGGCCGCGCCGAATATGTCGCGGTGACCGATGACGAAGCGCTCGATGCTTTCCACAAGCTCACGCGGATGGAGGGCATCATGCCGGCTCTGGAATCGTCGCATGCGGTGGCCTATGCCCTGAAGCTCGCGCCGACGCTGGCGCGCGACCAGGTGCTGCTGGTCAACCTTTCCGGTCGCGGCGACAAGGACATGAATACCGTCGCTGAGCGGTCCGGACTGAAACTCTGAGAAGCGTGAGGCGTGAGGGGTGAGGTGTAGAGCCGAGTCCGCTGCGGAAGCACTACCTCGCCTCGCGTCTTGACGCCCTTTACCCAACACGCTTAACCATTCACCCCTGACTCCTCGCCCATAGAACATGTCCCGAATAGCCGGCACTTTCAAGAATCTGCAGGCACAGAAGAAAAAGGCGCTGATCCCCTTCGTCACCGCTGGCGATCCGGATCCCGCAACCACCGTGCCGATCATGCATGCGCTGGTTTCCGCCGGCGCGGACATCATCGAGCTTGGGGTGCCGTTTTCGGATCCGATGGCGGACGGACCGACGATTCAGCGATCCAGCGAGCGCGCACTCAAACACGGCGTCGGACTGAAGGACGTCATCGGGTATGTGCGCGAATTCCGAAACAGCAATTCCACGACGCCGGTGGTGTTGATGGGGTATGCCAACCCGATCGAAGCCATGGGCTACGAAAAATTTGCCGGTACCGCACAGGCAGCCGGCGTGGATGGTGTGCTGGTGGTCGACTATCCCCCCGAGGAAAGCCAGGACCTGGTCGATCTGCTCAAGTCACGAGGGATCGATTCCATCTTCCTGCTGTCGCCGACTTCGGAGGCGAGCCGCATTGAGCAGGTCGGGCGTTTGGCTACCGGCTACATTTACTATGTTTCGCTCACGGGCGTGACCGGCGCCG